>ENA-ORTP01000255-ORTP01000255.1-human-gut-metagenome-genome-assembly--contig:-NODE-255-length-70397-cov-8.113645_pt1 | contig 70397 bp, 63 predicted proteins | sample MGYA00241913_ERZ509190 | MGnify/ENA primary metagenome ERZ509190 (study PRJEB26280, sample SAMEA2338839) | human gut metagenome | biome: human gut; feature: human-associated habitat; material: faeces...
TCAGAGAAATAGGAACCTGGAACCAGGTTCGAAGTGGTGAAATGTATGCTTTTGTCATTTTATTATACCATGCCAAAGAGGAAACTACAACGAAAACCGGCCTGATTTCTACACCAAACGCAGGAATGAATACGGTTTTCTTAAATTATTTGCACAGTAGGCCAAAACGGCAGGCCTTGCAGCTAGCTACGTTTTCTGCTTGATTCGTGCATCCATGATCTGCCATTCGCGAAAACTCGCCTTACGGCTCAAACATTTCGCTCAGTGGCGGAAATCAGCACAGGCCTCCCTGCGAAAGCCCCGCCATTATCGCCCAGCCTGCAGTTTTGTCCTAAGCAGTGTCACATTGCGGTTAATAGTTACTGCTGAGTCTTACATATCTGGTGCAGACAGCATTAAATTTCTTTCATACCAGCTCCCCCCTATGCGCCAGGAAAAATTTTCGGTGACTTTAAAGTGGAACAAGAAAATTTTTCATGGCGCATCTGTTTTCGGTGCTTTTAAACGTGTTTCCTAGCGCAGTTCTTCCCTCTGATACACAAGCCTGCCGCCCAGAATCGTGGCGTCTACCTGCACCTCCTTCAGCTCCTCTGGATCGACGGCGCAGGGATCGCGGTCTAAAATAACCAGATCGGCTAGTTTTCCCTCTGTAATGGAACCTTTGATATTTTCTTCAAAAGCGGCGTAAGCGCCGTTGATCGTGTAGAAACGAAGCGCCTCCATGACCGTTACCTTCTCGTGGAGGTTCCAGGGGGCCAGTTCCGGGTGTTCCAGGCATTTTCTGGTGACAATGGCGTAAATTCCACAGAATACGTTAGGCGTTTCTACCGGGATATCGGAGCTGGCGTTTAAATTTACCCCCAGATCGGTCAGTGTGCGCCATGCATGGCAGTATTTCGCCCGGCTGCCCAGGCGCGCTTCCATAATGGGAATATCAGTTGAAGTGGAAGCGGGCTGGATATTGATATTCAGTCCTAATTCTGCAATTTTCTTATAGAGCGCCAGATTTCCTACCTGTCCGTGGACCAGGCGGTGACGGTGGTTTTCCCTGGGGAAATCATGCAGAACGCGCTCATAGGCGTTTAATACCTGCTCTAAGGCTCCGTCGCCGATGGTGTGAATGCAGATCTGCATACCGTCGCAGTGAGCTTTTCTGATGTTGTCATACAGCTCCTGATCCGTATAATAATAGATTCCGGTATTGCCGGGCGCGTCAGAATACGGCTCCTTCATTCCGGCAGTGCGGGCACCCATGGTTCCGTCCGCCCACTGCTTCATGGGGCCGATGTGATAGAAATCATGCCCCATTCCAGTGCGCAGAGAACATCCCTCCAGGAATTCATCGATCTCCTTTCCTGTAGGAAGTGAGATTTTCTGGTAAATGCGAACGGGAAGCTTTTTCTCGGCGGCCAGCTCCTGGTAAGCGTGATAAATGTCCATGAAATCGCCGGGATAGCCTAAATCATAGGTATCTTCCGTATGCACCGTTGTCACTCCCCAGCGGAGCATTTCCTCTCCGCCCCGGACAATGGCTTCCTTCAGCTCCTTTCTGGCAGATTCCGGATTTCTCTGTTTTTTGAACCATTCCAGAGCTGCCTCCCGGATCACGCCGTTTGGCTCTCCGTCCGCTCCTTTGTCAAACTGTCCGCCGGGAAGATACGTTTCCCTTGTCACCTTTGCGTCAGCCAGAGCCATGGTATTGGCGATTCCCACATGGCCGCAGGTGCGGATAATCAGGATCAGATGCTGGCTGGATACGTTGTCCAAATCCTCTTTGGTTGGAAACGCGCCGTCTGGAAACAGGTTCTGGTTCCATCCCCGGCCGAATATCCATTCTCCCGCCGGGATCTGCTTTTCTTCAATAAAGTGTTTGATCCGCCTGCACATCTCCTCGCGGGAACGGCAGTTTTCCAGATTTACATATCTCAGGGAATTGCCATAGCCCACCAGATGGGTATGGGTGTCGTTAAAGCCTGGAACGACGGTGCGTCCCCCCAGATCGATAACCTGGGTATGCTCTCCCTGCCATGCTTCCATCTCCTGATTGGAGCCGACCTTTGCGATTTTATCGCCGGAGATGGCGACGGCTTCCTCCACACGGCCGTCCATGGTGTAAATGCAGGCGTTTTTAAGAATCAAGGTTGTCTGCGGCATAAAAATTCCTCCTTCCTGAAGTGCCGGCGTACAGGTCCGCGTCTTTCCGTATGCCGGTGTTTAACAGATACAGGTAATAATAGATACCAGTGTAATAGAGCAAATTTTATGCCATAAAAAACGCAAAAAATTTTGCATTAATTCAGGCGGTATTTTTCGATTTTATAGGAAAGCGTCTGCCGGGAAATCCGGAGCAGCCGGGCGGCTTCCGTGATGCTGTCAGTTCTTTCGAGGGCCCGGCGGATGGCTTCTTTTTCGTAGGCGGCCGTGTTTTCGGTGAGGGACAAATGTTCATCATAGAAATAACCGGAAAGGCATTCCCTCTCTCCAGTCCTCTCTTCCCTGTTTTCGGAGAGCTTTTTTGTACGTGCGGCCAGACGTCCGGCATTCCCCTCTCCGGCCCTGGCTTCTTCCATGTCGTTTTTCCCTTTCCTGACCCTTCCGTCTGGCGCTGGAGCTGCCGGCAGGGACGGCCCTGGGAAACAGCCGGAATTTTCCTGAGGAAAGATCTGAGGTTCCAGATCTTCCTGCAGAATATCGGGCAGATCGCCCATGTTGATGATATTGCCCTGGCAGAGATTGAAGGCGTACTCCAGGGTATTTTTCAGCTCCCGTACGTTTCCCTTCCAGTTATAGTTTTGAAAGGTCATCTTCACCAGCGCGCTGACGCCCCGGATGGATTTTCCCATAGTCCGGTTGAAATGATTGATAAAATAGTCGGTGAGTATCATCACGTCCGGCTTTCTGTCCCGCAGAGGCGGAATGTCGATTCTCACCACGCAGATTCGGTAGAACAGATCCGTGCGCATCAGCCCGGCCCGCAGCACCTCGGCGGGGCTTTTGTTCATAGCGCAGATAATTCTGGTGTGGAAATGGGTGCTTTTCGCGCTTCCGATTCTCCGGACCTGCTGTTCCTCTATGGCCTTCAGAAGCTTGGCCTGCATGGAAATATCCATGGAATTGATCTCATCGAGAAACAGAGTTCCGCCGTCTGCCAGTTCAAACAGCCCTTTTCTGTTTTCCGCTCCTGTGAAGCTGCCTTTTTCCACGCCGAAGAAGATACCTTCCAGAAGCGATTCCGGGATCGCCGCGCAGTTCTGGGAGATAAAAGGCTTTTTGGCCCGGTGGGAGCAGGTGTGCAGAGACTGGGCGAACAGCTCCTTTCCCGTTCCCGTCTCCCCGTAGAGAAGCACGGGAGAATCATTGTTGGCGATCAGGGCGCACCGCTCCTTCAGGGCGATCATAATGGGGTCCTGGGAAATAATGTCGTCCAGAGTATACAGCTCTCCCTGACGCCGCTTGGGAAGCCCCTTCCCGGCCCTGTATTTGTCATAAAAGATGGTGGAGGTCATAGCCCCCACGACCTCGCTTCCGGCTAAGAGCGGAATGGTGGACGATACGATGTCCAACAGCTCCCCCTTGCAGTTGTGGATCACCTGCCGTTCGTCAAAGCGGGGAACCCCGCTTTCAATCACCCGCATAATAGAGCTGGTCTGGTTGTCCAGCTCCGGGTACACCTCCGTCACGTGCATGCCGATGGCTTCGTCCGATAAAAACCCTTCATGAAACCATTTCAGATATTCTACATAGCCGTATTTGTCGCAGACCAGCACCCCGTCTGTATCCTCGTACAGCTGTCTGGCCTGGACCAGAGCATTTGTAATCATAGTTTTCCCCTCTCCTGACATTTCTTTGGGTTCAGTGTAGCATAAAAGCCATGATGCCGCAAATATTTTTGCTTTCTACAGGATTGTGCAAAAATTTAATCGGAAATTTTCTGTATTCAGAAGAATAATAATAGAAAATCTGATATATCGTTAGAAAAAAATGGAAATCGTTTCCTGATTTGGCAGTAATACAGGCCTTCTCAGGTGTGGCATAAAAGTTGCTTTATTCATAGACATCGGGTTATAAAACTATATTTTGCAGAATGGAGGATAATACATGAAACTCTATCAAAACGGCGTCATTCTCACCATGGATGCAGAGGGCAGCCGGGCGGGAGCGATGGCAGTGGAGGGGGACCGCATCGTTCAGGTGGGCGAAGAGGAGGAGCTGAGACGGGCGTTTCCAGAGGCTGAGATCGCCGATCTGGGCGGAAAAACCGTGATGCCCGGCTTTATTGAAAGCCATGTCCACCTGCTCAACTATGCCTACAGCCTTACAAAGATCGACTGCGCACCGATGAAATCGTTAAAAGAGCTGGTAGAGGCCAGCCGGGAGTATATACGGGAAAAACAGATTCCGCTGGGAACCTGGGTGCTTGGAAGAGGCTGGAACCAGACCTTTTTCGAGGAGAAGAGAAATCCCACGATTGCGGATCTGGACGCTGTCAGCACGGAACATCCGATTGTGTTTACGAGAGTCTGCGAGCACATGGTGGTGGCCAACTCCATGGCTTTATCCCTGGCGGGAATTACGAAGGACAGCGAAAATCCGGAGGGCGGCGAAATTGAGCGGGACGAGAATGGAAATCTGACCGGACTTTTGAAGGAGACGGCCCGCTACCTGGTCTACAGCATTATACCGGAAAAGTCGGTGGAAGAAATTAAGGAGATGCTGGTAAATGCCATTTCCATCGCCTCTTCCCTGGGGCTTACCACCATGCACTCCGACGATTTCGAGACCTTTTCTGATAAGGACTGGAGAAAGGTGATGAGGGCTTACCGGGAGCTGGAGCAGGAGGGGCGGCTGAACGTCAGAATCCGCGAGCAGTGTCTTCTGCCTCAGATTGACAGGCTGAAGGAGTTTATCAAGGAGGAAATTGCAAAGCGCCATGATACGCCTATGGTGCAGGCGGGCCCGTTAAAGCTTCTGACAGACGGATCTTTAGGCGGCCGGAGCGCCTACCTCAGAGCGCCCTATGCGGACGCGCCGGATACCAGAGGAATCGCCGTATTTACCCAGGAAGAGCTTGACGAGCTGGTTGTGACGGCCCACCAGTCGAAGATGGGAGTTGTGTGCCACGCCATTGGAGACGGCGCCATGGAGATGTGCATGGACGCTTTCTTAAAGGCCCAGAAGGAAAGGCCGGACCGCGACGCCCGCTTCGGCATTCTTCATCTGCAGATTACCCAGCCGGATCTCATCAGGCGGTTTAAGGATCAGAATATTATCGCCTACATGGAGCCAGTGTGCTTAAACAGCGATCTGCACATTACAGAGAGCCGGGTGGGAGCAGAACGTCTGCCGTCTACTTATAATTACAGAACGCTGTGCGATATGGGAGTGGCGTATACCATGAGCTCCGACTGCCCGGTAGATTCCCTGAACCCCTTTGACAGCCTGTTCGTGGGAGTCAACCGCTGCGATTACCACGGATATCCGGAAGGGGGCTGGATGCCTGAGGAAAAGCTGACCGTAGATCAGATGCTGCGGGGCTTTACCATAAACGGAGCCTTCGCTTCCTTTGAGGAGAACGTGAAGGGATCCCTGGAGCCGGGAAAGCTGGCGGATTTCGTGATCTTGTCCCAGGATCCTACCCCGTGTGATCCGAAAAAGCTTCGGGATATTTTTGTAGAGGAAACGATTCTGGGAGGACGGACAGTCTACCGGAAATCATAAAAAGATAAAAGCTATTTATTAAGGAGGATGTTTATGAGTAAGAAAAACGAGCCTAACCCAAAACCTAAGGCGGACGTGAACGATGCAGGCGCTTCCGGAGCGGAATTCAGACCGTCCTTCGGCGCAGCCGTGATCTGCGTCGTGTCTCTGATCGTCTTCATGGCAGTGTCCATTTTCTTCTTTGACCAGAAGATGCACGTCGCCATGATGGCGTCTCTGGGAGTAACGCTGCTTGTGCTGAAAATTGAGAAATGTCCGTGGAGCAAAATTGAGAAGGCCATTATACGCGGCGGCGAGCTGATGATTCCGACGGCCATGATTCTCTACAGCATCGGAGCTCTGATGGGAGCGTGGATTGCCAGCGGAACGGTGCCTATGATTATCTACTGGGGACTGAAAATTATTTCCCCGTCCATGTTCTTAGCTACCGCCTGTCTGGCCTGTATGCTGACCTCACTGGCAACCGGTTCCTCCTGGTCCGCCATCGGAACAGCAGGTGTGGCTCTGATGGGCGTAGGAATGGGACTGGGCGTAAATCCGGCCATGACAGCCGGAGCTATCGTTTCCGGAGCTGCTTTCGGCGACAAAATGTCCCCTCTTTCCGATACCACGAATCTGGCTCCGGCCGTTGCTGAGGGCGACGTATTTGACCACATTAAGGCCATGTTTTTCACAACGACACCCAGTATTATCATCGCGTTAGCCGTTTTTCTGGTGCTGGGCTTCAAGTTTTCCGGCACTGCGGAGAGCGATACCATTCAGAGCATTTTAACTGCCCTTGAGTCGAATTTCAATCTGAACCTGCTGACGTTAATTCCTCCGGTTTTAGTTATCACTCTGGCCATCTTAAAGAAACCGGCCTTCCCGATTCTTCTGATCTCCGGCGGCACGGCGGCTCTGATTGCAATGGTTGTCCAGGGATATTCCTTAGGCGAGCTGTTCAGCATCATGGAGGGCGGATTCGTATCTGAGACGGGAAATCCTGACATTGACAGCCTTCTCTCACGAGGCGGACTGTTAAATATGAACTACACCTGTTCTCTGGGTATTATCGCTATGGTATACGGCGGCATTTTAGAGCATCTGGGCTTCCTGGAGGTATGTTTGGAGAGAATGAAGTTCGTCAGCAAATCAGTGGGAACGCTGGTCTGCTCCACGGTTGTCAGCTGTGTGCTCTTTAATATCATCACAGCCAGCCAGTACATGTCCATTATCCTGGGCGGACGCCTCTTTATCGGAGAGTTCAAGAAGAAGGATATGCTTCCGCAGACCCTGTCCCGGTGTCTGGAGGACGGCGGAACCGTAACCTCCCTGATTGTGCCGTGGAACGTGGACGGCGCCTTCGCAGGAGCTACGCTGGGCGTGCCGGTGCTTTCCTTCCTGCCGTTTGCCGTATTTAACTGGCTTGTTCCGATTGTGTCCATAACCTTTGGCTTCCTGGGCAAATTCCAGTGGAAGACAGGAGAGATTAAATCGACCAGAACCTACAGAGATTCGGTTGAGTCATAGGTATGTAATATAGAAGAGGGAATGTTTCTGCGCTTCGATGTATAGATGCCAGAGAGGGAGCAAGTTTTCTGCGCTCCAGCGAAAGTCGCTGGAAAACTTCTCCCTCTCTAGTAAGATACATGGCAGAAATGTTCCCTCTTCTATTTTAGGAGAACTATTGTTTTACGATTCTCTCTGGCGTTTCTTTTGTCATCTGACGGATTTCTTTTGGCGTAAATCCGAGGCTTAAAAGTGTTTCAATGAACAGGAGCATAGCCTGAGCGGGATGTTCGGCGCCGTACTGCCCGCGGTCGGTAGCCAGGTAGACAGAATGAACGCCTGCTAAACGGATATTTTGAGCCATTTCTTCTGGAGAAACGGAGCCCTCCGCCAGATTCAGCCAGTTTTTTTCAATTAAAACCCCCAAATCAGCCAGTTCCGACTGAATGGATCCGGGGATTTTTGTCCTATCCCATTCAGGATGCGTTAAAATCATATTTACATGAGCGTTTCTTCCTTCCCGGCAGAGCAAAACAGATTCTTCAGGGCTTAAATGTCCAGTGGCCAGCCAGGAATCGTATTTTTTTATAATTTCCATAATTTCATAGATAACAGGTTTTAAACGTCCGTTTTCATCCAGAATTGTGATGCCAGGACGGGAGAAGAAATCTCCGGCCATGTTCCCATAAGACAGACAATGCCGGGAGTCTCTGGTGGGCATCCAGATAACGGAAGCTCCCATGCGCAGAGCATTTTCAACAGAATAGGGGTTTAATCCTCCGGTAGGCCAGTTGAGCGCCAGCCCTCCAAAAGCGCGGGCGTGACAGCCGCTGACTCGGTTGATGAGAGCGGCGCGTGCAGCCGTGCAGCCATAGTGGGCTTTAATCATCACTCCGGCCATATGGACGTCTTCCGCTTCCCGAACCAGCTCTAAATCATCTAAAGCGCGGGGGAAGGCAGACGGGATCGTATGGGTGTGCAGATCGTAGGAGCCTGAAATCAATTCTTTTGCCAGTTCTTTGTACATTATAAAAACTCCCTTCCAAAAGATACTGAATACGATTTCAAATATCCTTTGAAAGGGAAAGGTACAGATCAAATAGTCCGTTCTCTTACAAAAATGTCCAGGGGATCCAGCTGGCGCTCCAGAGTTTCCAGGGCTTCTGTAGAAGACGGCTCTGTTTTTCGTCCCATTTCTGCAATAACGGCTTCTGCGGCGAACATAATCGCCATATTTCCGCATCCGCTGTTAACAGAATTTGTATCAATTACAACTTCTGCATATCTGGCGATGGGATTCAGAAGAGTATTCGTAATTAAAATGACGGGAACCCCATTCTGGTGGGCCAAATCAGCCGCCTCAATCGTGGTTTTGGTACAGGGCCAAATGGAAAATACCACCAGAGCAGAGTCAGCAGGCATTCTCAAAATGCGGTCATACAGAAAATCTGGTTCATGGCTCAACTGTCTTGTCTTTGGATAGAAACGGCTTATGGTATCCTCCAGATAGTATGCTGCCGCCCGGGAAGAGCGCAGTCCCAGGAAATAGACGGCAGATGCAGACAGCATCAGATCTACAGCTTTTTCAATCTGCTGGGCATTTTTGGGCGTAATGATATTTTCAATCGTATGGTTTGTTTCCATCCAGAGATGGTTCAGGAGGTTGGATTCAGAGCTTTGAGCGGCAGATTTAAAGCTTTGTTTCACCCCGCGGTAGGAGGTGGATGTTCTCATAAGGGAAAGATTGAGAAGCTCGTGCTTAAAATCGGAATAATTTTCATATCCCAGAGTCTTTATAAGCCGCATCACAGTAGTGGTGCCTACGCCTGACTTCTGAGCCAGCTCCGCCACAGTCATCATTCCGGCCTCTACATAGTTGATGACCAGATAATTGCAGAGAGTTCTCTGCTTTTTGGGCAGAACATCTTTAATCTGGACGATTTTATCAATAATATTATTTTCCATATTAGACCTCTTTGTATGTGTTATCAGTAAGAAAACTGCTGATATTACCTTATCATTTCTCTAAAAAATAGTCAATGAAATGAAAAAACATCACAAAAAGGAATAAATATTCTTTTATAATACTATATAGCGAGTATAACACTGCAATAAGCGAATGTAAATAACCTTAAAAGAGGAAAAATGCACAAAAAAAGAAGATACAGATTGTTAAAAAGGAATGAAAATAATGTTTTTACCATAAAAAGGTTGAAATATTCTTTTTTGTAAACTATAATGAGGCCAAGACAAGGGAGACCTTGAACGGATAATATCAAAGAAAAGAGGAGAAGGATATGAAGATGAGAGAAGTTGTATTTTACAGCGAAGGCACAAAGATGGTTGGAACTATTTACCTGCCAAATGATTATAAGGAAGGGGAAAAACGTCCGGGAATCATCGCCAATTCCGGATGGACAGGCCTTAACAAGGTATATCCGGCTATGTTTGCCCGCCAGATGACAAAATATGGCTATGTCTGCATGGGATTTGATTACCGCGGCTTTAAACCGTCAGGCGGAATCGGTTTAATGGAAAAATATACGACTCTGGAGATGGAGGTAGACGATGTGAATAATGCAGTTACCTTCTTTAAACATCAGCCGGAAGTAGATCCGGAGCATATTGCATTAATCGGCTGGGGTGTTGGAGGCGCGGTATGTGTGACAGCAGCTTACAGAGATAAAACTGTAAAAGCGGTAGCAACGCTGAATTCCTTTACAGACGGACGCAGATGGATGAGAATGGGAATGGGAAATGATAAGTATAATAAGATGCTGCGCACCCTTGAGGAGGATAAATGGAAGAGAGTCAGCACAGGAGATCCGGTTCTGCGCCACCCGTACGAGTTCTATCCAAATATTGATGAATCTGGTGATTTCTATGTAGAAAAGACGCTGAAAAATTTAAATGGAGGACTGGAAGATTCTATCGAAGGAGATTACAAAGAGCCGTTTCCAACACCGATGTCCAGCGTAATTGCAGAGTCCTTTGTCCGTTTCAACGTCCAGGATATTCTGCCGAAGCTGGCTCCTGACTGCGCCGTGTTTGTAGGACATGGAAAATACAATGAGCTTCACGACAGAGAGGAGGCAGACGACGCATACAGATTGGCTAATGAACCCAAAGCTCTGTACTTTGTTGAGGGAAAACACAATGAATGGATGTTTGACAACGATCCAAAGCTGGTTGGACTTTGTGACGCAATGAATGAGTTTTTTGCAGCGCATATCTAAATCTGTAAATAACTGAAAAGATAGGATAAAAAAGCCCCTTTGCTGTCACGATAAAAGATAGAAACTGACAGCAGGGGGCTGTTTTGATATGATTAGGAAGATATAGGGGGAGGCGGAGATTTTGGAATATACATATATGTCGTTTTTGATGGATTTTTCCTACATGTCTATTCTTCTGATTATAGCTCAGTTCATGAGAGCAAAAATTAAGTTTCTGCAGAATTTTTTTATTCCGGCTTCTCTTCTGGCTGGTCTGCTGGGATTATTTTTAGGACCGCAGTTTTTGGGACTGATTCCCTGGAGCGGAAGTATTGGCTCTTACGCTTACATGCTGGTATGCGTACTGTTTGCAGGTTTATTTCTGGGAAAGAAAGAAAAAATTAATATGAAAACCATGTTTCACCAGGTTGGAGATTCATTTTGCGTGAACATGGCGGCAGAATTTATCTGCTTTGGCTCTGCTCTTCTGATTGGAGGAGCTTTAATGCTCCTTTTATTTCCAAATGTGTTTCCGGAAATTTCTCTTCTGCTTCCTTCGGGTTTCTGCGGGGGACACGGATATGCTTCAACTATCGGCACAGCTTTAAACAATCTATTGGGAAGAGAAGACTGTGTAGTTATTGGACAGACCTTTGCGACAATGGGACTTTTAACAGGAATCTTTCTTGGAGTAGCCTGCATTAACTGGGCAGCCCGCCATGGCTGCACCCGTTTTGTCAAGGATGCAAAGGCTCTTCCGGAAGACTGCAGAACAGGAATTGTCCCGTCTGGAAAAAGAATTTCTATGGGGGAGGAGACGATAAACCCTATGTCCATGGATCCGCTGGCGTGGCATCTTGGGCTTACCCTGATTGCTACATGGGCAGGTTATACGTTTTATGATTGGTATAAGCAGTATCTGCCGGATATTGAGCTTCCGGTTATGTGCCTGACTATGCTGGCTGGCGTGCTTCTTCAGACCTTTTTGAACCATACACCGTTTCGGGACAGCGTAGATGAGCATGTGGAGGGCAGGATTGGAAGCATGGTGACAGATTATCTGGTTGGATTTGGAGTGGCTTCCATTTCGGTTACAGTTGTGCTTGAATTTTTGTGGCCCATTGTGATTCTGTGTATTCTGGGGATTGTTACACCGTTTATTTTTGTCTTTTATATTGGAAGAAAATTATTCCATAATTTTTGGTTTGAACGGTCAATTTTTATTTTTGGATGGATTACAGGCGTTGTAGCGATAGGCGTGACATTACTGAGAATTGTGGATCCAGAGGGAAAAAGCGGAACGCTTAACGATTATGGATATTCCTACACGATTCAGTCGATTGTGGAAGTGTTCATTATTGCGTTGACTCCAGGTCTGGCAGTGTCCATGGGCTGTACTCTTTCTGGAGCAGTTTTATCGGCAGTTGGTATTGCGCTGCTTCTATTCTGTGCGAAGGTATTTGGCGTACATCATGAAAAAATGAGCGAGCTTCGCCAGGGGGAGGCGGAGATTTTAAACGCAAGATAATAAAACAGTCGAACTGGAGGTAAGGAGGGGATTACAGGTGGAACAATATAAACTTGCTTTAGTGCAGATGAACTGCGCATTCGGAGAGCAGGAACAAAATAGAAAAAAGGCTGAACAATATATCAGAGAGGCGGCAAAGAAAGGGGCGGCTTTAGTCTGCCTTCCAGAGTCGTTTAACGGCGGATATCTGGGCAGCAGAATTTTAGATATGAAAGCAATGGCGGAACCTCTGGATGGGCCGTCTGTCAGTCATATGAGGAGTCTGGCAGCAGAGCTTCATATTCATATTGTGGCTCCTGTTTTGTATTTAACAGAGAACGGGGAAACAGAAAATACAGCGGTGATGATTGATGATGAGGGAAACGTAGTAGGAACCTATTCGAAAACGCATCCGGTAGGAGACGAGAGACTTTATTTTCAAAGAGGAACAGAATATCCTGTCTGGGAAACAAAGCTGGGGAAAATAGGAATTGTGATCTGCTATGACGTCTGTTTCCCGGAGACTGCCAGAATTTTAGCTTTGAAAGGAGCGCAGCTTATTTTAGTCCCGGCAGCCTGGAGAGCCAGCTATTATTTTAAAGAGTGGTGGGATTTGAATTTATCGTGCCGTGCTCTGGATAATCTGGTGTATGTAGCGGCGGTAAACCGCTGTGGTCCGTCAGATGATGAGATATTTGCCGGAAAAAGCCAGGTGATTGATCCGACAGGAAAAGTGCTGAGCGCCTTTGGCGTAGAAGAGGAGGGAGTTCTTTTCCAGGAAATCAACCTTGCACAGGTAAAACAGGAAAGGGAATTTAATACCGTTCTGTCAGATCGTTATCCGGAGGATTACAGAGAGCTTTTGAAGGAATGGAGGGAACAGTAAATGGGAGAGAAACAAAAGACAAAGCTTTCCATGCGGCCAATGACATTTTTTCCACCGTTTATTCTGCTGAGTATATTTGTAATTCTCAGTATCGTAAATAAGGACGGCTTTCTGGGGATTGTCAATGCAATTAATAATGCCATTATCGCTCATTTTGGCTGGGCAGCCAGCATACTGGCTCTTGTAATTACAGTGGTGGCAGTGATAGCGGCATTCTCTAAATTTGGAGACGTCAGGATCGGAGGAGAGGACGCAAAGCCGGAGCTGTCCAATTTCGCATGGTTTACCATTGCGTTAACTACTACCATGGCGGCCGGTGTTCTTTTCTGGGGGCCTGGAGAGCCCATTGCCCACTATATGTCGCCTCCCACTGAGATTTACGGGGTGGAGCCTAAGACTCCGGAGGCGCTGAAATTTTCTATGGAGACTATGTTTTTGCATTGGACGATAGTGCCTTACGCCATGTATACGGTGCCTGCGGTAGTATTTGCATTCATGTATTACAATGGAAAGAAGCCTTTCTCCATTACCAGCGAGATGGCTCCTCTTCTGGGAAAAAGGGCATACCGTCCTATGGTAATGCAGATTGTGGACGCAGTCACTCTGTTCTCTATTGGAGCTGGAATGGCAGGCTCAGTCGCCCAGGCTTTTATGAATGTTTCGGGAGGCATTTCCAAGCTGACAGGCCTGCCTTCTGATCCCAAGCTTTGGCTGATGGTTGGAATTGTAGTCGGGGCAGTATCCATTGCTACGGCAATTTCCGGTATTCAGAAGGCGATGACGAAGGTTTCCAATATTAATGTATATGGATTTGCAATTTTTTTGATTTTCCTGTTAATATTTTCAAATGCATCGTTTTTGTTTAATCTTTCTACAGAAGCGTTGGGCGGCTTTGCAGGAACCTTCTTGGAAAGAATTTTAATTACAGGTCAGTCAGCTGGAAGCCAGTGGCCGCAGTGGTGGACCACCTTTTACTGGTTCAGCTGGATGGCATGGGCGCCTACATCCGGAGCGTTTATGGGACGTATTGCTTATGGACGCAAGGTAAAACATATTCTTGGAATGTATGTGGGAGTATGCGCTACAATCAGCGCAGTCTGGATGATGCTGGTAAGCGGAACGTCTCTCTGGATGGAGACTTCAGGAACGGTAGACTTATGCGCTTCCTATGCGAAGGGAGTTGAAAATGTGCCCTACGATATGCTTGGCGCGATGCCGCTCAGCGCGGTAATTATTCCGCTGTTTATTATATTGATCTTTTTATCGACGGTTACGGCCTGCAATTCCAATATGATAGCCATGGCAGGTATTTCTACTCGAGGCATCAGTCCTGATAATCCAGACGCTCCCAACTGGCTGAAATTAGTTTGGGGCGTGATTCCAATGGCAGTAGGCTACATTATGATAGCCAGCATAGGAGTAGACGGAGTAAAAATCATCGCTAATTTTGGCGGTATGTTTGCCGCTTTGATTATGATAGGAGCCGCGGCCTCCCTTGGAATACTGATTGTAAATCACAAAAAATATGACCTGACCATAAAAGGGGCCAGAGATGAGATTTTTGGTGAGGTACAGAACGAGTAGCCGCAGAGGAGGAAGAGGATATCTTTTTGCAGCAGTATATAGCTGATAGGAGGAACACAGGAGTGGAGACGGAAAATGCAGTCTGTCTCCGCCCTTGTGTTCCTCTGTTTGTATTAAAAAAGCAGCTCTCCCATTCATCAGAACAGGGAAATCTGCTTTTTTTCCAATCTTCATTTACCTCTTTTACGCCTCGTCCTGTGTAAACTTCTTAAACACAATGCTTCCGGCAAAACCTGCCAGGGTTCCGCCGACTGCGCCGAGAGCCAGAGCTATGAGCACCTTGACCGGCGGGTTAAAGGCAAACGGAGCTAACAGTCCTGGAATAGGGGACGCGGTTCCAGGCGCGTTGTTTACGATGCCGAGCAAAGCCGCTGCGATGCCGGCCAGACCTCCGCCGAAGAAGTTCGATCCGTAGATGGGAATGGGGTGGCGCGTAATGATGTGGGCCTGGGTTAAGGGCTCCAGCATAACGGCCGCGATATTGCTTGGTTTTCCCAGCTTTAACTGGGCGAAGATGATTCCGTTGGTAAAGGAACCTCCGAAGCAGGCGATAGCTGCGATTCCCATGGGAAGCCCGGTCAGTCCCAGCATGGCGGTGAGCGCCATGGAGCTTAGCGGCGACGTACAGATCATCTTAATAATTCCGCCTAAGAGAAATCCCATCAGGACAGGGGACTGGTCGGTGGCAGCGGTGATCGTATTTCCGATATATCCCATAGCCGCGTTGACAACCGGATCGGTGAGAAAGGCAATGCCTCTGGCGATGGGAGCCAGAAGCAGAGCGCCCAGAATGGTGTCGAGGCCGGCTGGAAGGTGCTTTTCAATCACAGGAGCAATAAAGCCGATCAGATATCCGACTACAAAGCCCGGAAGGATACTGTAGCCTCCCACTGCAACGCCCGCTACAACCGCGAACAGGGGATTGGCCCCCATGCTGATAGGAATCAGGATAGCGGAAGCGACTCCGCCCAGGCTTCCGGATACAGAGCCTACCTCGCCGAGAAACGCAGAGCCTAACAGATCGCCGGAAATGTATCTGTGAACTGCCTCTACCAGAAAGGTAGCCACAGCTGCATTTGCCAGACCGGACATGGCTGCAGAGCCTTTCGGAGCTTTCATGCTGAACAGAGAAAAGCCGGCCAGCGTGAGCAGCAGCAGTCCCATGCCTAGAAAAATAGTTGTCATACGTAATACCTCCCAAAATTTGTGCAAAATGCCGTATTAAAAAGCCGATAAAAAATATAATACTATAAAAAGGTAAAAGTGAAAAGGGAGAGAGTGAGAAAAAACGTGACTAAATTTGTAAAAACATGAAGAAAACTGTAGAAATGTATACAATATGCACAAAAATCAGGGGCAGAATCCGGAAAATGGAATTCTGCCCTTGATTTTTTGAAAGCCGGCTAAAAAATGTCGTACTTTTTCATTTTTCTCCAGAGAGTAGCCGGGCTGATGTTAAGCTGCTCTGCCGTCTCCTTTCTGCGTCCTCTGTTTTTGCGAAGCGTTTCCAGAATTCGTTCTTTTTCGCAGAGAACCATGGCCGAATCGAGGGAGGAAACGCTGCAGCCGGAAGAGGAGGCCTCTGAAGCGGGATCCGGGAAGGCCGGTTCTTTTGAACCGCAGTCCGGCAAAGCGCTGGAGAAGGGAAGGTGGAGAATGTTTGCCAGCTGGGACGCCTCTATCATATCTCCGTCGGACAGCGTAATCGTCCGCTCCAGCAGATTGAAGAGCTGACGTATATTTCCGGGATAGGGCTGGGCCTCTAAAAGCCGGACTGCCTCTGGAAGGAAGGTGACAGGATGGTTCTGCTTTCCGTTGTATGCCTTGATCAGCAGGGGAATATCGCCGGTTCTCTCCCGCAGAGGAGGCAGGCGCAGCTCCAGCACGTTCAGGCGGTAGAGCAGATCCTCCCGGAACAGCTTCTGGCGCACCAGCTCTTCCAGATCCTTGTTGGTGGCGCTGATAATCCTAATATCCACCGGAATGATTTTATCGTCTCCCAGGCGGCAGACCTCCCGCTCCTGAAGCACGCGCAGAAGCTTGGCCTGCACGTTTAAATCCATTTCCCCAATCTCGTCCAGAAATACGGTTCCTCTGTGAGCCATCTCGAAGATACCCATTTTCCCCTCTTTGCTGGCTCCGGTGAAAGCGCCCTTCACATATCCGAACAGTTCGCTCTCCAGGAGAGACTGAGGAAGGGCCGCGCAGTTGATGGCTACAAACGGCTCGCTGCAGCGGGAGCTGGCATTGTGGATGCTCTGGGCAAACAGCTCCTTTCCCGTTCCGGTTTCCCCTGTGATCAGCACAGAGCTCTGGGAACGGGCGTATTTTTTCGCCAGCTGTATGGTTTCCTGAAAAACAGGACTGTTTCCGATCATATCGTGGAAGTGGTTTTTGGCCGTGTAGCCCCTCTTGCTCTGGCTCAGGCGCAGCCGTTTTTCGGCCATCTGAATGCTGTTTTCGCTGGAAACAATCACTACAATGCTTTTCAGTCTTTTATTGACGATGACAGGAAGATATTCGGCCACATAGGTATCGTATCCCACATGGAGAATCTGCTCCTTTTTCGGCGCGGTGCGGGAATCGGCAGGCGTTCTGCCGTCCAGCTCCAGATAAAAGGCCGCTTCTCCGGTAAACAGATATTTTTTGACAGACTGGGGCATGTGATCCGCCCTGGCGTTGGAAAAGAGGAGCTTTCCGTTTACGTCGAAATTCATCACAGCATTGGAAATCCTGTTGATGGTAGTGGAAATGGTGGTAAGGAATTCGTCCTTCCGATCCATGGAGGCCAGGATATTTAACGCGCTGTCAATGGCCAGGGAGATATTGGACGGCTCCACAGTCAGAGGAATGTGGCGCAGGCCCAGATCCTGAATCTCGGAGATGGCCCGCTTGACAGAAAAGCCTCCGATTAACGCCTCTGTTCCAGGCCGAAGCTTTTCTTTCAGCTCTTTGATGACAGTGCCGGGGGACTGAGGTTCGATGAGCTGCACGTCCAGGCCGGAGATGCGGCGGAAGGTTTTCATAATATTGTAGGCCCGGTCGAAGCCCACCATGGCCACCCTCTCAGGAAGCGCCCCGGCCGCCAGAAAGGAACTGTAAATTTCCTCGCAGAGGTACGGCACGTTGATGACCGGAACGGAGACGTGCCGCTCGATCAGCTTTGTGTTCCGCCCTCTGCTGATGAAGACGCGGCTTCCCTCCCTCGCAAACTGGAGAGCAAGCTTTAAGGTTCTCTCTCCGGTGGCTTCTGTGACTGTAATGTGATTCTCCAGACGGCGTTCCAGAATCAGTTCCCTGGCAGTCTGGGCGAAGGTTTCAGAGGCTGCGAAAATAACGATATCTGCCGCCTGGCCCCCAGGAGCGGCGCTGGATAATTTCATAGGTCATTTCCCCCTTGAAATAGATTTGAATTTCATAAATGATAGAAAAAAGGTGAATGATTTCTCTCATTTATGAACGATATTGTTAATCAAAGTATAGAAAAAAACAACGGATTTGTAAAGAGATACTGGAAATATAGGAGCATGAAATATTTCAAAAATGAAATAAAAACAACAAAAGAATGAAATGAAAATGAAATAAATCATTCAAATAAAACAAAAAAGCAGAGAATGAAAGAAGTCCAGGGGTTTCTTCCCCGGGCTTCTTTTATATTATGCGCGGATTGGAGGGGAAAAAGCCTGAAAAACGGATAAAAATGAAAAAATCATCAAAAAAAGCATTGTTTGGAAAAGTTGGCACGAAAGTTGCTTATATAAATGAGCAGAAAATAAAAAATGAAATAGAAAGAAGCAGGAGGATTAGGAATATGAGTTTTAAGATTTTACTTCCACAGCCAATTTTAGAGTCAGGAAGACAGTACCTTCTGGACAAGGGCTATGAGCTGGTAGATGGTTCTGGATTTGAGGAAGAGGATATTATCAGGGATATCAAGGGCTGCGATGGTATGATTGTCCGCACAGCCAAGATTACGAGAAGGATTCTGGAGGCGGCAGACAGCTTAAAGGTAATCGCCCGCCACGGAGCAGGATTTGACGGCGTGGATCTGGAAGCTGCCAGAGAGAAGGGAATCGTAGTTCTCTACGCTCCAAGGGCAAACAGCCAGTCAGTAGCAGAGCTTGCCATTTTCTATATGCTCCACTGCTCCAGAAATTTCAAGCTGGTTCAGAAGCTCTACAGAGACGATTACCGCTTCGCAAAATTCAATGTAGAGAAGCACGAGTTAAACGGAAAGACTCTGGGCCTGATCGGCGTAGGAAATATCGGCGGCCTGGTTGCAAAGAAGGCGGCTCTTGGCTTTGACATGAAGGTTCTGGCTTTCGATCCGTATGCAAAGGATCTTCTGGATTACATTGAGCTGGCTGGAAGCAGAGAGGAAGTATTTGAGAAGGCAGATTACGTATCTCTCCACGTTCCGGCTACTCCGGAGACGGTGAACAGCGTAGGAGCAAAGGAATTCCAGCTGATGAAGCCGACGGCATTCTTAATCAACACGTCCCGCGGAACAGTAGTAGACGAGGAAGCTCTGATTGAGGCTCTGAAGGAGAAACAGATCGCAGGAGCAGCTCTCGACGTGCTGAAGAAAGAGCCGATGGAGAAGGACAATCCGCTTTTAGACATGGACAACGTAGTGACAGCGCCGCACATTGGAGGAGCTACCAAGGAGGCTTCTTCCCGTTCTTCCTTAATCTGCGCCCAGGGAATCGACGACTTCCTGTCCGGCAGAAAACCGGAGTTCGTAGTACCGCCGATGAGAGATATGGTGAAATAGGAAGATACTGAAAATTACATATTGAGAGAAGAGCAAGGGAAATGATGGAACCATCGACACTTACTACAGGGGGTAAGAAAGCCGGCTGTATTTCCGCTTTACAAAGCCTCCCCCTTCCATTATAATAAAACCAGGGAATGAAGTTCTCCCATGGCAAGCCAAAACCGCTGATAGAGCTGATGACTTCTGTGACAACCATCGCAGAAATTGTCAGCTTTTTTGTGTGGTCTGGAAATTACTCTGCCATGAAAAGAGCTTCATTTTTACAAAAACTAAGGAGAAACGATCATGCTTACATCCCTGGCATTTATTTTTCTGGCTGGTCTGGCCATGGCCGGCATCTGCGGGAGACTGGGGCTGCCCCGAATCATCGGAATGCTGTTTACAGGCATTCTTCTGGGGCCGAATGTTTTCAATCTGCTGGATTCATCTATTCTGCTGATTTCCCCGCAGCTTCGTCAGATGGCGCTTATTATTATCCTTCTGAAGGCGGGGCTTTCCCTGAATCTGTCGGATCTGCGGCAGGTAGGACGCCCGGCGGTGATGATGTCTTTCGTGCCGGCCAGCTTCGAGATTTTGGCCTTCCTCCTTTTCGGCCCATTTATTCTGGGAATTTCACGGGTGGAGGCGGCTCTTCTGGGCTCTGTGCTGGCAGCCGTTTCACCGGCAGTGGTCATTCCGCGGATGGTTCAGCTGATGGAGGAAAAATACGGTACGGATAAGAGTATCCCCCAAATGATTATGGCGGGGGCTTCCTGCGACGATATTTTTGTGATTGTGCTGTTTTCCACCTTTCTGGGCATGGCCCAGGGGGGAAGCGTCAGGGCGGCTGATTTTCTGAATATTCCTGTTTCCATTGTGCTGGGAATCCTTCTGGGAGCCGTTTTTGGCTATGGGCTGAGCTGTTTTTTTGAGAGGGCCTATGAGAAAAAGCATTATATCAGAAACAGCATGAAGGTGGTCGTTGTTTTGGGAATGTCTTTTCTTCTCATGTCGGTGGAAGCCTGGCTGGAGGATGTTGTTTCTGTCTCCGGCCTTCTGGCCGTGGTCAGTATGGCGTGTATGATAAAAATAAAAAGCGCTCCGATTGTGTCAAAGCGTCTGTCTGAAAAATTCGGAAAGCTTTGGGTTGCGGCTGAGGTTATGCTGTTTGTGCTGGTGGGCGCAGCTGTGGATATCCGCTATACGATGGGAGCAGGGGCGGCGGCTGTGCTGATGATTGCCATTGCCCTGGGATTCCGGGCGGTGGGAGTCTGCCTCTGCCTGGCAGGCACAAAGCTGAACAGAAGAGAGCGTTTGTTTGGAATCATCGCCTATCTTCCTAAGGCCACAGTTCAGGCGGCTATTGGATCCGTTCCTCTGGCGGCGGGGCTGCCCTGCGGCCAGCTGGTGCTGTCTGTGGCTGTGCTTTCCATTCTCATTACAGCGCCTCTGGGAGCAGTGGGAATGGATCTGACGTACAGAAAATTTTTGGAGAAGGAGAAAGAGGTATCATGAGCCTATCGTTTAAAGCTGTCATAGAATTTTTGAAAAAGGAGACCGTTCTGGCTGTCTCAGGCCTTCTGGCGTTTCTTTCCTGCTTTCTGGTAAGGCCGGATCGGGAGTATCTGAATTATTTTTCTTCCAATATGGGAACCATTATCGTCCTGTTCTGCCTGATGGCAGTGGTGGCTGGGCTCAGCGGCCTGGGAGTGTTCCGGTATGTGGGAGAACGGCTTCTGGAGAGGATTCAATCAGAGCGGGGCATCGTATTTCTGCTGGTTTTTCTGTGCTTTTTTGGAAGCATGTTTATCACCAACGACGTGGCTCTTATTACCTTTGTCCCCTTTGGCATTATGATTCTGAAGATGGCCGGAATGACCGGGCGGCTGTGCCGCGTCGTCACGCTTATGACCATTGCCGCCAATCTGGGAAGTATGTTTACGCCTATGGGAAATCCGCAGAATTTGTATCTGTACAGTGTTTCCGGAATGACTCTTTCAGCGTTTTTAAGGCTGATGCTGCCCCATACGGCGGCCGCGGCGCTTCTGCTGTGCCTGTGCGTCTTCTTTGGGGTGGGAAAGGAGAAAACCTGCGTCGTCATAACAGAGCAGACGAAGAAGCCGGAGACTTCCGGGATGGTCTATTACCTCCTTTTGTTTTTTATCTGCCTTCAGACAGTGGGCGGCGTTCTGCCGGCTCCAGGCCTTCTCCTGGCTGTCATAGCGGCCGTTATGTATAGAGACAGAAGCCTCTTTAGAAAAGTAGACTATTCCCTGCTCCTGACGTTTCTGTTCTTCTTTGTGTTTATCGGAAATATGAATCGTTTCCCGCCGTTCAGGGAATTTGTGGTCAATATGATTGCAGGCCATGAGAAAGTGGCTGCCATCGGAATCAGCCAGGTGATCAGCAACGTGCCTGCGGCTCTTCTGCTGTCCAATTTCACAGATCAGTGGGAGCAGCTGATTATAGGAACAAATCTGGGCGGCCTGGGAACCCTCATCGCGTCCATGGCCAGCCTGATTTCCTACAAGCAGGTGGCGGCCGAATATCCGGAGAAGAAGGGGCGCTATCTGGCGGTTTTTACCTGGTGGAATCTGCTGTTTCTGGCGGTTTTGATCTGGTAGAGGGTAAAACGCGAGGGGAAGCAAAAAACTGCATGAGGCAAATTGATTATACTGTGAAACAGAAAAATAGCCAGGCCAGTCAGTGATGGCGAGGCTTTCGCAGCGAGATTTGCGCTGATTTCCGCCGCCGAGCGAAGTGTTTGAGCCGTAAGGCGAGTTTTCGCGAACGGCGGATCATAGATGCGCGAATCGAGCCGAAAACGCAGCCGACTGCCCGGGCCTGATTTATTTTTCTTACCTACAGAACTCATTGAAACGCTCCGCTGATGCTGGTATACTGGATTCACCAGCAACGGCAGGACAGCAGGGGTAAGAAGCCCTTCGCATACTGGCGCGCCCAGAACATATACCACAGGAAACGGAGAATACGCTTATGCATCTCATGCTTATCAGCCACGACAGAAATACCATACGCGCTCTGAAAATTGCTCTCAGCAAAACGACAGAGGATATCCTTCCGATTACGTCGGCCTACAGCCGGGAACAGGCTGTTTCCCAGCTCAAAAAGGAACCGGCGGGACTGATTGTCTGCGACGCCGACATGCCTGGAAATGAGGGGATTGAAATTTTAAGAGAGCTTCGCGGCCAGAACTACCGGGGAGGCGTCATTGTAATCAGCGCTTCCTGCAGTCCTGAGCTTACGAGGGAAGCTCTGCGCCTGGAGGCCGGTGATTTTCTGCTGAAGCCGGTGGAGGAAAATCAGCTGAGAAGCGCGGTAAAGGGGATTCTGGCCAGACAGAGGAAGCGTGAGGAGGAAGAGCTGAAAAAGGAGTACGGCGACTGCTGGATGGAAAATCATATGGCTATCAAGGAGCTGTTCTGGAAGGACGTGTGCCTGGGAAGAATCAGAAATGATCCGGAGATTATCAGCAGGAAGGCCCGCGGCTGCAACATCCGCCTGGACGCCGACGCCCGCTACCGCATGGTGCTGATTACTATTAAAAATGTGGAAGAGGTTCAGAGACGCTGGGGCGAGGAACTGTGCCAGTCTGCCATTCAGAACCTGGCCAAGGGAGTGGTGAAGGGAAACGTCCAGACCAGCCAGGTCATTGTCATCTACACCAGAGTGGTGGTGATTTTAGATGAGAAAGAAGGGGAGCGTTTCCGGGAAATCGGTCCGGGACTAGTGGAGCGGTGCCGGGACATGTTCGGCGCCCAGATCCTGTGCTACGTCAGCGGAGATATTTTCTGCGAGGAGATGGAAAAAACTTATTCGCGGCTGCTGCGTTTCAGCAAGGACGACGTGCTCTGCCAGGACAGCATCCAGTATGTGACGCAAAGGGACGGAGAGCGGGAGGAGGGAGACCGCCGTCTGAAGGAGCGGATTATCCTTCCCTCCGACTGGGGTGAACTGATTTTTGCCGGGCAGACCGACGGACTGGTGGAGAAAATCCGCCGTTTTCTGGTAGAGCAGGCTAAGAAAAAGCGGCTGGACGAGATGAGCTTTCGGATTCTGCAGCAGGATATTCTGCAGATGTTTTTCGCCTGCATGGAGTACAGGGAGATCAAGGCCCACCAGCTGTTTGAGGACGAGGAGGTTTACCAGCATTACAAAACCGCCTGTTTTTCCATTGACGATATGTGCCGCTGGATCCGCATGTGCATGGAGCTGATCACCCGCCTGTCCTTCCCGGACGGAAACAGCAGCGGGGCGGAGCTGGCAGGCCGGATCAAAGGAATGATCAAGGAAAACTTGAAGACTGGAATCAGCCGGAAGGAAATTGCCAGGGAACTGAATCTGAATCCTGATTATGTAAACCGGATTTTCAAGAAAGAAACGGGCATGACGGTGAAGGAGTACGCGATTAAAAAGAGGATGAAGCAGGCAGAGCACCTTCTGAAGCATTCTGATCTGCCGGTCAGCGGAATCGCCGCCGAGGTGGGCTACGACAATTTTTCCCATTTTATCAGGATGTTCCGCAAGGAGACGGGATATACTCCAAAGCAGTATAAAAAGCGGTTTCGCGAAGCGTAAGTCTGAAAAATACAATTATATCGAAAAAGTGCTATTTATGTCGAGAAATGAAAATATAAATAGCATTTTTTTATTGCATTTGTAAAATCTGAGAGATAAAAAGGTCGGAAAAGTGATAAAAAAAGTCGGAAGAGAGAAAGACGCAGAGGCGAAAATTCAATATAATTTAAGAAGAAAAAGCTTTGCAGAGGTTTGGATCAGCAGATGGGAGGCAGATATGGCAGATATCAGTTCAAAGGTGCGCCTGGTAGTCAGCGACGTGGACGGGACCCTGGTTGGCGCGGACTGCGTCATGGGCGAAGGAATCAGACAGCTTGCACAGCTGCTTTCTGAACAGCACATCGCCTTTACACTGGCCAGCGGAAGACCGGTCGGAATGCTTGAGGAGTACAAAAAGGCTCTTAACATTACACTTCCGGTCGTAGCGTCCAACGGAGCGGCGGGCCACGACGGAGAGAAATTTATCTGGGAAGAGCTTCTTCCGGCAGATGCGGTGAGACGCACAGTGGAGGAGGCGGACCGTATGGGGCTTGCTGTCTTCCTGACAGATGAGAACACAGAGGGAGTTTACCGGCAGAACGACTATATCCGCCGGAAATCTCAGGAAAGCGGTCTTTACAAACATCTGATCCATCCGGAAGGGGACGAATGGAACGGGCAGAGGCTTCAAAAGCTTATGATTATTGATCCGGACAGCCCCGGCCGGTGCGATATGCTTCGCCCTCTTCTCGAGGAGGAAAAAAACAGAATTCACGTAGTCCGGTACGGCAGCCGCTGTTTTGAGGCCATGCCGGAAGGCTGCAGCAAGGGAACGGGAGCAGCTCCCGTATTCCTACCATTAAGGAGTTAGTTGGAGACAGCTTTAACTGGGGCGTAGCTCAGATTCCGCTGGTAACTTCCGACGATATCGGAGGCGCTTACCCGAGCGGTTCCGGACTCTTCCTGTTAAACCGCGGCGACGACGAGACAGTGAAGGCGGCATGGGAGTTCGAGCAGTACATGGTATCTCCAGAGGCTCAGGCTATGTGGTTAGAGGGAGCGGGATACGTTCCGGTTAATAAAAACAGCGCGGAGCTTGAGAGCTATCAGAACGCCATTGCAGAGACTCCGCAGCTGGCAGTTCCGGGCGAGGTGATGATGAAGGCCAACGAGGCAGTTCTGGCTCCGTTTGTGCCAAACTCTGACGCAGTGGACACAACGATCAAGGACGCCATGCTGATGTTCGGAAACGGACAGGCCTCTGCAGAGGATACAAAGACAGCGATTATCGACGGCTGCAACCAGATTTTCAACGACTACTACCGCGCAAACGGAGAATAAAACAGTATGACAGACAGAATAACCAGAAAGGTGATTATTGACACTGATCCCAGCGCGGATGACGCGGTTGCCTTGATGTTAGCCATGGTTTCGCCGGAGCTGGAGATCCTGGGAATGACGGCTGCCTTCGGAGTCTGCGATTCAGCCAGAAGCATTAAGAATATTTTGAAGATCCAGACGCTTTGCGGCAGAGAGGAGATTCCGGCAGTACAGGGGGCAGAAATGCCCCTTGTTCGCCGCATGGAGTTTGACGACGCCTACTGCGGCTGCGACGGCCTGTCCCAGACGGGACTTCCGGATCCGGCGAAGAAGGAGGAGCCAGGGGAGGCCTGGCGCTTTATGGCGGAGACGGTAAAACGCTTTCCAGGCCAGGTGTCCATTATCTCTTTGGCGCCTATGACAAATCTGGCTTTGATGATTCAGAACGACCCGGCGGCGGCTAAAGCCGCCGCCGGGATTTACACCATAGCAGGAAGCTACGGCCTGCGGCCGGATTATGAAAATCTAAATCCACGGCCTGAGTGGAACCTGGCCCAGGATCCAGAGGCGGCGGCGGCGGTGTTTGGCTCCGGCATTCCTATCACAGCGGCGGGGCTGGACGTGACGAGACGCCTGGACAATTCCATGATGGATCGGCTGTTAGCCAGAGCGGGAGAAAACGAAAAAACGAAGTTTTTAAGGCGGGCGGTGCAGTTTAACCTGGATCACGGTTTAGAGCCCTACAGCCTTTTGGTAGACAGCGCGGCCGTCTGTCTGGCTCTCTGCCCGGAGATAGCAAAAACAGTTTCCGGACATGTGATAGTGGAGACCAGAGGAGAGTACACCACAGGGCAGACGCTCTTTGGAAACAGCGGCAGATTTAAGAAGCAGGGATCTTTCGTTCAGGCGGCCTGGGACTACGACTGGGAGAAGCTTTTAAGTTTTCTTGAAAAACGAGTATTTTCTTAAAAAAGTATTTTTTTAAAAAACGAAAAATTCAATTTTATTTAGAACATTTTTGTTACAGGCAGTCTTACGCCTCTGCCTTTTTAAGATGAAAAATGAAACATGGAAAGGTTTTAAAATATGAAATTATCCACATCCACCAATATCGTATTTGAGAGGCCGGACAAGAGTATTGTGCCCATGGAGGATATGATGGAGCTGGCCTTTGCGGCGGGCTTTGACACCTTCGACATCAGCTTTTACGACTGGTCCCTGCCCCATTCCCCGTTCCTGACGGATCAGTGGGAGAAGTGGCTGGCCCGCATTGAGAGGAAAAAGGACGAGCTGGGCGTTTCCTTCGGCCAGTGCCACGCCTACACCTACAATTTCTGCGCGCCGATGACGGCCGCTGAGAGAGCCCGCCATGAGGAGCTGGTCGAGCGTTCCATCTACTGCTGCGCGGCTCTGGGCTCTCCCCTCTGCGTAACCCACCCGGAGACAGACTTTGACAGCCCGGCTCTGGTGAAATCCTCCAAGGAGAAGAATACGGCGTATTTTCAGGAGCTGTTAAGAAAAACGGAGAAATACCCCATGGCCTTTGCCATTGAAAATATGTGCGACTATTCCATTGCCCCGAAGCGCAAATACTGCGCTACGCCGGAGGAGATGGTGGATTTCGTCACCTCCTTTGACGACGAGAGAATGGGAATCTGCTGGGATTTCGAGCACGCGGATATTATGAAGCAGGATCAGAGACAGTCCCTGCTCTATATAGGAAAGCATTTAAAGGCCACCCACGTCTCAGACACCCACAGCATGACAGATCCGGATCTGATGCACGTGATGCCGCTGTTTGGCACAGTAAACTGGAAAGAAGTGGTGCAGACATTAAGAGAGATCGGCTACACCGGATATTTCAGCTTTGAGGCTAACAACTACGGAAATTATTTTCCGGACGAGCTGCTCCCCACGGCCCTCCGCCTGGCCAGGGAAATCGGGGAGTACCTGATGAAGCTGTAAAAGGAAGAAGAGAAGAAAGAAGAAGGGAAAGTCACAGGAAGCTTTCTGTTCTTCTTTTTTTTGTGGGGAGGAGGCTGGAGTGGGATGGATTTGCACAGCTGAAAACAGCTTGCCATGAAAAAACAGATATGGTAGCATCAGTGTACAAGGGACAACACGCCTCATAGCGGGATAATTGCGCCGTTTTCTGCGTTATCGTTAATCGGTGTACGTTTAGTACACCTCAATCCTCTGCCTTGAAAACAGCGCAATTCTCTCCGCTTGAGGTCGAAGAGTCAAAAATAGCGCAGATTGTGCGTTCTGCAAGGCACTGGAACGACGTGTACTGGACGTACACGGAGCGAAAGTAACGAAGCAGACACGCAATCTGCGCATTTCTGACCGTATTGTCCTTTGCACACTGACGCTATTTTGAGTATAGGAAAAGAAGTTAAAGTGAAAAAGAATGAAGAATACTGCGATAACTTATTCTGTCTGCCAGGTGGATGGTAAATTAGAATTGACCGAGCAAAGCGAGGGGATGCTTCTTGTCCGTAAGGGCAAGAAGATGGAGCGGAAAAGAACAAGAAAATCGGAAGTTAAGCAAAACAAAAATTAGAATATGAAAGAGAGGCAGATAGATTTATTTTTCTATCTTTTGAGGAAACTCAATTGATGTTTGAAGAGATGCATGAAAATGGTTGGAATGTTGCAGAAATGTCATATCCTTTTGGGCGTGGTATTAACTTTTCCATTGAGGTAGAGGATGTTGATATGATATACCATAAACTCATATTAAATGAATATCCATTATATCGTTCTATGATACTTAATAAATATGAAGTTAATGGTGAATATATTACACAAAAGGAATTTTTAGTACAAGATCCAGATGGATACTTATTGAGATTTACTGATTGATAGATTCCAGGCTGTAAAGGAGAATCAATGAAAAAAGTCACCGTATTTATAGCGATGAGTCTCGACGGGTATATCGCAGACAGTGGGGGCGGCGTGGACTGGCTGGCAGGCCAGGGCAATGACGACGACAACATAGACTCTTATTCAGAGTTTGCAAAAGAGATTGATACGGTAGTCATGGGCTGGAATACGTATCATCAAATTGTGACTGAGCTTTCACCGGACGAATGGGTTTATTCTGATTTTACTGCTTATGTGATAACTCATAACACGAAAGTATCCTCTGAAAGCATCCGTTTTGTCAATGACAGTCCCGCCCGTCTGGTAAAAAAATTACGGGCAGAGGAGGGAAAGGGGATCTGGATCTGCGGCGGGGCAGACCTGATCCAGCAGTTAGTCAGAGACGACATAATTGACTGCTATTATATTACGGTTCTTCCGACGATTTTAGGTTCCGGGATCCGGCTTTTTGGAGAAAATAACAGGGAAATTAAGCTGAAATTATTGAGGACACAATCGTACAACGGCATGACGGATTTGCTCTACGAAAGATGACGGATTTGCTCTACGAAAGAAGAAGCGGGGAATGATTATATGTTAAACAAGAAAAAAATTATGATTCATGTGCTGTCCCTGGGCGCGCTGTGTATAGGCTTTATTTTGTGCAGATATGTATTTTTCGATATTCATGGAATGAAGCAGTGGCCAGTTATATTGTTTGGCATCGGGATCATTGCCATAGTAATATCGTTTATCTTGAATGGGAAAATATCGCCTGTTTGTACTGCCTTTTCATATATGGCTGGATTTATGGTCGGAATCATGTTTCAAAGCGATGGTACTGACGCAGGAGGTACGCCGGCAAATAACCTTTGGATCATTTGGACGGCAGTATTTGTCTGCCTTATATTGTCCGGTATGATTTACGATAAGTTTTCTGGTTCCTCTAAAAGGAAAATCAGTTAGATTATTTTACCCCTGGTTCCGGCGCGCGTTCTGGAGGAAGAGCCAGGTTTGCGGATGACAGGCGTGAAGTATATCACTAATGTAGGCGTGAAGTATATCACTAACCTCTTGCGCCCGCACCGAATCTATGCTATACTCTAACCCGTTGCAAAGCCCATAAAAACAAGGTCTTACAGGGCTTTCCGCCGATTTCCGGCGTAAAATGAATCGAGTGTTCGCGACCTTCCACTCGTAAAACAAAACTAAAGGAGACAACTGAATATGAACGAGAGAAACAAGAAATCTGTGTACCTGCTGACCTACAGCGCGGCCATAGCGGCCATTTATATTGCGCTGACCATGATGTTTATGCCGATCAGCTTCGGACCGGTCCAGTTCAGGATTTCGGAGGCGCTGTGCGTGCTTCCGTACTTCACTCCGGCGGCGGTTCCGGGACTGTTTATCGGCTGCCTGCTGTCCAATCTGCTGGCAGGGGCTATGACTATGGACGTGATTTTTGGAAGCATTGCCACTCTGATCGGAGCAGTCGGCTCCTACGCTCTCAGAGGAAACCGTTTTCTGGTGCTGCTTCCTCCGATTATCTCCAACGCAGTGATCGTTCCATGGATTCTGCGGTATGCTTACGGATCCACGGATTTGATTCCTGTGGCTATGGTGACAGTGGGAATCGGAGAGATTCTGGCTGTGGGAGTGCTGGGAAGCGTTTTAATCCGCGCTCTGGAGCGTTATAAGCATATGATTTTCAGGGGAGTGAGCGCAGCGTAGAGGCGTTTCACCGGCTGGACGGAGAAGAACTCAGATAGAATTCAGAGGAAGAAGCATTCCGGCCGCCTGGCAGGACAAAGAGATTAGAACGATACGAAAAGCTGTAAAGGCCGGACTGGCTTTTACAGCTTTTCCTGTATCAGTTGACATTTCCCTGCAAAAGCAGTTAAATGAAAGAAACATTGCAATAATTTTAATGAAAAAGGTGGAATGATCTATGTATCAAATTGATTTTAATAAACCGCAGCACATTTATTTTATGGGAATCGGAGGCATCAGCATGAGCGGTCTGGCTGAGATTCTCATGGATGAGGGATTTACGATCTCCGGCTCTGATTCCAAGGAAAGCGAGCTGACAGAGCATTTAAGAAGCAGAGGCGCCTTTGTGTCTATCGGACAGAGGGCGGAAAATATCGCGGCCGCTGACGAGGCAGGCGGCGCGGTGGACGCGGTAGTTTACACGGCGGCTATCCACCCTGACAACCCGGAATTCCAGGCAGCTCAGCAGGCGGGCATTCCCATGATGTCCAGAGCGGTTCTCCTGGGAGAGATGATGCGTAATTATAAGGAAGCGATCGCCGTATCCGGAACCCACGGAAAGACGACCACTACCTCCATGCTGTCTGAGATTTTCCTGGCAGCCAAGGTGGATCCCACGATCTCTGTCGGCGGCATTCTTCCGTCTATCGGCGGCAATATCCGGGTGGGCGGACCGGAATTTTTCATCACAGAGGCCTGCGAGTACACCAACAGCTTTCTGGAGTTTTTCCCCACTATGGCTCTGATTTTAAATATTGAGGAGGATCATCTGGACTTTTTCAAGGATCTGGCCGATATCCGCCGTTCCTTCGCCCTCTTTGCGGAGAAGGTTCCGGCCCAGGGAAGCGTCATTATTAACGCAGAGATTGAAAACTGGCAAGAGATTGTGAAAAATGTCAGCGGAACGGTCATTACGGTGGGAAGAGATCAGGCGTGCAGCTACAGCGCCGGTTCCATTACCTACGACGAGCTTGCAAGGCCGTCCTTTGAGCTGTATGAAAACGGCGTAAGAAGAGATATCATAAGCCTTGGCGTAGGGGGAGAGCATAATGTATACAACGCTCTCGCGGCGATTGCGGCCGCCCTCACAGCCGGCGTTTCCATGGAGGCGGTAAAGAGAGGCCTTTTGAATTTTACAGGAACCAAGCGCCGCTTTGAAAAGAAGGGCGAGTTCAAGGGAGTGACGGTTATCGACGACTATGCCCATCATCCTCAGGAGATTCAGGCTACCTTAAAGACGGCTGGCAATTATCCACACAACCAGGTGTGGTGCGTGTTCCAGCCCCACACCTACACCAGGACAAAAGCCTTTTTAGATGAGTTCGCAGAGGCCCTTTCTATGGCTGACCGGGTGATCCTGGCGGATATTTACGCGGCCAGAGAGACGGATACGCTGGGAATCAGCTCCAGAGATATTGCGGAAAGAATTGAGAAGCTTGGAACAAAAGTCTGGTATTTTCCGACATTTTCTGAAATTGAAGAATTTCTTAAAACCAACTGCCAGCCAGGGGATTTGTTGATAACTATGGGGGCCGGAGACATTGTAACTGTGGGCGAGGAGCTGCTTTCCAAATAGTTATCCACATTATCCACATAGTTTTCAACATTTTATACAGCGGTCTGGTGTGGATTTCTTGATTGACATAACAAAAGTTTCTATTGTATGAAAAACATTGAAAATTCAAGGTTTTCGACAGGAAGGGACAAAAACGGCGGGGAAAGGACAAGGGATTGTCCACATTATCCACAATATTCACACGGGATTCTGGGGATAAAAGGTGGACGCCGGAAGGAATGATTTTACAGTAAAACAGCGGGAGGAAAAGAGATGGGAAACTTCATAAGGAATCGTCTGGCCCATGGGGTGACTGTCGTCTCCAATGAATTTATAGACAATTATATGGCCAGGGCCAACGGGGAATATGTGAAGGTTTATCTTTATATTTTGAGAAACGGCGGCAGAGCGGACAGTGTGGCCGACATTGCCGACGCCCTGAACCATACGGAGGCGGACGTGCGCCGCGCCCTGGTCTACTGGGAGCAGGAGGGGGTTCTGGAGCTGGGCGACAACAGGCAGACTGGCCTGGCCGCAGCGGATGCGGCGCCGGACAGAAAAATGGCGGACAGAAAGCCGGCAGAGAGTAAAACGGCAGAGAGCAAGACGGAGGAAAAAGCGTCTGCGGAAGGAGCAGAGAGCCGCCTGTCCCAGCCTTCTCTGGAGCCGGGCAGAAAGAAATCTTCGGGGGCAGTTCTGAACGGCCTGTCGAGAAACGAGGAATTTTCCCAGCTGCTCTACATTGCCCAGAAATATTTAAACAGGACGTTTACGCCCACGGACTGCGACGTGTTCGCCTACCTGTACGGGCAGCTTCACATGCCGGCGGAGCTTTTGGAGTATCTGGTGGAGTCCTGCGCCCAGAACGGCCACACCAGCATCCGCTATATTGAGAAGGTGGGGCTGAGCTGGCACGAGAGAGGATTTAAGACGGCTGAGGAGGCGAAAACCCAGTCTATGGGCTATAAGAAGGACATTTTCGCCGTGATGAGGGCCTTCGGGCTGTCGGGGAGAAATCCGGCGGACAGCGAGATTGACCTGATGGACAAATGGTTCGGAGCCTTCGGCTTTACCAGGGAGATTGTGGTGGAGGCCTGCAGCCGCACCATGGCGGCCATCCACAAGCCCAGCTTCCAGTATGCGGACACGATTCTGACTGACTGGAGCCGGGCCGGGGTGCGGACCATGAAGGACGTGGAACACGTGACCAGGCTCAGACGGGAGAAAAAGGCCAGGGAAGGGAAATCCGGCAGCCAGCCGGAAAAGAGGCGGACGAACAACCGCTTTCATAACCTGGAGGAGCACGGCTATAATTACGACGAGATGATCTGGAGCATGATCAATTCCGAAGACGGAGGAAGCGGCCCAGGCCAGCCAGAGAGCACAGGAGGAAAACATGGCGCTGAGTAATTCCCAGTATGATTCTATTATGCGTATTTACAACCAGGCCCAGCTTCGCCAGAAGCACGAGCTGGATAAGAGGCGGGAGGAGATCTATGAGAAAATTCCTGCCGTGAAAGAGCTGAACGAGGAGATTGCCTCCTCAGCCGTAAAAAGCGCCAGACAGCTTTTGGCCGGAGATGACAGGGCGGCGAAAGGGCTGAAGGCAAAGATTGCCGATCTGTGCGAGGAGCGCCAGGTGCTTCTGGCCGCCTACGGCTATCCGGCAGACTACCTGGAGCTTCATTACGACTGTCCCCTCTGCCGCGATACGGGATATGCGGACGGGCGCAAGTGCAGCTGCTTTAAAAAGAGGGAGATTGCCCTTCTGTACGATCAGTCCAACATCAGGGAAATTTTAAAAAGAGAGAATTTCAGCACCTTTTCCTATGAGTATTTCGACGATACGAAGCCGGATCCCAGAAGCAAAAAGACGGCCAGAGAATATATGAAGCAGGTGGCGGCTCTCTGCAAGTCCTACGTGGAGCGGTTTGGGGAAACCAAGGACAATCTGCTCTTTACGGGAAAGACGGGCCTTGGGAAGACCTTTTTAAGCAACTGCATCGCCAAAGAGCTTCTGGATCAGGGATATTCGGTGGTCTATCTGCCTGCAGTTAAGATGTACGAGATTTTTTCAAAGGAACGGTTTGACTATGACGCTACGGAGGAGGATCGGGATCGTTCCAGCTATCTTCTGGACTGCGATCTGCTGATTATCGACGACCTGGGCACAGAGCTTGTGAATACGTTTACCACCTCTCAGCTGTTCTACTGCGTCAACGAGAGGCTGAACCGGAAGAAGGGAACCATCATTTCCACCAATCTTCCGGTCAACGAGATGAGAGATGAATTTACAGACCGCGTCATGTCCAGGATTATCAGCCAGTATACGGTGATTCCCCTTTACGGAGAGGACATCCGGATCCGGAAAAAGCTCCTTGGGCGGGGTTGACGCAGAGCAGGTTAAATGATATAAAGAAGAAGTATTTAACTGACACGTGGGAGGAGAAACATGCTGTACGAAGAGAAGATTATTGATACCATTCCTGTCGGGCCTCTGGGCCTGATTCCCCTGAAGAGCTGCAGAGCCATGGGAGAAAAGGTTGACAAATATCTGACAGACTGGCGCAGAGAGCGGGAGAGCGAGCACAAGTCTACGATTGCCTTTGCCGGTTACCAGAGAGATTCCTATATTATTTCCGCCAGCACGCCGAGATTTGGATCCGGAGAGGGAAAGGGCGCTTTAAACGAGTCTGTCCGCGGAGATGATATCTATATTTTAGTGGATGTATGCAATCACAATCTGACTTATTCCCTGAACGGAATGGTCAATCACATGTCCCCGGACGACCATTTCCAGGATTTAAAGAGAGTGATCGCCGCCGTAGGAGGAAAAGCCAGAAGAATTAACGTCATTATGCCGTTCCTCTACGAGAGCCGCCAGCACAAGCGCACAGGCCGCGAGTCCTTAGACTGCGCTCTGGCTCTGAAAGAGATTGTGGACATGGGCGTAGAAAACATCATTACCTTTGACGCTCACGATCCAAGAGTCCAGAACGCGATTCCGTTAAAGGGCTTTGAGACGGTTCAGCCGATTTATCAGTTTATCAAGCACCTGTTAAAGCACGAGAAGGAGCTTCAGATTGACAACGACCACATGATGGTGATCAGCCCGGACGAGGGCGGAATGCGCCGCGCCGTGTACTTTGCCAACGTGCTGGGACTTGATATGGGCATGTTCTACAAGCGCCGCGATTATACGAAGATTGTCAATGGCAGAAACCCAATTGTAGCCCATGAGTTCCTGGGCAGCAGCGTGGAAGGCAAGGACGTCATCATTGTGGACGATATGATCTCCTCCGGAGAGAGCATGCTTGACGTGGCCAAGGAGTTAAAGAGGAGAAAGGCCAGAAAGGTCTTTGTCTGCGCTACCTTCGGCCTGTTTACAAACGGACTTCAGAAGTTTGACGAGTATTATGAGAACGGAGTCATTGACCGCGTGCTGACTACAAACCTGATTTACCAGTCGGCGGATTTGCTCTCCAGACCGTACTATATCGACGTAGACATGAGCAAGTACATTGCCCTGATTATCGACAACTTAAACCACGACGCTTCCTTAAGCGAGCTGTTAAACCCAACGGGAAGGATCAACCGCCTGGTGGAGAAGTATAAGGCGGGAATCAGGGACTAGGGCAGGTAGACCGGAAGGGAAAACTGCCGGGAGAAGGAAATGGAACAGAAGATGATGAAGGCCCTTGTATTTCAGGGGATTGGAAAGCTGGGGCTGGAGGAGCGTCCGGTTCCAGTCATCAAGGAGCCCACAGACGCCATTGTCCGGGTGACCCGCTCCACCATCTGCACCAGCGACCTGCACATCAGAAACGGGGCGGTTCCAAGAGCCAGAGAAGGCGTGATTCTGGGCCATGAGTTTGCAGGGGAGGTAGTGGAGATCGGTTCTCAGGTGAAGACCTTAAAGCCGGGAGACAGGGCTGCCGCCAACTGCGAGACTATCTGCGGAGACTGCTGGTACTGCAGAAGGGGATTTGTCAACAACTGCGAGCAGGGCGGATGGATGTTAGGCTGCGTCATAGACGGCTGCCAGGCGGAGTATGTGAGAGTGCCCCTGGCGGACACCAGCCTCTACAGGATTCCAGACGGCCTGACAGAGGAGCAGGCGCTCTTTACGGGGGATATTTTATCCAGCGGCTACTGGGGAGCTAAGCTGTGCGAGATAAAGACGGGGGATACGGTGGCTGTAATCGGGGCTGGCCCGGTGGGCATGTGCGCGGCCCAGTCGGCGCTCTATCTGGGAGCCGGCCAGGTGATTCTCATTGATCCCAATGAAGAACGTCTGAAAACAGCCAGGGAAAACCGTCTGGCAGGCGAATATCTGAGCGTGACGGGCCAAGAGGCTGCAGAGGCTGTCAAAGGCCTCACAGAGGGCAGAGGAGCGGACGCTGTGATAGAAGCGGCGGGAACGGAGGCTTCCTTTACTCTGGCCTGGGAGGCAGCCTGTCCTAACGGGATCGTGGCTCTGGTGGCCATGTATGAGAAGGATCCGGTGCTTCCCCTGACCAGGATGTACGGGAAAAACCTGATTTTCAAGACAGGCGGCGTGGACGCTGCGGACTGCAGAGAGCTTTTGGAACTGTTAGGGGAAGGAAAGCTCACCACAGATTTTCTGATCACTCACAGAGGGCCGCTGTCTCAGATTTTAGAGGGATACGATACCTTTGAACACAAGAAGGACGGATGTATTAAGTGGGTAGTGACGGCGGAATAGACGCTTTCATAGAAAGGGACCGGTGAAAAATAGAGGAGTAATCCCTGTTTTTCACCGGTCCCTTTCCTGCTTTGTCAGACCTTTTCTGTCAAATTGTCACCACATGGTGCTTAATTTCTTCCTCTTTCAGGATATCCAGCTCTCTTCTATGGCAGGTGAAGATAATAATCTGCCCTTTGTATGCCTCGGACAGCCAGCGCAGAGCCTGCCGCAGCCGGTCGTCGTCATAGAGCACGAAGCTGTCATCGAAGATCAGGGGCATGGAATCGGTTCCATTTTGAATAAACCGTGCCGCCGCCAGGCGGAGAGCCAGGTAAATCTGATCTGCCGTGCCGCTGCTGACCTGCTCCAGAGGAATCAGTTTTCTTCTGGTGTTTAAGAATGCTCCCAGATTTTCGTCGATGCTCATGCTGGTATACAGGCCGCCGGTAATGCCGCTTATCAGCTCGGAAGCAGTTTTATTCAGGTAGAGGCCAAAAGAATCACGGATGGACATGGAAAGTTCCTTCATGGTTTCCTGAGCCAGCTCGATGGCCGCGATTTCCTCCCGTATCCTGTCATTTTCTGCGATAATCTGGCGCAGGGCGGAGGCCTGATCTTTAAGCTCTGCCAGATGTTCCAGCTTCTTTTCCAGCTCCCACTGAACCCGCTGCTGCTGTTCGATGATTTCAGAGCATTGATTCTGACGCCCCTGCAGCTGTTCTACATCGTCCATCTGCCGCCGTACAGTTTCCTCGGAGCGGACAATCATGGAGCAGAGGTCTATAAAGTCGTCCATTCTGTTTCTGAGGGCATCCATGGCCTTTTCAGAGATAGTGCCGTCTCCCAGGTGGCGTCTGAAAATCTCGGACAGATTAGAAGCGCACAGAGAGGCAGTTTTTTTCTCCTGACGCAGCTTTAAGCGGAACAGAGCCCCAGCAAAGAAGGATACAGCCGACGCTCCGGCAGCTGCAGCACCGGAGAGAAGAGGATCAATGGTTTCCGGCATCCAGGGCAGGAAGGAATTGCCTGGCATCAGTCCCCAGCAGAAGAAGTAGCCGGCTCCCAGAAGCAGCAGAAGTCCCAGAAGGCCGAAAAATACAGAAAGTCCCCGGCGTGATTTCTTTGAGGCGGCCTGTCCTGCTTCCAGGTACTGGCGGTAAATATCCTCGGCGTGATTTAAGTAAGCAGAAACAGATTGGGCGTCTGTAAATTCGAACTCTGCCAGTGCCTGACGGCCCTTTTCGATCCGGCAAAGCAGTTCCTCCCTCTCCTCCTGCTTCTTTTCGATAGCAGATTTTAAATCCGTCCGTTCTTTTGCATAGGAGCGCAGCTGATTTTCATATTCAGGAGAGGAAATTTCCCGCTCTAAATTTTTAATTTCTCCCAGAAGAGAGGTGTAGGTTTTGGCTGCCTCCGGAGTCAGCTGGTTTTCAAACTGCCGCTTCTGGTTTTTCAGATAGGCAGTGGCCTTTGTAATGTTTAAAGCCATATTTCCAGAGGTGTTCATATTGGCAATGTAGTTCTTAAGCTCAGAGATCATGCCGCCCTCAGTGGCGCTTTTCAGCTGTCCGATGCTGATGGTATTGTTGTAGGCAGTTTCGCTGAGTCCGCAGAGGATCTCATCTAACAGAGCCTTTGTAGGCTCTGCTTCCCGGCCTGTAGTTTCATTGACAATGATAAATTCCTTCTTATTTTTCTGGAAACTCCGCTCGAACCGGTAAATAGTGCCGCCGGATTCCAGACGCAGCTGTCCCTCATAGGTGGAGCTGTTTTCCCAGGGCTCATATTTGCTGTAAAGATCGTTTTTTGCCGCCCGCCCCCTCTGCCGCTCAATGCCGAACAGCATACCGCGGATAAAGGTGTGAATGGTGGACTTCCCGGCTTCGTTTTTTCCGTAAACCAGATTCAGCCCGTCTTCAAAGGAGACAAAAGTGTCGTGGAATTTTCCAAAGCCTTTAATATAAAGATCCAGAAAACGCATGGTTTAACTCCTTTCATCCGTGGTGAGCAGCAGGGCGTGGATGCCATAATAGAGAGCCTTTTTTTCTACAGGGCTCATATCCGGCTTCTGAAGCGCTCTGATATAGAAACCGATCATATCGCTTGAGTGTTCCTCAAACAGGGCGCTGAAATCGTACTGAGGCTCTGATTCATCTAAGATATCAGCAATTCTGTACCGCATCATCAAAGATTCTAAATCAAAGGAAATATCAGGATCCCTCATGCCTTTTAAGCGAAAACGGAAAATATTTTCAGACCCGCGTTTTTCGATTTCCTGGGACATTCGCAGGAACAGCTCTGTGTTGGTGGTGTTGGGCGTCACATTGACCATGAGCGGAATGTACTGAAGCTTTGCCATGGGAATAAACTCCAGGTTGGTAATCCGAAGGCTGGTTTCACTGATTTCCCCATAGATAATGCCGTGGCGTCCCGTCTCCGTCTTGTCCAGGGGCTCCGGAGAGCCGCACCAGGCCATTCTCAGGCTCTGGGAGATCTCAGGCTTGTGGATATGCCCCAGGGCAGCGTAGGAAAAGCCTGATTTAAGAAGCCCTTCCTTATCAATAGGCACGTGTTTCGCGTCGCCTCCGTGGCCTAAAAGGATGTGGATGAGCCCGTCGTCGGGAGCCGAGATATCATTTAACCTGGCTTCTGATATCTCAGAGGTCCAGTAGGAAAAGCCCGTCACCTCTGTGTGCAGTTCCTCGAAGTAGGCGGAAGAAAATTCCTCGTCCGACAGGAAAGTGACGTTGGGCGCCCAGTTAAAGCTCAGGACAGCGGAGCTTTTCCGCACCCGGTCGTGGTTTCCGGCGATCATCACGATCCGCACGTCCGGAATGGTGGAAAACAGGTAGTTGACCTCCTTTAAATCCTTTAAAAGCGGCTGCCGGTGGAACAGATCCCCGGCGATAAAGAGAAAGTCCACGGAAAGCTCACCGGCCTTCCCGATAATGGCGGCGAAGGTTTCGCGGATATCTCTGGCCCGCTCTCTGCTCCAGGGCTTATCGCTGTCAGGGGCCATGCCCCAGTGGACGTCTCCGGTATGAATAAATTTCAAGGCCTTATTCCCCCTCTCTAAGACAGCTTCTGAAATAGGATCCGGCAGAAGAGCAGGATCCTTTCATTCAGAAGAAAAGGGCGCCTCAGGGAAGGCGTGCCGCCGTCTTTGAGATGCCCTCATCGTGTTGTGTTATGTCAACTGAATCGTTTTAATTCCTGTGGCTGCTTCTTATAATTCGCAGTTGTTTACAGTTCTTGGGAATGGAATCACGTCGCGGATATTGCCCATGCCTGTCAGGTACATTACGCAGCGCTCAAAGCCCAGACCGAAGCCGGAATGACGCACAGAGCCGTACTTTCTCAGATCCAGGTAGAAGCCGTAGTCCTCTTTCTTAAGTCCCAGCTCCTCCATGCGGCCAACCAGTTTGTCGTAGTCGTCCTCTCTCTGGCTTCCGCCGATGATCTCGCCGATTCCTGGAACCAGGCAGTCCATGGCGGCTACCGTCTTGCCGTCCTCGTTCATCTTCATGTAGAAGGCTTTGATCTCCTTCGGATAATCGGTAACGAAAACAGGGCGCTTGAAGATCTTCTCCGTCAGGTAGCGCTCGTGCTCTGTCTGCAGATCGCAGCCCCAGAATACCTTGTAGTCGAACTCGTCGTTGTGCTCCTCTAAGAGCTTCACGGCCTCTGTGTAGGTTACGTGGCCGAATTCAGAGTTTAACACATGGTTCAGACGGTCTAACAGTCCCTTGTCAATGAACTGGTTGAAAAAGTTCATCTCCTCCGGCGCGTGCTCCAGCACATAGCGGATCACATATTTTAACATACTCTCAGCCAGAGCCATGTTGTCGTTTAAGTCTGCGAAGGCCATCTCCGGCTCGATCATCCAGAACTCAGCCGCATGGCGTGTAGTGTTGGAGTTCTCGGCGCGGAAGGTCGGTCCGAAGGTGTAGATGTTGCGGAAGGCCATAGCGTAGGTCTCGCCGTTTAACTGGCCGCTTACAGTCAGGTTCGTAGGCTTGCCGAAGAAGTCCTGGGAGAAATCCACCTTGCCGTCTTCTGTCTTCGGAACATTGTTTAAATCCATGGTAGTTACCTGGAACATCTCTCCGGCTCCCTCGCAGTCGCTTCCTGTGATCAGCGGAGTGTGAACGTAAACGAAATCTCTCTCCTGGAAATACTGATGGATCGCGTAGGCAATCAGGGAGCGCACGCGGAAGACAGCCTGGAAGGTGTTCGTTCTGGGACGCAGATGGGAAATGGTTCTCAGATACTCAAGGCTGTGGCGCTTCTTCTGAAGCGGATAGTCAGGAGAGGACGCGCCCTCTACGATAACCTCGTCCGCCTGAATCTCGAAGGGCTGCTTGGCCTCGGGAGTAGCTACCAGAGTTCCCTTTACCAGGATGGCGGCGCCTACGTTTAACCTGCTGATCTCGTTAAAGTTCTCCATATTGTCATGGTAAACCACCTGAAGCGTGTCAAAGTAGCTTCCGTCGCTTACTACAATAAATCCAAAAGTCTTAGAATCGCGGATGCTTCTCACCCATCCGCCAATCTGGATTTCCTTTCCAAGGAATTTGTCTCTGTCCCTGTAAATCTCTCTTACGGTAATCAAATCCATAATCGTGCTCCTTTTTGTTTGATAAACGGCCCGGGCGCAGATAGGAGGCCCGAGCCGTCAAATGGTTTCGAAATGAAACAGGTACTTTGTTTGACTATTTTCAAACAAATTTCTGATGTTGCCATTATACTGTATTTTTCCTGCATATTCAAGGGGAAGAGCAGTATTTTTACGCATGGGAGGGAAGGCGGAAACGCTGAAAAACACAAGATGCAGTTGAATTTGGTGTTTTCTGGCGATATGACATACAAAATGTCGGAAAATGTACAAAAAATAGATAAAATCATTCGGTAATTTGTGTACTTTTTATAAAAAGTATGATATAATAAGCGTTACAACATTAAAGCACACAAGCAAATATACATCAAGGGGTGATATCGTGATCAAAAAAGAAATGATAGCTATGCTTTTAGCAGGAGGACAGGGCAGCCGTCTCGGCGTGCTGACACAGAAAGTGGCGAAGCCGGCAGTTTCTTTTGGCGGGAAGTACAGAATTATCGACTTTCCTCTGAGCAACTGCATTAATTCAGGCGTAGATACAGTGGGAGTTCTGACCCAGTATCAGCCGCTGCGCTTAAACGCGCATATCGGAATTGGAATTCCGTGGGATCTTGATCGCAACGTGGGAGGCGTTACCGTCCTTCCGCCGTACGAGAGAAGTAAGGGAAGCGACTGGTACACAGGTACGGCCAACGCTATTTACCAGAACCTGGAGTACATGGAGAACTATAATCCGGACTATGTCCTGATTCTTTCCGGCGATCACATTTATAAGATGGACTACGAGGTAATGCTGGAATATCACAAGGCAAACAATGCAGATATCACAATCGCAGCCATGCCTGTACCGATTGAAGAAGCAAGCCGTTTTGGAATCCTGATCACAGATGAGAAAAACCGTATTACAGAATTTGAAGAAAAACCTGCGAACCCGAGAAGCAACCTGGCTTCCATGGGTATCTACATATTCAGCTGGCCGGTGCTGCGGGACGCATTAATCAAGCTCTCTGAGGAGCCGGGCTGCGACTTCGGAAAACACGTCATCCCTTACTGCTTTTCCGGCGGAAAGAGAGTTTTCGCCTACGAGTATAACGGATACTGGAAGGATGTGGGAACTCTGGGCTCCTACTGGGAGGCAAACATGGAGCTGATCGACATCATCCCGGAATTCAACCTGTATGAGGAGTACTGGAAGATCTATACGAAGAGCGACATTATTCCGCCTCAGTATACGGCGCCTGATTCGAAGATCGAGAGAAGTATTATCGGAGAGGGCTCAGAGATTTACGGCCAGGTTATCAATTCTGTCATCGGAGCCGGAGTGACCGTCGGAAAGGGCGCGGTGGTGAAGGATTCCATTGTAATGAAGGGAACCTCCATCGGCGACGGCACGGTGGTGGACAAGGCCATTATCGCCGAGGATGTGGCCATTGGAGCCAATGCGGAGATCGGTGTGGGCGAGTACGCGCCCAGCAAATATGATCCAAAGGTTTACCAGTTCGATCTGGTTACCATTGGAGAGCGTTCTGTGATTCCGGACGGAGTGAAGGTGGGAAGAAATACCGCTGTTTCCGGAGTGACAGAGAGTGCGGATTACCACGACGGAGCGCTTGAAAGCGGAGACTATATTATAAAGGCAGGTGGAGTACAATGAGAGCGATCGGTATTGTTTTAGCAGGCGGAAACAGCAAGAGAATGAGAGAGTTATCCAACAAGAGGGCAATCGCCGCTATGCCGGTGGCAGGAAGCTTCCGGAGCGTTGACTTTGTACTCAGCAACATGAGCAATTCCCACATTCAGAGCGTGGCAGTGCTGACTCAGTACAACTCCCGCTCCTTAAACGAGCATTTAAGCTCCTCCAAATGGTGGGATTTCGGAAGAAAACAGGGAGGCATGTACGTCTTCACTCCTACCATCACGGCAGAGCACAGCGACTGGTACAGAGGAACGGCGGACGCTCTCTATCAGAACCTGGATTTCTTAAAGAAGAGCCATGAGCCTTATGTAGTCATCGCAGGCGGAGACTGCATCTACAAGCTGGATTACCACAAGGTGCTGGAGTATCACATTGAGAAGAAGGCCGATATCACCGTTGTGTGCAAGGATATGGAGCCGGAGGCGGACGTAACCCGCTTCGGACTGGTTAAGACCAACGCCGAGGGCCGTATTACCGACTTCGAGGAGAAGCCGATGTTAGCTACCTCCAACACGATTTCCTGCGGTATCTACGTGATCCGCCGCCGCCAGCTCATTGAGCTTTTAGAGCGCTGTGCTTCCGAGGACAGATATGACTTTGTAACGGATATTCTGGTGCGTTATAAGAACCTGAAGCGCATTTACGCATACAAGCTGGATTCCTACTGGAGCAACATCGCCTCCGTAGATTCCTACTATAAGACCAATATGGACTTTTTAAAGCCTGAGGTAAGACACTACTTCTTCCGCGAATATCCGGAGATTTACTCCAAGGTGGACGACCTGCCGCCGGCCAAGTACAATCCTGGAGCTGAGGTGAAGAACAGTCTTGTTTCCAGCGGCTGTATTTTAAACGGAAGCGTGGAGAATTCCGTTCTCTTTAAAAAGGTTTACATCGGCAACAACTGCGTGATTAAAAATTCTATTATCTTGAACGACGTTTACATTGGCGACAATACAGTGATTGAAAACTGCATTGTGGAGAGCCGGGACACCATCCGGGCCAACACGACGCACATCGGAGCGCCGGATAACGTGAAGATCGTTATCGAGAAAAACGAGCGTTTCACTTTATAGGGACGGCACAAGGGGAAAGAGCGGTCCAGAACCGGGCAGTACGGAAGAGGGGTTATGTTATGCAGATTACAGACGTGAGAGTCAGACGGATTGAGAGAGAAGGAAGAATGAAGGCCATTGTGTCGATTACCCTGGACAATGAATTTGTAGTCCATGATATTAAGGTGATCGACGGAGAGAAGGGTCTTTTTATCGCCATGCCGAGCCGCAGGTCTACGGACGGCGAATACAGGGATATTGCCCATCCGATTAATTCTGAGACCAGGGATATGATTCAGAGCATTGTTCTGGAGAAATACCAGGCCACGGCCAGCGGGCTGGACGAGGACGGAGCTGCAGGGCAGGCTTAGAGTGAAATCGGAATTCTGCTCAGAGGATCAGGGCGCGTTTCGCTTCCTGCCGTATCTGGGCAGAAGGCCATAATAGAGAAGAACCGGCGTTTTTAAAGCGTCTCTGAGACTGTTTCCAGGGCGCTTGACAGAACGTCGGTTTTTGCGCGTCAGACTGGCTTTGCCCCCGCCAGCTTTAAAAATTCCGCCATCTCTCCGGTGATCCATTTATCCTTGTGGTATACGATCTGACGCCAGACCTGCATATGAAAATCCTCTGCGTCCAGAGCGGCCAGACGCCCCTTTTCAATATCGCGGCGGACAGAAAAGAAGGGAAGCAGGGAGACGCCTGCATTTTCCCGCAGCATATGGACGATGAAGTCCGTATTTCCAATTTCCAGAAAGGGACGGATCTGCTTTCCATAGGCAGCCAGATACTGATCTAAAATATGACGGTAGCTGGCTGCTTTTTCTGTGAGCAGAAAGGGGTGGGAAATGATTTCGTCCAGCTTAAGGCCGGATCGGCCTGCCAGCGGGTGGAGAGACGATGCTGCGAATACAATGTCCTCTGGTTCTTCCAGTACCTTAATCCACCGCGGATCAGAAATCCTCTTGTCAAGAAAGTATACAATATCCAGAGAATTGTCGTTGAGCCTGTCTAACAGCACTCTGGGGGAGTCGATCACGACGCTGACATTCACTTTGGGAAAACGCCGGTGGTATTCGGAGAGAATGGGCGGAAGCAGGGAGGAGCAGAGGGATTCGATGGTTCCCAGAGCCAGGCTGCCCGTCAATTCCCTGCTGTCAGAGAGGGAGCATTTAATTTCCTCCATATTTTTCATCAGAGTGACAGCGTACTGATAGAACTGTTCGCCGCGGCTGGTCAGACTGATCTGCTTGCCGATTCGGTCAAAGAGGCGGACGCCCAGCTCCTCCTCCAGGTTTTTGATTTGGATAGTCACGGTCCCCTGGGAATAATTCAGTTTTTTGGCTGCCTTTGAGAAGCTTTTCAGCTGCGCCGCCTGCAGAAAGGTGGCAATCTCCCGAAATTCCATATGCGCTCCTATTTGATTTAAAAATATTAAACGATTTCTTTAAAACCTTAAATTTTACATTCTAATAGCTCTATACTATAATAGTTTTAAGAAGAGATCAAGAAGAGGGGAAGCGGAAAGTTTTTACGCGTTATTAAAAGAGCAGGAAAAGTTTTCCATGCTCCACCAAAAGCTTAGTCGCAGGAAAACTTTTCTGCTCTTTTAGGGGCGTGAAAATTGGCCGCAGATGATTAAAAATTTAAGGCAGAAAAAGGAAAGAGGGAAGGAAGTATGGAACGGACAGACAGCAGATATCAGGCTTACATGAATATTTTGAAGGAGGAGCTGATTCCGGCTATGGGATGTACGGAGCCCATTGCCCTGGCTTATGGGGCGGCTGTGGCCAGACAGGAGCTGGGCGCGCTTCCCGACCGGGTGGTGGTAGGCGTCAGCGGAAGTATTCTTAAAAATGTCAAATCCGTGATTGTCCCCAACACAGGCCATATGAAGGGGATCGCGGCAGCGGCGGCAGCAGGAATTGTGGCTGGAGACGCAAAGAAGGAGCTGGAAGTGATTTCCCAGGTATCTGAGGAGCAGATCAAGGAGATCAGGGAGTTTCTGGATCGGACGGATATCCGGGTAGAGCACATTGACAACGGCCTCATGTTTGAGATTCTGATTACCATGTATAAAGGAGAGGACTGGTCCAGAGTACGGATCGCCAATTACCATACAAATGTGGTTCTGATTGAGAAAAACGGCGTGGTAAAAAAAGAAGTAAAGGTAGAGGGAGAGTCGGAGAAGGGGCTGACAGACCGCTCCTGCCTTTCTATGGAGGGAATCTGGGATTTTATTAATACGGCAGATTTAGACGATTTAAAGCAGGTTTTAAAGCGTCAGGCCAGCTATAACATGGCGATTGCCAAAGAGGGAATGACGCATTCCTACGGAGCCAATGTGGGAAAAAGCCTGGCTTCCTGCGTGGAAAACCGGGAGGCTGATTCTGATACAGATATCTCGATTCTGGCCAGGGCGATGGCAGCCGCCGGATCCGACGCCAGAATGGACGGCTGCGAGCTGCCGGTTGTGATTAACTCTGGAAGCGGAAATCAGGGAATCACCGTTTCCGTGCCGGTTCTGGTGTATGCGGACCGCCTGCATGCCGGGGAGGAGAAGACCTACCGGGCCTTAGCACTGTCCAATTTAACGGCAATTTACCAGAAAACGCCCATCGGCCGTCTGTCTGCTTTCTGCGGAGCTGTCAGTGCGGGGGCTGGGGCAGGAGCGGGAATTGCCTACTTAAAGGGCGGAGATTTCGAGGCCGTATGCCGGACTGTCAGCAACACTCTGGCCGTCACTCCAGGCATGATCTGCGACGGAGCCAAGCCGTCCTGCGCGGGAAAGATCGCCATGGCTGTGGAGGCGGGAATCATGGGCTGCCGCATGAACGCGGAGGGAGAGAAGTTCCTCTGCGGCGACGGAATCGTCGGGGAGGACGCGGACGAGACCATCAGCAACACGGGAAGAGTGGCCAGAGAGGGAATGCGGGCCACCAACGATACCATTATAAAAATTATGATCGGGGATTAGCGGCGGAAAAAGTTTCCTTATTTTTTTCGATTTTCCGCTCTTGACAGGCGCCGTCCTGTCCGCTATAATAACCGGCATACAGAAAATGAAGAAAAGGCAGGTGTGTTGATGTCGGCAGGTTCTGAAAAGACCGAGAACAACTAATTTCATAGAGAAGGGAGATATACGCTCTATACGGGGATGTGCTTTGGCATATTCTTTGTTTCGCGTACCCCTTTTCCGGTAATTGCTACCGGTTGTTTCTGCCTGCAGACGGCTGTATACACTGAAATAGATGAATCTTATCGAAACGAATCAGGAGATTTGGGAGATGGGAGACTCAGGACGTATCGCTCAGTTTGGCGATGCGTCCTTTTGGATTCATGGGAAATATTTCTATGAGTCAAACATGCGGAATGCGCGTATTTGCGCGCTCTGTGCTTTGTCCTCCCCAGACCGTTTGAGATCCCGCGCTGGAAAACGGCGTGCTTTCTATGTGGAGAATGAAGAGATAAGAAAAGGAAAACGCAGGTTTTGTCTGAGTCAGGCAGAAGCTGCGTTTTCGCGTCTTTGGGAGAAGATAAGGAGATAATCATTTAAAGAAAATTTATTCAGAAGAAAACGATTCGGAAAAATAAAGCGGAAAGCAGAAAAAGGAGTATTTTAAATGGCAGATACAGAAGCATTATTAGAATTTAATAAAATAAAAGAAATATGGAAGGAACTGGCTCTGACTGAATGGGCGAGGAAACAGATTGACGAGGCTGTCCCTCTGATGGAGGAGACGAAGGTGCGGGCCAGACTGCGGGAAACTACGGAAGCTAAGAAAATGATGGAAGTTTACGGCCAGCCGCCTCTCGTGTCCCTGGAGGGCGTGAAGGAGTGGATGAAAACGGCAAAGATCGGCGGATGCCTGACGCCGGAACAGCTGGAGGGCGTGGAACGGGCGCTGGCGGCCGTGTCCAGAATGAAGCAGTATTTAAACAGGGGAAAGGCCGCAGGCATTTCCATGGCCTGGTACGAGGAAAATCTGGACAGCTGCGAGGAACTGAGAAGGTCTATCCATGAACAGATCCGAAACAGCAGGGTGGACGATAACGCATCAAAATTTCTGAAATCCTGCCGTATGGATATGGAGCGGGAGGAGCGGGCCATGAGAGAAAAGGCCGACGCGGCGATCCGGGGCAACAAGGCCTATATGGCCGACAGCTTCAGCACCATGAGAAACGGCCGTATGTGCATCCCGGTAAAGGCAGAGTTTAAAAACAGGATTAAGGGTACAGTCATCGGACAGTCCGCCACAGGAAGTACTGTCTTTCTGGAGCCGGCCTCAGCGGCCCGCCACGCAGAAGCGCTGGAGCTGTTAAAAATTCAGGAGAAAAACGAGGTGCTCCGCATTCTCTATGTTCTGACAGGACTTGTATACGACTGCCAGGAAATCATGGAGCAGAACGTCCGCACCATGGAAAAGCTGGATTTCATGTTTTCAAGAGGAAAACTGAGCTTTCGGTACGATGGAACAGAGCCGTCCATCAATCTGGATAGGAAAATTGTTCTGAAGGACGGACGTCATCCGCTGATGGAGAAAGAGGTCAGTGTTCCGCTGCAGTTTTCTGTGGGAGAAGGAGTAAATGGCATTGTTATCACAGGGCCGAATACAGGGGGAAAAACGGTAGCCATCAAAACAGTGGCTTTAAACTGCATGATGGCCCAGTCTGGCCTTCACACGGCCTGCAGAGAGGCGGATATCTGTATGAATTCCAATTTCCTCTGCGACATTGGAGACGGGCAGAGTCTGTCAGAGAATCTGTCCACCTTTTCCGCCCACATTGCTAATGTGCTGGATATCCTGAAGAAAGCGGGAAAAGACAGTCTGGTAATAATGGACGAGCTGGGATCCGGCACAGATCCGGCGGAAGGCATGGGCATCGCCGTGGCGATTTTAGAGGAGCTGAAAAAGAGCGGCGCGCTGTTTCTGGTAACGACCCATTATCCAGAGGTGAAGCAGTACGCTGACAGGACTCCGGGCATTTTAAACGCCAGAATGACTTTTGACAAGGAAAGCTTAAAGCCAACCTATCAGCTGGTCATCGGAGAGGCAGGAGAAAGCTGTGCTTTCTACATTGCAGGAAAGATGGGAATGCCGGAGGAAATGCTTAAAAATGCGGCCAGGGCGGCCTATGGCTCAGAGGAGCTTCCGGAAGCGCTAAGAAGCCAGATTTCAGAAAACCGCCTGACAAAGGAGAGGATGGGAGGAATCAGGAAGGCGAAAAAGACAGCCGGGACGGGGGTGAAAGCGCCAAAGTACCAGCTGGGAGACAGCGTAATGGTGCTGCCGGATAAAAAAATCGGAATCGTCTGCCAGCCGGAGAACGAGAAAGGCGTCCTCCGGGTTCAGCTGCCTGGAAAGAAGATTTTTATTAACCACAAGCGGGTGAAGCTCCACGTGCCCGCCGACCGGCTCTACCCGGAAGACTATGACTTTTCCATTATTTTCGATACGGTGGAGAACCGGAAGCTGCGCCATCAGGTGGAGCGGGGGAAGATGATAGAGGGGGAGATTGTGGAGGAGACGGTAGGAAAATAAATAGTAAAAAATAGTTAAGTATGGTATAATAGAAAACAAAAGAAACAGTTCCTAAATGCGGAGGAAAAAGTATGGATGTTAAAGTGTATTTATCTGAAATAGTCAAAAAGAAATCAGAAATAAAAGGGGAGACTTTGCGTTCCAATATTGAAAACGGACAGATCAATATTGATGATTTAAATGAAATATATGAGTTCCAAATAGAGGATAAATCAAATATTGATTTGATGGATATAGAGTGCATTCAGGAAGCGATAAAAGATGGAGATTTATATTCTTTTTTCAAACTGTGCGGCATGGGAAAGTATCAGAAAAAGATTGGAGAATGCAAGAAAAAAGGTAAAGATAGTATTTCAATACTGTGTAAAGACGCTGAAAAAATTGCAGAGATACTGGGCTGTGATTTGTATGAAATTGAGAATGAATATATACTAATAGACGTAGAAAAGATAGAGACAGAAAGAAAAAATAAAGGCTATGAAACAGTTGATGTTTTTGAAGAACAGTGCAACATCGGCAGTTCGAGTTGGAACAAGATAGAAAACAAATATAGAAATAGTGGTGAAAAATATCAGCTGATAAGCATTAAAAATCTGAAAAAAATAGCTGGTAAATTAAATGTTCCTGTAAGAGGATTTTTGGCTTCAGAGAATGCATATTATAAATATTATTCTGATATTTTAGAGCCCCTGTTAGAAATGCCAAATAAAGGCGCTCTCTATATGGCCATGTTGGATTTTACAGAAAAATTAGGGAAAAGAATTTCGGAGGAGCATCCTGTCTATTATAAAAAGTTAGACAATTGGTATATAGTAACTTTCCCGCGTTTTAGCGAAGAAGAAAATCAGTACACAATCCAGGTATCAACAAAAAAAGATGAAAAGGATAAGGACTTTATAGAACACTTAAAAAAGAAGGTAATAGATAAAATGGAAGAAACCATGGGAAATAGTAATGCAGCAACTAGGCTGGAGATATATTTAGATGATGCTCCGCTGGAAAAAGAAGAATAAAATGAAAAGGGACTAGTCACATGATGAAGTGATTAGTCCTTTTTTATAAATTATTTGGAAGGCAGAGTGTTGCTCTTTACCTACTTGGAAGGTATATGTCCAAACAAAAATGGTGTCCTTAGGCAGAAAATATGATACGCTGTAATCAAATCACAAAAGGCAGAACAGAAACAATTTTTGTTGTGCAACTATGAAAAGGAGAGCAGCAATGGCAAAAATCATTCTTGTGGGTAACTACAAAGGCGGTGTAGGAAAGACAACAGCAGTAATTAACCTGGCAGACGCTTTTTCATCAAAAGGTTTCAAAGTTCTCACAGTAGATTTGGATCCTCAGAGTTCATTATCAGAAATCCAGGCAGAAAATTTTCATCAGAAAGGTTCTTTAAAGGAGATTCCCGATCAGGAAACTCTGAATTATTGCCTTGACTTATCGATTTTGTCCCTGGAAAAATATCCAGATAGAAAAAGCAAGCTGAATTTCCAGAAGCTTATTCACAATTACCGAAAAAATTACGACTATGTCCTGTCATCTTTGTTTTATCAGAATGGAAAAGGATTGGATGATCTAGCTGAAAGCATGGAATATGAGATCCCATTTTTATCGATTTTGCGTGATTTCTTGTTCGCAGTCAGGGAGGATTATGATTTCATTTTTCTGGATTGTCCGCCTACCCGCAATAATCTCACTAAGTCTGCTTTTCTGTGTTCGGATTTTTATTTGGTTCCGACTATTTTAGACAAAATCAGTACGGACGGAGTGCTTCAGTACATTTATAATGTTGAAAAAACATATAGAGAGATTTGTGAGGAACACGAAGGTGCTGTTCTGGCAAAAAATATCTTTGGGGACTGCCCCAAACTTTTGGGGGTGTTTTGGAATCGATATCGAGCGAACGTTAATTATACTGTTGAGGTTGGAAATTTTAAAAGTGCGATAGCTCATGGTGATAAAATGATTCCAATATTTGACTGTAAAATCCACGATTGTATTGATATTGTTCGAGAGGCACAGAAAGGCCGTATGTCAAATTCAAATCATGATTTTGCAGAGCTTGCAAGAACTGTTTTGGAGCGGATAAAAGAAATGGACGGAACAGAATGTTAAGCCACCAACAAATTAAGGAGCTGGAGGAGCTTTTGGAGATATTAAATCAAAAAGCTCTTCCTTTAAAAGAAGATTTAGAAGAACGGGTAGAAGACGTTAACTATCTTTTAAAGACGTTAACTAAAGTCAAGGTATCAAGAATAAAAAAGCTGATGGATCCACTTTCGAATAAAGTAGGAAAATCAGATAAACTTCCAAACGAGCTCTCTTATTCGAGAGAGTTCGTTCTTCAGCTTTTTAGAACATTAAAGACCGATGAAATTGTTAAAAACTATACATTGTTGCAGATTCAGGAGATGTTTGCTGTGGTTTATGGAAAGAAACCTCCGTCAAAGGAGAGGAAAAAAACTATTACAGAGGCAATAAAAGGTATGTCACATCAAATAGAACGAGCTAATGGATTCAGGGAGATGGAAAATGCAGCTAAAAAATAATAGACAAAAATCCTGTCCCCGCCTTATCGTCGGCTTCATCGGCGTAGGAAAGACCACCTACTGTGCCGGGAATAAAAGGGCCATAGACTTTGGCGTGCTTCCCTTTAAATATCCTGCCCATATTTCTGAGATCAGAGAGGCGGTCTCAGGCGGAGACAGGCAATGCAGCAGGAACGTAGAAGCGCTGAAGGGAAATCTGGATTGGGAAATGGGCCTGGCCTGGCACGAAACCTACTACGACGCGCTGCTTCAGACCTACCGGGAGTATCCGGGAGAGATTATAGTGATTCCCACGGACGGGGCGATACTGCGATGGCTGGACAGGGACGGCATCCCGTTTACTTTGCTATATCCCTGCGTCGAAGCGCGCCTGGAGTACAGAAAACGCCTTCAGAAAAGGGGAAACTCGACATTTCTTTTAGAGGTATTTACGGATGAAGACTCCTGGGCAGACTGGATGGAACAGCTGAGGAGACCATACACCCACGCAGAGCGGATAGAGCTGAAGGAAGGGCAGTATCTTTCTGATGTAGTTAATGCTCTTTCTGTTTCCTCAGCGTCTGCAGAAGCAGGAAAAACCATAGAAAATCCATGGGACTACATTTTAGACCGGTATTTCCCGGAATAAAAGACAGAAGAAAGAGAGGAGGGCAGCCTGTATGAGGCCGTATTGGGATGAAGAGAATACCTTCGGATACCTGAGATTCGATCTGGCAGAATACAGAAGTATTGCGGCGTATAAAACCTACCCTAAATATTTTCAGACTTGGGAGTATGCCCAATGGGTATATTTTCACAGAAAAATTCAGTATATCAAGTATGATCCCGGAGCGGAAAGCTATGGCATGACTCACTATTTGCAGCTTCCCTTGTCTCTTGCTGATTTGTTTAAAAATTGTCTGGAGGTTCCCTTCGGATTGGATATTTCCATTCCAGAAGGGACAACAGAGTGGGAAAACCTGGCGAGAGAGATTCTTTCAGAAGAACTTCAGGAATCTAACGGCTGGAGGTTTTCTGGAGATTTGAGAGAACTCGTAGATACGGGACTGAAAAGGTGGGAGATTCAGCCTTATGGAAAGATTCCCAGCCCCTATCCGGAAAAAATGGCGTTTGCTGCTGTTCAGGCATCGCATTTATTAGAGGCCATGGAGGCAGACGGCTGTTGCGAAGAGGATATTTTAAAGATATGGAGCTGGAATGACAGGGATTTTTTCCGGAAAATGTGCGGGAAGTATAAGATAAGGAGGTAATAGTATGCTGTATCTTGATTTTAAAGAGCCGAAGAAAATATTGTGGAACGTAAAGGGGCGGTATGAAATTTTTTATGAGTCTTCCTGGTTTGACGATCCGGTCGTTGTAAGAATAGCAGAGCAGGTAGATCAGGTGAAACATTTATATGGAGACAGGTTCCGGAGCGATTATTCAGGAGATTTCAGCGGTCTGACTCTGTCTGGAGGAGCGCAGATTTTAATCCTCTGCTATCTTAATCTGTTTGAGGATTACTGCCTGCCTTTGTCATGGGTAGCTGACAACTGCCTTGAAGTTCTGGGTTCGCTGCCCATATCCCATCCAGTCCATTTCTTCGCTAATACAGTACCGCTGCTGGATGATTACAAGTGCCAGTTTATATCATCAGAAACCGGGAAGCTAATAACGGGGCATGATGAGTACATACCGGAGTATTACGAATATGCGCCGCGATAAAAAAATGTCAGCAGCAGCTGAACGAATGAGGGAGTTATTGGAAGACATCCGGGATCATAAAGAATACAGTATTTTGTATATGATGGTGGTAAGCTGTATTTCCGCTGAAAATAACGAGACAAACGAGCAGATTGCAATAAATGAGAGAAACTTAAACGCCATAATCGACGCCATAGACGTTATGGACTCAGTTCCGGAAGAATTTGCAAACTGCAGAAGGATCATTGCCGGCTATTTGAAGTCAGACAATAGAAGGTGTCTGTGATATTTGGGAAGGAGGAGCCAGACATGAGCAGATATAAAGAAAACCATCAGAAAGGCCCGCTTCCTTCATATGCTCCATCTGATCCGGAAAAGCCCTGCCTTCCTAAAAGGGGCGATTATGTGGGAGCGGTATCCTGGCTTCAGGCTGTCCGAGACAGAATCGGGGAACCGTTTGTTTTTGCGCTGGACGAGGCCCTTATGTGTCAGGGCAGCTTTGGGGGCAGGAATGATGAGTTTGTAGTCTGGGGGTATGGAAATGCCTCTGCCGCCCGTTTTAACGGCGTGGTTTTGCTTGGAGAACAGATAGAACGCTCCAGCATAGAGGAGAGAAACGGGCTTTTCTATACGAATTTTAACAGGACGCTTTCAGACGCCCTCACTCACGAGGATATGTTGGATATGCAGGGGATCACAGAGGCTCTCAGCCGGTATTATGACAGCCATGGAGAGAGCTTTGAAGGGATTTCTGTAGCTGCAGAATACAGGGAAAGATTTGAGAAGCTGGCGGCGGAAGCAGCCGGATATTATGAGGGATGAGAGATGATAGAAAGTAACATTACGGCAGAGGAGAAGCTGATGTACCAGGTGATGGGGGCTTTATCTGACAGCGGCGTTCCCATTACCTTTAAGGGAGCGATGGTTTTGAGAGCCTTCCTGCTGGAGGCGGGATATCCGGAGGAGACGCGCCACACGACAGATATTGACGGGAACTGGAATTCGGAAACAGCGCCGTCTGGTGAGGAGATGGCAGAAGCGATTCAGAACGCTTTTGAGAAAAAGGGCATTTCTTTTACAGCACGGCTGTACAGAATGTATGGAGAGAAGCGTTCCGCAGGATTTGACCTGGCAGACAAGACGACAGGGGAAACCATTTTTACCATGGATCTGGATGTGAACAGGGCTGTCCTTCATACGAAGCGTTATGAGACAGGCGGATTTTCGTTTTCCGGTTCGTCTCCCGCTCAGATGGCGGCGGACAAGTTTATGTCCGTCTCTACCGATAGAGTGTTCCGAAGGATCAAGGACGTGGCAGACCTGTACTATCTTTCGCAGGTATTCGATTTTAACCGGGCTCAGGTTCTGCAGCTGTTAGAGGACAGCGGAAGAACTCTTGATACTTTTCACGGATTCCTGTATCGGACAGAAGAACTGAGACATGCCTATGAGAAATTCCGTTTTTCCGGCTCTGCCAGAAAACCGTCTTTCGATGAGGTATACTGCAGGGTGAGAGAATATATCGGGGAGGTTCTTAGGGAATAAGGCGACAGGGGAGAGATACAGAAAACGAGACAACGGCCCTTTTGCGATTTTTGATTTATCATAAAAAGATTGTTGTCTCGTTTTTAATTATCATTAGAGCAATTCATTGAGTGCAGGATTGCGGAGCATGTTGTTGAAAGCCAGGATCCGCTGCTGATCCAGGATCCACTGCTTTTGTATCAGAGACCAGGCTTTCTGGCCTTCGCAGGAAGTGGAAATTTCTTCCTCCAAACGGCAGTTGTCAAGGCATTCCTGCAGAATTTCCGCGATATTCTCGTCCAGGTCTCCGCCGTCGATTACATTCTGGATCTGCTCACGCAAGTAATCGTGCACAGATTCAGGAGTCTCTTCTCCTGCTGGTACGGAAAGCTCACAACCGTTAAATCCAAAACTTGACGGAAAGCAAACCAGATATTCGTCCTCATCTTTGCTGAAAAAAATTACATTATCCATTACTGTTCCTCCTGATTGGCTGTTTTTGTATTTTTATTATATCACGCCAGGAGGAGAACTTCTATTTAATGATTTGGACACTGGGCGTCCAAATGGGTAAGAGAGGAATGGCTTAAATGTTACCCTTCCATCTGCCGTCCCAGGAATCCGGCGGCTGTGGAGGCCAGCTTCAGCTCTGTTTCAGAGAATTTTACCCTTGGTTCTCTGCTTAACAGGATGACAGAGCCGATAGCATCTCCCTCGCAGATAATCGGGACAACGACCTGAGCGGTAGCTCCCTCCGGCTCGTCTGGGGTGATGGGGATAAAGCCTCTGTCGTCCTTCCCGGCTGTCACAATCTGGCGCTCTCCGATCAGGACTTCCAGCTGGCGGCTGATGGATTTTTGCAGATAGTCCTTTCTGGGACCGCCTGATACGGCGATGACCTGATCTCTGTCTGTGATGCAGACCATCAGGCCGGTGCTCTGGGCCATGGCCTCCGCGTACTGGGAGGAGAAGGCGGTCAGTTCCATCATGGGAGAGTATTTTTTTAGTATAATTTCCCCTTCCCGATCCGTGAAGATCTCTAACGGCGTTCCTTCGTGAAGGCGAAGAGTCCGCCGTATTTCCTTGGGGATGACAACCCGCCCTAAATCGTCGATTCTTCTTACAATTCCGGTCGCTTTCATATAAAAAATTCCTCCGTTTTACAAACTTCTTCGTGAACTGCTTATTTCTGTCAGTACATGTAGTATCTGTAAAAGCGAAGGATTTTATGCATTTATCTGCAGGAATACATCAACTGATTCATCAACTAAAAGCTAATACACCAACTAATACATCAACTAAAAAGCTAATAGATTAATTTTTTAATTGATATATAAATTGTCTTCCCTGCCGTACCTTTTGTATCAGCTGGGCGTCCATCAGCCTTCCTAATGCTACTGACGCTCCTGCCGTTGTTGTAATCCTAGTAATGCCAAGTATCTGGTGAGTAGTAATAAACCCATTTGCTTTTATATATTCATAAATAATTTTATCCGTCTCATTTTTGAATACTATTATGTTAGATGAGATATCTGAAAATTGAAGTTGTTCTGGTTCTGCTTCATAATCTGTATTGATCGTGTAACTTGTCCATCGCCCCTTTTTATTTACGATTAACATATTTTTATCTACCAAATTTGATAAAATATGTCCGATCTCAACACTGTGAAGATTCAATATAGATTGCATCCGGGTATTAGTTACGCCGTCTTCGAGATAAGCTGTTCCTAATATAATCTGAGCATCTTTGTCAAGGTGTTTATATGCAACACCAAACAACTGACATAAATATTCTGTACATTCTGGTGGCATCAAAGAAATCATCCAAAGTTTCAGTTCTACCTGGTGCAATTCTTCATTTTGACTTAAATCCGGCTTACGCCATTGCTCCGCTCCCCATGCGTTTAGTATCGTAGGAAATCCTGACCCTATATTATCTCCCAGACCGATCATGCGGAACATGGTTTGAATTCTTGGATTTCTGGCAACCGAGTGTCCGCCTTCGTAAATCATTTGAACAGGAAGTTTTAAATTTCCTGGATTAGAAAACACAAATCCTCTGTCTGTTTTTATAATCTTCAATACACCTGTAATTAAATAATCACTATGTATTATCATATTTATAACAGCCTCACGAATCGCTTTGTGAATCGGTGTATCATCAATCCGGATCATACCATCCAGTTTAAATGGACGTTTGATACCAGCTGACAATCTAGGAATTGTCTGACGCACAAAATTGTATAGATTATTTTCCCACATTCCATCATATGTTAATCGATCACTCCACCGACTTCCAGAGACAAGATTGCTCTCATCAATATAATCCATACGAATATTATCAAATCGCTCTCGAATAGACAGACCTTTCCCGAACATCAATAGGCCAGCTGTTGTCAGCCATCTTTTTTCTGTTGTTCTGTCAACTGCATATCCTGCCATATTTTTTAAAAATGTTTCATCATCATTCCCATTCCAGATGTGTTCCGGATTACGATGTTCAAATTCAATACGATAGGAACGCAGAGAGTTTAAATCAATATCATCCATTGTGTATCCTATCAGTAAACTGCCATCATTGCCAGACTCATTGGCATCCCGCAGCATAGCTTTTACCTCTTCCTCCGTACAATGATAATCTCCTTCGTGATTACGCTTAAAACTTCCTTTCATAGGATTTCCGTTGATATAAACAGGTTTCAGCCGATAATCTGCTTGAGGAACTTGAATCCATATGATAGTTGCTCCTTCAATTTCACACGTTCCAACATTCGCATCGACTAGAATATTAGCACTTACTTTTTCTCCATTTATTGTATTCCAAAAATCTTTCAGTCTTTGCTCTGGATTATGTATAGAGACAAAAGAAAAACGTTTATCCGTATCTATTTCTTTCATATGCTCTTCAACTCCAAACAAAATCACGCCGCCATCTGTATTTGCAAATGAAGAATACGTTTCCCATATTGATTTTGGCAGATTTGATTCCGCTTTTTTACATTCCAGATTAATATGCTCACCATATTTTAATAATTCTAATATTTCTGCGCTATTCATCAATTCTCACCTCTCTTCGCTTTTCTTTGGCTCTTAGTATTATAGATGATATCAATGCCTCCCGCAATACATCTTTCACCTCAAAAATTTTAGTTGAAATCTAAAACCTGCAGCTTTCATATAAAAAATTCCTCCATGCGATACATTTTCATTTTTTGGAAATAGTATCTGCAGATGGAGGAAATTTTACACGTTGTATTAAAATGATTCGGGCATAAAAATATCTTTTGTATACAGAACTTTCTGGCTCAGGAGGCCGTGAAGCTGCCGGTTAATCATCTGTTCCAGCCATTTGACCCGTTCAGGAGAAAAACGTTCGTCTCCGCGGAAGGTAAATTCAAAACCAGTTAAAGCGGCCAGATCTGCCCGGATGGCAGGCGTCATTGCTTCCTGCCCGACGCGGAGGAAATCATCTCCGATGCGGGGACCGTAGTCTGACAGCTTTCGGCCAATGACAGAGAATTCTTCCTGCTCCACATAGGGCAGACAGGCCAGATTCAGGTCGAAGACAGGGGCCATACCCAGGATTTTCTGGGAAGCATTGTCCACTAATACGCCGTAATTGCCCATATGGCGATCCAGCTGGAACGTCAGTGCGTCCAGAACCAGCATACGCCGGAACGCGTCTTCTGATCCTATATGATGATAAAAACGGATGAGCTCTTCCACGGAAGCTCCGTCCGGATAGAATCGAAACATGGGCGCATATCCATACTGTTCACTGGTGAACAGGCGGCATTTAGACGCTGTTTTGCCGTACAATTCGGCCAGCTCATAGGAAACGGCGTTCCGGCAGATTTTTTGCGCCAGTTCGGCGGCCAGAACCTCAGAGTAAGGTTCCAGCCCTACGTTCCGCGCGCCGGATTCGCCCTGTTTGTATAAGAAAATTTCCCCGCCTTCTCTTTTCCAGCATTTCCGGAAGCTGCCCTCTGTGCTTAGATCTGGAAAGCAGTCTTTTGAATCGGAAATAATCACAGCCTCTTCAAAATCCCCGGTTCCCTCAAACGCCAGTTTCGAGACCGGCTCGCTGAAGGAATTCCGATAAGGGGAGACATCGTCCCAGCCGAGTAATTCCGTTCCGTTTGATACCCAGAAGGTATCGTTTAGGCTGGCGGCATGGGTGAGAGACAGGAATTCGTTCTCATTATTGCAGCCGCATTTTTCCAGGAGAGAGTACAGATATCCGTTGTGGCTTGCGCTGTTTCTGCGTTTCAGCCAGTTTTCCAGTGTCTGAAAACCGATGGGCATTTTTTCTTTTTTGTTACCAAGCAGGAGATAGGAAGAATCCTTTTTTTCAAAAACCGCAATTATTTCATCCCGGTTCATTAAAAACAGCATATGTTCCCTTCCTTTCAGGCAATTCTGCAGATGTTCTGATATACCATGTGAAACTGATCGCTGACTGCCTTATCCTGATGATAGTGGCCGAAATACCACCGTTTAAAGCGAAGCTTTTCAGAAATCACCTGAAAATAGTCCGTCAGCTTATCTGGCTGGTAAAGCCCCAGGGAAAAATAGGCCTGAATACTGCTGGGGCAGCAGTGGGTAATGACAAAGTCTGTCTCCCAGTTATGCTGCTCAAGGCAGGAAATTCCATTTTTCATCTCTTCTTCCGAGGGCATTTCCTGTTCCCACCAGTCGTAGTGGGAGATGCGGTACAGCTGTTTCCCCTGCCGTTCCAGCTCCAGAACTTCTTTTATCAGTTTTTCTGTATCGTCTGACTGCAGCAGCCCGTCGCTGATATCGGTGCTCCTGGCTCCGCCAAAGGTGAAAATCCGCTTTCCGTCAATGCAGAACATCTCTCCCCTCAGCAGATGGGTGATATTGGAGCGGATGTTCTGCACCCGTCCTCCTGCCCACGTACTGTAAAAACCAGCGTATTTTTTCTCGAGAACATCAAAGTTTTCATGGTTGCCTGAGACGAAAGCCAGACGGCAGTCCAGCGATTCACTCAGATAATCCAGCCGACGTGCTTCTTCCATAGAACCGTCCCAGACGCACCCGAAATCGCCTGCTACGATGACCGTATCGTGGGCGTCCAGACAGTGTTCCTGTGCGTACTCTATGATTCTCTGGCAGTTTCCGTGTGTGTCTCCTGTTACATAAACTCCCATTGCTAATTGTCCTCTCCCACATAAATCCACTGCTCAATATAATTTCTGTCATCCTTAAATACAGGGATTTCTTCATCTATGAACCAGACGGTTTTTTCTGCCTCCTGCTGTGTTTTGACGCAGCAGCTTCCATATTTTTTATGTACAGGAAGATCCTCCCAGATTATCCCGTCCTCTGCAAGCATTTCCTGAATATTTCTGCAGGATTTTTTATGAAGCTGTTTGGCCGAAAAATGCGCCTGCCCTACCATCAGGATGGAATTTCTGCGGGCGTCCAGCTGCCGCCAGTACAGCAGGTTGGCTGCCTCCTCCTTCGGAATGTTAAAGCATCTGGCGTCAAATAAGGCGCCTTTTTCCAGGGCACGCAGAAGCGTTCTGCGGTATGCTTCCTCTTCAGGCAGAAGCTTCCCTGACTCCTGTCCGCTGAGAGAATCAGTTTCTGCTTCATATTCCCGGACTCTTCTGGAGAAATTCTGGCAGAAAGCCAGAGTAGCCATACTGGCGGAAATGCTGCACATTTTCTGTACCTCATAATCGAACCAGGCGTCGGAATTCAGCTTTTTATAATCCACCAGAAGGAGGCTGATTTCGTCGGACTGAGTGTAGCCGAACACGGCTCCCTGGATATGTTCGCATAAATATTTCATGGTATCCTGCATGGTGTGGATCAGGATATCGTCAAAGGGCCGTTTCAGGCCGCGGGTGAAGGTGTGAAACGCTTTTCCGTCCAGTCTGATGCAGACAGGAGTCCTCCGTACCAGGCGGATTTTAGGGATTTCTTCATAATGGTGTTTCATTCTGGTTCCAATTTCGTCATTGATCACTGGCTGTTCCTCCTCTGTTATGGCAGCGCCGGGGGTATCGGCGCTGTTTTATACATCCAGTATAAAAGACTGGAGAGGCAGATTCAATGAGTTGATTTGGAAGGTAACCGTCCAAATCAATTGGTGGAAAAAAGCAGGAATCCTTTATATAATAAACGCCATAAGACACGATTCTTTGAACGATTCAGATATCAGAAGGAGGGAGACAGATGGGAGAGAAAATTACGATCAGCGAAGCATTGGACAGAAGAGATTTGCTCCGCAAAAAATTGTTTCAGAAAATAGAGGCAGCTCATCTGATTGACTGCAAGAAAAGCAATGAAGAAAATACATTTCTGTACCGGAAGACGCCGGAAGCTTTCTCAGAGGAGGTAAAAAGCACATGGCAGTCCATCTGGGATCAGATCCATTACTATGATCGGCTGGAAGCGGCGATTGTCCAGTCTAATTCAGAAACTGTGATTGAAACCTCTTTTGGAAAGCTCACAGTGACGGCCGCCATTGCCATGCGAAACAGGCTGCGCCAGAGCCGCCATCCTTTGTTCGGCCGGACAGGCAGGTTCGGCCTGCCTCAGAATGAAGATGACGACCAGATTTACAGTGATTTTGAGCGCAGATTAACAGAAATTATGGAGAACCAGTATGAAACCATATTGAAGGAAGTCCGCGACAGAAACGCCGATTTGGAGAAAAATGCGTCTGAAATGAGGAAGGAGATTCTGGGAAAAGAGACCCGCGGAAAAGACGACAGCACCGCCTTAAAGGTGGTGGATACCTATGTAAAGGAAAATACTACAGAGCTGCAGGATCCCCTGGAGATTCACAGAAAGCTTCAGGAAATCAGGCAGAACCGGGAAGCCATGATGGCAGAGCTTAATACAAAGCTGAAGATTTCCAACGCAACCACTATGATTGAGCTGTAACATAATGGCCTGCAATGCGAAAACCTCGTACTCAGCCCCCTGCGCGGCAGGGAAACGGGGCAGGCAGCCCTTTCTGCCTGATCACTCTATACTAGCCCAATGGAAGAGCAAGAAGCTTTTAACTTCTAGGTTGGAGGGTTCGAATCCCCCCGTGTAGAACAAGGAACGATATGGTATGAAAACGAGAGTAAAAAAACGAGTCCGTTTATTTGAACATGCAGTAACGAATACTTACGATTGAGAAACTGTGATTTTGGACGCAGGCATCTGAGAGATGCTGAAATCCGCGGATAAGGTTATAAGCGCCGGCTGATTGACTTGAGGGGTTCCTCGCGGCTGCATTGCAGGCTTTTAACAGAATTGAGAGGGAAGACATATGGAAAAAGATTTTGTAGATTCCTGGGAACGGCATAAGGGAGAGCTTAAAGCATATCTTGAAACCTGCCGCCAGAAAGAGCTGGGAAGCTATCAGGCCCTGGTTAAACTGCTGTTTCGAGTGGTGATCAATCCGGACCTGAAGCATGCGCCCTATGATACGGAGAAGATGGTTGTCATAGACGATGGAGACTATCAGGGAGCAGAGCTCTATATTCTGCACCGTTCAACGTATCAGCCCTATGTGGAAGATTATATATATACCTACGTGTACTACGGAAGCTGCAGCTTCTGCGATATTCTTCAGGGCATCCGAAGCCAGGGAGAATTATGGCCGGAACTGAATGAAGACAAAGCGCCGTCTCCGCATCAGGTAACCGCCTACATGCAGCTTCTGCTCCATCTGCTTCAGAGGATTAAACGGTTCCAGGGGAATGATATGGAAGATTTTCCACTTTTAAATATGTGAAAAGGGAATGAAACGTTCCTGTAACGACAGAACACACAGCTGGTTACAAGAACATTTCATTCCCTTTTTAATTTCTTGCCCCTTTCCGCCTGGACTCTCCTTTCCGGATCCTCTATAATAGAATCATTGCCAGAATGGCCGGAAGGAGGAAGACAGATGAAAGGGAAGGAAGCGGACGCCAAAAAATCGTTGAAACAGTTCTTTACAGCAGAACGACCGGATGCCTATACACTGGAGGACCTGAGAGGTATTCTCCGTATTCTCCGCTCAGACGAGGGCTGTCCCTGGGACAGGAAGCAGACCTTTGAGACCATGGTTCCCTGCGTTCTGGAGGAAGCCGGGGAGGTGGCGGAGGCCGTCAGAAACCAGGATACAGAGAACCTCTGCGAGGAGCTGGGAGACCTGCTGTTTCAGGTTGTGTTCTGCTGCCAGATGGCAGAGGAGCAGGGCCTTTTTACCTTTGAGGACGCTGTGGACGGAATCAGCCGGAAAATGGTTCGCAGACACCCGAAAATCTTCGGAGGAGACCTTCCGGAAACAGATGGAAACGAGGGGGATTTATGGGAGCGGATAAAACAGGCTGAAAAGGCAAAAAACCATAAAACAACTTGACAAAGCAGGTATAAATGTATATAAGTATAAGGTAAGTAATTAGCGGTTTTTTGAAGGAGTAATATTGCTGTTTTGGCCGTTCAGGCTTCATGGCAAGTAGAAGCTCAGTATAAGAAGAAGCAGGAGGAATAAATCAATGAACAAGACAGAGTTAATTGCAGCTGTAGCCGAGAAGGCAGAGATTTCCAAGAAGGACGCTGAGAAGGCAATCAAGGCTTTCACAGAGGCTGTTTCTGAGGAGTTAGTAAAAGGCGGCAAGATCCAGTTAGTTGGTTTTGGTACATTTGAAGTTTCTGAGAGAGCGGCAAGAGAGGGAAGAAACCCGAAGACAGGCGAGACTATGCCTATCGCAGCTTCCAAGACACCAAAGTTTAAGGCTGGAAAAGCTTTAAAGGATATGGTAAACGCATAATTATATAAGATTAGAACGATTTAGAATTCCCCCTAGAATGCTTTTGGCGTTATAGGGGGAATTTACCCATTAAAAGGTAAAAGGAGACAGGATATGCGTCTGGACAAGTACCTGAAGGTATCCCGCATCATTAAGAGAAGAACAGTAGCTAATGAAGCCTGCGACAGCGGCCGCGTGATGCTTAACGATAAAGTGGCGAGAGCCAGTGCAGAAGTGAAGGTCGGAGATGTGATAGAGATTGCTTTTGGCAACAAATCTGTCAAGGTGCGTATTACAAGCGTACAGGAAACCATCCGCAAGGAAGATGCGAAAGAGATGTTTGAGTATCTGTAAATGACAGCTTTACACACGTTTATATCATAAAGAGACAAACCTCCTAATATATTTAACAGTAGTTAAATATGTCAGGAGGTTTTTTAAATGGAAGAAAAAATCAGCCGCCGCCCCCACCATCTGGATTTGATGAACCGGGGGACGGGGAGCGTCACAGGGATTCAGGACGTTGTGGCTTTTGATGAAAACCAGATTGTGCTGGATACGGATATGGGACTTCTGACAGTCAAGGGGAAAGGTCTTCATGTGAGCCGCCTGACGCTGGAAAAGGGCGAGGTTGACATAGAGGGAACGGTGGACAGCCTGGTTTACTCCTCCAACGAGACCTACAGGAAGCAGGGAGAATCGCTCTTTGCCCGTCTGTTTAAGTAGGCGGCCTATTATGGATACAATATACACAGAATGGTCCTGTATGGCGGCCGCTCTGACGGCGGGAATGACTTTGATGCTGGTTTACGACGGGCTCCGTCTGTTCCGCCTGTTTGTCAGCCACGCTCCCATTTGGACAGGCCTGGAGGATTTGCTTTACTGGATTGGAGCCGGGCTGTCCGTTTTTTTCCTGCTCCGCAGCAGGAACGAGGGGGAAATGCGGGTTTATATGATTGCTTCTGTGCTGATTGGAATGGTTTTTTATGATAAAACGGCCAGCCATCTTCTGTTCACCCTATTGAAAAAGTTAAAAAAATATTTTAAAATGAAAAGGAAGTAAACAGTAAAAGGGGAGATGGCCATATGCGCAGGCAGGATAGAACGGCAGGAAAAAAGAAGAAAGAAAAAGCGGCCAACCGTCTGGCGCTTATGGGAATCACTCTGGTAGTGCTGAGCCTGGCGGTTACGGTTCATCTGAGCGGCATTTCCATGGAGGAGAAGGATCTCCAGTACCGTCTGAAGGAGGAGCAGCTGGAGAAGCAGAAAAGCGAGGAGGAGCAGCGGGCCCAGGAACTGGAAGAGTACCGGATCTACGTTCAGACAAAAGAATACATTGAGAAAGTTGCCAAGGAAAAGCTGGGACTGGTAAACAAGGACGAAATTCTCCTGAAACCGGAAAAGTAGAGGGGAATTCTGTCGGAAAGTTTTTCAGAAACCGCCCCTGATTTGACAAATATTTCCCTCCGGCCTGTATATAATGAAGCTTACGCAGGTCAGGAGGGATTTTTATGATTGGAAAGAAATTACATAGAGATATGGCAGAGGTCAACGTCTACACAGCCAGGCGGCTGCGAGAAATGGCCTGCTCTCTGAGCGGGCTGGCCAGGGCCTTTACGGAGGAAGCGGGATCCGACAAAAGGCTGAGCTTCGACGAGGGGATGGCGGCCATGCAGACGGCGGCTTCTATGGTGTGCGGAGGCTGCAGCCGCTGCAACCTGTATGAAACGGGAAAAAAGGAAGGCAGCTATTACCTGTATTATCTGCTTCGCGCCTTTGAGCAGAAGGGAAAGGTGGACAAAGAGGACATGCCCCGCCTGTTTCATGAATCCTGCCGCAGGCAGGAGGAGTATCTGAGCCAGCTGAACCGGAATCTGGGACGGGCCACCATGAATCTCACCTGGAAAAACAGGTTTCTGGAGAGCCGGGACGCAGTGATTGTGCAGTTTCGGGAAATGGCGTCTATTTTAGAGGAATTTTCCGGCCAGATGGAACGGGCCCTGGATGTGACGGAAACGTATGAGGATTCCGTCAGATATCTCTTCCGCCGCCGCCATATGAAGGTGGAAAATATGCTGATGCTGGAGTACGAAAACGATCAGAAGGAGGCCTATCTCACCATGCGGACCATAGGCGGGAAATGTGTTACCTCCAGGGATGCCTCGGATATCCTGTCCAGGGCGGCGGGAGGACGCCGGTGGAGCGTTTCCAGGGATACGAAGAGCATTGTCACCAGGCGGACAGACACCTTCCGGTTTGTTGAGGAGGGGAAATACCAGATGATCCACGGTGTGGCAAGAGCCGTGCGGGGCGGAGAGGTGACTTCCGGGGACAGCTTCACCTTCAGCGAGGGACTTCCCCGCCAGATGATTATGAGCCTGTCCGACGGCATGGGCAGCGGGGCGGCGGCTCTGGCTGACAGCGCCAGAGTGGTGGAGCTGACAGAACAGCTTCTGGAGACGGGATTTTCCGCCAGGGCGGCGCTAAAGCTGGTGAATACGGTTCTTCTGCTGGCTGGCATGGAACAGAATCCGGCTACCCTTGATCTGTGCTGTGTCGACCTATGTACAGGCGTACTGGAGAGCATGAAGCTGGGGGCGGTGGGAACCTTTCTCATGGGGCGGGAAGGGGTGGAGATGATTGAGCCGGGCAGCGTGCCGATGGGAGTGATGAATCCTGTGGAGCCGGCCCTTGTCTCCAGAAAGCTGTGGGACAATGATAGGGTCATCATGGTCAGCGACGGCGTTTTGGAGGCGCTTCCCGGGGAGGAGAAGGAGGAAACCTTCCGCCAGTATTTAGAGGAGCTGGAACCGGGAAATCCCCAGGATATGGCAGACGAGATTTTAAGCTTCGCCATGTCCTTTTCCGAACAGCCTGCAGACGATATGACGGTGCTGGTGGGCGGAATTTTTGAAAAATAGAACCTGCGGGGAAACAATACAAAGGAGGAACAGGGCGATGAGTCTCAAAGAGAAGGTACTGTCCTATATCAGGACTCACAACATGCTGGCGCCGGGGCAGCGGGTAGTAGCCGGACTGTCAGGCGGAGCCGATTCCGTGTGCCTTTTGAGCCTGCTTGCGGATCTTCGGGAGGAATACAGTCTGGAGCTGCGGGCCGTCCATGTCCATCACGGTCTCAGAGGCGAAGAGGCAGACAGGGACGCGGCGTTTTCAAGGGAGCTGTGCCGCAGCCTTGGCGTCCCTTTTTCACTGGCGTTTGTGAATGTGAAGGAGGAGGCGGGAAAAAGGCGGATATCCGAGGAGGAGGCCGGCCGGATTCTTCGGTACCAGGTATTTGAACGGGAGGCCGGGCGGTGGGAACAGGAGCTTAGGAGGGAGAAAACAGCGGAACCGGACGGCAGCCAGCCAGAATCGGTTAAGATTGCCGTGGCCCATCACGGGGACGACAGCGCGGAGACGATCCTCTATCAGCTCTTTCGCGGCAGCGGCCTGAAAGGCCTGTCTGGAATCCCTCCGGCGCGGGGAAATATTATCCGTCCCCTGCTCTGCGCAGAGCGCAGAGAAATCATAGCTTATCTGGAGGAGAAAGGACTTCCCTTTGTGACGGATTCCACCAATCTGGAAAACGATTATGCCAGAAATAAAATCAGAAATCAGATTCTTCCCATGGCAGTTCAGGAGATCAACCAGGGGGCGGCGGATCACATCAGAAGGGCAGGAGAACTGATCGGGGAGGCGGATCGTTTCTTTGAGGAGAGAGCGGAACGTATGCTGGAGACGCTCCTGGAAACAGAGGCTTTGGAAACAGGAGAAACGAAAGAGCAGGGCTCAGAGAGCGCGGCCCTTTCTGTCTCCGGCCTTCTGGAATTCTCCCACATTGAGGCGTCCTACGCGGTGCGGGCAGTATTTAAGAGGAAAAAATGGCCTCTCAGAGATGTCACATCCGGGCATATTGAATCGGTCCTGGCCCTTTTGAGGGGAAGAACCGGGGCGGGAAGCGATCTGCCTGGCGGTCTTCGGGCAGAGCGCAGCTATGACAGGCTGATTCTCACGAAGCTTCAACCGGGGCAGACAGAAAAAAGAGACGAATCTGGTCTGCCCTCCCTTTCTATGGAAGTGGCGGACAGGGAAAACCAGGGGGAAATTCCCAAAAACCTGTATACGAAATGGTTTGACTATGATAAAATAAAAGATACGTTATCTGTCAGATACCGCCTTCCCGGCGATTACATTACCCTGAAAGGAGGAGGCAGAAAAAGCCTGAAATCCCTGTTTATTGACGAGAAAATCCCCAGAGAAGAGAGGAGCCATATTCCGCTTTTGGCCGAGGGAAGCCATGTGTTATGGGTAATAGGCGGGCGCATCAGCGAGTATTACAAGGTAACGGAGGAGACAGAGAGAATTTTAAAAGTACAAGTAGATGGAGGTATCAACTGTGGCTGACAATATCCGTGTTTTATTAACAGAAGAAGAAGTAAATAAAAGGATCAGCGAGGTAGCTGCTCAGATTAACAAAGATTACGAGGGACGTCCCGTTCATCTGATCTGCATTTTAAAGGGAGGCGTGTTCTTTACCTGCGAGCTGGCAAAGCGTCTTGACCTGTCCGTTTCCCTGGATTTCATGTCCGTGTCCAGCTATGGATCCGGCACAGAGTCCAGCGGTATTGTGAAGATTGTCAAGGATCTGGACGAGCCGTTAGAGGGAAAGGATGTTATCATTGTGGAGGATATCATTGACTCCGGCCGTACCCTGGCCTACCTGATCGAGGTATTAAAGCAGCGCAACCCGAAGAGCATCGAGCTGTGCACCCTGTTGGACAAGCCGGAGCGCAGGGTGAAGAAGCAGGTTCAGGTGAAATACACCTGCTTTACGATTCCGGACGAGTTCGTAGTGGGCTACGGACTGGACTATGATCAGAAGTATAGAAATCTGCCGTATATCGGTGTGGTGGAAGTATAAGGAGGAAAACCGTTGAAACAGCGACAGCCAATGGGAGGAGGATTTTTCCTCCTGGTACTGGCCCTGACCATGCTTGTTGTGATGTGGATGAGATCGCCGAATAACCCGCTGACCGCGCCTGCCATGACGGAGCAGGACGTCTATGTGGCCCTGGAAAATGGAACCATTACCAAGGCACGGATCCGCCCTGACGCAGAGAACAGCACGGGAAAGCTTCAGCTCTGGCTGAAATCGGGAGATATGGAGGAGGTCCACGTCCTGAACGTTTCAGACTTTGCAGAGGAGTTCAGGGACGATGGCATTCCCTACGAGGTAGAGGAAATACCCAAGGAGAATTATGCTCTGACGATTATGCTTCCGATTCTTCTGTCGGCGGGACTTCTGGCAGCGTTTTTCATGTTTATGAATCTGAGGAACGCCGGAGGAGGCAATGCCAAGATGATGAATTTCGGCAGAAGCCGAGCCAGGATGAGCCGAGACAGCAAGGTGACGTTCGCTAACGTAGCAGGCCTGAGCGAGGAGAAGGAGGAGCTGGAGGAGATCGTAGATTTCCTGAAGGATCCTCAGAAATATACGGGAGTGGGAGCCAGAATTCCCAAGGGAGTGATTCTGGTGGGACCTCCGGGAACCGGAAAAACCCTGCTTGCCAAGGCGGTGGCCGGGGAGGCGAAGGTGCCTTTCTTCTCCATTTCCGGATCGGACTTCGTGGAGATGTATGTGGGCGTCGGCGCGTCCCGTGTCCGCGACATGTTTGAGGAGGCCAAGAAAAACGCCCCCTGCATCGTGTTTATTGACGAGATCGACGCGGTAGCCCGCCAGAGAGGAACTGGTATGGGCGGCGGCCACGACGAGAGGGAGCAGACCTTAAATCAGCTCCTGGTGGAGATGGACGGCTTTGGAGTCAACGAGGGAATTATCGTGATGGCGGCTACCAACCGAGTGGACATTCTGGATCCGGCTATTTTAAGGCCGGGACGATTTGACCGCAAGGTGGTAGTGGGAAGACCGGACGTGAAGGGCCGGGAGGAGATTCTGGCGGTTCATACCAGGATGAAACCCCTGGGAGAGGACGTGGATCTTCACCGGGTGGCGCAGACGACCTCCGGCTTCACCGGGGCGGATCTGGAAAACCTGATGAACGAGGCAGCCATCCACGCTGCCAGAGAAGGCAGGAAGTATCTGATGCAGAGCGACATTGACCGGGCCTTTATTAAAGTGGGAATCGGCACGGAGAAAAAGAGCCGCGTCATGTCTGAGAAGGACAGGAAAATTACGGCGTTCCACGAGACGGGGCATGCGATTTTATTCCATGTGCTTCCTGACGTGGGCCCGGTGCACACGGTTTCCATCATTCCGACGGGAACGGGGGCAGGCGGCTATACTATGCCGCTTCCGGAAAGCGACGAGCAGTATATTACCAAGGGACGAATGCTGCAGCAGATCATGGTTTCTCTGGGCGGACGAATTGCAGAGGAGCTGGCCTTTGACGATATCACGGCAGGCGCGTCCCAGGATATCAGGCAGGCCACGGCCATTGCCAGAGCTATGGTGACCGAGTACGGCATGTCCGAGCGGATCGGCATGATTGACTATGGAAGCAATGAGAACGAGGTCTTTATCGGAAGAGATCTGGCCCACGCCAGAACCTACGGCGAGGATGTGGCGGCGGCCATTGACCAGGAGATCAAGCGGATCATTGACGAGTGCTATCAGAAGGCGAAGGAGATTATCTTAAGCCATAAAGAGGTGCTCAGCCAGTGCAGCCAGCTGCTTTTAGAAAGAGAAAAGATAGGGCAGGCAGAATTTGAGGAGCTGTTTAACCGGATAGAGAATGGAACAGACGGCCAGACAGAGAATTAAAAGGACGCGCAGCCCACGAGGTATAAAATGCCTGAAAAGCCCGGACGGCGAAAGCCAGGTCCGGGCTTTTGTGCGAAATGGAGGGGGCGCGCAGCAGGGGAAAAGAGGGGTGTCCGCGTTATGCACAAAAAAATATTTGAAATTGATTCATGTTTGTGCACACTTATTTTTCGCCCTATGCTATTATAATAGACGTAACCCCCCCAATACATTATATAGTTTTTGCTACACCC
>ENA-ORTP01000256-ORTP01000256.1-human-gut-metagenome-genome-assembly--contig:-NODE-256-length-70125-cov-5.093835_pt1 | contig 70125 bp, 58 predicted proteins | sample MGYA00241913_ERZ509190 | MGnify/ENA primary metagenome ERZ509190 (study PRJEB26280, sample SAMEA2338839) | human gut metagenome | biome: human gut; feature: human-associated habitat; material: faeces...
AGATATGAAAGAGAATGAATAGTGCAGATTTGCATTTATGTAGATGGTCTGCATAAAGCGTAAAGTCAATATTAAAGAATGGAGAGGTGTTAGCAAATTGCGACACCTCTTTTCTTTTGCGAAAAACCTACTTGAAAAATTTTTCGTAGCAGGTATAATAAAACTATCGAAAGCAAACTGCTTCCGATAGAAAAGAAAGCGAGGTGCAGGTATGAGAAGCAAGAGTCCTGAACTTATGAGTGAGATAAAAAAGTATATCGAGGATTATTACCTGCAAAACAGACAATCCCCATCGACTACAAAGATTGCTGAAGCCGTTGGCATTGCCAGAGGTACAGCATATAAATACTTGGTAGAGATGGCTGAGAAGAATATGATTGAGTATGACGGGCAGGAGATTCGTACCAATGTGACCCGTAAGTACAGTGGCGAACAGACACAGACACCGATTGTAGGTTCTATTCCTTGTGGCAGTCCTCAGTATGAGGAAGAAAATATTGAAGAATATGTATCACTTCCTACTGCTATTTTCGGCAAAGGAGATTTCTTCATATTAAGAGCAAGCGGTCAGTCTATGATTGAAGCTGGAATTGATGACGACGACCTTGTGGTTGTCAAAAAGCAGGTGGAAGTCAATGAGGGCGATATAGTAGTTGCCCTTGTGGATAATCAGAATACATTGAAACGTTACTTCCGAGATGATGAGAATAAGAAAATCATTCTCCATCCGGAAAATAAGAAGATGAAAGACATCATTGTAGATGAATGCTGCATTCAGGGTGTGGCTTGTCACATCATCAAAGAACTATAACAGAGGACAGACGAATGAGAACACTTGAAGGAATTCGCTATCTAATCAATTTGGATAGTGCGGAAATACAACAGAACTTTAAAGTTAAGAGATAAGTGTAAGTAAAAAGAAAAAGGAGAGAACGAAATGAAACTGACAATGAGTGGAATCAAAAATCGTGAATTATGGGAAAAAGCAGGAATTAAACTTCCTAAATATGATGTGGAAAAGGTTTGCCAAAAAGCGAAAGAGAAACCAGTCTGGGTGCATTTTGGAATAGGGAATATTTTCCGCATTTTTATCGGAGGCATTGCAGACGGACTTCTGGAAGAGGGAGAATTAGACAGAGGTATTACTTGTGTAGAAACCTTTGATTATGATGTTGTAGACAAAATTTATGAACCATTTGATAATCTCGGTTTGAGTGTTCTGTTACATGGAAACGGCACACGAGAATATAAAGTACTTGGTTCCTTGGCGGAAGCAGTTAAAGCGATTTCTTCAGATTCCGCTCAATGGAAACGGTTGAAGGAAATTTTTGTTAGTCCTTCGTTACAAATGGTTACTTTTACTATCACGGAAAAAGGGTATGCATTACAGAAGGCGGATGGAACAAGGTTCCCATTTGTAGAATCCGATATTCAGAATGGACCGGACAAAGCAGTTGGCGCAATGGCAATTGTGACAGCAATGCTTTATGAAAGATATAAAGCAGGAAAGTATCCGTTAGCTTTGGTATCTATGGATAACTGTTCTCATAATGGAGCTAAACTTCGCGAATCAGTAATGGTAATGGCAGAGGAATGGAAAAAAGCCGGATTTGTAGAAGCAGGATTTACCGATTATGTAAGTAATGAAAAAGTTGTTGCTTTTCCATGGACCATGATTGATAAAATCACTCCACGTCCGAGTAAACAGATTGCAGATGATCTGGAGGCATTAGGAGTAGAAAATATGCAGCCGGTAATTACCGGAAAAAGAACTTACATAGCTCCATTTGTAAATGCAGAAAAACCACAGTATCTGGTAATTGAAGATAGTTTTCCAAATGGCCGTCCTGCTTTGGAAAAAGGTTTTGGAGTTTATATGGCAGATCGAGAAACAGTAAATTTATCAGAACGTATGAAAGTAACAGTATGTTTAAATCCAGTACATTCTGCGACAGGTCCTCTTGGTGTGGTTTTGGGATACGATTTATTTGCTCATATGCTGAATACGAATGCAGATATGCTGAAAATGGCACGCATGGTTGCATATGATGAAGGACTTCCGGTAGTGCCGGATCCGGGAATTCTTTCCCCTCAGGAATTTGTAGATGAACTTTTCAAGGATCGCTTCCCAAATGAATATCTGGGAGATACAAATCTTCGTCTTGCTGTAGATGTGTCACAAATGGTAGGTATCCGTTTTGGTGAAACAATCAAAGCGTATGTGGCTAAATACGGAGATGCTTCACGATTGACAGCAATTCCTCTTGGAATAGCAGGCTGGCTTCGTTATATGTTGGGTGTAGATGATTATGGAAAGAAATATGAACTTGCCCCGGATCCGATGAAGGAAGAAATTCAGGACCAGTTAAAAGATATTGTGGTAGGACAGCCTGAAACCTTTAAAAATCAGTTGAAACCAATTCTTTCTAATGAACGTATTTTCTTTATAAATATTTATGAAACAGGTCTTGGTGAAAAGATTGAAATCATGTTCCGTGAAATGATTAGCGGACCGGGGGCGGTAAAGGAAACCATTCATAAATATGTAGGAAGGAAAACTGGACAATACTAAAACCAAAAAGGCTGCATAGAAAATACAAAATATCTCGTATTTTCTATGCAGCGCATTTTTTACTGATAAAATCCGGAAATAACTCAGAACTTAAAGGTATCCTTAAGCTGTGCCCATTTCTGATCCTTGTCGCTTAAATTCAGAGCAGTGCCGTCCTCCAGAGTATATCCCCTGGCAGAAGCAGTTCCCTGATATTCACCCTTAAGCTGTGGCCATTCGATGCCGATTTCCGGGTCATTCCATGCCAGACCGCCTTCATCGCCGGGGTGATAGAAGTCAGTTACCTTGTAGCAGAATTCAGCTACATCGCTGAGTACCAGAAAGCCGTGTGCAAAACCTTCGGAAATATAAAACTGTTTTTTGTTTTCCTCAGATAATTCGATTCCAAACCATTTTCCATAGGTTTCGCTGCCGCTTCTCAAGTCCACAGCCACGTCAAAAACAGTTCCCTTGATGACGCGAACCAGCTTTCCCTGTGGAAATTCCTTCTGGAAGTGCAGACCTCTTAACACGCCCTTTGTAGAGCAGGACTGGTTGTCCTGTACAAACTTCATGGTAAGGCCGGCTTCTTCCATATCTTTCTGATTATAAGTTTCCATAAAGTAGCCTCTGGAATCGCCGTGTACGGCAGGTTCGATGACATACAGCCCCTCAATCGGGCATTTGCTTACTTTAATCTGTCCCATATCTGTCTGCTCCTTTTCTCAGTCTTTTTGTTATGTTTAAAATTCGATTTCCTTTAAGTAACGTTTCACAGCGTCCTGCCAGGTTGGAAGAGGAGTGAAGGCGTTTTCTGCCAGCTTACTCTTATCCAGGCGGCTGTTAAACGGACGCTTTGCCTTAGAGGCACCGTATTGGGCTGTGGTGACAGGCTTTACGGTTACTTTTTCATATTCAGAATGTCCGGCTTCCACTGCCTGGCGGAAAATTTCCTTGGCAAAGTCAGCCCAACTGATGTAGCCGCCTTCGTTTGTGGCATGATAGTAGCCATATTTTTCTGTTTCAATCATATCTACCAGAAGTGTTGCCAAATCCAATGTATAGGTTGGTGTTCCAATCTGGTCATCAACAACAGTAAGCAGCTCATGTGTTTTTCCCACGTTCAGCATAGTTTTGATGAAGTTTTTGCCGTTTTTGCCAAATACCCAGGCAATGCGGACAATGAAATATTTTTCCAGTGTTTCGGACACAGCCAATTCGCCAGCCAGCTTGGTTTCTCCATACACATTTAATGGTTTGTAATCCTTGCAGTCCGGCAGCCAGGGTTCTGTTCCCTGCCCGTCAAAGACATAATCTGTGCTGATGTAAACCATTTTACAGTCCAGCTCTTTGCAGACATCAGCAATGTATTTTGTTCCGTCCGCATTGATTGCGTGAACAAGGGGCTTTTTGTCTTCATCTTCGGCTAAATCCACAGCCGTCCATGCAGCACAGTGAACCACAACGTCAGGCTTTGTTTTCCGCAGAATTTTTTCCACACAGGCGCGGTCTGTGATATCCATCTGTACATAAGGCATGGTTTCCACAGCCGTTCCGTCAGAAATGCCGCTGTATACTTCTTTGATATCAGAGCCAATGCCTTCATAGCCGCGTTTTGCCAGTTCGTTCATCACATCATGTCCAAGCTGTCCTGCAACACCTGTAACTAAAACCTTCATTTAGATTCCCTCCTGTTTAGCGGTTTCCATACATCTTTTCATAGTAATTCTGATATTCGCCGGAAATAATGGTTTCCCACCATTCTTTGTTGTCCAGATACCACTGGATTGTTTTCTTGATGCCATCTGCAAATTTTGTTTCCGGCAGCCAGCCCAGCTCGTTGTGAATCTTGGTTGGGTCAATGGCATAGCGCATGTCATGTCCCTTTCTGTCTGCCACATAAGTAATCAGGCTTTCCGGTTTGCCAAGTTCTTTACAGATGATTTTTACAATATCAATGTTAGTCATTTCGTTGTGACCGCCGATGTTATAAACTTCGCCTACGCGTCCTTTATGGATAATCAGGTCAATGGCCTTGCAGTGATCTTCTACATACAGCCAGTCACGGACATTTTCACCTTTTCCGTATACTGGAAGAGGTTTGTCATTTAAAGCATTGGCAATCATTAACGGAATGAGTTTTTCCGGGAAATGATAAGGACCGTAGTTGTTGGAGCAGCGGCTGATTGTCACAGGCAGACCGTAGGTGCGGTGATAAGCCAATACCAGAAGGTCTGCGCCGGCCTTGGAGGAACTGTAAGGGCTGCTGGTATGAATCGGTGTTTCCTCTGTGAAGAATAAGTCCGGGCGGTCTAATGGCAAATCGCCGTATACTTCGTCAGTGGAAACCTGATGATAACGCTGAATACCATATTTGCGGCAGGCGTCCATAAGTACGGCAGTTCCTTTGATGTTGGTGTCCAGGAATACTTCCGGATTTTCGATAGAACGGTCAACATGGCTTTCAGCAGCGAAGTTTACAACCATGTCCGGGTGTTCTTCTTCAAATAATTTATAAACAGCTTCTCTGTCTGTAATGCTTTCTTTTACAAAACGGAAATTCGGGTTGTCCATAACAGGTGCAAGTGTGGATAAGTTACCTGCATAAGTCAGGCAGTCCAGACAAACGATCCTGTAGTCCGGGTACTTGTCCAGCATGTGAAAGATAAAGTTGCTTCCGATAAATCCGGCTCCGCCGGTTACAATAATAGTCATAATAAAATCTCCTTATCTGTTTTTAATTTTATTCCCGTTGGGGATAGAATATGTTTTATATCAATATTTTAGTGCAGGCTGTCCAGATATTTTCCGTCCAGAACGTCTTTTAAATACTGACCGTACTGGTTTTTCTTTAATACTTCGTAAACCTTCAGCACATCTTCTTTTGTAATCCAGTTATTTAAGTAGGCGATTTCCTCCAGACAGGCAATTTTGCGGTGCTGGTGGTCTTCAATGGTTTTTACAAAGTTGGTGGCTTCCACAAGGCTTTCGTGTGTTCCGGTATCCAGCCAGGTAAAGCCCTGTCCCAGAAGTTCTACATTTAAGCTGCCGTCTTCCAGATAGATGCGGTTTAAGTCTGTGATTTCCAGTTCGCCTCTGGCGCTTGGCTTCAGATTTTTTGCATATTCCACGACTTTGTTGTCATAGAAATAAAGTCCTGTAACACAGTAGTTGCTCTTCGGGTGCTCCGGTTTCTCTTCAATGGAGATCGCTTTGCCTTCGTGATTGAATTCTACAATACCGAAACGTTCCGGATCGTCTACATAATAGCCGAATACAGTTGCGCCCTTGCCTGTTTCTGCATTTTCCACAGCTGCTTTTAAACGCTTTTTCAGGCCGTGTCCGGCAAAAATATTGTCACCCAGTACCATGGCAACAGAATCATTTCCAATAAATTCTTCACCAATGATAAAGGCCTGTGCCAGTCCGTCCGGGCTTGGCTGTACGGCGTAGGAAAGCTGTACGCCGAACTGATGACCGTCCCCTAAAAGTTCCCGGAAACGTGGGGTATCCTGTGGTGTGGAGATAATGAGGATTTCACGGATTCCTGCATTCATCAGCACAGACAGAGGGTAGTAAATCATGGGTTTGTCGTAAATAGGAAGTAACTGCTTGGAAGTTACCATGGTCAAAGGGTAAAGGCGGGTTCCTGAGCCGCCGGCTAAGATAATACCTTTCATAATGAAATCTCCTTTTGTGTTTTATAGTTTCGTCTAGCTTCTGCGTTTATGATACTTCTATTATAAAGGGTGACGTAACGTAATGTGCAAGGGGTTTTTGTAATATTCATCAAAATTTTATAAATGTATTTTGCTTGACGAATTCCTTCAAAATATGGATAATAGAACCTGACTGACAAGACAGTGAGCAAGACAGTGAATGTCAAAAGGAAGGAGAACTTATAGAATGAAAGAATTTTTGAAAAGAAAGAATATTATCTTTTCGGCAAAAAGATACGGCATTGATGCCTTGAGCGCCATGGCGCAGGGATTGTTTGCTTCTCTGCTCATCGGTACGATTATCAGTACCCTGGGAGAGCAGCTTGGCATTGATATTCTGGTAACAGTGGGGAATTATGCCAAAGGGGCAACCGGAGCGGCTATGGCAATTTCTATCGGCTACGCACTGCAGTGTCCGCCTTTGGTGCTGTTTTCCCTGGCAGCAGTAGGTATGGCGGCCAACGAGCTTGGAGGTGCAGGAGGCCCGCTGGCAGTGTTGATTGTAACAATTTTTGCAGCAGAGGCAGGTAAACTGGTGTCCAAGGAAACGAAAATTGATATTATCGTAACCCCTCTTGTAGCAATCGCAACTGGTGTGCTGTTGTCACTGTGGTGGGCGCCTGCCATTGGCTTTGCGGCAAGCAGTGTGGGAAATGCCATTATGTGGGCAACAGAACTGCAGCCCTTCTTCATGGGAATCCTGGTATCAGTAATCGTGGGAATTGCTCTGACACTTCCTATCAGCAGCGCGGCCATCTGCGCGGCGCTTTCCCTCACCGGTCTGGCAGGCGGAGCGGCAGTAGCAGGCTGCTGTGCCCAGATGATAGGCTTTGCGGTGATGAGCTTTAAAGAAAATAAATGGGGCGGTCTTTTTGCACAGGGTATTGGAACCTCTATGCTTCAGATGGGAAATATTGTAAAGAATCCGAAAATCTGGCTTCCGCCTACTTTGGCCTCTGCCATTACAGGCCCCATTGCTACCTGCCTTTTCCACATGGAGATGAACGGAGCAGCGGTGGCTTCCGGAATGGGAACCTGCGGTTTTGTAGGACAGATTGGCGTATACACTGGCTGGGTACAGGATGTGGCCAGCGGTGTCAAGGCAGCCATTACACCTATGGATTGGATTGGCATGCTCCTTGTCTGCTTTGTGCTTCCGGCAGTGCTTACCTGGATGATTGCCATACCGTTCAGAAAGAAAGGCTGGATTGGTGAAAACGATCTGAAACTAGACTTATAAATAGCCTTATAAATCCTCCGGATGCTCCTGGGTAAGATTCAGGTGTGACTGGCGGTAGGCTTTTGGTGTCATGTTGGTGATACGTTTGAAAAGCCTTGTAAAATAGTGAATATCTCCAATACCGCAGCGCAGGGCAATGGACTTAATGGGAACCTCTGTATTTTCCAGCAGTATTTTGGCATGGGAAATGCGGAGGTTGTTTACATAATCCGTCAAAGAAATTCCCATTTCCTTAGAAAACAGAGAAGAGAGATAGCTGGCATTGACCCCCAGATGCTCAGAAAGGGATTTCAGGGTCAGGTCTGCCCCAAGGTCTGTTTCAATATACGCAAGTACACGCCTTAAAAGAGGAGAGTGTACTTTTGGCTGGTGTTCCTTTACAATCCGGCAGTATCCCAGAACAATTTTTCGCTGAGCAGCCACGCATTGCTCAACAGTCGTGAGCTTTTCCAACATGGCAATATTGCAGTTGGAATAGGAATCAATATGTATGGGGTGAACCCCGGCTCGCTCTGCGGCCTTTCGTAGCAACGTGTTTAAAATAATAGTGTAATCTTTCACATCGCGTATAGCATTAGAAGCCCGCTGAGGGAGAAAATGGATACCAAACTGGGCGGTCATTTCCAGCGCCCGGCTTTCTCTTCCCGAAGTAACCGCATTGATAAGAATATTTTCAGATTCGTAACGCTGTTCAATCATATCAATATTGGAAAAAGGCTTTTCTGTATTTCTTAAATAATTCTTGTAGGTGTTGTTCCAATGGTCAAAAAAGTCTGCATTGGAGTATATAATTTCACATTCATCTCCATATAAAATTCGTCCAAGTTCCAGAAACAGGCTCTCAAACATAGCATAAGATGCCTGAAAAGAGAGCTGCTGATAATATGACTCCAGGGAATCATGGTAGACTTCAGACAGAGAAAGAGTGGAAAAAAGCTCCTCAAACCGCTCACCCTGAATTTTTTCAAACAGTACCGGTCCGCAGTAAAAAACAGATTTTTTGTCCGGCATGAGCATAATTACAAAGGTACATTGAAACAGGTCTGTATTAAAATAAATTTTACCCGGCTTTGCCTTTTCAAATAAATCTTCAAAAAACTGTGCAGTATTTTTAAGCCCCAGAACATGGCTTCTGAGTCCCTTGTCCAGAACGTCCGGGTCTTTGCATGGCAGTTCAAAACGATATACAGGAACATAGTTTGCTTTTAGTATATTTTCTATTAAATGAATGGATTCGTCATTTTTCATAATCGTTCCCCTTAAAAACACAAAATAGTGCAAAAAACCATAAAAATCATCACTGTTATTTTCGCATAAAATTACATATAATATTGTACAAAAGAACGAGGAGAAAATCCACAAAAATATTAAAAAAATACAAAGCGAAGGAGAAAAAGTTATGCGTAATGTGATTAATTTAAACGAAGACTGGGCATTTATTCAGCAGGACGCCGGACTTCCTCAGGTTATGCCGTCTGACTGGACAAAGGTTGACCTTCCTCATACCTGGAATGCTATTGACGGACATGACGGAAACGGCAGCTATGACAGAGGAAAATACTGGTATGCCAAAACTTTTGAAACACCAAAACAGCCTCTTGGCGGCGGAAAAGTCTTTGTGGAAATTCTGGCAGCAGGACAGCAGGCAACTGTTTATGTAAATGGAAAAGAAGTGGTTTACCACGAAGGCGGATACTCAACCTTCCGTGCTGATATTACAGAGGTGTGCAAGGAAGAAGGAGAAAACCTTCTGGTTGTTGCCTGTGACAACGCAAGAAAAGAAAGTGTATATCCACAGTCCGCAGACTTTACCTTCTACGGCGGTCTGTACAGAGGTGTAAATCTCATCAGCGTACCGGACGCACACTTTGATTTGGAATATTACGGAGGTCCGGGAATCCAGGTGACACCTGTTCCATGTGACTGCGGCGGTGCAAAATTTGATATTGTTTCTTATGTAAAAGAAGCAGACGAGAACTTTACAGTACTGTATTCTATTTGTGATGCTGAGGGAAAAGAAGTGGCAAGCGCATGCCGCCCGGCAGACAGCACAGCGGTAACTGTTTATGTTCCGGAAGTAACAAAATGGGATATTGACAATCCATATCTCTATACAGTTACAGCAAGACTGGAAAGAAGAAATGAAACTTATGATGAAATTTCTGTACGCGCAGGTGTGAGAAGCTTTTCCTGTGACCCGAATAAAGGATTTATTATCAACGGTGTGGAAACGCCTCTTCGCGGTGTAAGCCGTCATCAGGATCAGCTTTACAAAGGAAATGCCCTGACAAGAGAAGATCACTTTGAAGATGCAAGAATCATCAAAGAACTGGGTGCAAACACCATTCGTCTGGCACATTATCAGCATTCACAGGACTTCTATGATGCATGTGATGAAATGGGATTTGTAGTATGGGCAGAGATTCCGTTTATCAGTGTGATGAACAATGACCCTGAGGCACACCAGAACTGCATCAGCCAGTTAAAAGAACTGATTATTCAGAATTACAATCACCCATCTATCTGCTTCTGGGGAATTTCCAATGAAATCCTTATCGGCGGTATTTCCGAGCAGTTAGTGGAAAACCATAAAGAATTAAACGCTCTGGCAAAAGAGCTTGACCCAAGCCGTCTGACAACTATCGCTCATGTATCCATGACACCGATTGAAGGACCAATGCACTACATCACAGACACAGAGAGCTACAACCACTACTTTGGCTGGTACGGCGGCAAAATGGAAGACAATGGCCCATGGCTTGACAACTTCCACAAAATTCACCCGAACATCTGCCTGGGTGTTTCCGAATATGGCTGTGAAGGTATCATCACTTATCACGGACCAAACCCGGCATGCAAGGACTACAGCGAAGAATATCAGGCATTATACCATGAACACATGGCAAAAGTATTAGATGAGCGTCCATGGATCTGGTCCAGCCACGTATGGAATATGTTTGACTTCGGCTGTGCAGCCCGTGATGAAGGCGGTGTGGCAGGAAGAAACAACAAAGGTCTTGTGACCATGGACAGAAAGATTAAGAAAGACAGCTACTATATCTACAAAGCATACTGGAATAAAGAGCCAATGGTTCATCTCTGCGGAAAACGTTATGCACAGCGCGCAGGTGAAACAACAGAAATCCGTGTATACTCCAACCAGCAGACGGTAACACTGTTCTTAAACGGAGAAAAAGTAGAAGAACAGACAGCAGACAAGGTATTTGTATTTACTGTAGCATTAAAAGACGGATTTAACATCATTACAGCGCAGGCTGGTGATTTGAAAGATACCATGACTCTGGAAAAGGTAGAAAAAGAACCGGAAATCTACGTTCTGCCGGAAGTCAATGAACGTGCAGAAGGTGTTGCAAACTGGTTCAGCACAGTAGGAGATATGGACTTAAAGGCTCCAATGGAATTCCCGGAAGGCATGTACAGCATTAAAGACAGTATGGAAGAAATTGCCAAAAATCCGGAAGCACTGGAAATTGCGGCAAAAGCAATTAAACTTACCATGAATATGACGGTTGTTCCAGGCCAGGGCATGTGGGATATGATGAAGGGCATGACTCTGGACAGAATCGGTGAAATGGCAGGAACTCTGGCACCGGAAGGCTTTGTGGAAAGTCTGAATGGAAAACTGATTAAAATCAAAAAAGGAGAATAAGAAAAATGGCGAAAACAAATAATTCTTCTGTTCCGGCATTTGGTATGAAGGACAGGCTCGGCTATATGTTTGGTGATTTCGGTAACGACTTCACCTTCATACTGTCCTCTATGTTTATGATGAAATTCTACACAGACGTTATGGGGATTTCAGCCGGAGTGGTAGGTATGGTCATGATGATCGCCCGTTTTGTAGACGCGTTTACAGACGTGACTATGGGACAGATTGTAGACCGTTCCAAACCAACCAAAGACGGGAAATTCCGTCCGTGGATCAAGCGCATGTGCGGACCTGTGGCAATTGCCAGTTTCCTGATCTATCAGTCAGCATTTGCGGATATGTCTTACGGATTTAAGCTGGTATGGCTGATTGTGACCTACCTTTTGTGGGGTTCCATTTTCTATACCTCCATTAACATTCCCTATGGTTCCATGGCGTCTGCGATTTCTTCAGACCCTACGGACAGAACTTCTCTGTCTACATGGAGAACCATTGGTTCCACACTGGCAAGCCTTGTCATCGGAACAGGTACACCTCTGGTTGCTTATGTAACAGTTGATGGAAATCCGGTTCTGGACGGAAGTCGTGTGACGATGATTGCAGGTGTGTTCTCTGTATTGGCAATCATCTGCTATATCCTTTGCTTTAACCTGGTTCGTGAACGTGTGGAAGTTCCGGCGAATAACCAGAAGATGGATTTGCTGGGGATTGGAAAGAGCCTGGTTACAAACCGTGCGCTGCTGGGAATTATTGCTGCCGCACTTCTGCTTCTGCTGGCTATGCTGGGCATGCAGGGAATGACAGGCTATGTATTCCCCAACTACTATAAAAATGCAGGTGCACAGTCTGTTTCCTCTTTGGTCAGCAGTGTTGCCATACTTGTAGTATGTGCGCCTCTGGCAAGCAAGCTGGCAGCAAAGTTTGGCAAAAAAGAGCTTTCCATTGTATCTTGTCTGGTGGGTGCAGGAAGCTTCCTGTTATGCCTGATTGTACACCCGGAAAATGTATGGGTTTACATTGGATTCTCCACTCTGGCATTTATCGGACTTGGATTCTTTAACACAGTTATCTGGGCAATGATTACAGATGTTATTGATGATGCAGAGGTGAAAAACGGTGTCCGCGAGGATGGAACTGTCTATGCGGTATACTCTTTTGCAAGAAAACTGGGACAGGCATTTTCTTCCGGTATGATCGGTGGTCTGCTATCTCTGGTAGGGTATACAGAAAAAACGGCATTTGACCCGGTTGTTATAGAAGGAATTTTCAAGATTTCCTGTATTGTGCCAATTGTAGGTTTGATTGCTGTAGCGCTGGCGTTAATCTTTATTTATCCGCTGAATAAAAAGCGTGTAGAGGAAAACGCTGCAGAACTGGCTCGCCGTCGCGGGGAGAAATAAGAAAAAAGGGCTGTCGTATGAAACAGCAATCAGAAGATTGCGCTGTTTTGTACGGCAGCCTTTGGTGTTTTGAATAAATTTCAAAAAACCTATTGACAATTATAAATATAAGTGTTATATTACAACTAGAACAAAGGAAGAGAGAAAAAGAACTCACAGGTTCTCATAAAATCCTGATTCCTCATGTTCCTGAAATCGACACTCTGGATTTCCTAAAGTGCTAAAATAAATTTGTATGTCATTTGAAAGGAGATATGACTTATGATGATGCCTAGTATTTTTGGAGAAAGTTTATTTGATGATTTTATGGATTTCCCGTTTGAAAGAGAATTTTTCGGAAGAAAGAATCCTCTGTACGGCAAAAACGAAAAGAACATAATGAAAACAGACGTAAGAGAAACAGAAGGAACCTATGAACTGGATATTGACCTTCCGGGATTTAAGAAAGACGAAGTATCCGCGAAACTGGAAAACGGTTATCTGACTATCAGCGCTGCAAAAGGTCTGGATAAAGACGAGCAGGACAAAAAGGGCAGCTATATCCGCAGAGAACGCTATGCAGGCTCCATGAGCAGAAGCTTCTATGTAGGTGAACAGATTCATCAGGAAGACATTCATGCAAAATTTGAAGATGGTATCCTGAGGCTGACGGTTCCGAAAGAGGTAAAGAAAGAGGTAGAAGAAAACAAATATATTTCCATTGAGGGATAAAGACAGAAAATTAAGACCAACAGATTTTGTATAGAGAAAACCGTTTCGCTGGTGAAGGCTGGCGGAACGGTTTTTGGCGTTTCTGGTGAATGTGGAACAAAAATACATTTGTGTGCAGTGGGTTAGAAAGCAGTATATTTTTTTGGTAAAATGAATATTTTACAGGAATAGGGCTGGAAAGAACGGAAACAACTTGCTATAATATAAAAATAGTACAAGCGATAGACAGAAGCAAATGTACGATGAAAAATGAATAATGAAAATATAGAAATTAAAGGGGGAGGGTAAAACGCGATATGGAAAATGAACCGATTTTATATGTCAACATGCTGGGAAAGTTTTCTATGAGCTATAACGGCCAGCCAGTATCCTTTAAGCGTAATACAGCAACCAATGCCATGAAACTGCTGCAGATACTTCTGCATGCCACCGGAATGCAAGGGGGGGTATCCCCGACCCCAGCTTTGGGAAGAACTTTTCGGAAGAGAAGATTTAGCCAATGTGGCAAACAACCTGAGGGTAACAGTACACCGATTAAAGAAAATGCTGTCAGATACCTGCCTTCCTGAATATGAATATATTCATATAGAGAAGGGGCTTTATAAATGGGAGAGTCCGATTCCTCTGTATATTGATGCATTGGAATTCGCAAAACTGGTAGAGCAGGCAAAAAATGAAACAGAGAAGGAGAAAAGAGCAAAGCTTCTTTTAGAGGCCTGCAGGCTGTATCGGGGCGAATTTCTTCCCGGGTTGTCAGGAGAGGACTGGGTCATTGTACTCAGTGTTCAGTATAAAAAACTTTATGCTTATGCAATGACAGAGATATGTGAATATCTGAAGGAACAAAAAGAGTATGAAACAATCCTGGAACTGACTCGTACAGCGGTGGAGATTTATCCCTTTGATGAGTACCAGACCTATAGAATAGATGCCCTGATAGCATTAAATCGTTATAAAGAGGCACATGACTATTATGAAGAAACGTCAAAAATGTTCTTTGAAGAATTGGGGATTACGCCTTCAGAGAAAATGATGAACCAGTTTCACGAGATGAGCAGCAAAATGAGCCGGAAATACCAGGACGCAGAGGAGATTAAAGAAGGGCTGAAAGAAAAGAGCTACGAAAACGGCGCTTTTTATGTTCAGTTACCCAGCTTTCGTGACAGCTACCGTCTGGTAAGGAGGCTGATTGAGAGAAACGGGCGTTCCGTTTTTCTGATGATTTGTTCCATTACAGACCGGCAGGGAAGACCCATGGAAAGCAGAGAAAAGCTGGAAGTATTGTCCAATAATCTTCATAAAGCCATTAAAGGTTCTTTGCGTCGGGGTGATTTCTTTACCAAATACAGTCCTTCTCAGTTTTTAATTATGCTGGTAGGTACAAACAGGGAAAACTGCGATATTATTTATGACCGGATTTTGGGCAGATTTGCAGAAAATCATAAAACATGGAAACAGAACCTGCAGTATTACGTTTCTTCCGTAGCCGATACGGAGAGCAGTAATTCGCACATTCGGTTTCAAGAGAAGGAATCTTACTGGAAATAGGAAGGAACAGGAGTAGAGGAATATGAAACAGATGAACCTTGGACTTGCGGCTCCGAATCTGGTCTGTATTTGTGTAGACAATGTAAAGGACAATCGAATAGAAGGAAGAATTTATCATTATTATACAGAGCAACCGGAAATCATAAAAGACACCATGCAGTTATTGCGGATTCTGGAAGCGTTTTATGACCGGATTGATTTTCCGCAGGCGGCAGAGCAGCTTCGGGAATTTGTGAATGATTCCGCTGAAGTGAAAAGAAGAAAACAACTGCCAAAACCTGTAAAAGACAGAGAATTTCTGATGAAACAGGATGGAGAATGCGGAACCTTTTTGCTGCATGTGCAGTATCGCCAAAATGCCACCTGGCAGGGGCAGATTATGTGGAAGGAGAGAGGAAAAACTCTGGAATTTCGCAGCGCTTTGGAATTGCTGGTGCTTTTGGACAATGCATTGGCTGCTTATAAAGAATAACAGATTGAGAATATAATAATATAGAAGAAACAGAATAAAAGTCTGCTGTATTCCCTGGGAGTACAGCAGATTTTTGATGTATTTGCCATATGGTTTATCTGGCAGCTAACATATTTTCCCGGATTTTTTCAATCTGTTCTCTGGTTAAGCCGGTAGTCCGCATAATCAATATGGTATCAAGTCCATCTTTCATCAAATTCTCGGCAATCGCTATTTTTTCGTTTTGTCTGGCAAGATTTATAGCTTCCTGCTTTTCTTCCTCTAAAATCTGAAATACCTTCGTCATACTCAAATACCTCCTTACTGTCTTTGCATAAGCTCGGTCTATAAACTTATCACTACTTACTAAAATACCTGTAATAACAAATGCCTGCATATTTTCATCTTCAATCTGTTTTGCTAATTCCACAACCTGTTCCATTTTCAATGTCAGGCATGGCATTTCCCAGGTATCCTTTGCATTTTCTACATCTCCCGTATATATTACAATCATACGCAATTTAGGGATTTTCTTCTTTTGCGAATCGTATCGCTGCATAATTCTGCCAATGTAGTTGATATACTTTACGCGATTAGAAACTTTATCTTCTGACTCGTAATCTACGATAGCCAGTGTATCATCTTCCAGTAAAAACAAATTATCGATACGCATTTCGTTTGCAGACACTGCCGGTAAATTTGTTGGCAATACCTCTTTAATCTTTGGTAGGTTCAAGCCATAAGCCTCAAAGGATTTTTCCTTATAAGTTTCACTCATCAGCTTAAATTCAATATCTTTGTTTTGGTATACAATTCCTTCGGACAATACAATTCTTCCTTTAATACAGTATAACAGTTCTCAATAGATGCCATCAATTATTACGCTCATAAAAGTAATTTGTATGGGAAAATTAAAAAAATTATAAATTTATAATGCTTGTAATGCTTTTCGTAATGGTGCTTTTATTACAATAGGTACATCAAATGAAAGAAAACAAGAAGGAGGTGCGGACAGACATGAAACACTCTGTAACAAAGGACGGAGCTGTTTTCTTGCTGGAGATTCAGCACAGACAGAATGCCACCTGGCAGGGGTCCATTACATGGGTAGACAGACAGAATAAGCAATATTTCCGCAGCGCTCTGGAATTAATAAAGCTTATAGACAGCGCATTAGATCAAAGCGTTGAAGAAGAAAGGGAAGGAGAAGAAAGCGGATATGAAGAAGAATAGCAGAGTGAGAAGATGGCTTGCCATGATTTTATGTATGACACTCGTTCTGAGCAGTAATGTCGTATCCATGGCAGCAGAAGAAAACGGAACAGAAGTACAGGCAGTAACGGAAGAGCCTGTAATTGAGGAAACAGAACCGGCAGCAGTTGATGAGGCAGTTCCGGCAGATATAACGGAAACGGAACCAACGGAAACGCCGGTAACACCGGTAACAGAAACCGAACCAACAGGGGAATCGGAAACAGAGCCAGAAACAAAGACAGAAACAGTTACAGAGCCGGAAAAAACGGAAGTTCCGGAAAATCAGGAAACCACAAATCCTGAAGAAGTGGAAAAACCTGTGACATTTGCAGCACCTCAGGCACCGCAAGTACAGGAAGGACCGGGGGCTGGAGATGCAACAGACGATAGGATAGGAGTAGAGGCATCAGTGCTAAAAAGTTTCGACTATCCACCATATTTGTCAAGTCAGAATCAGCAGGTCTACTCTCATTTGGCAAAAAAAGACTATGATATGCGTTACGATGGAAACAAATGGATATGTTGTTGGTTTGATGATAATAGAGATAATATAGCGGAAGTTGTGGGACCAAGAAATAAACACTATATTGTTATAGATGATACTTGGGATGCATCGAACGATCCTTACAAAATTGCTTATATGAGATGTGATATGTATGGCGGCGAAGAACAAGAAAAAATATATTATCCCGTATTTTTCATAGATGAGGAAGGAAAAACCCTATTAAAAGAAGATAATGGAAGATTTTGGGAGAGTGTGGAAAAAGGCAAAAACCCGACAAAAACACCTGACAAGACGAATGGCTATTGGACTCTTGGACAATATAGTGGAGGATTGATTAATAAAGAGGAACAGTTACAGCAGGTAACTGATACAGAAAATAAAGTAGATCCTTCAAAAGCAAAAATCACAACTCAGACTGTCTTCATCTGGCACGAAAACCCAGCTGAAACATACAAATTGGAATTCACAAAAGTTTCCGAAGAAAAAGACACTGACGGAAACTACAAGCCACTGAAAGATGCAGAGTTTGAATTATTTTTAAATGGAGAATCCCAAGGAACAGCAACAAGTGGTACAGACGGAACAGTTACCTTTGCTGACCTTGCACCTGATACCTACACATTAAAAGAAACAAAAGCACCAGATAATTACATAACACCAGAAAACACTTGGAGTGTAACAGTCGGAAATGATGGTAGCATTACTATAGAAGGTGATAACGTAGAGGTAGATTCAGCGGGAAAATATAAAATTATCAATCAACTTCAAAAAGGAACCTTGGCTTTTACAAAAATAGAGAAAGGTGGTTCTGCATTATCAGGAGCAACATTTACTTTGTATGATAGCGAAGGTGAAAAAACCGGGTATGAAGATACTTCTGATGCAGATGGACAGGTAACTATTGAAAATATTCCTTTAGGAACATACACAATGAAAGAAACAGACGCTCCGGGAGGATATATTCAGTCAACGGATACATGGGTTGTTGAGGTGACGAAAGATAAAGTCCTGCTTTATTTACAAGGGGATGAAAGTAAAGCTCCAGTATCTGTTATCGAAAACATTACTGAACACCAGGCAATGGAAGACGCTGTAGAGCGTGATAAAAAGGTTGAAGTTGTTGATGAGGATAACAGAACTTATAAGATTACGCTGACAGCAGATTCTACAACTAAGACTTCAGAAATAACGGGAAAGAATGCAAGCGTGGTATTGATCTTAGATGAAAGTAGTTCTATGGATGGAGATTCATTTAGGAGTTTAAAGGCGGCAGCAAGATCCTTTGTAGAGAGCCTGGGAGAACAAGCACCAGGCAGTGAAGTGGCTGTAATGTTCTTTTCAGATGAGGTTACATGTACTGATTTCTTTACGTTAGATAAAGAGGGGATTTCAGCTTTAAATAGGAAAATTGGAAGTCATAATAGAAAAGGCGGAAATACTTACATGAATAGAGCTCTTGCTAAAGCAGATGAGCTTTTGAAAAATAAGACAAACGAAAAATATGTGGTATTTTTTACAGACGGAGAACCTCAAGGACCTGGAGAAGGACAGACGGCTGGGCAAAGAACAGAAGATAATACAATTGCCAACGGAGCACGAAATGCAGCAGCTAGAATAAAAGAATATGGAACTATCTTTTCAGTAGGATATGGAGATGTTAAAGATGCTGAATTTTGGTGGAACCCCAATGATGGAAATGCTATATGGAACGAGAGGTGGAGTGACAGAACAGCTAAATATTATGGTTGGACATATGAAAGTGCAACATCTTATCTAAGTAATAGAATTTCATCAGAAGGCAAGTATCAGTATGCCAATACAGATGCAGCAATTACGGACATTTTCAATGATATAGCAGGTCATATTGCAGAAGCCACAAATGTAGAGGCACATAAAATCGTAGATGTCATTGACAGCAGATTTGAGTTAGCAGATGGTGAGAAAGAAAGACTGCAAGAAAAATATGGTCAAGATATTTCTTTTAAGGAGTTACCTGACGGCAGTTTGAAAATCGCATGGACAGGTAAGGCGGCGGTTATAGAACCAAAACCAGACTCAGAAAATCCAGGCGCTCATGGATGGAAGGAAACTATTAACATCCAGGCAAAAGATGATTTTGTGGGTGGAAATATGATTCCGACAAATGGTTCAGGTTCAGGAATCTATGTTGATGAAGATGATACGATAGACGTAGAATTCCAGAAGCCAACAGTCAATGTGAAATTACTTACCGTAGAAGCTGAAAACAAAGAAAAAACAGTATTTCTTGGTGATACAATTACAGTAACTGCATTTCTTCAGGAATTGCTGAAAGGAACGAAGCTAAATCAAGTTTCTGGTGGAACGTTTAGCATACCTGCAGGTTACGTGCCATCGCAAGATGAAATTGCATCTCTTTTGCAAGGAAGTGTTGTAGAAAAGGATTATAGTTATGGTAGTACAAACGATACAGTAGGAAAGTTTACATACAAGTTTGTACCTGTAAAACTGCAAGATACTTCAGTTCAAGACCATGAGGCTACAGTGATAGGCAACGGTGTAGAGAAATACAAGCTGACGGTTGCTTACGAAGCAAGTTCTGTAGAGAACAGAAAATCATCTTTAGAAGGTTATATTTCACCGGAAGGAGCTGAGCAGTCTAAGTCAACAGACGATGGAATATACACAGTGAACGTAATTGCCGGAGAGATTCAGATTACCAAAAAGATTGACGGTAATTTCCAGCCTAAATTAGAAGGTGATCCAATATTTACCTTTAAAATTGAGAAATTAGACGAAAATGGTGCTACTGAAAAAACCTGGTACAGAACAGTTCGTTTTAGCGAAAATACCGGGAAGGAATTAATGGTCGAATCGTTAAGTGGATTAGAAAAAGGTGACTATAGGGTTACAGAGTTGAAATCTCAAAGATATACGTTAGATAAAACTCAAACAACTACCGAAGGTAGCACATGTACAGATACTCCATATGAAGATGGTGACGGGGTTGTATTCCATATCGGAACACCATCTGAAAACGACGAGGTTGGCGCTAGAGGTGTTGCCAAATTTGTCAACACAAAAACCGGTGACAGCGGAAAGAGAACAGACACAGATGTAAGAGTAAACCGTTTCACAAAGGAAAATGGTAAGTGGACATGGAAAGGTTATGACCTTTCTACATCAAAACCAACAAGTAATCAGCAGTAAGCAGAAAGGAGAAGAAAATGAAAAAATTCAAATTTAATAAAAATAAAAAGTCATTTATCCTATCTCTGCTGCTGCTGGCAGCAGTGGTGGGAACGGCAGGAACAGTAGCCCTTGCTGTTGGTAAATCAAATAAGGTAATTAATACCTTCCAGGCTGCGGATAATAACACCGGAATTGACGAAGGTGACGGGGGAGAACCCAAAAATAAAGTAGTATCTATTAAGAATGAATCAGAAAAAGACAAAGCCTTTATCCGGGCAAGAGTTACCGTTTCCCCTGAAGGAGCATGTAAGGTAGATACTTCAAGAGCAGAATCCTGGGAATATTGCAAAGAAGATGGATTTTACTATTATCTTAAAGCTGTTGCACCAAAAGGCAAAACTACAGAACTTTTTAACGGTGTAACACCATCTGACGATTTCAAAGGTGATACGTTTGACGTAACCGTGTATGAAGAATCCTGTGTAGCAAATGTTTCTTCAAATAAAGATCTGGATATAAACACAGTAAAAGCAGCTTTTGATAAAGCTGAAAAGAGCGGGACTGTTGAAGTCAAATAAAGGGCGAGAGGAAGATTACTAGATGTTAAAAAAAATATGTGGCTTCTTATCAGGAATCCTTTTAATCGTACTTGCGGCACTTGCCGGAATCCTGATTATCCCCAAGGTTATGGGATATGAGGAAATGGCAGTTTTGACCGGAAGTATGGAACCAAAGTATCCGGTAGGTTCTCTGATATTTGTCAAAGAAGAAAATCCGGAAAAGCTGCAAGTCGGAGATGTCATTACTTACCGGCTTAGCGGAGATACCGTAGTAACCCACAGAGTTGTGGAGATTAACAAAGACGAACAGTCTGTAGTAACAAAAGGTGATGCCAATGAATCCAATGACGGAAGCCCTATTCCATATAATAACATTATCGGAAAAGCACATTTCTGTGTTCCATATTTAGGATTCATCAGCATGAATATAAAGACCCCTAAAGGTATTATAGGAATATGTGGCTTACTCGTTGTGATTATCCTATTGACCTTTATCCCGGAAATCTTCTCGAACGATGAGGAAGAAGACGGGAAAGAAAAAGCCAAAAAGGCAAAAAAGAGTAAAGGAGAATAAAGTTATGACAAAGAAAAAATTAATGATGGCAGGTTTATCAGCAGGTTTAGTAGCAGTTGTAGGTGTAGGTGGAACATTAGCTTATTTATCAGCACAGTCTGATGTAGTAAACAATGCTTTTACAGTAGGACAGGGATATACACCAGATAAAGACGGACATACAGGACTGTTCCTTGATGAAACAGATTACGATTACAATCCGGATACTAAAAAGAATGAGGACACAGGGAAACGTACAGAAGAAGGAAATACATACGAGAATTTGTATCCGGGTAACAGCCTTACAAAGGACCCTAAAGTTACTATGATTGGTGGTTCTGTAGAATCGTATGTATTTGTAAAAGTAGATGGTGTAACAGAGTTGGAAGCCATCACAGCACCGGAAACAAATGACAAAGTATTTGATATTGCAGATTGGTCAACAAGCAGTTGGGTTAAATTAGACGAAAAAGGTGTTATGACTCCGGGAAAAGAAGGCGATGGATACTATGTATATATGGGACAGATGGCAACCGATGGTGTTGTAGATGTATCCTTAAAAACAGAGGGTGAACATATTCAGTTACCGGAACAGGTATTTAATACTATCAAGGTAAACAATGTAAACGCACTTCCAGAAAATACTGCTGTTAAAACTCAGAAAGTAAGCGTAAAAGCATGTGCAGTACAGGCAACAGAACACAGACAGGGAATCGAGGCTGCGTTTGCTCAGGCAAAAGGTGAATTAGATCAGCAGTAATATCAAAATAAAAGAAATATAGATATAGGAGGATATGGGGTATGAAGAAAAGACAGTTGGCAAAATTAGGTTTAACATTAGGTTTAGTTGGAGCAGTTGGTGTAGGCGGAACAATGGCATTATTGTCAGCAAAGTCTAATACAGTAACAAACACTTTCGCAGCAGGAAACGGTATTGATGCAGCAAAGGATATCACATTATTTGAGCATGACCCATATCTTGATGAAGAAGGATATCAAGGTGATAGCCAGAATGTGTTTAAGGATGGTACATCTACAGACAAAGAAGGAATGATTGATATAGATGGTGTAGATTACAAGGATTTGGAACCTAATATGGTACTTACTAAAGACCCAACGGTACAGATTTCTAAAGGTACAGCAGACTGTTATCTGTTTGCAAAAGTAACAAATGGTCTGAAAGATGTCAAGGGAGTAAGCATTGACGGTATTTTTTCCAACACTAGTGAACACTGGCAGAAGTTAGAAGGCACAGAAGATGTTTGGTATTATGTTGATTCAATAAAAGATGTAGATGGAAAAGTAATTAATACTGATGAGGAAGCATTTATTTCTGATGAATTATTTGAAAATATTACGCTTACCTCTGATGCAGAGATTTATGACAATAAATTAGAAAACAAAAATATTGAAGTCAAAGCCTTTGTAGTGCAGGCAACAGAAAATAATAACTGGGAAGCTGCTAAAGCAATGGCGAAGGATAATGACAATTGGGAATAAGTATTGACTGAGTAAGGAGAACATGAATCATGAAAAATAAAAAAGTATTAATGGCAGCAGCATCAACCGCATTAGTAGCAGTAGTGGGAATCGGAGCAACACTGGCATATTTCACAGACCAGGCGGATACAGAAAATGTAGTGACTATGGGTCATGTAGACGTTCGTTTAGTAGAACATGAAGTAAAAAAAGATAACAACGGTAAGTCTTATGTGACAGACAATACAAAGCCTGTAACAGAGAAAGGACTGGTATTTGAAGACGTTTATCCAGGAGAAACTCTTCCAAAAGATCCGACTATCGAATTAGTTTCCGGATCCGGTGATGCATATGTAAGAATGAAAATGGAAATTGATACTTCCAAAACTACAATTGATGCAGATGATGTAGCTGCATTAAGAGAGAATATTAATAATGAAATTGAGAAAAGCGGTGACTGGTATTACAACGCAGAAGAAGATTTTTATTACTACAATGCACCTTTGACAGAGGAAAGCAATACAGCTACATTATTTACACAGGTAACAATTCCAGGAGAAGAATGGACAAACAACACAGCAGACCAGACTTTTTCTATCAAACTTCAGGCAGAAGCTATTCAGGAAGAATATTTTACACCTGAAAGAGAGGGAGATATGATTACAAGCTGGGGTGGTGTTACAACAGAAACATATGATGCTCAGTAGGTAGAACAGGTTACGTACGAATAATGGAGTCAACTAAGCAGCAAAGGAGGATTTCCCATTGCTTTCAAAAATTTTAAACTACATAGGAATCTTTTTGATGGCAGTGGTAATCCTCCTGGTTCTGCCGCTTACCCTACCGAAATTATTCGGGATTCACATATTCGGTGTCCTTACAGGGAGTATGGAACCAGAGTATCCCGTAGGATGTGCCGTATATGTCAAAGAAATAGATTTTGAAGAAATAAAAACAGGGGACCCCATTACCTATCGTTTGGGGACAGACACAGATTTAGTTGCAACTCACAGAGTTGTAGAGATAGATTCCGAACAGCAGGCCTTCATCACCAAGGGAGATGCCAATCAGTCCGCAGATGTCGATGCGGTTTCTTATTCTCAGGTGGTGGGAAAAGTGGTATTTCAGATACCATTGCTGGGAAGGCTTTCTGCCTGTCTGCATACAAAAACAGGAGTGCTTGCCTGCGGAGGAGTTTTCGCAGCAGCCATGGTTCTTTGGGTGCTGGCAGAGAAGATGAAGGTAAAGGAGAGTGCGAAGTGAAAAAGAGAATATTACTTATGGGCGTGGCAGCCGCTCTCACAACAACAGCAATAGTCGGGGGATCTCTGGCATATTTTCAGGCAGATGGAAGAAATGTCCAGCAGCAAATCAGTACAAGGACATTGGGAATCAGCCTGACAGATGCCCAGTCAGGGGAGCTGCCGGAGGATTCGATTCTTTTAAAAGGTGCCATGCCAGGTGAAGAGATTAACTTGGAAAATAAACTTGTTGTGACAAATACAGGAGATACTCCTTTATATACCAGAGTAACCGTGAGCAAATGCTGGGGCAGCTATGAAAATGCTTCTTTTAAGAAGGAGTTTGATAAGGATAGCGAAGCAATTAAGCTGGTGCCAAACAGTGACTGGTATATAATGGAGAATACAGAGGAAAATGACGAAAATTTGTATCTGTATTACAGGGCTCCATTAGAAGTGTCAGGTCAGACGTCTTCCATACTGGAGGGACTTGAGATTGCCAAAACACTGACCAACGAGTATGCAGATAAAGGAATTCAGTTGAATGTAGAAGTAGACGCAGTGCAGGCTTCTGAATCTGAAGCGGCAAGACAGGACGCAATTCTGGCAGAATGGGGTGTCTGGGCTGAATTTGATGGAGATGGAAACATTCTCGGGATAGAAGAATAATGGACGTTGTGCAGGAGGTAGAGAAGAAATGAAAAAATTAATGACAGTTTTCTGCATGATTCTCACAATGGTCTTCGGAACGTCCATGGGAGTCTTTGCAGCAGAAACACCCACCGTTACTTTTGACGGAAGCGAAGAGCTGAAATACAATTACAGCGATACAGCAAATTTTGGAGACGCCTTTGTAGGGATTCTTCCGGGAGATGAGAGAACACAGGAAATTATTCTGGAGAACACTTCTGACAGAGCCATGGATTTTTATATGGAGGTTGAAGTACTCCGGGCATTAGAAGAAGCAACACAGGCTTCTGATGCAGCATATCAGTTTTCTCTCAGCGTTACCCAGGAGGGTGTCAATGGTGGAGAACCGCAGATGATTTACGGAGGCGGCGCGGAAAGCCAGGCATGGATTGGCGGGGATAAGGAAGGTCTTGCCAATATCAATGAAGTGCTGGAGCAGTACGGAGAAAGAGGATTAAAGGTAGCAACCCTGGAGCCGGGCCAGCAGGCAGTCATTTCTCTTTCCGCTATGCTGGACGGAATGACAGGAGGAAATACCTATCAGGACGTACAGGGTACTTTCCAGTTTGCGTTCCATGCAAGTGATGACACACCGGATCCGGTTACAGAAGAAGTGAAGGGAAAAGACAAGGTGGTTAAAAAGACGGTAAAAGAAGCCGACAAGACGGTTGTGCGAAAGGTGAAGACCGGAGATACCACCGCACTCCTGCCGGTTTTGGCATTGTTAGGAGTCAGTGTTCTGGTGATTCTTGTAGTTCTTTTTATTAACAAAAACAAAAAGAAATCAAAAATGTAATTCTTTTGTTAATGCTTAAGGAAGTATAATGGATACAGAAAACAGGACACAGAAAGGCAGGAAACCCATATGAAGAAAAAGAAAATGGTTCATATAGCTGCGGCTGTTTGTACAGGAATGCTTTTAAGTGCAACACCGGTACTGGCAGCAGCAGATACAGCAGAATATACCGTAACCCTGCGTCCGGGAAGCATTGCACAGTTCAGTGAGGAATTTATAAATGCCTATGTAAATACATATGGAGCAAAGGTTACAGAAACGACGGGCAGTATTAAAGTGAAACTCAGCCCGGGGGAATCCATTCCCATGCTGCCGGATGACGGAGATTTGGTATATAAGGACAGCGCCAAAGGCCGTTATACGATGAATACAGACTGGTATCCGGATACCAATGTGGTGACAGGAAATGAAAGTTTTGTAGTGAAATATGACGCCCTGGTAAATGCAGTAGAATACAAGGTGCGTTACGTGGACAGCCAGAGTGGGGAAGATGTGGCGCCTCCGGTTATTACACAGGGAAATGCGGGACAGAGCTATACTTATTACAGCCAGCAGATTGCAGATTATGTCTGTGATGTGGCAAGTCAGACACTTACCCTGGCGGAAACCGGTGACAATGTGATTACTTTTGAATATACAAGCACAAGAGAACCGCAAGTAAACCGTGTAGAAGTCCCGGGTGATACTGTTGTACAGGAGGAGAGGGTTCCCGGAACCACAACTGTTGTGAACCAGACAACTACAGCAGGAACCACAACCGGCAACCAGACCGGAACAACCGGAAATCAGACAACAGGTACAACTGGTGATACAACAGCGAACAATGCTGCCGGAAACGCAGCAGCAGGAACAACAGAAGACACCACAGCGGGAACAGAAACCATTGAAGGGGAAGATGTTCCTCTGGGACAGGTAGATTTAGGCGGGGAAGATGGAGAAACAGCCGATGGCGCTGAGGATTCTGAAACCGCTGAAATCGAAGAGGAAGAAGTTCCCCTTGGACAGAAGGATATGGAAGAAGAAGGCGGAAGCGCACTTCCATGGGTTGCAGGCGGAGCAGCAGTTGTTGCCGCCGGAGCAGGTGCAGGCTGGTATTTTTACAGAAAACGTAAATCATAAACCATATAAGAAGAAATCGTAAGGAGAAAAGACCAAATAGAAGAGGACTCGCAGGACAGAGAAATCTTCTGTTTGGTTTTTTATTGTTTTAAGTTGTTGATTTTTCGGGGGAATTTGTATACAATTCTTGGCAGAGAAACAGATTTTGGAGGACAAAAGATGAAAAAGAAGACAGCATTGGTTTTTAGCGCTATGGCAGGGATTATCCTGGCGACAATGCTTGTATTTCAGTTGAATTTCCGCAGAGTATACGAGCTGATTCTGGAAAAGGACATGGAACAGGTGGAAGACACCTCTAATTTTGTTACAGAGCTGCTGTATACAAAAATTCAGAATCTTTTTTCTGTATTAAGTTCAAACCAGAAGATTTTCTGGGAGCATGAGGACGGAAATTTGGAAAGTGTTGTACAGAGGCTGAAAAAAATAAAGGAAGAGGAACGATTTGATACCATTGGCGTCATGGATTTGCAGGGAAAGAGCATGGATGACTCCGGAGAGGGAAAGGTGATTACAGACACGCAATGGCTGGACAGCATAAGGAAAAACCAGAGGTATATATCCAACATTGAAGAGGTGTCTGACCGGATTTTATTGGCAGTTCCCATTGTGAAAAATGGCGAAGTCAGAGGCGCTATCTGGGGCTATTATTCTGTTGCGCTGATTGCGGACGAGATTGAATTGTCAAAGGATTCGCACCGTTATTTTCAGATTGTTGACGACTCAGGTAAATATATCAGCGACTCAAATAACGTAAATTCTTTTGCAGAAAATATGAGTGTATGGGAGGAACTGCAGAGGTATGAACTTTCTGATGGCGTTACGGTTGAGGAAATTTATGAGAATATAGAACAGGGAAAAACCGGCTATTTTCATTTTACATTTGAGGGGCAGGGACGTTATGTGACCTATGAGCCTTTGGGAATCAAGAACTGGTATGTATTTTCTGTGTTAACAGAGAAATATCTGGGAAGCTATGTAACAGAGATAGAAAAGATTTTTTCCCGCATTCTGATGGGGACATTGGGGATTATTTTGTTGTCTATCGGAATTTTAGGATTTTTTGTATATAAGACCATGCGGTTGACAAAGGAGCAGAATGAGAGCCTGTTTTCTAAGAATAAGCTATTGTTTATGGCATTAAAGTATACAAAGGACATTCCGTTTGAAGTAGATATTGCCAAGAAAAGAGTGTCTATTTACAGCAATGAGGATTCCGGGAAAATGCTGGAACGGGATTTGGAAGAATTCACTCCTGAGTATATGCTGAAAAAAGATCTGATTGAGAAGAAACAGTACAGGGAGTATAAGGAGTTTTGCGAAAACATATTGTCGGGTAAACCCGTAAAGCCTGTGATTATAAAGATGAAAATGGGCGGAAAGTGGAATTATAACAGAATCAGCATGGAAATATTGAATCAAAACCATATAATTGGATTTTTGGAGGATTATAATGAACTGGTGCTGCAGAACAGACAGATTCAGGAAATCAGTGAGAAGGCACAGAGAGATGCTTTGACAGGGCTGTATTGCAGAGGGTATTTTGTGCAGGAAGTAGAAAAAATTTTAACAACTGTTTCCTGCTCTCATAATGGAACCTGTTCTGCATTATTTTTGCTGGATTTGGATTGTTTTAAGCAGGCAAATGATACGCTGGGACATATGCTGGGTGATCGGATATTAAAAGATACAGGGCGGATTCTGCACTCTGTGGTGCGCGGCAGCGATTTGGTAGGAAGGCTGGGCGGCGATGAGTTTGTGGTGTTTATCCGAGAGGCAAGGGATATCGCCGCTTTGCGAAAATGTGCAGAAAAGATAAATGCAGCACTGAAACGGACTTATGGAGAGGAGAAAACAGTTACAGTCAGCGCATCTATCGGAATTGCAGTATGGACAGGAGAACGGAGTTTTGCAGAGCTTTATAAAATGGCAGATACTGCACTTTATAAAGTGAAAGAAAGTGGCAAAGACGGATATAACCTTTTGTCCGGGAGCCATGTGGAAGAATCAGAAAAATAATTCTTGACAAATTTCGTATAATAACATATAATTCCTACTAAGTTAATAGGGAAAAGAGATGCTTAAATGAAAACAGGAGGAATCAGTTATGGCAAAGAAAATTTATACAGGTGTACAGGAATTGATTGGAAACACACCGCTTCTGGAAGTGACAAATATTGAGAAGGAAAAGGGATTAAAGGCAACTCTTCTGGTAAAGCTGGAATATTTGAATCCGGCGGGAAGCGTCAAGGACAGAATTGCGAAAAATATGATTGAGGACGCAGAAGCCAGGGGGCTTTTAAAGCCGGGAGCAACGATTATTGAGCCTACTTCCGGAAATACAGGTATCGGACTTGCGTCTATTGCGGCATCGAAGGGATATCGTTTGATTCTTACCATGCCGGAAACCATGAGTGTGGAAAGAAGGAATATTCTGAAAGCCTATGGCGCGGAGATTGTGCTTACAGAGGGTACAAAGGGTATGACAGGCGCTATTGCAAAAGCGAAGGAATTACAGGAGAAAATTCCGGGCAGTTTTCTCACCGGGCAGTTTGACAATCCGGCAAATCCGGCGGCACATATTGCCACAACAGGACCGGAAATCTGGAAGGACACAGACGGCGAAGTAGACATTTTTGTGGCAGGCGTGGGAACCGGCGGAACCATTACAGGTGTGGGAGAATATCTGAAAGCGCAGAAGCCGGAGGTAAAGGTTGTGGCAGTGGAGCCATCAGACTCACCCGTGCTTTCTAAGGGAATGTCAGGACCGCATAAGATTCAGGGAATCGGCGCAGGCTTTGTACCGCAGGTGCTGAATACAGAAATTTATGATGAAATTGTCACAGCCACAGCAGAGGATTCTTTTGCAGCAGCGAAGTTTTTTGCACAGAAAGAAGGGATTTTGGTGGGAATTTCTTCCGGCGCAGCGCTTCACACAGCAATCCAGTTGGCAAAACGACCGGAAAATGAAGGGAAAACCATTGTAGCGCTTTTGCCGGACAGCGGCGACCGCTATTATTCCACTCCATTGTTTGAAGGATAAAAAAAGAACGGTATAGATTTCTATAGAATGCTTGTATAGAAGGCAGCAGGAGGGCAATACTGGAAAGAGAGCAAAATACATGAAAACAGCAGTGCCTGCATAGATTAAAGAAAACAGAAGGACTGCAGCAATGCTCTTGGAAAAGGAGATTTGGATATGGAAGAAATGAAAATCCGTCTGACAAAAGCCGATGATGTAAGGGAATTTGTACGGGCTGCCAGAAAATGTGAGTTTGATGTGGATATTTCTTATGAAAGAGCTGTAGTAGATGGGAAATCCATTATGGGAATTTTTGCTTTGGGTCTGGATCACCCGCTGACTGTAAGCTGCCATGGAGAAAGTCAGGAATTTCGGCAGAGCATGCAGAGGTTTGCGGTGGAAGCATAAAGGAAAGATTTGTTCTTTAAAACAGAATATGGAAAAAAAGAAGACTGTCACATAAAATGCCTGTCAGAGTTTTGATAAGGGTTTTTGTGGCAGTTTTTTGCTTCAAATTGACAGAAATAACAACGATTTACATATTTTTGTTGTGCATTTTGATATATACAGATATAATAAGTTCTATAAAAATATCTTCAAATTAAGGAGGAAATACCATGAAACAGTCAGGGAGAGGAATACGGGTGAAAATGATTTCCGTAACAGCGGCAGCAGTTTTAGGGGTATCTGCTCTGGGAGCGTGCGGAAGTAGCGGAAGCGGAGAAAATGCAGTTTCCGTAGAAGTAGAAGGGAAGTATAAGGCGTCTGATTTTGAACAGCTTGATATTTCCAGTGATACAACGAAATGGATTTGTGCGGCTTATGCCATTTATACAAAGTATAATGATAAATCTTTGAGCGCAATAGGAGGTCTGGAAGGAGATGACCGGGAATGGTACAGAGATTCTATTAAGGAAGAATTGTCCGGCGGTTGGGGAATCAAAGGTCGTAAAGATGTAGAACGGGTGGTAAATAAGCTGCTGGCAAAGGGACATAAGGAAGAATATGCAAAGACTATTCAGGAATTAAAGAAGAAAAAGCTGCTTGATTTATCTACAGAGGAAGCTATGGCAAATTTGCCTGATGATGAAGACCTTTCCAGATATCAGGTTGCCCACGAAGCATATCAGAAATATGGGGAGCATGGCATTGACGGCTGGGATTACTGCAGAGCTTTGCAAATATTGGGAGATTGCTATCAGGCGGAGTATATTAATCTGGAGGAATGTCTGGATATGAGTCTTCCTATCGCAGAAAAGCTGCAAAGTACTTATGAGAGCTGGGAAGGTGTGGCAGAGAGCTATCTATACGGATTTTCCTTCTGGAAAGAAGAGCTGCCTGATGATTATGAAAGCCAGGAACGTTGGGATACATATGAAGAATTGAAAACCATGCAGGCAAGTCCGTATGAAGTAGATTATAACACAAAGCTGGAAAATACCTGGAAGGACGGGGCAGAGAAAAAGAAAGCGGCTGCCGAACAGGATAAAAAAGAAGGTTATGTGCCTGTAAAATGTGGGGAAAGCGGCGTTGTGAAGGTGCGTTTGCCAGAAGAATATGTATGGGACAGCGAAAACGAATCCGATATTGGAACAGAAAGATTTTCTATTTATAATGATATGGGCTTTTCGGACGTGGATATTTCTTACAATCTGGAGTCTTTGAGAGAGAATCCCAATGCAGCAGAAAGCGCAGAGGAATGGGCGCTGTTGCAAGAAGAGAGCGCAAAAGAAAATGTCAAAGAGGGCGACACACAGGAGAGCAGCGGTATTCAGACCCGGCAGGTGGGAGAGTTTGAGGTACATTATCTGATACAAAAGAAGACAGATGCGGAATACCAGCAGTTGAGATTAAAAGGGGAGGCATGGGCAGAAATAGACGGAAAATATCTTCTGAAATGTGAATACAGAGAGTCCGTGGAACTGGGTCAGGAAACCAGAGGCTCTATGGACGGTTCCATGTGGGATACTCTTTATGGTGATATAAAATGGTGATGATATGAACAAAAATGAATGGGAACTGTATTTTATCCGCCAGGAAATAGAAAATCAAAAAACGGAGCAGCAGCGCAGGCTTGTAAAGAAAAGAGTTCGTATGATAACGCTGAGTCTGGTGCTTCTGGCAGGGATTATCGGGGGAACCGCTTTTGTGGTTTCCCGCAGTTCAGAATACGGAAAGCTGAAAAGTGCAGTAAAGCGTCAGGATTACAGGCTGGCAGCCGTACAAATGGCACAGCATGTCAACGAAAAGTACGGGGCAGAAGTGTGCAGCGCAGAAGACCTGGACTGCTCTTTCTGGGACCCCTCTAATACAAGAGATTATATTGGAGTGAGGGGAGTATCCAGAGAAAATCCGGGAGAACAGGTTTATATGCTTTATCTTTCTAAAGAAGAGGCTGTTTATCTGGATACCTTTCAATGGGAAGAGATTTCTGTAGATTTGGAGAAAGAGGCAGCAGAGGCTACGGGCTTGCAGGAAGTATCTTGTGATACCTATTGTTTTACGGATTTAGACAAAGGAAAGCTGTATTATTTCTGTCCGTGGCTGGCAGCCGGAGGTTATATCACGAAATATGAGGGGAATTTGGCGGAGTTTTTTCAAAATGAGAGAGAAGCCAGGGAGGCGCTGCCTGCTGTAGAGGAAATGCAGGGAACGCGAATAAACGGCGCTCTTGCCTTTTATTTTGAAGAACCGGATATAAAGGACATGGAAGCACGGCTGAAAAATCCTTCCCTGCCTTATGCCAAAAGGTTTGAGGAAGGTCTAAAGGCCATGGAAGAGAAATACCAGGTGGATATTCAGAGTACGGTGCTTTATCAAAAGGCGTATCAGGAAATGAAACTTGCTCTTGATGAGAAAATGCGAAGTGCGGTATTTCCCACAAAATATATAGACTATGGAGAGGGAGCAGTCTTTTTTAATCCGGCTTATACGCTGCTTACTATGAGCAGAGATGAAATTTTTCTTCCCCGGGCAGAGCAGATGGAGGAAGGGATTTATCTGTTTTCTCCCGGAGAGAAGAAGATAGGAGATGTCTATGAATATAAGAATACCGAACCGGATAAGGAGCTGCAGGCAAAGGCGGAAAAAGAACTGCCCGGCTGGACGATGAAAAAAACATTTTGTCTTCTGGAAAACACGGAAGAGATTTTTCTTTTCCGGGAATATGCCATGGTTCTGGACTGGGAAAGGCTGTGTGAAGGCAGGGAGGGCAGAATCATTGGCTGGAGCGGTGTAGACTGGGAGATTTACGAGGAAACCGCAGTACCTTTTCCGCCGGAAATAAGAAGTGATACCTATAACATGGAGGACGGTTATATGGTGGTTGGAAACCATATTGGGTATGGAGAGGAACTTGATGAATTTGGCGCGAGAAAGCATATGAATGATGTGATGTTTTCTATTTGGACAAAATAAAGCAGTGGAGGAAAAGGCATGGAAATTTACAATCGGAGAACGCCGGGCAGTGTCACGGGAATTGTGTTTCTTCTGCTGGGAATCTCAGGAGTTTTGGAAAATATTTCAGACATGTGGGTTAATTTTACACTGGGGAAAGAGATTCAGAAACTGGATCAGACACTGGCAAGGGATTCCTTTCTTGCAGGGTGTTTTGAAGGTGTTTTCGCACTGTTGTTTTTGATTCTTGCGTTTGCGGGAGTTGTAAAAATTACCAGAGTAATACGTTTCTGGCGTATAAAAAGAATTTTAGGCGACAGGGCTATGATTTCTCTGGAAGAACTGTCCCGTAAGCTGCATTGTTCACAAAAACGGCTTCGCAGGGAGCTGGAAAAAATGATACAGCACAATTTCTTTCTGCAGGGGCATCTGAATCAGGAGTATACCTGCTTTATTGTCACAGACCGCAGGTATAAGGAATACCAGAAGATTTTATCCGAATGGAAGCGGGAGCAGAGTTACTGGCAGGAAAAGGGCTTTGATGAGGAGAAGCAAAAAGTTGTGGAGCAGGCGCAGAACTGTCTTACGGAAATCCGAAGTCTGACAGAGAGGATTTGTTTACAGAATCAGACAGATTTTGGAATGGAAGCAGATTTGCAAAAGCTGGAAAAAGGGGTAGAAAAGCTGATTTCCGCATGCAGACACGACCCTCAGAATCTGCCTCAGATGAGCTTGTTTCTGAATTACTATCTTCCTACTGCAGAAAAATTTGTAAGAGAATATGCCTGGATAGCAGATGGGGAACAGACCGGTGATAACAGGGAAGAGCTGAGAAGAGAGCTTTTTAAAGGTGTGAGGGAACTGGCAGAGGCATTTGAGGAATTATCGCAGCGCCTTTGCGATTCTATGGAGTCTGACATCTTTGACGATATTGCGGCACTGGAGAAGATGATGGAGCAGAGAGAGAAAGGAGGATATCTCGGTGACAGGAAGAAAGTTTTTAAGCGCGGCTGAGTTTGTGCTGGGTATTTTTCTGTTTTTGGACAGTCTTATGTACATCATTCGTACGTTTTCTATGAGGCGAAGTCCGGAGTTTTATGCTGTGGGATTTCGTTTGTGGAACGTGGATATGCTGGTGGCAGCAGGATTGGCAATTCTGGGAATTTTTCTGGTCTGTCATAGTCGGAAAACCGTGCTTTTTCAGCGCTTGTACAGAACCTTTCAAAGTGTAGCTGCAAAAAGAGATATGGTATCCGTAGCAGAACTATGTGAAGAGGGGCATTGTTCTAAAAGAAAGGGATTAGAGTACCTGGAGAAGATGCTGGATAAAAATTTGTTTCCAGGTGCAAAACTTGACTGGCAAAAGGGAATGGTTTTGCTTACGGAGGAAGCGGCAAAAGAGTACCAACAGGTATGGGAAAGCTGGACGGAGAAGCAGAAAAAGTATAGGGGAGCAGGCATTCCCCTGAAGGAACAGGAGATTTTTCTCTTGGGCGCAGTACAGGCGGAAGAACTTGGGAAGCTGGCAGAGCAGATACAGCAGCCGGAAATTCACAGGCGTTTGGGAGAGATTGCTTCTTTTTATGAGAAGCGATACAGTCATATGGAAAAAGAGAAGCCAAATACAGAGTTTCTCACTGCTGTGGCAAAGGAGTATTTTCCTCAGGTAAAAGATATGGCAGAGGACTATATTCAGATGGAAACACTGGACAGCACAGTGGGAGAATCCCTTTCCGCCCAACGATTCCGGGATTTTCTATATAGATTTCCGGGAATGGGAAAATAAAAGGATTCACCGCTTTTCAGATGAATCGCTTTATGTTAAGCTATTGCTATATATTTTAGATGAATACTACAGGAGGAATTTATGGATATTCAAGAGTTTCAGGAGAAATTAAAAGATATACAGACCTTGGCAATGCAGAATGGAAAGCAGGTTCATAGGGAATTGGTGGAGCAGTTTTTTGAGGAACCGGGTATGGATAAGGACAAGCTGCAAAAGGTGTATGATTTTCTGGAAATCCAGGGAATCTATATAGAAGGATACAGCAGAAAGAATAGGAGTTCTGTTGCAGAAAACAGGTCTGAATCTGCTGCAGCCTCAGATATGGATTCTGTATCAGGGGACAGCTCTGCTTTTTGTGGGGACAGAGAGAACAGAGCTGAGATGGCTACACAGACAGAACAGACGGCGCTGACCTCTGAAGAAGAAACATTTCTGGAAGAATATCTGGAAGGTTTTGTTTTGCCGGAATCCGCAGAGAGGGAATCTATTCTCCAGAAGTTTAAAGAAGGGAAAGACTGTGCGCCTGAGGATTTGCTTCGCTCTTTGCAGGAAGATTTGGTACAGGCGGCAAAGGTATTGAATTGTCCTGAAATTTTCTTCGGAGATTTGTTGCAGGAAGGAAATATGGGGCTGCTTATGGCGCTGCAGAACAGAAGCGAACAGGAATGTTCTGTGGAATGGCTTTTGGAAGAGGCCAAAAGCGCTATGCGTCTTTTCATTGAAGATATGACTCAGCAAAAGAAAGAGGATAATATTTTGGTGGAAAAGGTGCGGAACCTGGAGGCGCGGGTGAAAGAACTGACAGAGGACGAAAATATCAAATACAGTGTGGAAGAACTGGCGGCATTTCTGGACATGGATCCGGAGGAGATGGAGGCTGTGCTTCAGCTGACAGGAGATGACAAATAGTGGTTTATGATTTTTTAATAGAATTAACATGTTTTCTTCATTGCATATTCACATGGGAAGACGTATAGTTGATATAATGAGAATGGCACAGCGGGCAAATAGTTTGCACAGATGCCAGGACGGAGGAGATAGAAATGGACGTTGAAGAAAAAAAGAAGCCGCAGCCGCCAAAGAAGCCATTGCTGTTTTGGTATGCAATGATTCTGGTGGTGTTAATGGTAATTAATTTATTCGTTACCCCGGCGATAGCGGAAAAGAGCATTAAACAGGTATCCTACGATAAGTTTTTGGAATACCTGGACGATGGAAAGGTAAAAGAAGTCAGCCTGGAATCTGATGTGATTTATTTTTCACTGAAAGGTGATAAAAAGGAAAAAGAGCAGGTTTGTAAGACAGGACGTATTCCAGATGCACAGGAAGTAGAAAGACTTGATGAAGCAGGTGTGGAGTTTGCCTCTGAGATACCCAATAAGGTAAATCCCCTTGTAAGTTTCCTTGTTTCCTGGGTGTTGCCATTTGTGCTTATCTGGTTTGTGGGCGGTTGGCTCATGAGAAGAATGATGAAAAACATGGGCGGCGGCGCTGGACCGGGCGCCATGACCTTTGGAAAGAGCAATGCCAAGATTTATGTAAAATCCTCTACAGGAATTAAGTTTTCTGATGTGGCAGGAGAAGATGAGGCAAAAGAGCTGTTAAGCGAAATTGTGGATTATCTGCACAATCCGGAAAAATATAGAGAAATCGGCGCCTCCATGCCAAAGGGCGCGTTGCTTGTAGGCCCTCCGGGAACCGGTAAAACCCTTCTTGCAAAAGCAGTTGCAGGTGAAGCAAATGTACCTTTCTTCTCTATTTCAGGTTCTGAATTTGTAGAGATGTTTGTAGGTATGGGCGCTGCCAAGGTAAGGGATTTATTTAAGCAGGCAAATGAAAAAGCGCCTTGTATTGTATTTATTGATGAGATTGATACCATTGGTAAGAAGCGTGATGGAAGCGCTATGGGCGGCAACGATGAAAGAGAACAGACCTTGAATCAGCTTCTGACAGAAATGGACGGTTTTGACGGTTCAAAAGGTGTGGTAATTCTGGCGGCAACCAACCGTCCGGATTCTCTGGACGCAGCGCTTTTAAGACCAGGTCGTTTTGACAGGCGTATTCCAGTAGAGCTTCCGGACTTAAAGGGAAGAGAGGAAATCCTAAAAGTACATGCAAGAAAAATTAAGATTTCCGACAATGTAAATTTCCATGAGATTGCAAAGGCAGCTTCCGGCGCCTCTGGTGCAGAGCTGGCGAATATTGTCAATGAAGCAGCCCTGCGCGCTGTCCGTGACAGAAGAAAATTTGCCACACAGGCAGATATGGAAGAGAGTATTGAAGTAGTTATTGCCGGATACCAGAAGAAGAGCCGTGTGCTGTCAGAGAAGGAGAAGCTGATTGTTTCCTATCATGAGGTGGGACATGCTCTGGTAGCAGCGTTGCAGACAAATTCTGCCCCAGTACACAAGATTACCATTATCCCCAGAACCTCAGGGGCTCTTGGTTATACGATGCAGGTAGATGAGGGAGAACATTTCCTCATGTCCAAGGAAGAATTGGAGAATAAGATTGCAACCTTCACAGGAGGAAGGGCGGCGGAAGAGCTGATTTTCCACTCTGTAACCACAGGTGCATCAAATGATATTGAGCAGGCAACCAAGATTGCAAGAGGCATGATTAGCCGCTTTGGTATGAGCGATGAGTTTGATATGGTGGCAATGGAAAGTATGTCCAACCAGTATCTGGGCGGGGACAGTTCTCTGGCATGCTCTTTTGAAACTCAGACGCTGATTGACAAAAAGGTTGTGGAGCTGGTTAAGAAACAGCATGACAAGGCGTACAAAATACTGGAGGACAATCTTGCAAAGCTGCATGAGCTGGCAAAATTCCTGTATGAGCATGAAACTATTACAGGAGAGGAATTTATGAGAATTCTGGAAACAAAACCAAGGATTGGTATGAGCGGACAGGAAATCGTAGAAGAGGATAACCGCTCACAAGGGGTTGACCAGTTATAAGTCCAAGATAAAAAATACCACTCTTGTCAAAATTTATTGATATGAGGGTGGTATTTTTTCATGCATTTCTTGATTTCAGGAAATGATTATGCTATACTACAACACGTTGCAAAGCCCATTACTAGGAGACGTCCACTGGAAGTCTGCTCCGTATATTACGGAAAAAATAAGGTCTTAAGGGCTTTCCGCCGATTTCCGGCGTAAAATGAATCGTGTGTTCGTGACCTTCCACACGTAAAACAAAACTAAAGGAGAAAACAGAATATGAAGAACAAGAGTGTAACCTTTTTAACCCAGGCGGCAATGATTGCTGCTATCTATGTGGTGCTGACCATGGTATTTGCGCCCTTCAGCTTTGGAGAGGTCCAGGTTCGGGTGGCAGAAGCGCTGACGATTCTGCCGATTTTTACACCTGCTGCGATTCCGGGGCTGTTTGTAGGCTGTCTTATTGGGAACATTACCGGCGGCGCTGTTTTACCGGATATTATTTTCGGGAGCATTGCAACCCTTATTGGTGCAGCAGGCACTTACCAGTTGAGAAAATGCCACAGAGTTCTTGCAGTCTTACCGCCTATACTGGCAAATATCATTATTGTTCCATTTGTGCTGCGATATGCCTATGGCGTTGTGCTTCCGATTCCGTTTATGATGCTTACCGTAGGAATTGGTGAAGTCATTTCCTGTGGAATTATGGGAAACATACTGGCAGCCGTGCTGGGAAAATACAAAGGACGTATCTTTGCATCTGCCAGGGTATAAAAAGAGAAGATAAATGAGGGCAGAAAGCTGTTGGACAAAAACACAAAAAGTCAGATGTGTTTTGTACAGCAGCTTTTTTCTGTTTGTTTTTCACTTATTTTTTTCCACACTTCATCATCAAATCTGCGGTTTTTGAAGTAAAAAGGTCTGTCTGCATCTGTGATTTCCCGAATTATGCGGCAGGGATTTCCGGCAGTATAAAGAGATACGTTAGGTCCGAAAAGCACATTATCTCCAATGGTAATTTTACCCACGTCCAGCATAACACAGTTTACATTTGCAAAGAAAATTTTTCCTATCTGAATATGTTCTCCATATTCAAAGTAGAGAGGCGGCTCAAAATACGCAGAGCCTTTGAGTATAGATGTTTTATACTGTGAAAGCTAACACTTTATTCACTTATAATTGCACAATCCTTTTCGAATCTCCCAATCATTTACTTTGACATCTATATCCCAGTATGATAAACTAAAATCAATTATGGAATCTTATACCCTCAACAACAATTATAGATAAGAATACATATTTGAAACTATATACCAATCAAGAAGTTACAGAGGTGAAAAAATTGGACAAAAACGAGTACAGGGCAAAACTTGATGAAATTAATGACCTGGTAGACAGACAGGACTACAAGGGCGCCCTCAAAATTGTTGATACCATTGACTGGAGAAGAGTACGCAGCGCCAGAACCTTGTGTATGGTGGGTGAAATCTACGAGGCAAACAAACGGTATGAGGACAGCCGGAAGCTGCTTCTTCTCGCGCACCAGAGAGCGCCTATTGGAAAAACAGTTCTGTACAGACTGGTGGAGCTTTCTATTAAAATGGGGAATTTTGACGAGGCTGTGGACTATTACAAGCGGTTTGTGGAAGTATCTCCAAATGACAACAGCCGTTACATTCTGAAATATAAAATTTACAGAGCAAAACGTTCCCCTATTGAAGAACAGATTTCCATATTGCAGGAATATAAGGACAGAGAATATACGGAACGCTGGGCTTACGAGCTGGCAAGGCTGTATGCAAAGGCCGGAATGAAGGAAGCGTGTGTGGAAGAATGTGATGATCTGATTTTGTGGTTCAGTGAAGGCAGATATGTGAATAAAGCAATGGAATTAAAGATGAAATTTGCGCCACTGACAGCGTCACAGAAGGAGAAATACGAAAGCCGTTTTAAGAGTATATCAGCAGGAAGAACTGCTGCGGAACCAAAACCGACAAAGACGGAGAAACCGGACATTACAGCAAATGCATTTAACAGCAGCCAGGATAAGGAAATTGAAGAAATCTTAAAGAGCATTACCATAGGAGATATGAGCAGTCCGGCGCCTACATCTGAGAAGCAGCCGGAGTATATGCCTCAATCTGATGCAAAACCGCAGCAGCCGGAAGATTTGCAGGATAAGGTTGCCCAGGGTCTGCGCGATGTTTTCCAGGGAAATGCAGATGAAGAGGTAATTGCTGCAACCTGTGAGCCGGAAAAGAACGCTGCGCCTCAAAAGGGTGATTATATTGTAAAAGATTTAGAACCTGAGGATATTCACGGGCAGTCAGGCTTTAAGCCGTTCCATGTAGGCGGCGCTATGACAATGGAGGTTAAGGCAGAAGCGCCGAAATCTCAGATGTTTACACCAAAAAGTGAGGATTCAGAAGCTTTCAGAACCGATACAAAAAATCTGGAATTTGATTTGGAAGCGCTTCTGGCAGAAACAGCAAATGAGTTGGCTCAGGCAGTAGCAGAAGAAACAGAGTCTGAAAGCAAAGAGGAAGTACAGGAAGAGGCTGCGGGTACAGAAGAAGTTTCAGAAGAAACAGAGTCTGAAGCAGAAGATACGGATGCATTCCAGGCAGGACTGGAAGCTGTAGCAAATGCTTTTGCACCAGAGGAAACGGTAGAAGAAGATGTGAAGGAAACCGCGCAGGATACCGGATTACCTGCACCGGCAGCTGCAAGAGCAGCTATTGTGGCAGACAATTTAAGAGCAGCGCTTTCTGAAAAGGCAGAAGAAATTGATGCGCTGGCAGCAGAAAAAATGGAATCGGCGGTTGTGGAAGCTGAAGTTGTGGAAGAGAAAACAGCGGATACAGACGAGGCGCCTGAGGCGGAAATCGCTGAAACAGAGCCGGAGGCAGCCGAAGTTTCCGATACAGCAGAAACCGAAAGTCCGGAAGCAGAAGACGTAGTCGATGTGGAAGAGAATTTAGAGGAAACAGGGGAGTTTCCGGTAGACGAACTGGCAGAAGAGCTTGTAAATACGGTTGAAACAGAGGATGCAGAGGCTGTTGATCTGCAGGTTCCGGAAGGCGCTACAAAGGAAATTCCGGTAGAAGCAGTAAAAGAGAAGCTGGGAGAGGTTGATTTCTCAGAAGTTCTGGCACAGGAGCTGGAGGATATAGCAGAGCCGCAGAAGGAGGATTCTCATATTAAACGTGTGACTGCATCTGTAGAAGCTGATACACAGCACAGCGCACATGCGTTCCAGACTGCGGTTGAGGGTCTGATGCGTCATCACCTTACAGAAGAGGAACACAGACGTCTGTTTACTTATTTTGCACCGATTCCGGGCATGAGTCAGCAGATTAACGAAGCTTTGGATACAGCACAGGAATCTGCATGTGCAAAGACCTCCTGTACAGGAAATATCATTGTGACAGGAAGGGAAGGATCCGGAAAGACTCGTCTTTCCGAAGGCCTGATTAAAGCACTTTGCAAGGAGCGGCAGATGGAGGGTGCGAGAGTTGCATTCCTGACTGCAGAACAGTTGAATAAAAAAGACCCGGCAGCAGTGGTAAATACCCTTGCAGGGGGATTTCTGGCAGTGGAAAATGCAGGAAAATTAAGCAGCCAGACCATAGAAAACCTGTCAAAGGCAATGGAATTTAAGACCAATCGTCTGACCGTGATTCTGGAGGATTTAAAACCGGGTATTCGTGCTTTGGAGGCAGATTATCCTGAGTTCATGAAGAAATTTGATTCCCGCATCGTGATTCCGGTGTTTACCAATGACGAGTTGGTTTCCTTTGCAAAAACTTATGCAAAGGAACTGGGATATAAGATTGACGACATGGCAGTACTTGCCCTGTATACGTTGATTGGTGACAATCAGAATGAGGAAAATCCGGTAACCATTGGCACTGTACGGGAAATGATGGACGAAGCCATTAAGAGAGCGTCAAAAAAAGGCAGAAGACCCGGCAAGAGAGTGGGGAAACGCCATCTGGACGAAAGCGGCAGAATTATGCTGTATGAAAAAGACTTTGATGTTTAAACAGGAGGAAACAAAATGACAGCCCCTTATCTGGGAAATCCAAAGAAAACCATAGAGGTTCTTCAAAAATATGATTTTGTTTTTCAGAAAAAATTCGGGCAGAATTTCCTCATTGATACCCATGTATTGGATAAAATTGTAAATGCTGCAAGGATTACAAAAGAAGACTTTGTTCTGGAGATTGGTCCTGGTATCGGGACCATGACCCAGTATCTTGCCAGCGCGGCGAGAGAGGTCTTTGCAGTAGAGATTGACAGGGCATTGATTCCTATTCTGGAAGATACCCTGCAGGATTACGAAAACGTAACCATTCTCAATGAAGATATATTAAAGGTAGATATCAGAAAGCTGGCAGAGGAGCGCAACGGCGGAAGGCCAATAAAAGTTGTGGCGAATCTGCCCTATTATATTACAACGCCGATTATCATGGGATTGTTTGAGGGAGAAGTGCCTATTGACTCCATTACGGTTATGGTGCAGAAGGAAGTGGCAGACCGCATGCAGGTAGGGCCGGGAACAAAGGATTATGGCGCCCTGTCTTTGGCTGTGCAGTATTACGCAGAGCCGTATATTGTAGCAAATGTACCGCCAAACTGTTTTATGCCAAGACCGAAGGTGGGAAGTGCGGTGATACGCCTTACAAGACATGAAACCCCTCCGGTTGATGTGAAGGATACAAAGCTGATGTTTCGGATTATCCGGGCGTCTTTTAACCAGAGGAGAAAAACACTGGCAAATGGTTTGAAGAATTCACCGGAAATTTCCTTTACAAAGGAAGAAATCCAAAATGCCATAGCAGCCTGCAGATTTCCGGAGGGTGTTCGGGGAGAAGCTCTGAGTTTGGAAGATTTTGCGGCTCTTACCAATGAGTTTTCAAAAATAAAATAAATACAATAACGGAAAAGCCACCGCAGTTTTCTGCGATGGCTTTCTTCTATAAATATTAAAGGAAGGAGAGCCGACTCTTGCGAGTCGACATATGAAAAAGAAAATATAAAAATAATGTGCTTTGTATTATTTTTATGATATTAGTATATCCTTTAAATATGTTCAAATCGTGTTGAAGTTGTGAAGAAATCATGAACGAAATTCAAAAGTTTTATGAATGTTCAGGATTCTCCAAATCAGCAGAAAGTGTCTGAATCTGCAGGTGCTCAATATCCAGAAAATGTTCGATACAGACACGGATTCCGCCGATTAGACAGGAAATATCCTGGAGTCGGGAAGCAAGGATTTTGCAGTCCCTGTTTTGGTGGCAGCGAAGGTATTCTGCAATCCGGGAATTGATATCCGGGATACAGTTGGAGAAAAAGCTGTTCAGTACAATCAGGTCTGTATTAAAGGTATTTACAATGTTATTCATACCAATTGCCATGTATTTGACAAACAGATTTATCATTTCTATGGCTTCTGGGCGTTTTTGCTGGTAATCTTTTAAAAATTCTTCTGTATTGACATGGGATTGACCGATTTTGCGTGCATACTCCTCTAAGATAGCCCGTTCAGAAGCATATTGTTCCAGGCAGCCTTCATTTCCACAGGCGCAGGGCTTTCCGTCTGGAAAGAGAATGGTATGTCCCAGTTCCCCGGCATATCCGTCCTGTCCCTTATAAAGTTTTCCGTTGACTAAAATTCCCATACCGATGCCATCGTGGACATTGATGTGTATCATATTTTGATATCCACAGCGAAAGGCAGATTCTCCAAGCACAGAAAAGTTGGATTCATTTTCCGAAAAAACCGGAATCTGAAATCTTCCGGAAAGCAGTTCACTCAGATTTGGCGCAGGAAGAGGATAGTAAGGAGTGAAAACAATACGGTTTTTATGCACAACACCGTAAATACCAATACCTATTCCTACAATGCCGTAAGGACTTTCTTTGCAGTTTTCCATATGTTCAGAAATAATGTGTTCCAACAGAGGAAGCAGGTTCGCTTCAGGAGAGAAGGGAAATTCCTTTACCCGGCAGTTCTCCCCTTTTAAATCTGTTATCAGGGTGATAATCTGGTGCGGGCGCACGTCTATGGCAAGAACCTGACCGCAGCTTTGATGGAATTTCAGTAAAATAGGTTTTCTTCCCATGGCAGTCTGGGCGCTTCCGATTTCCTGAACCAGATTTTTGTCCAGCAGTTCCTGCACAATGTTGGAAATGGTAGCCTTTGTAAGCTGCAAATGCTTTGCTAAATCTGCTCTGGAAACAGGGGGATTGTTTACAATGTATTCTAAAACCAGCCGTCGGTTGGTGTTTCTTATCATTTCCTGGTTGGCAATGGGCATGACAGCAGTTCTCCTTTGCATAAAAATTTTATCTGTTTCTATCATACACGGTTTAAAGGAGAGGGGCAAGAGGGATTTGTTTAAAGGGTAAACAAAAAGATTTAAGGAATATTAGGAAAGTCTTTAGATAAACTTTAGATGTTTCTCATAGCACTTTGTGCTATAATGAGGTGGAAATTTGAAACAAAGAGTTTTGAAAAACAGGAGATAGAGATATGAAGAAAAAAGGAATTGCGTTACTGTTGACAGGGCTTATGATAGCAGCAACCCCATTTTCTGTCTATGCAGACCGGGAAGATGCAAAGCTGAATGTGCCTTATGTTTCCCTTGGTGCGGATTTGAACACAACGGAGCGTGCTGCAGTGTTGCATTTTCTGGGAGTGACAGAGGAGGAACTGAAGGAGTATACTGTGGCGACAGTGACAAATAAAGACGAGCATGATTATCTGGATTCTTATCTGGATAAGAGCGTTATTGGTTCAAGGGCGCTGTCTTCTGTGCTGGTAGAAGGGAAGAAGGACGGAAACGGCATTAATGTTACTACGAAGAATATTACCTACTGTACTCCGGGAATGTATGAAAACGCCCTGGCAACAGCAGGAATTAAGGACGCGGATATTATTGTAGCAGGCCCTTTTGAGATTTCCGGTACAGCCGCGCTGGTAGGCGCCATTAAATCCTACGAAAATATGACCGGGGAAACTGTGAAGACGGAAAATGTGGAAACAGCTACAAATGAGCTTGTGATTACCGGGCAGGTGGCAGAGAGCGTAGGAGATACAGAGAAAGCGGAGCAGCTCATCGGCGCGGTGAAAGAACAGGTGGTAGACGGCCAGGCAGTGACAGCAGAGGAAATCGGCGAAGTAGTAGACCAGGCAGCCGAGGAGCTGAGTATTCAGCTTTCTGAAGAAGACCGTCAGGCGATTGTGAAGCTTATGGAAAAAATAGACGGTCTGAATCTGGATGTGGAAACTTTGAAGGAACAGGCAAAGGATTTGTACGGAAAAATTGAGGATTTGGGACTGAAGCTGGATATTAACAAGGAAGAGGTGGAAGGCTTTTTCCAGAAGATTATCAATGCCATTAAGGAATTTTTTGCGGGGCTGACAGAAGGGTAATACAAGTTAAGAGTTTTATAATTGCTTGACATAAATAAAATGGGAGATGAAAAACATCTCCCTTAAAATTTGTTGTAATGGTAAGTTATAACTGGAAAAATAACAAAAGTTTTAAAATGTAATTGTAAATTATTATTTATTGAATAAACGATATCGTATTTAATCTATTTTGTCAAGGGCATTTTGGATAGAATCATTTCCAGGCAATTTTCATAAACGAGTTCTTTGACGTTGTCACAGTAATCAGCAAGTGGTGGAAGCATAGAAAAATTAGTTGTGAAAAATTTATCCGTTTCCTTAAAAAATCCATTGAAGAACCAAGGTTGTTTTCCTTTGACGGTGTTTCGGGCAAATATAGCAACGATTTCCTGATTGTATATAGTCAATAATCCTGTGTTCATACATCGGAATTTTTTGTCAGGAGAAAGGATAAATTTATTTTCTTCATCAATCCTGTTGTAAGTAAATTGAATATAATTTCTTAAAATGCGATAAGGGTCAGAGTTTTGGACTTTCTTTTATTTCTCACATCTCAAGTTTCATATCCCCGTCTTTTATCATATGCAGCTTCCGCATACCCTGAGCGATTCCCAGTGTCAGCACTCCTGGCAGTACAAAGTGCAGAAGTACGATTTTCACCATAACAACCGCAGGCTCTTCCTGGGCGGTCATGGTCTGGAAAGTGGAAATCTGTCCCAGTAATGCCATACTGCCAATTCCGGCTCCTGCAGCTGTGTTGTTCATTTTGGCAATCAGTGTGCTGACCGGTCCCAGAATCGCACTGGAGAGAAGGACAGGCAGCCAGATAAGGGGTCTTTTCAGAATGTTTGGAAGTTCTAAAAGGGGAGTGCCAAGCCCCAGGGACAGAAGACCTCCCACGCCGTTTTCCTTATATCCGGCAATGGCAAAGCCCACCATACTGCAGCAGCAGCCCACAGTAGCAGCGCCTGCGGCAAGACCGGTAAGATGCAAGGTGATTGCCAGCGCTGCAGCGTTTAGTGGCAGGGTGATGAAAATACACATCAGCAGGGATATGGTCATACCCATGAGAAAAGGCTTTTGCTGCGCTGCCCAGTTTACTGCATTTCCCAGATATTCCATGCCATGACTTAGAGGGATTCCTGCCCAAATGCCTACAAGAGAGCCGCCCAGGATTCCGGCAGCAGGGGCAAGTACAAGGTCAGAACGGATTCTGCCCTCTATAAGGCGTACCAGTTCAATGGCGGCAAAAGCTGCGAAAAAAGCCCCCAGAGGCTCTGTTTTTTCAGCAAGAGAAGAGATTCCCTCTGTCTGAAAAAGCGCTCCGGAAGCAAATTCTTTGGCAAAGGCTCCCACAGTCCCTGCAATGGCAGCAGAAAGAGCGGCAAGAGAGCTTTCCTCCAGGCGGCAGGCCATACCAATGCCAATGCCTGCTCCGGTAAGAGCAATGGCAAGCTGTCCCAGGTGAAGCAAAAACGCTGCCACTTGCCCGTCTAAAAGACCGGAAATCTGACAAAGCCCGGTTCCCAGTACCAGTGTGGTAAACAGCCCGTATGCCATACCGCTAAAACCTTCAATAAAAAAGCGATTTAATATTCTTTTCATAATTTCAGATTCTTAAATAAGGATCCAAGGGAAGTAGAGATTTCTTCACTTTCCGGTAATTCGTAATCCGGTTCTTCATCCTTTTCTTCCGGAATTTCGATTAAAGCTTTCATGCTCAGGCTGATTTTGCCGTCTTCGTTTTTAATAACTTTTGCTGTTACCGTATCCCCAATGCGTAACACGGCTTTTGGAGATTTGATTCTCTTTTCGGAAATCTGAGAAATATGTACCAGACCGGAAATGCCATCTCCCAAATCTACAAATGCACCGTAGGTCTGCAGGGATTCTACCTTTCCTTCTACAATGCTGCCCACCTGAATGCTGTTGATTTTTTTCAGTTTTTCGGCATCGGCTTTTTCCTTTAAGATTTCTCTGGCAGAGAGAATCAGACGGTTTTCCTGCTCATCTACTTCAAACACGCGGACAGTCAGAGTCTTTTTCAGATAATCTTCCGGGTCTTCCACATAAGTAAGAGCAAGCTTGGATACAGGGATGAAAGCACGGATTCCCTCTACATACGCAATGACACCGCCTTTTACGATTCCTTCTACTGTAACCTCAAATTCTGTTTTATCTTCTTTCATCTGCTCCAGTTTGTCCCAGATAAGCATATCGTCATCTCTGAAATCAGAGAAGGACGCATTGATTTCGTCCATGAAATCTTCCATGGTTTCCTGTTTTTTCATTTCTTCTGACATTTTAGTACCTCCCAATTTTCAGTTTGCGTCCAGTATAACACAATTGCCATTGATTTAGAAGTGTGTTACTATAAAATCATCATAACCCGAAAGGAAAAAAATATGGCGAAACAGGGGAAAATATATATTATAGGACACAAAAATCCGGATACAGATTCGATTTGCTCTGCTATTGCGTATGCAGATATTAAGAATCGCCTGAATAACGGATACAGATATTCGGCAAAGCGCGCAGGACAGATAAATGAAGAAACAGAGTATGTGCTGAAAAAATTCGGTGTAGAAGCGCCGGGATATCTTTCTGATGTGGGAACTCAGGTGAAAGACATGGAAATTCGAGAAACACCGGGGGTTCCGAACAACATTTCTATTAAAGATGCCTGGGCAATTATGAAGGAGAGCAGCGCAGTAACGCTTCCCATTACAAAGGAAGACGGACAGTTGGAAGGGCTGATTACTACAGGGGATATTGCGAAATCTTATATGGATGCCCATGACAATTACTTCCTTTCCAATGCCAGAACTCAATACAGAAGTATTGCAAATACGGTGGACGGCACAGTGGTAACAGGAAATTCCCACGGTTATTTTGTACAGGGTAAGGTGGTTATCGGTGCAGCCCACCCGGACAAGCTGGGAGAATTTCTGGAAGAAGACGATTTGGTCATTCTGGGGGACAGACATGAAGATCATTTGTGTGCCATTGAGCAGAACGTAAGCTGTATGATTGTGTGCAATCACGCAGAGGTGGCAGAGGATATTAAAATCGCAGCAGAGCGAAACCAGTGTGTGATTATTCAGTCTTCTCTGGACACCTTTACAGTAGCGCGTCTGATTAATCAGAGTATTCCGGTAAAGCATATTATGAAAAAAGATAATCTGATTACCTTCCAGACTGATGACTTTACAGACCATATTAAGGATATCATGGTGCAGAACCGGCACAGAGCCTTTCCTGTGGTAAATAAACATGGAAAATACATAGGAACGGTTTCCCGCCGTAATTTGCTGGGAATGAAGAAGAAACAGTTGATTCTGGTTGACCATAATGAAAAAACACAGGCAGTAGACAATATCGACGCCGCAGAGGTGCTGGAAATCATTGACCACCACAGACTCGGCTCTCTGGAAACCCTGCAGCCCATTATGTTCCGCAATCAGCCTGTGGGCTGTACAGCAACTATTATGTATCAGATGTATACAGAAAAGGCGCTGGAAATCAGTCCGGCCATAGCAGGACTTTTGTGTTCTGCCATTATTTCTGATACGCTGATGTTCCGTTCTCCTACCTGCACTTCTTCGGATAAAATGGCAGCAGGAGCGCTGGCTCTGATTGCAGGGATTAACATTGAGGAGCATGCAAAGGAAATGTTTACAGCAGGCAGCAACCTGAAAGGAAAGACCACAGAGGTTATCTTCTATCAGGATTTCAAACGTTTTACCTCTGATAAGCTGAATTTCGGCGTGGGACAGATAAGCTCCATGAACGCAGAGGAGCTGGAAGATTTAAAGCAGCGGCTGATTCCTTTCATGGAGCATGAATGTGGAAAGAACGGAATTTCTATGGTCTTTTTCATGCTTACCAATATTTTAGAGGAATCCTCTGAAGTTATTTGTTACGGAGAGGGAAGTTGCCGTCTGGTAGAGGAATCCTTTGATGTAAAAGAATGTCAGGGAGGCTATGTGCTTCCGGGGGTAGTTTCCAGGAAGAAACAGTTGATTCCTGCTTTTATCGGAACCCTGCAGCAGAATAATAATTAGGAATGGTTTGAAAAGGAGATTGAAATGGCAAAAGCAGAGTGGAAGCCCGGAAATATGCTGTATCCGCTGCCGGTGGTAATGGTCAGTGTGGCAGACGAGGAAGGGCATGACAATATTATCACAGTTGCATGGGCGGGAACCGTCTGTACCAATCCTCCCATGGTGTCTATTTCTGTAAGACCGGAGCGTTATTCTTATCAGATGCTTCTGGATACCAGAGAATTTGTGATCAACCTGACAACGGAAAAGCTGGCCTTTGCCACAGATTACTGCGGTGTAAAGTCAGGAAGAGAGGTAGATAAGTTTAAAGAACTGCATCTGACCCGTGAAAAGGCAAGTCATGTGGGTGTTCCCATGATTGGTGAAGCGCCGGTGTCTATTGAGTGCCGGGTGCGGGAAATTCAGGAATATGGCAGTCACAGCGTTTTTACTGCAGATGTGCTGGCTGTGCATGTGGATACTGCATACATGGATGAAAAAGGCAAGTTTGACTTGGCTTTGGCAAATCCTATTGTTTATTCCCATGGGGAATATTACGGACTGGGAAAAAAGCTGGGAACCTTTGGATATAGCATTAAGAAAAAGAGAAAGAAAAAACAGCCGAAAAAGAAGGGGTGAGATACTGTGAATAAACAGAATGTGGTGCTAATCGGCATGCCGGGTGTGGGGAAAAGTACGGTAGGTGTGATTCTGGCAAAGGTGCTGGGCTATGAATTTGTAGATTCAGACCTGCTGATTCAGAAGGCAGAGAAAAGACTGCTGCGGGAAATCATTGCCCAGGAAGGACAGGCGGGATTTCTCAAAATCGAAAATCGAGTGAATGCTTCTATTGATATGGAAAAAACAGTGATTGCCACAGGCGGAAGCGTGGTGTACTGCACAGAGGCCATGGAGCATTTGAAGAAAATCGGTACAGTGGTGTATTTGAAGCTGGACTATGAAATTTTGAAAAAAAGACTGGGGAATTTGAGATGCAGAGGTGTGGTTCTGCGAAAGGGACAGACCTTAAAAGACCTGTATGATGAGAGAACGCCTCTATATGAGAAATACGCAGATATTGTTGTTGATGAGAAAAATCTGAATATTGAAGAAACTTTACAGAAAATATTGGAAAATCTGGAAAAATAATAGAGAATATCTCTGGGAAAATGGGCAGAAGACGCTGAAAGTGTTAATTTTTATTTACAAATGCGCTTATCTGTTATAATATAATGGTTAAGCCATAAAATAATAACAACCTATTTTGAAATACAGACTTTGATTCGGATATGGCTTTTTCTATAGATTTAACAGAATAATTTGAAAATATCAATACTGCAAAGGTGCAGTCAATAATAAGAGGTGCGTATATGGAACAGTATGTTATCAAAGGTGGCAACCCGTTAGTCGGCGAAGTGGAGATTGGCGGTGCAAAAAATGCAGCGCTTGCCATTCTGGCAGCAGCGATTATGACAGATGAAACGGTACACATTGAAAACTTACCCGATGTTCGAGATATTAATGTTTTATTGGAAGCTATCAGAGAAATTGGTGCAACCGTTGACCGTATCGGTCCCACAGAAGTAAAGATTGCAGGGGCTACTATTGGAAATGTCAGCGTAGAATATGAATATATCAAGAAAATAAGAGCGTCTTATTATCTTTTGGGCGCTTTGTTAGGCAAATATAAAAACGCGGAGGTTCCCCTTCCCGGCGGCTGTAACATCGGAAGTCGTCCCATTGACCAGCATTTAAAGGGCTTCCGTGCGCTTGGTGCGTCTGTAGATATTATTCACGGCGCAGTTGTGGCAAAGGCTGACCATCTCACTGGGAAGCATATTTTCCTGGATATGGTGTCTGTAGGCGCTACCATTAATATTATGATGGCAGCTGCTATGGCAGAAGGAAATACAACCATCGAGAATGCAGCCAGAGAGCCTCATGTGGTTGATGTGGCAAACTTTTTGAACAGCATGGGTGCAAATATCAAGGGTGCAGGAACAGACGTTATCCGTATTAAGGGTGTGGACAAGCTTCATGGAACCACATACTCCATTATTCCTGACCAGATTGAAGCAGGTACCTTTATGTGCGCGGCAGCGGCAACCATGGGTGATATTATGGTGAAGAATGTAATTCCAAAGCATCTGGAAGCAACCACTGCCAAATTAGAAGAAATCGGCTGTCAGGTGGAAGAATTTGACGATGCCGTGCGTGTAGTGGCAAATAAGCGTCTGAAACGCACAAATGTAAAGACCATGCCGTATCCCGGCTATCCCACAGATATGCAGCCTCAGTTTGCTGTAGCGCTGGTGCTGGCAGAGGGGACAAGCATTGTAACAGAAAGTATTTTTGAGAATCGTTTCAAATATGCGGACGAGCTGGCAAGAATGGGCGCAAACATTAAGGTAGAAGGAAATACCGCAATTATTGACGGTGTGGAGAAGCTTACCGGAGCCAGAGTCAGCGCGCCGGATCTGCGAGCAGGTGCAGCCTTGGTTATTGCAGGACTTGCTTCTGAAGGCATTACCATTGTGGACGATATTGTATATATCCAGAGAGGCTATGAGAGATTCGAGGAGAAGCTCAGAAGCCTTGGGGCAGAGATTGAGAAGGTATCCAGTGAAAAGGAATTGAAGAAGTTTCAACTGCGGGTGGGATAAATAAGACTTGACTTACCGCGAAAAAGCCTGTATTGTAGTATTGCAACTGAATATTTATATTTTCTCTTATTCAGAGTGATGGAGTTACATAGGAACTGTGAAGTCACGGCAACCCCGCCAAGCGGAAGGTGCCAACCTGAGCGAGTAGTCGAACAATAAGAGGATTCATATTACGAATATACATGAGTCCGCTTAGGTGGGCTCATTTTTGCGTGAAGCCCCCAGGCAGGAGAAAATATACATACAAAGAAAAGGAGAATTCATACATGGAAAAAAGATTGTTTACATCTGAATCAGTAACAGAAGGCCATCCGGATAAAATGTGCGACGCCATTTCTGATGCCATTTTGGACGCACTTATGGAAAAAGACCCAATGAGCCGTGTAGCCTGTGAAACAGCAACCACAACCGGTATGGTAATGGTAATGGGTGAAATCACAACAAACGCTTATGTGGATATTCCGAAAATTGTAAGAGATACAGTTCGTGAAATCGGATACACAAGAGCAAAATACGGTTTTGATGCAGATACCTGCGGTGTTATTACAACCATTGACGAGCAGTCAGCAGATATTGCACTGGGCGTAGACAAAGCTCTGGAGGCAAAAGAAAACAAAATGTCAGAGGAAGAGCTGGACGCGATCGGAGCCGGTGACCAGGGCATGATGTTTGGATTTGCAACAGATGAAACAGAGGAATATATGCCGTACCCAATCGCTCTGGCGCACAGACTGGCTTTACAGCTTACAAAAGTTCGCAAGGACGGAACGCTGACTTATTTAAGACCGGACGGAAAAACACAGGTAACGGTAGAATATGATGAAAATGACAGACCGGTACGTCTGGACGCAGTAGTTCTTTCTACACAGCACGACCCGGAAGTGACTCAGGAGCAGATTCACGAGGATATTAAGAAACACGTATTTGATGTGATTCTTCCGCAGGAAATGGTAGATGAAAATACAAAATTCTTTATCAATCCTACAGGACGCTTCGTCATCGGCGGACCTCACGGAGATAGCGGTCTGACAGGACGTAAGATCATTGTAGATACCTACGGCGGATATGCCCGTCACGGCGGCGGCGCTTTCTCTGGTAAGGACTGCACAAAGGTAGACCGTTCTGCAGCGTATGCAGCCCGTTATGTGGCAAAAAATATTGTAGCAGCAGGTCTGGCAAAGAAATGTGAAATTCAGCTTTCTTACGCAATCGGTGTGGCACACCCGACCTCTGTTATGGTGGATACTTTTGGAACAGGTAAGCTTTCTGATAACCGTCTGGTGGAAATCATTCGTGAAAATTTTGATTTAAGACCGGCCGGTATTATCAAAATGCTTGACCTTCGCCGTCCGATTTACAAACAGACAGCAGCTTATGGACATTTCGGAAGAAATGATTTGAATCTGCCTTGGGAAAAACTGGATAAGGTTGAAGAGTTGAAAAAATATTTATAAAAAACAGTTGACAATCCTCTGTTTTTGTGATAGTTTATCAGAGGAATAGCTGCCGAAGACAGCAGGTGCCGTAAGGCATAAGGATAAAAACGCCTGCCGAGGAAAGATTCATTCTTGATATATAAGATTGACTTTGAACCTCTTTGTCTTGTGCAAAGAGGTTTTCTTGATTTTGAGCAGCGCAGCCTAAAAAAATAAGGAGGTGCAATCATTCATGGCAAAAGTAGAACTTAAAAAACCTGTCGTAGAAGAGATTTCCAACAGCATTAAAGATGCAGCAGCAGTAGTTTTAGTAAACTACAAAGGTATCAATGTTGAACAGGATACACAGATGCGTAAGGAATTAAGAGAAGCTGGAGTTGTTTACAAAGTTTACAAAAACACAATGATGAACTTTGCATTCAAAGGAACAGCTTGCGAAGAATTATGCCAGCATTTAGAAGGAACAAATGCTTTAGCTGTATGTGCAGAAGATGCAACAGCTCCTGCAAGAATCCTTGCTAAATACGCAAAAACAGTTCCTACACTGGAATTAGTAGCAGGTGTTGTAGAAGACGCTTACTATGATAAGGCAGGAATCGAAGCACTTTCCCAGGTTCCTTCAAGAGAAGAACTTCTTGGAAAATTGCTTGGAAGTATCCAGTCACCTATTGCAAACTTCGCTCGTGTGCTTAACCAGATTGCTGAACAGCAGGCTTAATAAGCAGTTTTAGTGGAGTGACCGCCCAGAGGGCAAAACAAATCATATAATAAATGAAAAATTGGAGGTAAATAATAATGGCAAAATTAACAACAGCTGAATTTATTGAAGCTATCAAAGAATTATCCGTATTAGAATTAAACGAATTAGTAAAAGCTTGTGAAGAAGAATTTGGTGTATCTGCAGCAGCAGGTGTTGTAGTAGCAGCAGCAGGCGGAGCAGCAGAAGCAGCAGAAGAAAAAGATGAGTTCGACGTAGAATTAACAGAAGTTGGACCAAACAAAGTTAAAGTTATCAAAATCGTTCGTGAAGCTACAGGCTTAGGCTTAAAAGAAGCTAAAGAAGTAGTTGACGGAGCTCCTAAGGTTCTGAAAGAAGCTGCATCTAAAGCAGAAGCTGAAGAAATCAAAACTAAACTGGAAGCAGAAGGCGCTAAAGTTACTCTTAAATAATTTAAGTGTTCTGAATATTTCCGAGAGAATAGAACTGCCGCATATGGTGATGCAAATCATCGGTGCGGCAGTTTTTTTATTACATAGGAAAGTGCGTCCTATGTAATAAAAAATATGTCCCGGAAATCTATTGACATTCTTGACAAAGCATGATATAGTGAGAAATGCACTATTATGGCAAGTTATGCCTAGAAGTCTATAAAAAGACTTCAGCATTAATTTAAATTAAAACATACAAGGGGTGAAACGTCAATGGAGAAAAACAGAATCCGTTCCGTAACTAATGGTAAGGCAATGAGAATGTCATACCAGCGCCAGAAAGAGGTACTGGAAATGCCAAACCTCATCGAGGTTCAGAAAGATTCTTACCAGTGGTTTCTGGACGAAGGTTTAAATGAGGTTTTTGAAGACATCTCTCCAATCGCAGACTATAGCGGTAAATTGAGCTTGGAATTTGTTGGCTTTACTTTGTGTGAAGATGAAAAGAAATATTCCATCGAGCAGTGTAAGGAAAGAGATGCAACATATGCAGCGCCTTTGAAAGTAAAGGTGAGATTACACAACAAAGAAAACGGTGAAATTGCCACACATGAGATTTTCATGGGTGATTTGCCACTGATGACAGCAACCGGTACGTTTGTTATTAACGGTGCTGAACGTGTTATCGTCAGCCAGTTAGTACGTTCACCGGGAATTTATTATGCAATCGCACACGACAAACTGGGCAAAACCCTGTATTCCTCTACTGTTATCCCGAACAGGGGCGCATGGCTGGAATATGAAACCGACTCCAATGACGTATTCTATGTGCGTGTAGACAGAACCAGAAAAGTCCCTATTACTGTTTTGATTCGTGCGCTTGGTATTGGCACGAATGCAGAAATCATAGATTTATTCGGCGAAGAACCAAAGATTTTAGCCAGCTTTACAAAGGATACTTCTGAAAGCTATCAGGAAGGTCTGCTGGAATTATACAAAAAGATTCGACCGGGCGAACCTCTGGCAGTGGAAAGCGCAGAGAGTCTGATTACAAGCATGTTCTTTGATCCACGTCGTTACGATCTGGCAAAAGTGGGACGTTACAAATTTAATAAGAAATTACTCCTTCGTAATCGTATTGCAGGGCAGATGCTTGCTGAAGAGGTCGTGGACGTAACAACAGGCGAAATTATCGCCGAAGCCGGTACTGTTGTATCAAAGGAACTGGCTGACCAGATTCAGAACGCTGCTGTTCCATATGTATGGATTCAGGGCGAAGAGCGTAACATCAAGGTGCTTTCCAGCATGGCAGTGGATATCAGAAGCCATGTGGACTTAAGCGAAGAGGAATTAAAAGAACTGGGTGTTACAGAATTAGTATATTATCCGGTGCTTGCAAAGATTCTGGAAGAAAACGAAGAGCTGGAAGATATCAAAGATGCAATCAAGAGAGAGATTCATGAATTGATTCCAAAGCACATTACAAAGGAAGATATTCTGGCATCTATTAACTACAACATGCATCTGGAATATGGTCTTGGAACAGATGATGACATTGACCACTTGGGAAACAGACGTATCCGAGCAGTTGGTGAACTTTTGCAGAACCAGTACAGAATCGGTCTTTCCAGACTGGAGAGAGTGGTTCGTGAGAGAATGACTACACAGGACTTAGACGGTATTTCACCGCAGTCCCTGATTAATATCAAACCGGTAACTGCAGCTGTGAAGGAATTCTTCGGTTCTTCCCAGTTATCTCAGTTCATGGACCAGAACAATCCGCTGGGTGAGCTGACTCACAAAAGACGTCTGTCCGCACTTGGACCAGGTGGTCTGTCCCGTGACCGTGCGGGATTCGAGGTACGAGATGTTCACTATTCCCATTACGGAAGAATGTGTCCTATCGAAACACCTGAAGGTCCGAATATCGGTCTGATTAACTCACTGGCTTCCTATGCAAGAATCAATGAATATGGTTTTGTAGAGGCGCCTTACAGAAAGATTGATAAAACAGATAAAAAGAATCCTCGCGTTACCGATGAGGTTGTTTACATGACAGCAGACGAAGAGGATAATTACCATGTAGCACAGGCGAATGAGCCGCTGGACGAAGAAGGACACTTCATTCACAAGAATGTATCCGGTCGTTACAGAGAAGAAACACAGGAATATGAACGTCAGATGTTTGATTACATGGACGTATCTCCGAAGATGGTGTTCTCCGTTGCGACGGCATTAATTCCGTTCCTGCAGAACGACGATGCTAACCGTGCGCTCATGGGATCTAACATGCAGCGTCAGGCTGTGCCGCTTCTGACTACAGATGCGCCGGTTGTTGGTACAGGTATGGAGTCCAAGGCAGCCGTTGACTCCGGTGTGTGCGTGCTTGCAGATAAAGCAGGTACAGTAGAATGTGCTGCATCAAAAGAGATTATTATAAAAAATGATGATGGTACAAAATCTGTTTACCATCTGACAAAATTCATGAGAAGTAACCAGAGCAACTGCTACAACCAAAGACCGATTGTGTTTAAGGGAGAGCATGTAGAAGCCGGACAGGTGATTGCAGACGGTCCGTCTACCTCAAACGGTGAGCTGGCGCTTGGTAAGAACCCGTTAATCGGATTCATGACCTGGGAAGGTTACAATTACGAGGATGCCGTTCTTTTGAGCGAAAGACTGGTTATGGACGATGTATATACATCTATTCATATTGAAGAGTATGAAGCAGAAGCAAGGGATACGAAGCTGGGACCGGAAGAAATCACAAGAGATGTTCCGGGCGTCGGCGATGATGCATTAAAGGATCTGGACGAAAGAGGTATTATCCGTATTGGTGCAGAGGTTCGTGCCGGAGATATTCTGGTTGGTAAAGTTACTCCAAAGGGAGAAACAGAGTTGACTGCAGAGGAAAGACTGCTTCGTGCAATCTTTGGCGAAAAGGCAAGAGAAGTGCGTGATACTTCCCTGAAGGTACCTCACGGAGAATACGGTATTGTTGTAGATGCAAAGGTATTTACAAGAGAAAACGGCGACGAACTGTCACCGGGCGTAAACCAGGCGGTACGCATTTATATTGCACAGAAGAGAAAAATCTCTGTTGGTGATAAAATGGCTGGTCGTCATGGTAACAAGGGTGTTGTTTCCCGTGTACTTCCGGTAGAAGATATGCCGTTCCTGCCAAATGGCCGTCCTCTGGACATTGTGTTGAACCCTCTGGGCGTACCTTCCCGTATGAATATCGGACAGGTGCTGGAAATTCATTTGAGTCTTGCGGCAAAAGCGCTGGGATTCAATATTGCAACACCGGTATTTGACGGTGCAAACGAAAATGATATTCAGGATACACTGGAGCTTGCAAACGATTATGTAAATATAGAGGATTTTGAAGAGTTCCGTGCAAAATATGAGGATACCTTAAGACCTGAGGTTATGCAGTTCTTAGATGAAAATAAGGCTCACAGAGAGCTTTGGAAGGGTGTTCCGCTATCAAGAGATGGAAAGGTAAGACTGCGTGACGGACGTACAGGTGAATATTTCGACAGTCCGGTAACTATCGGACACATGCACTACCTGAAGCTGCATCACCTGGTAGATGATAAGATTCACGCACGTTCCACTGGTCCATACTCTCTGGTAACACAGCAGCCTCTGGGTGGTAAAGCTCAGTTCGGCGGTCAGCGTTTCGGAGAAATGGAGGTTTGGGCGCTGGAAGCATATGGTGCATCTTATACTCTGCAGGAAATCCTGACCGTAAAATCCGATGATGTTATCGGCCGTGTGAAGACTTATGAGGCAATCATCAAAGGCGATAATATTCCGAAACCGGGTGTTCCGGAATCCTTTAAGGTACTTCTGAAGGAATTACAGTCCCTGGGTCTTGATGTAAGAGTTCTGGGAGAGGACATGCAGGAAGTGGAAATCATGGAAAACGTGGATTACGGCGATACAGACATGCGTTCCATTATCGAAGGCGATTCCAGAGGAAGAGAAGAAGAGGACTACGGCAGCCATGGATTCTCCAAACAGGAGTTTGAGGGAGAAGAACTGGTAGATATTGAAGAAGAAGCTGATGAAGACGATGTATTCTTAGGCTTTGATGAAGATGCTCTTGACGAAGAGTAAGGAGGAAAGGAGTCCACAATGCCAGAAACAGCAAAGAATGAGGTATATAAGCCAATGACCTTTGATGCCATTAAAATCGGACTGGCGTCCCCGGAGAAAATCCGGGAATGGTCTCATGGTGAGGTGAAAAAACCGGAAACCATTAACTATAGAACATTGAAACCGGAAAAGGACGGCCTTTTCTGCGAAAGAATCTTCGGACCGAGCAAGGACTGGGAGTGTCACTGCGGTAAGTACAAGAAGATTCGTTATAAAGGCGTAATCTGCGACAGATGCGGTGTTGAAGTAACAAAAGCAGCTGTCCGCAGAGAGCGTATGGGACATATTGAACTGGCAGCGCCGGTTTCCCATATCTGGTATTTTAAGGGTATTCCTTCCAGAATGGGTCTGATTCTTGACCTGTCCCCAAGAACTCTGGAAAAGGTTCTGTACTTTGCAAACTATATTGTACTGGACGCAGGAACTACAGACCTGCAGTACAAACAGGTATTGACAGAGAGAGAATATCAGGACGCCAGAGAAAAATACGGCGAAGAATTCCGTGTAGGCATGGGTGCAGAAGCGATTCAGGAGCTTCTGGCAGCCATTGACCTGGAAAGAGAATCCAAAGAGTTAAAAGCAGGCTTAAAGGATTCTACAGGACAGAAACGTGCCAGAATCGTAAAACGTCTGGAAGTTGTAGAAGCTTTCCGTGAATCCGGAAACAGACCGGAATGGATGATTATGACCGTTGTTCCGGTTATTCCGCCGGATTTACGTCCAATGGTACAGTTGGACGGAGGCCGTTTTGCAACCTCTGACTTAAATGATCTGTACAGAAGAATTATTAATAGAAACAACCGTCTGAAAAGACTGTTGGAACTGGGCGCACCGGATATTATTGTCCGCAACGAAAAGAGAATGCTGCAGGAAGCAGTTGATGCTCTTATCGACAACGGACGCCGTGGCCGTCCGGTTACAGGTCCTGGAAACAGAGCCCTGAAGTCCCTTTCCGATATGCTGAAAGGTAAATCCGGACGTTTCCGTCAGAACCTGCTTGGTAAACGTGTTGACTACTCAGGACGTTCCGTTATCGTTGTAGGTCCGGAACTGAAAATTTTCCAGTGTGGTCTTCCGAAAGAAATGGCAATCGAATTGTTTAAGCCATTTGTTATGAAAGAACTGGTATCTAACGGTACTGCCCATAATATTAAAAATGCCAAGAAGATGGTAGAAAAGCTGGAACCGGCTGTATGGGACGTACTGGAAGATGTTATTAAAGAACACCCGGTTATGTTAAACCGTGCACCTACTCTGCACAGACTTGGTATTCAGGCATTTGAGCCGATTCTGGTAGAGGGTAAAGCGATTAAGCTGCATCCGCTGGTTTGTACAGCGTTCAACGCAGACTTTGATGGTGACCAGATGGCGGTTCACCTTCCATTGTCTGTAGAAGCACAGGCAGAATGCCGTTTCCTTCTGCTTTCACCAAACAACCTGCTGAAACCGTCTGACGGTGGTCCGGTAGCGGTTCCTTCACAGGATATGGTACTTGGTATCTACTATCTGACTCAGGAAAGACCGGGAAGCAAGGGCGAAGGTAAGGTGTTCAAGAGTGTAAATGAAGCCATTCTGGCATATGAAAACCAGGTGATTACTCTGCAGACGAAGATTTTTATCTACGCAGAGAAGAAAATGGCTGACGGAACTGTTTTAAGAGGAAAAGTGGCATCTACACTGGGACGTCTGCTGTTCAATGAAATCCTTCCTCAGGATTTGGGATTTGTGGACAGAAGCATTCCGGGCAATGAACTGCTTCCGGAAGTGGATTTCCTGGTAGGCAAGAAACAGTTAAAACAGATTCTGGAAAAGGTTATCAATACCCATGGCGCAACTAAGACCGCAGAAGTTCTGGACGCAATCAAGGCAATGGGTTACAAATATTCCACAAGAGCGGCTATGACCGTATCTATTTCTGATATGACCGTGCCGCCTCAGAAACCGGAAATGATTAAACAGGCACAGGATACTGTAGACTTAATTACAAAGAACTTTAAACGTGGTCTGATTACAGAAGAAGAGCGTTACAAAGAAGTTGTAGATACATGGAAGAAGACGGACGATGCCCTGACAAAGGCTCTGCTTACAGGACTGGATAAGTATAACAACATCTTTATGATGGCAGACTCCGGTGCCCGTGGTTCTGACAAGCAGATTAAACAGCTGGCTGGTATGCGTGGTTTGATGGCAGATACAACCGGTCACACCATCGAGTTGCCTATTAAGTCTAACTTCCGTGAAGGTCTGGACGTACTGGAATACTTTATGTCTGCGCATGGTGCGCGTAAAGGTTTGTCTGATACGGCTCTTCGTACCGCTGACTCCGGTTACCTGACAAGACGTCTGGTTGACGTATCTCAGGAACTGATTGTCCGCGATGTGGACTGCTGTGAAGGTACAGGTGAAATTCCGGGTATGTGGATTAAAGCCTTTACAGACGGAAAAGAAGAAATCGAAAGTCTTCAGGAGCGTATTACAGGACGTTTCTCCTGTGAAACAATTAAAGATAAAGACGGAAATGTTATCGTAAAAGCAAACCATATGATTACGCCAAAACGTGCTGCTAGAGTGGTGACAGAGGGCGTGAATGCAGAAGGTAAACCATACGATACCGTGAAAATCCGTACAATTCTTACCTGTAAGTGTAAGATTGGTGTTTGTGCAAAATGTTACGGCGCTAACATGGCAACCGGTGAGCCGGTACAGGTTGGTGAATCTGTTGGTATTATTGCAGCGCAGTCTATCGGTGAACCTGGTACACAGCTTACCATGCGTACCTTCCATACCGGTGGTGTTGCCGGCGGCGATATCACACAGGGTCTTCCTCGTGTCGAAGAGCTTTTTGAAGCAAGAAAGCCGAAAGGTCTTGCTATCATCACTGAAATCAAGGGTGTTGCAACTCTGAAAGATACAAAGAAGAAACGTGAAATTATTGTTACAGACAATGAGAGCGGTGAGTCCAAGACTTACCTGATTCCATACGGTTCCCGTATTAAAGTACAGGACGGCGATTATCTGGAAGCAGGTGACGAGCTGACAGAAGGTTCTGTAAATCCACACGATATTCTGAGAATCAAAGGTGTTCGTGCGGTACAGGATTACATGATTCGCGAGGTTCAGAGAGTTTACCGCCTTCAGGGTGTAGAAATCAACGATAAGCATATCGAGGTAATTGTTCGTCAGATGCTGAAGAAAATCCGCATCGAGGACAACGGAGATACAGAATTCCTGCCGGGTACACTGGTAGATGTTCTGGACTTTGAAGAAGAAAACCAGAAACTGATTGCAGAGGGTAAAGAGCCGGCAGAGGGACAGCAGGTAATGCTGGGTATCACAAAGGCTTCCCTGGCAACCAATTCCTTCTTATCCGCAGCTTCCTTCCAGGAAACAACCAAGGTTCTTACAGAGGCTGCTATCAAAGGTAAGATTGACCCGCTTATCGGCTTGAAAGAAAATGTTCTTATCGGTAAGCTGATTCCGGCAGGTACAGGTATGAAGACATACGCAAACATTAAGCTGGATACAGATGGCGATGAGGAAGAAGAATACGACGATTTAGACGAGGCAGAAGAGGAAGCACTGGAAGCTGCAGAAGAAACCGTAACAGAAGATGAAGTCTTGGAAGAGGCAGAGCTTTCTGAAGAGGAAGAAGAAGCAGAACTGACAGAAGAATAAAAAGAAGGCACGGAAAACGAATGAAAAGTTTTCCGTGCCTTTTTTATATGGTATCAATGTAAAAGTTCTTAATAGCATAAGCAGCGGCACCTTTCGGTCCTTCAAAAGGGTTGTAAGGTACAATCTGTACGGTCTGGTCTGTGGGGTCGTCCACAAAGAGAAGCTGCTGTTTGATATAGTCCATAAGCTCTTCACTGATTTCTTTATTGGAAAACAGAGAGCAGTGCAGGTAAATCCTGTCGGGATTCATAATGATTGCCAGATTGGAAATGGTAATTCCCAGATATTTCAGTGCAGTGGAAATATAATTTCCTATCTGTGGATCGCCCAGAGAAAAGGCTTTTGAAATATCCTCTATGGTCAGATCCTCGGAAGAAGGTTTGAGAGAGGTCAGAACCGTATTGGCGTTGCTTTCGTAGAGGAGCCGGCAGTATTTTAAGAGCCAGGTTTCACTGCAATAGGTCTGCAGGCAGCCCCGTTTGCCGCATTCGCACTTTTTGCCTTCCGGATTTACAATGGTATGTCCGATTTCTCCGGCGTAATAATTCGTTCCCTGAAAGAGGTGGCTATCCTTCATCATGGCGCAGAACATACCCAAGCCAATGTGGAAAAAAGCAAAGGTTTCCGGGGAGGTTTTGTCAAACAAATACCTGCCGAATGCCATGCAGCGCACATTGTTTTCACAGATAATCGGGAAAGGGAGGCGATTTTTCAGTTCCTTTCCGCTGAAGCCGGGATAGGTGGAAGAGTTTATAGTCACCTTATCCTGCTGGGGGTCAATATGTCCGGGAACGGCAATGCCGATACCAATGAGTGATTTGGATATTTCAGGAAGTCTGTCTAAGATTTCCGTAATTTTATGTATAAGAAATTCTGTAATGTTCTCCTTTACCTCTGTTTCTAAAAGAGCAGAAGTCTGAAAAACAGAAATACCTCGAAGGCTACAGATGAGAAATCGCACATGACGCATGGTAAACTCCACTCCCATGGCATAAACCCGGTCAGGCACAATGTCCAACAGAATTTTTTTTCGTCCGGGAGAGGAATCTCCCTGTGTTTCGTCTGAGCCGATTTCCCGTATAATACCCTCCTGAATAAAATTTCCGGTGATAGAAGTTACTGTGGCAGGGGTAATCTGCGTTTTTTTTGCAATGGTTGAACGGGCAACCGGAGCATGGCGAAAAATATATTCCAGAATGGTACTTCTGTTTTCCTGAGTGGTCATAGTCTGCGAAACCTCCTGTATCTGTACATACTAAAATTCTTCGATAAGAGGAAAGCCTGTATAATTTGTGGAAACTTCCACAACCCGATAAACGTCTAATGCCTTCTGGAAAGTCTGTTCCTGTGAACAGATGTAATGTGTAAAGTCCTTCCAGGCGTCCTCTGCCTCTTTTTTCATGCCTTTTGCAAGAAAAGAGAGGGCTTTTGATAATAATATACAATATTGGCTGTGGTAGTCAAGGTGTTTCCAAAAAAGCTGCTGTACAGGTACTGCGAGAAGCTCTTTTTTCGTAAAGTATTTTCCGCGAAAACTCTGAACTTTATTAGACAGTGTTTCCATATTTGCGGCTATCTGAGGATTCAGCCGACTGTTTTTACCATTATAGTAGTCACAGTCACACAGGGAGGACAGCTCTGATAAATAGGTAAGGCAATCCTTCCAGTTTTCTCCGTAAGCAGCCTGGAAATATTCTTCTGCCAATTCTTCAAAAGAAGCGTCTGTTCCAAACAGACAGTTTCCCATTATATAATTGGGGAGTCCGTTGGGCAGGAAACAGCGAAGCTCCTGACAGCTGATGTATCCGTCCAGATGTAAATCCTTTAAGCGGTGGATATCCTCATAAATAATGTGAGCAATGTGTACATATCCCATATCTCCATAGTGGGCTCTTCCCAGAGGATAGTCGTAGTCAAAGGATTCTCCGTTAAAGACCTTTTTCCACTGTGCCAAAAAGGACAGATTTTCTCCCAGATTAACGGGAAGTGTAATCTGATTTCGCTGATATTCAGGAGGCGCCGGAAATTCATCGGGAATCTCGTAGGAGTGAAGGAAGGTTCGGCTTATGGGGGCAAACATCATTACAAAGCGGTCAGGGTTTGCAAGTTGCTCTTTTTCAGGCGCCCATAAAAGTTCCTCGTAAATTAAAAATACGATTTTAACTGTCAGACCTTTCTCAGACAGCGCTTTGTCCAGTTCGTTTAAAAGGTGTACATACAGGTCAGAAGGCAGATGCTTCTTGCAGGCATGGCATTCACAGTGGTTGTTAAAAGCGTCTGCCAGCCAGATGTGGAGATAATCTACCTCCGGGTGCATCTGTGCATAAGTGGTAACCTTTTCTACAAACGAGGAAACCACCTTTGGACTTGAATAGCACAGGTTGGTGTTAATGGGGATTCCCTTATAAAAGCCTCTTTCTCCATTTACCAGCGCTGTCATGGAAAGCTGCTCATCGCTTAATCTGGCATCAGAGGAAACCCAGCCCAGGGTATTCTGGCCTAAGACAGAGCAGGTCCAGCCATGTCCTACACGATGGTGTTTTAAATTTCTTTTCTGTAGTTCCCGGTCAATAAGAAGGGAAATTTCGGCGGCTTTTTCAAGGGTGAACTCCTCAGGGGTAAGCAGCGGGTTGTTTTTGTGGGAGTACCACAGGTTTAAAAAAGCGTAAGGGAGTTCAAATTGCAGGAAAAAGGAATTGTAGCCCAGCTTTGGAAGCCAGTCAATAAACTCCAGAATGTTTTCAGGTGCGTCAGCCCCTTCTATACAGACGCCTCTGTGACGGTAAAGTGCCTTTTGGCGGCGGGAAATGTGGATTTCTTCTATATGGGGGATAGAAGGAATCCATTCATACTCTTTTCCAGGCCTTAGAAAGCGGCAGCCCAGAAGCGTGAGATACCGATACATGCCCAGGAGTACAGAACGGGGATTACTGCCTTTGATATGCCCGTTTAAATGAGAAATTTCTATTTCATATGCATCGTCATCAGAGGAACATTCAGAATCCGGAAAGAGTCCAAGCAGGATTCTGTTACAATTTTTATCCTCTTCTGCGTCGGTATCCTTTGAAAAAGCAATGGTATTATTTATTTTTGATAAGTAATATTTTAATTCGGAACCAGCAAATAAAACTGTTTCAGAATTAGATGTACAATCTATTCGGATATACATTTTACTCCCTCCGTGATTTGATTATTAAAAGTAATAAATTGTATATTGATTATATCGAAAAGAAAATAAAAAGTATATGTGAAAATTATACATAAAACACATAGTGAAATTGACTATATTTAACAAAATGTTAAATAAATGTTGATTTATTGCTCATAACATAGTATATTATACCCATGGAAACGAAAAGAAAAAATCAAAAAAGATAATTATATAAAATAAATAAATGGAGGGCTATATGAAAACGAAAACAACTTTGGCAGAATTCAAAGCCATGAATTCTGTAAGGAAAAAACGCATTTTGCGAAAGAATGCATGGTGTTGGGTATTTATGCTTCCTACAGTGCTTCTTTACATTCTGTTTCAGGGTTATCCCATTATTACAAGTGCATGGTACTCTTTACTGGACTGGTCCGGTATGACTATGAATGCAACCTTTGTAGGTCTGGGAAACTTTAAGGAATTGTTGGCAGACCCGTTGTTTTACAACTCTGTGGCGAACAGCTTTAAGTATATGTTTTTAAGCGTTCCCATTCAGCTGGTACTTTCCCTGGTGATTGCTTACATATTAACCAGCATTATCCGCAAGGGTGCAACCGTGTTCCGTACCATGTATTTTATTCCGGTAGTTACAACAGCTTCCATTGTGGGAATTATCATGATTTTCATTTTCGGCGGAACAGGTCCTGTGAATCAGGTCTTAGCCATGCTTGGCATTGATACTATTAACTTCCTTGGCGATGAAAAAACAGCGCTGTTTACCGTAGTGCTTATCGGTATCTGGAAGGATTTAGGTACTTATATGATTTACTGGATTGCAGCTTTGCAGAGCGTATCCCAGGACGTATACGAAGCCGCAAAAATTGACGGCGCAGGTAAGTTCAGAACTTTTACAGACGTTGTTTTTCCATTGATTCTTCCAATCGGCGGCGTCATTGCAGTGCTTTGCGTTATCGGTTCTCTGAAGGTATTTGATATTGTACAGACCATGACAAATGGCGGTCCGTACTTTGCAACTGATGTAGTAGCAACCTTTGTATACAGAACAGCTTATTCCAGTACAACCGGAAGCCCGCGTCTTGGCTATGCAAGTGCGGCAGCGCTGATGTTTGGACTTATGGTAGTCATCATTGGTATTGTTCTGAATCTGGTGAAGGCTTATTTTAATAAGAAGAGAAATGTTTAGGAAAGGAGAAAATTCATTATGAAAAAAGGAAGAATTGCAGGAAAAATTGGAAGATCTGTGATTTATGTACTGCTTTCCGTAGTGGCGCTTATCTGGATATACCCTTTTATCTGGATGATTACCGCATCTTTGAAAACGCAGGACGAGTTCTTTGCCAGCGGTTTGAGTCTGATACCAAAGAGTCTGAATTTTGACAATTATGTGAGAGCATGGAATAATGCAAATTTTGGCGTGTATTTTAAGAACTCCATTATTGTAACGGTCAGCGTTGTGGTCATTGTTCTTCTGGCAACTTCTGCGGCAGGTTATGTTATGGGAAGATATACCTTTGTAGGCAAAAAACTTACCATGGGAATTTTTATGGCAAGTATTACCATTCCATTGGTATTTACAGTAATTCCTATTTACGAACTATTAAAGGAAATGGGACTGGAACAGAATCTGTTGGGTCTGATTCTGGCGGAAGCCGGAGGCGGTCATGTGATTTTCCTGATGCTGTTTTCCAGTTTTTATGGAGGAATCCCCAAGGAACTGGAAGAGGCTGCAACCATTGATGGCAGCGGCTTTCTGAAAACATATTCCAGCATCATGTTCCCTCTTGCAAAACCCATTATGGCAACGGTTGTGATTATGCAGTTCATCTGGACATGGAACTCTTTCCTTCTGCCATTGATTGTAACCTTAAGCAGACCGGAACTTCGTACCCTTGCCGTTGGTCTTTACGCACTCCGAGGCGAAAACGTAGTAGACTGGACAGGTATTGCGGCAGGCGCATGTATTGCGGTGCTGCCAATTATCCTGATATTCATCTGTCTGCAGAGGTACTTTGTAGACGGTGTTGCAGGTGCAGTTAAGAGCTGAGAAACAAAAAAATATTATATATTTAATTCAAGGAGGTATTTTAACATGAAAAGGAGAATAGCAGCATTAGCTATGGCTGGTCTGATGGTTTTATCAGCAGCAGGTTGCGGTCCTCAGGTGGGTGGAAGCTCTGAGGAAGCAAAACAGGAAACATCTTCTGAAAAGAAGGAAGATTCCAAAGAGTCCAAAGGGGACGGAGAGGTTGTACTTCAGGTTGTAGATATGAGTGACTCTACAAAAGCAAGAAGAGAAGAGTACAACAAAAAATTTGAAGAAGAGAATAACTGTAAAGTAGAGTATACGGTTTTGGCAGGCGACCAGTATCAGACAACTATTAACTCTTCTATTAAAGCAAATACAGCGCCGGACTTATTTGCACTTCCAAGTGGTGTGAAACTTTCTACAGCAGTAGAAGAGGGCTGGTACATGCCAATGAATGACTATGTAGAAGACGGATTTTTTGATACCTTTGCAGAAGGTGCATTAAATGAAGGTATTACCACTATGGACGGAGAAGTTTATGTACTTCCGGAATCTGCAAACATTGTAAATACCCTGGTGTTCTACAACAAGACTGTGCTGGAAGACGCAGGTGTGGATACAAACAATCTTCCAAAAACCTGGAGCGAATTCAGAGAAGTCTGCAAACAGGTTACAGAAGCCGGAAAAGGCAAATATTATGGTATGATTGAAGGCGGAAAACAGGTAAACAGACTGGAAATCGCAATCCGTGCATTATCCTGTCTGGCAGGCAGCAAATCCAATGATATCGGCGTTATCAGCATGGTAGACGGAAAGAACGTATTAGATTCCGACGCTATGATTCAGGCATTTGATTTCTACAGCGGACTGGCTCAGGACGGCAGCTTCCACCCGGATTCTGCAAACCTGGCAGCGCCGGAAGCAAGAGCATTGTTTGCACAGAATCAGGCAGCATTCCTGATTCAGGGTTCCTGGTGTATTTCCACATGGGAAAAAGAAAACCCGGATTTAGAGTTTGGCGTTATGGAAATGCCGGTACCGGACGACGGTGCTAAGGGCGGACTTCCTTACATCGGCGCACAGCCATGGATGGGTATCTCCAAAACATCTGAAAATCCTGAACTGGCAGCAAAATATCTCCAGGGACTTTACTCTGAAGAATATCAGGCAGGCGTTGTAGAAGACGGTGGTTTTGTATCTGCAATTGAAGGCGTAAATGAAAAATACATGAAAGACGGTGTTATGAAAGATTACTACACACTGGCTCTGGAACAGGGTAAACTTTGCCCGGATCCAATCGTAGGAAACGCAGATGCAGCAGTTGTATACGCAAACATTACAGAAGTATCTCCAAACCTGGGACAGATTGTGCAGGGTGTTCTTACAGGAAAGACTGATTATAAAGAATCTCTGAAAACACTGGCTGAAAACACCCAGAAAGAATGGGAAAGCGGCATTGCAAAGGCACAGGAAGCCGGAGCAGAGGTTTCAGCAGCAGATTTTGAATTTAAAAACTGGAATCCGTTAGAAGATTACACAGCAGAGGATTATCAGAACAGATAATAGGCAATAAAGAAAAGACTGAAAAGTAAAGGGGCTGTCCGGTGAAAGGCAGAGGAAATTCGTGAGAGTTTTCTGTATGCAGTTCACGGGGCGGCTTTTTTTCTGTTTTGATTTTATAAAGAGGAAAAACAGCTTTTAGGGACAGGGATTTACAGGAGAAAAAATAAAAAAAGCCCTTGACACAGGCTTTTTTCGCGGCTATAATGAGAGAGCGTGCATAAAAGACGTAAGTTTTTTGTGTGCAAAAAAGTTTATTCAGAATTGAATAACTGGCAGCCACTAGTTCCTTCTTAGTAGAAAGAAGGACGTGCAAATTTTACAGGAGGTGAAAGGAATGCCAACATTTAACCAGTTAGTAAGAAAAGGACGTCAGACTACAGCTAAAAAGTCTACAGCACCTGCACTTCAGAAGAGCTACAACTCTTTACAGAAAAAGACATCTGATATGTCTTCTCCACAGAAGAGAGGTGTTTGTACAGCTGTTAAAACTGCTACACCTAAAAAACCTAACTCTGCTCTTAGAAAAATCGCCAGAGTTCGTCTTTCCAACGGAATCGAAGTAACAAGCTACATCCCAGGAGAAGGTCACAACCTTCAGGAGCATAGCGTTGTTCTTATCCGTGGTGGAAGGGTTAAGGACTTACCTGGTACAAGATACCACATCATCAGAGGTACTCTTGATACTGCAGGTGTTGCTAACAGAAAACAGGCCCGTTCTAAATACGGCGCTAAGAGACCGAAAAAGAAATAATTCTAAAAAGGTTTCATAAGAATTTTAAGAACTGATCCTATTGTTTAGGACAGCAGGAATTAATCAATCGAAAATTCACGGAAGACTAGAACTATGAATTTGTACGGTATTCCATATACCCTGCCGGTTGCGGGTTAAATATAGGACCTTACCAGTGCGAACATGCAATAGTTATCTGCGTGAGTACCGATGATTTAATCACAATGATTAAGGAGGGAAGTAACGTGCCACGTAAAGGACATACTCAGAAAAGAGACGT
>ENA-ORTP01000265-ORTP01000265.1-human-gut-metagenome-genome-assembly--contig:-NODE-265-length-68800-cov-8.720300_pt1 | contig 68800 bp, 60 predicted proteins | sample MGYA00241913_ERZ509190 | MGnify/ENA primary metagenome ERZ509190 (study PRJEB26280, sample SAMEA2338839) | human gut metagenome | biome: human gut; feature: human-associated habitat; material: faeces...
TGCCAAGCAGAGCAAGTAAAACACGAGTATCCGATGATTATTGTGATGAACGGAATGACGCCGAGAGGTATCAGTTAAGCATTACACCTTAATTATATAATAGCGTACAGAGAAGAAATACCAAATGGTTGTATCACTCTGTGCGCTTTTTGCTTTCTATTTGTAGCGCAGTTTGCATATTTTAGAATGTTTGTCATCTATTACGGTGCGCTTTCTTACACAAAATAATCGAGATATTCAAGCGAATTGGCTTAAATAGTCTTAAATTTGTGTTGCAGTATTTATATTTCCTGCCATTTCTTGTCTTTTCTCAATAAATTTTCGTATTTTTGCAGTCGGATTGTATAGCCAGACCGCAGTTGTCGCTGTAAGACGAGTTCTTTCATGATAACCGAGTCGGCAGCCTACGCCGTGCTGAGTGTAGTGAGGTCAACCATGACATATCTATACGTAAGCGGGCTTTGGGCGGGAAGACAATCCAGACATAATGGAAGGCGTTTATCGACGCTGTGTTTAAGACTTCCTGTAATCTTGCAAATTCACAGTAAATTGTTGTCTTGAACGTAGTCAACGGTAGATGTCCCGGGTGTGATTATATCAATCCCGTGGAGACCTGTAAGCATGGATTGTGTCCTTTCGGGCGCAGTCTAATGTGTTATTAGGTCTCTTTACGGACATGATTTTCATATCGGCGTGGGCTCTGACGTTGTCTGTTCAACAACAATAGGCAATTGCAAGAGCCTCAGGAAGTGGAATGGACAACAGGACGATTCCACGCTCTTTTTTTCTGTCGCAATTTAACGGATTTCTGTCTAGAAAAAAGTTAGCACCGATATGAAAGTCGATGAATGGACATCAGAAGATGGACACACCTCAGGGGGTGGTGAATACCCTCCTTGCGCTGGACTTACCTCCAACGCCCTCCCCGAAGCTCAAAGCACAGATTCCGCCGAGAGTTCACAAACAGGGGTGTCCACCAGAAATGCCCATATAGCAAGTAAGCCTAAAGCACAAAAAGAGGAAGATTGCCCTCATTGGTATGCCTTACGTACCACATACGGTAGAGAGAAAAAGGCATACGACTACATGACAGCCAAAGGCATCACTGCTTTCTATCCTACTACAGATACTGTAAAACTTATAAAAGGTAAGCGCAAAATTGTTACCGAGTCTCGTTTACCAAATATCTTCTTCGCCTACGGTACAGAAGAACAACTCAAATCTTTTGTTTACGACAACGTAAACCTCCCATTCCTTCGTTTTTATTATCGACACGTCCACGTTGGTCGCAGAATAGAGAAGATTCCTATGATAGTTCCTGACTATCAGATGGATAGTTTAAAAATCATCTGTGCTGCCGATGCGGACAATACCATCGTGTCATTGGTCGAAGTGCCAAAGTTCGAAAAAGGACAATTGGTAAGGGTTACAGATGGAGCGTTCAAAGGAGTGATAGGAAGAGTTGCAAGATGGCAAGGGCAACAGAGAGTAGGAGTTGTGGTGGATGACTTGGTGACTGTAGTGACGGCGTATATACCAAGTGCATTTATAGAATCAATAGAATAAATATCATTTTTATTATGCAAGAGCATACTTTAATAGCCAATTCTGGTATTCAAATCATAACATTTCCATTGAGTATAAATACTCAAGAAAAGTTCAAAATGTGGTATCATGAATGGTATGATATCGAAAACGGAGAATGGCGGCTTGATCCTGTGTACGAACTTCGTACAGATGACGAGTGCTATTATTATAACAAACAGAAACTCCATAAAGGTGGTTATTTAAGCGACCCTACTATAGAAATTGATGTCAACGAACTTAAAAGCGATGATATTTTACCATTGAGAATAGAAGATGAAAATTGTCCAGGTGTAAGGGGCGATATATTCAGCCTTACATTCTCAGACAGAGACAACAAGTTTTCCATGTTTAAAACTATTATAGTTGATTTCCTGAAATAACAATAAAATCAACGGTTTTAATGCAACGAATGTACGAAAGGAGTCTTCGTCCGAAATAAATAATTGCCTATTAACTCTTCATTTTAATTTCCAATTATCTGTATGTAAAGAGATTGTATTTCTCTCTCAAATTATATTGGTCATCAAGAATTGCTCCATTTGCAAATACCGTATTTTTATATTTAACGACACCTTGATTATTATGCTCATGCCCGAATAAATGATAATAAGGTTTTACTTTAAATACTTTGTCCCGTAAAAGCACATTTCCCCAATAGGTATTATGGCTTTTGTCTAAAATCATGCTGGGAGGTTCATGCGTAATAAGTATGTCAACCTTGTCTGGAATCAAACTTACACGGTGGTTATAAGCAAGCCCGAAGAAAACAATATTATCTACCACGCATCCACGGTCTTGAAGAAAGTGCACGTTGTCGGGTAAATCTTCTATGCTTTCAGCATCCCATAGACAAAGATCATGATTTCCAGTAACAAATATTTTATGACGATATGGTAACTCTATAAACCAATTGAGAAAATCAAGGACTTCTTTTTCAGTTCCATATTCCGTGAAATCTCCACAATGCACAATCACATCTGCAATAGGCAAATGAGCCAACAGCTGATGTCGATTATGAGTGTCTGATATTTGCAATATTTTCATTGTATTAAAATTGAGATATTTTTGATAATTGTTTTCCCCTCGTGAAAAATCTTATATTCAGACAGATTGGGAAGTGATTCGTATACAGTATTTTCCTCTTTGTGGATGGGGATTACACCTATATGGGGATTGACAGTTTTACATACATCCGCCAAAGTTTGTATATCTGCATGTCCGCTTGTGTGTACATAGTCTTTTGTTCCATCAAATAAGCGCTCTTTAAATAGGTTTCGGATATTTATCACACTTTCGATTGTATAGTTTTTGTTTTCTTCGGCATACCCTCCCCACATGGAATATATAAGCCAAGCACTTTCATCATTATATACATCAAGCATATTTTTCACCAAATGATAGCCGTTTATGCGTATAGGCATAAGAAAACCTTCTCTCGTTAACTTCTGTTTTACATTTGAAGTTCTGTAATTTACTAATTCAAAAGCATTGAAGTTGAACAGGGAAGAGTGCTTTCCTGCATATTTTGAAAATACGTCAAGGACGCTCTTTTGATATTTGTCTACAAAGAAAACCCTGCCTGTCTCTTTGCATGCAGCATGAAACGAAGCAAGTCTGTCTATATCAGTAGATGAACTCAGAGCAAAGACATATTTATGCTCTTTCAGTATTTTAGTGATATGCTGTTGAATTTCATTCTCCGACACTACGCTTTCTTGTTTTCTGCCGAGCATAGTGCCCTCCGTAATTAGAATATCAACTTCACCCACGTATTTTTTTAGTGTAGGAAATAAACCTTTTCCAAGATAACCATGCCGGCGAAAGTCGCCTGTGTGAAGTATTTTCTTTCCCTCACATTCTATCTTGAACATATATGCGTCAAAAGCTGAATGACTGACGAAATAGGGAGTCAGAAATATCTCACCCTTGCCGCCAATATCAAAACGCTGTCCGGCACGATAAGTATTTATTCTTTTCACCATTTCTATTTCCTTACCATAATCGCCATGTTTATTCAAGGCGTCATATTTGCACAGCATGATGTCTTTAGCTCCACTCCCTATGTATTGTTTGATACCGGCCGGAATCAGGTGGTGCAAACCCACATGGTCTCCATGATAATGGGTATAGAAAACCGCATCGGCACTTCCTGCAATATCACAAATCTGTTTTTCTGTTAATTCTGCTTTTTGATTTCCAGGAAGATTGCTTCCAAAATCAATTAAGAGTTTACAGTTATCACTTGAGATTTCCGTGATACAACCGCCAATTTGATTGGCCCCCCTATGAATCGTGATATTCATTTTAAAGTTATCTGTAAATCATAGCTTTTTATCAAAGGTGCGCACATGCCTATCTTTTTAGCTTCATCAATCGCAATGCGTGCTTGCTCTTCCAACTGTTCTTTTTCTTGTTTTCCCCTGTATACCAATATAATCATCATTTTTGGTTTAGTCGAAAGTTGCAACAACTTTCTTTCTCCATCGATAAGTCCTAAACACGATTTGATGTCAATGATTTTTTCGATGTCATTTTTAAGGTCTTTGCAAACTTCCTCTTTATCTATTATAGCTTTGGTTTTCTTTACATGGTCTATAATGCCCGACTTCCCTCCCACAGCTCCTGTGCCTACTTTTAATTCTGTAAGATAAATGTCGTTTGTTCCAAATTCATTTACTTGTGTATCAACAATAATGAGGTCGATTCTTGTTCTTCCTACTCTCTCTGTTTTCTTTATTCTAGCTTGTGAAAATTCCCATTCCATATCAACAACAAGAAAACGATTATTGAAGCTTCGGTTTCCCAATGCAATATTTTGCTGGACACTAAATTCCAGTCCTATCTTATGATTGTAAACAAGTTTTTTTGCCTGTTTAAAATAATTACGTAAGTACGATGTGTTTTTAAGCGTGTATGCCAAGTTTTTGGTTTCAAATAAATCTATTTGAGCAACATCTTTGTAATATCTTTTGTCTAACGGTTTTATTTGGAACTCATTTTTATCAGTGTACTTAATTGTAAGTATTTTGCCTTTCCTATAATAAACTATCACCTCTTCTTTTCTAATTTCAAAAGACAATTCAGGGTCATTAGCGATTACATCAAACAGTTTCTTTAAGCAACCTTTTTGATATGCTTCTATATGCTTAGGGGGTATTGCTCTCATATTACTTCATTTGTATGGCAAAAGTACAAAAAATCCGTAATATAATATTCTACTACTACGGACTTTGTATTGACTTACAAGTTAATACCCCTATTTTGTATCCTTGCCGGTATTCCCAATGTTTCCATGAACTCGTTTTTCTTTCGTCTGAACCAGTTGACGTGAGAAACACCGTCTATGTTGAATTCATAGGCATTCTTCGGTTTGATGGTGCGCTCTATGTGCGCTGACATGGCGGCATCCGTGCCGCTTGTCTTTTCCATGTGTAATACTGCATAACCCATATATGGTCCTTTCTTTTTAGCTTGTTAAATAATGGTTGATGGTTTACCCCTATACGGCTTTTGCCGTTGTCAGGGAAGTGTCAAGAGAGGCGCAACCTCTTTGGCTTATTAGGGAATTTTCAGCCCTCGCTTTTTTGCTGGCTGTATCATCCGCCTTCGCATCAAAAAATAGACATTTTGCGCCTCCCGCACCTTTCTATTGAATAACCTCGCCTTTTTCAAAGTTTTTGTGTAAGTTTGCAACAGAATTAGCAAACAAGAACATATATGAATCCTATCGTAAGCATCATTATGGGCAGCACATCGGACATGCCAGTGCTCGAGAAAGCCGCCAAACTACTTGATGAATTTGAAATTCCATTTGAAATCAACGCCCTTTCAGCACACCGCACACCGCAGGAAGTGACCGACTTCGCCAACAACGCCAGCAAGCGCGGGCTGAAAGTGATTATCGCCGCAGCGGGCATGGCCGCGCACCTGCCGGGCGTTATCGCCGCCCAGACCACAGTGCCAGTGATCGGTGTCCCCATCAAGTCCACGCTCGAGGGTATGGACGCCCTGCTCGCAATCGTGCAGATGCCTCCGGGCATCCCAGTGGCAACCGTGGGCATCAACGCCGGTCTCAACGCCGCTATTCTTGCCGTGCAGATGCTATCACTCACCGACGAGCGCATCGCCGCGCGTTTTGCGGAATACAAGCAGGGTCTTGCCAAGAAAATCGTGAAAGCCAACGAAGACCTTGCCCGCATTTCGTATAAGTTCAAGACAAACTAAGCATCTCCCAGCTATGAACGACTTCAACTACCGCCGCCGTCACTCCTCGACAGTGCAGATAGGCAACGTGCCGCTTGGAGGCGACAATCCGATACGGATACAGTCGATGACATCGACCTCGACGCTCGACACCGACGCCAGCGTGGCGCAATGCCGCCGCATCTTCGACGCAGGCGCCGACTATGTGCGCCTGACCGCACAAGGAGTGCGCGAGGCGCACAATATCGGTGAAATACGCGCCGCCCTCCATGCCGCAGGCTACACCAAGCCGCTTGTCGCCGACATCCATTTCAATCCCAAAGCCGCATTCGAGGCAGCCGCCACGACCGACAAGGTGCGCATCAATCCAGGCAACTTTGTCGATGCCGCGCGCACGTTCAAGAAATTGGAGTATACCGACGAGGAGTATGCCGCGGAACTTGAGAAGATACGCCGTGCCGTGGTGCCTTTTATCGCCATCTGCCGCGAACACCACACGGCAGTGCGCCTCGGCGTGAACCACGGGTCGTTGTCAGACCGCATCATGAGCCGCTACGGCGACACACCTGCCGGAATGGTTGAGTCGGCAATGGAGTATCTGCGGATATTCCGCGAGGAGAATTTCAACGACGTGGCAATCTCCATCAAGGCTTCCAACACGGTGATCATGGTTGAGACCGTGCGCCGCCTCGTGGCGGAGATGGACCGCGAGAACATGCACTATCCGCTGCATCTCGGTGTGACCGAGGCTGGCGACGGCGAGGACGGCCGCATAAAGTCGGCTGTGGGCATCGGCACACTGCTCGCCGAGGGCATCGGCGACACCGTGCGCGTGTCGCTGAGCGAGGAGCCGGAACTTGAAATCCCCGTGGCGCGCAAACTGGTTGACTACATCACCGCCCGCGAAGGCCACGCCCCGATCAACGGATGCTTCGCCAAGGCCTACAACCGCATCGCTCCCGAACGCCGCCCCACAAACGCCGTGGGAAGCATCGGCGGGCAAAACGTGCCGGTAGTAGCCACCGCATTGAGTCCAGCCGACGTGGCGGCAATCGCGACGAAACCCGATTTCTTCCTCTCCGACGTGAACTGGAAAGCGGTCGATGCTTCCGACAAGTCCAAAGGCTTCAGCAATGACGACGTGCTGCTTCTCACAAGCCACCACGCCAACCCCGTGGGCGAAATCGAGGCATTCATCCACCGGCTGTGGGACAACGGCTGCAAAGCCCCCGTAGTGGTGCGCATGAGTTATGACGACGCCAACGAAGAAGACGTGCAGGTAAAAGCCGGAGCCGACTTCGGTGCGCTTCTGCTCAACGGCCTCGTAGACGGAATCGTGCTTGACGCGCCCAACCTGCCCAACAACGCCGATGCCGTGGCATACTCGTTCGGCATCCTCCAGGCGGCACGCCGACGCACCACAAAAACAGAATACATCTCATGTCCGAGCTGCGGCCGCACCCTCTACGACCTGCAACACGCCGTAAAGGAGATAAAAGCTGCCACTTCGCATCTTAAAGGCTTGAAAATAGGCATTATGGGATGCATTGTCAACGGTCCGGGCGAGATGGCCGACGCCGACTACGGATATGTGGGCGCCGCCGTGGGAAAAGTGAGCCTCTACAAAGGCAAGGAGTGCGTGGAACGCAACGTGCCTCAAGACGTCGCGCTCACGCATCTGATCGACCTTATAAAAGCCAACGGCGACTGGACCGAACCTAAACAATAGATTTATGAATACACCTAAAAACGTCATAGACAACTTTGTAAACGTGGGCATAGCCAAAGCGCAACTGCGTGGCGGCAAACTGATGCTGCTGTCGATGATGGCAGGCGCCTACATAGCCATCGGCGGCGTGCTGTCGGTGGTGGCAGGCTTCGGATTTCCCGAACTTACAGCGGGCAACCCGTCGCTGCAGCGTCTGCTCAGCGGCGCGGCGTTTCCCATTGGACTTATCCTTGTGGTGATTCTCGGCGCAGAACTCTTCACCGGCAACAACGCCGTCCTGATGCCTGCCGCCCTGCAAGGCAAAATATCGCCATGGGCGGCAGTGCGCAACTGGGTTGCCGTCTATCTCGGCAATTTTATGGGCGCGCTGCTCTTCACGATGCTTTTCGTGTATGCCGTCGGACTTACCGCCGCAGAACCCTACCATAGCGCCGTGCAGCGCATCGCCGAAGCAAAAGTTGCGATGCCATGGCACGTCGTGCTGCTCAAAGGCATCGGAGCCAACTGGTTTGTCTGCCTCGCCGTGTGGCTCGCCGCCTCGGCAAAGACGATGCTGGCCAAAATGGCTGGCTGCTGGCTGCCCGTGATGGCATTCGTGGCGCTCGGCTACGAACACTCCATCGCCAACATGTTCTTCATTCCGATAGGAATGCTTGAGGGCGCCGACGTGACCCTGCACCAATTCTTCATTGCCAACCTGCTGCCTGCAACCATAGGCAACATCATTGGCGGAGCGTTGCTCGTAGGGTCGGCCTACACCTACGTGAACCGTTAAAAATAAGAATCCGTCTCTTCGACACAAAAGCGTGAAAAAGGCTATGTGCGGAAAACGGCAATAGGGTCGCAGGTCGTTGATTCACTACGATTTAAATAATTTAAGAAGACCTTATTTATAAACATATGAGCAAAATATCCATCAGATTCTATAATGACCGTGAGGTGCGGGCGGTTTGGGATGAAGATAATTCCAAATGGTGGTTTTCCGTGCTTGATATTGTCGGGGTATTGAATGGCCAAGATGACTACCAGAAGAACAGGAACTATTGGAAGTATCTGAAAACCAAGCTAAAGAAAGAAAACAACGAACTGGTTAGTGTCACTAACCAGTTGAAACTATCCGCCCCGGATGGTAAGCGGAGATTAACCGACGTTCTTGATAATGATGGCGTAATTCAACTTGCAAAGAATTTTTCGAATACCAAAACGAAGAGTTCTTGGAAATGAGTAAAGCCCGTCGAGAGGAAATCAACGACATCTCAAAACGTACTTTGTTTTTGGAGAAACTTCAAAAGCAAGCACAACTATTTGAGGGCAAAGAGATTCAGCCTCTTAATGAACCTCTTGTAGAATATGGACAGGATTTGCCATTTTAATCCCAAATCTTACACAGCCCATTATATAGCATAGCTCCTCCGCTTCGATTCCAATATGTTATATCCTGTTCTATAAAGAGCCATTTTAATGATTTGAATATAACTTCTATTGAGTGTCCAGATTTAAATGAAAATTGGAAATATTCTGAATTACTGATTTGTACACAAGTATATCTCTTATCCAATAGTTCTCTTAAACGAATAAATTCAGTAGGATTTCCAGCTTTTTTATTGATTAAAGAAAATCCCCTGCTAATGCAGAGGATTTTCTTATATCGTTCAAAGGTTATTCCTTTTTTCAATAAATCACCATATCCATAATGGTTCCCTGAGCCTTTATCACAGGTGATTGGCTACATGTTTTTGTGTTCCTGTCATATACGAATAATCCTGCTCCGTTGGAATCTGTTACTAATCCAAAATAAACTTGATTGTCTTTGTGATTTATAGCACAACTATAGCCATTGGTTCGCGGAAAATCAAGGACTTCTCCTGTACAGTTATAGATGTCGGCTCTGAAAGCATAGTTTGTCTTGTCGTTGATGTAGTCAGGACCGGAAGCTCCAATGAATGCCGGACAATAACCGAAGAAGTATAATTCTCCATTTCCGGCGTAATGATAAGAGAGTACATATTGCAACTTTCCTCCCTCTACACCTTGCCATGTCCTGTCTGTAAGATTAAAACAATAATCACGATCAAAGTCAGTTTCACCATTCTTTATGCGTAATAGCCCGCAATATTGATCTGGTACATAGCCATAGGATCCCCAACAAGGAATGTATAAATCGTTCTTTTCATCAACAAACATTCCACCAACACCGATAACCGTGGCGGATGATAACCGATAATCAACGATTTTTTTAATCGGTTTATCTGTTTTTGTATCTACCAATAAAATATGTGCGCCCTTCTTACAAATAGGCATATTCTCAAATTGACCCAATCCGACATAGAGAATGTCATCACGCAAGAACAGGCCGATGGGATTGGGTGTGTTGCTGCCATCAACACCCCATTTTGTATCAACCAAATCTATTTCACCAGTTCTTTCCATTGTGGTGGGATTGAAGATTACAATCTTGTTTTCTACAGGCGCCGAAGCATACGCCTTTGTTTCATTTACCACCAACATATTTCCAACCATCGGTGCCATACGGTCTATTTGAATTTGCCCGGCTTTGGTTAAAGTGCCGTCATCATTTCGGATGTATTTGTAGACATTTGCATCTGCCGCACCACCAATGCTGAATACCCAGTCTTTGTATGTGGCGAGATAAGGAGTGCTCTTTACTTCATGCGCGTTAGAGAAGCTGACATTCCCCTCTGCAATGTTCTGTACGGGAACTACATATCCCATAGAAGCTTGAGGAGCCATATCAATTGCAAGAATCATTTTGGCTTTCCCCTCCGTTACGGGTGGTTCTGGATTGTTGTTGTCATCACAGGAAACCATTGCAAGGCTTCCAAACAGGCATACTGCCAATAATGTTAGTTTTTTCATTGTTTTTATTGTTTTTATTGTTTACCATTCAAGTGAAGTAAATCGGATTTTAAGCGAGAAAAGACGGCCAGCCAATGGATAATTGAAATTAGTCATTTCATCTGCATCAAGAATATTGTGGCATTCTGCTCCGAAGATTATTTTTCGTTTACAAATACCATACTCAAAACCGAGAGTATGAATACATGACCTCGGTATTTTATAGTTTTGATTTTTACTCAGTTCGTAACCATAATAATACTTGTCGGTATACCCTCCTTCATAATAAATACGGGTATATTGATTCCGACCACCAAAGAGGTTGTCCTTTCGGTAATCTACCATCCAATTAAAATATAGAATAGGAATATGTGGCAACTGCATTTTATAGGTTTGGCTTGGTGTATTTGTACCAAACAGATATTTTGAATAGTCAAGCGATTTTTGCCAAGTACCATTCAGCGACACGAACCAATTCCGGTCAATATCCCATTTTACCTCCGCGTCTGCACCATAGAGCAAAGCTTCGCCTAAATTCTGATATTTATAATATCCGGCTTGCGCAAGCATATACATCATGTTTTTTACTTTTGTCGTATATACATTTGCTTCAAATTGCAACCGTGATTCATTATTGTAGTAGTGGTCATATATTACCCCTAAATTATAATTGTTCGCCATTTCAGGGTTCAGTGCCGTATTGACCTGGGTTGTGATACGGTCACCAAGGATTTCCTCATATCGCGGCAAACGATAATTATGTTCCAATGCTGCTTTCAGATACCAATGTCGGGGTAAATCATATTTCAAGGCAATGCTATAGCCCAAATTGTCTCCTGTGCGGTCGGTCTTGACCGGTTCACTTTCCGAGCCATATGTCAGGTCTACCGTCTCACCGTTCACTCCGAAATGATAATATCGTCCGGTAATAACAGAAGTAAGTTTGTCTTTGAACCACCTGTTTTCGAAAGACAGAGAAGAAATAAGACCTGTCACATCTGATTGGAGTCCACAAAGTCTTTTTTTCAAGAATTTTTCAGCTTCCGGATCATTAGCCTCCTGAGTAACGTATCGAAAATCATTGTTTAAATTGACTGACATTTTATTAGGAATCAAATGATATTTTAAATTCAGATTGAAACGGATGTCATGAGTATGGTCATCTGAAAGGTTTGGTACACTTCCTTTTTCTCCTTTGTAGCTATTGGGACGTTTGTTGCCATAGAAGTCATATACATATGAAGATGTATCGTTCAGACATGAATTAGTATACAAATAGCCTCCATTAAATTTCATATCCATTTTTTTAGTAAGGAAAGATTTTCTTTCTAAATGTAAAGTTCCTCCTGTAGTGAACGCTTTGCTGAAGGTATGACGAATGTTGGTTTCGATACCTTGCATCTCTTTTCTATTGGCATATCCTAAAATTTCTAATTCAGCTTCATCGAAATAGCCATTCATAAAATTGAAACTTACAGCGTAGTCTATCATTTTCAAATGATCATGGTCTCGTTTTATTTTCAATCCTTCTACATAGGGAGATTCTATGGTATAATTATTTGCCGCTAAAGTTCCTCCTGCATATAGAGTCACAGCCGTGTTTATTTTATTGAAAAAATGGCGAACAGTCGCACTACCCTCATGCGTTCCGTAACTTTGAATTTTATATGCCAAATCGTAAAAATCTTTATCGGGATCAATCGTCACTACATTGACAGCACTTCCCAATCCATCTCCTCCAAACTCCGGTGGAACAATCCCTTTGTATATTTCTATACGGTCGATGAATTGAAGTGGGATGTCATTTATGGAAAAGTTCCCATCTGGTGTATTTAATGGATAACCATCCATATATATTTGAACTCTATTGCCTTCCAAGCCGCGAACATTTATTTTAGTCTGGCTTCCAACTCCGCCGGTTTGTCTGAGTTTTACGCCTGTTTGATGGTTGAGCACCTCACTTATTGAAGTCCCTCGTCCTGCCAAAGTTTTGCCATCAATTACTGTAACAGGAACTCCTTGTTGCTTTACCTCTCGTATCTCACGCCTTTCGCTGATGCCTACAACCTCCACACCGTTCAGTTGCATATATGCGTCTTCCATAAGGACATCTAATACCTTGTCCCTCTCTGATTCTGAAAAAAATACAGTCTTGGTCATTTTTTTTAAGCCAACGCATGAAAATACTATAGTTGACTTACCTGTAGGAATATTCTTTAATTCATAATTTCCTTGATCATCTGTAGTTGTCCCGATTGAAGTATGTTCTATTTGTATCCTTACACCTATTAAAGGAGATTTATCCTCAACGCTTCTAACACTCCCAGATAAAACCCGTTGAGCCATAGCGGATAAATTGAACAAGGAATAAAGAAAAAATAATAAAAAAACACTAACAATTCTTCTTGTATTGGAATTTATAAAATCGAATTTCATACGTTTATCTTTTGGATGCAAAGTTGTCTCGTTTTCATAGAATGCACAATACCTAAATTTTTGTATTTTAGCGTTGCTGTAATCTGAGAAATTACGGATATAAGTATTGATTGTAATAATCCTCAAATCCGCAGCTAAGCATTTCCTGCGTCCTTCTTGCGTGCACACGTCCTCTCTCTACTGAATTTGCAGATAATTTGAGGTTGAAACACCCACTTCAACCCACAATATCCCCTTACCCCACAATCGAACATTCTACACCTTAGACCGAGATTGAGCCGATTACAGAGATTACAGATGACAATGTGGAGTAAAATTGCTCCATGTCTGAAAATATCCCTCCAAAAGAAGTGAGTTTCTCAGATTTAATTTGTATGTTTGCCCTGTCTATCGTCGGATTCTCTTGTTTGTTTTTGCAACACTAAGACAAGTGAATTCCTCGATGTGGCAAACTCCCAGGCAACTTTTTGTTGTTCAGGCACTTAAATAGTTTAACTCACAATAGTGTTGCGGAATTAAGGATTACAATGAAAGATCTGAAAGGAACAAAAACCGAAGCTAACCTGATGGCAGCTTTTGCCGGTGAATCGCAGGCAACCAACAAGTATACCTATTACGCATCAAAGGCAAAAAAAGACGGATATGTGCAGATAGCCCAACTCTTTGAGGAGACGGCAGGCAATGAGCGCGAACACGCCAAACTGTGGTTCAAGCTGCTTCACGGCGGCGCCGTGCCAGGCACAATGGAGAATCTTGCCGACGCGGCAGCCGGCGAAAACTATGAGTGGACCGACATGTATGCCACCTTTGCCAAAGAGGCACGCGAAGAGGGATTCGACCATATAGCGGAACTGTTTGAAGGAGTGGCGGCAATTGAGAAACGCCACGAAGAACGCTACCGCAAACTGTTGAAAAACATCGAGGACAAAGTGGTGTTCTCACGCGACGGCGACTGCATCTGGCAGTGTCTCAACTGCGGTCATATCCACATCGGCAAAGAGGCACCCGAGGTTTGCCCCGTATGCGCGCATCCGAAGGCCTATTTCGCCCTCGTCGCCGACAATTACTAATCTCCACGCACAATAACAAGGGGCTGTGTCGTAATTGAGTTTAACGACACAGCCCCTTGTTTTACAGTTGGAGTAGATTGTCAGAGTTTCGACTCTGTTTCTGTAACTATCGCATCATCTGCGGTGCAGCAGTCAAGACTTCCTTCTTTGGCTTGGATACAGATGTAGACCATCGGTTCGTTGCTATTGTTCTTGTGATTGCGGGAAGCCCCTGTGGAGACTCTCACGACAGAGCCGGAAGCGATAGGGAAAGTATCTCCATCAACTTGGAATGTGCCCTCTCCCGAAAGGAAGATGTAAACTTCCTCGTTGCCTTTGTGTGCATGGAAAAACGGTACAGCTTGACTCGGGTCGAGAGTGCCCAATGACACCTCGGCACCAGTGAGACCGAGCACTTCTTTCAGGAATGCTTTGCCAGAGAAGTCGGCCACATTGCCGACAGTGGCATGGGCGAATTTATCGCCCACGTTGAGTTTCTTTGTTTCGCTCATTTCTTGCTTGGATTTATATTTGTTATTAACTTTGCATTTGTAATGCACTATCTTTTTGATAGCGCAAAGTTATGACAGTTTGCCATAAAATGCAAGACGTTACGCATAAGCAATTTAGTTACTTTAGGGTAACTAACACTGAAAATCAACGAGAAAAAAATGGAAGAATTGATAAAAAAATATTCGGCAATTGACCGATGTCCCATAAGGAATGTAATCTCACACTTCAGCAGCAAGTGGGGAATACTTATATTGTTGGTTCTTGGAGAGGCAGAGAAGCTGCGCTTCAACGAGATTTATAAGATACTTCCTGACATTTCTCCAAAGGTTTTAAGTTCCACACTGAAATCTTTGGAGCAAGACAAACTGGTAACAAGAACGATCTATGCGACAATACCTCCGAAAGTAGAATACCGCATTTCGGAAGATGGTCGGACTTTGCTCCCGATTTTGCAAGAGTTATCCCAGTGGGGCTTGATGAAAATGGCTAAAGAGTGACTGAGCGGCGCATGATGTCGGGATTGAGGGCGTTTGAGACGGCTCGGCAGAACTCCCGGCCGATGTTGTCGGCGAAAAATCCATGAATGTTCATCACCGAGGCGCAGTATTTGCGCGAAAAGGCTTCTTTGAGCGCGGCGAACCAGTCGAGATGCGGCAGCAGCTCAGCGCACGAGGAAGTCAATGGAGATTGTCTGCATGAACGTATATCGTTTAAGGTCGTTTATCGTTAAGCGATATGCAAAAGTACGGTCATGCGCATTCCGGGTAAAATACAGCAAGAGGCTGTGTCAAAACAGACACAGCCTCTTGCTGTATTTGGATCGGTTTAGAATTTAGCTCCTACCCCGACGAGGAAATTCACACCCTGGTTGCGCATGGAGAAGTAGTCCTGCCAACGGCGGTTGAACAGGTTGTTGCCCTGAGCATACACGTGAAGGATGTCGTTGATGCGATAGGTTGCGCCGAGACTGAAGTCGGACACAACGCCGAGGCTTCTCTGCTCCAAATTGACGAAAGCCGAACCGGCGACCGTGTTGCAGACAACCACATTTCTACCGCTGCGGAACTGGTATGCCACATTGATGTCAAGTTTCTTAATCGGGCGCACTGTCAACGCCGCATTGAACTGATGCTCCGCGCGGTCGTCGTTGGCGATGTAGCCGCTCTCCTTTCCTTGCGGAGTAAACATATAGCCCGCTTTCACCTCAGCCACACTGCGCAGCTTATAGGCAACGTCCAGACCCAGTTTCACGCCATTTAGATCGTATTGCGCATAGCGCACTGTGCCGCGAAGCATGTCGGGCGTAGAGAAATTCCAATCGCCGAGCAGCTCCACCGTTCCAATCTCAGGCACATACGCATCTCTGACCACAGCGAATCCGACAAACGGCGACAAACTCAATCCCTTGAACAACCCGATGTTCAACCGAGCCTCGGCGTCGACCAGCGTATATGTGTTTCCGATAAGCGCCATCGACGGATTGACATAGCGGTTGCGCTCTGCAATTACGTGCAGCGGATTCATCCGGTTGCCGCCCGTTGCCGACACGGCAAGCGACGCCCTGTTGTTGATCGTGTAGTCAAACCTCACGTCAGGAGCGATATGAAACACCGTCCCGCTGCTCGCAATGTCGAGCCGCGCACCGATGCGCAGGTTGATGCGGTCGTTGCTCTTCAGATAATATGGAGTCAGCGTCGTGACGCTCTGACGGCGGTCGTTGAGCCTTGCGCCAAACGTCATCTCCATCTGGTTGAAACCGCCATATTCAGCGATTCTGTTTTTGTAGTTCAGACAGTTGAACTCAGCGTTGACACCGATATGCGAATCCTCGTCCCAAACAAACTCCGCACCCGCATTGATGCTGAAATTATGCTCCGTCAGAGCCTTCTCGAGCGCAGGCTCCACAGGGTCGGCATATCCGAAATAATTATATCCAATGCCAGCGTTGTATCCAAACGAACGCTCGTCGTTGGCACGGCTGAGCCATTGCAAGCCCAGTCCCACCTCATTGTTGCCCTGTTTGCGCTCCACGTCATCCTTCGAAGCAGGCAGCATCATTCCGTAGTAGTTGAACTTGCTCAGATGATACACCAGGGCGGCACTCAGTTCGCCAGCCTTTAACCGGCTTGCGAAATCGACTCCGATACGGTCTTCAACGAAGAATTTCTTCCGCGCCTCGCCGTTGCCCACCGAGAAAGGGTCGAACGTGGCGTAATTGCTTATCGAGCCGTTTGCCGAGTTGTGCTGCAGCCAAATGTTCATCGACATCTGCTCCTTGTCGACCACGCGGTATCCGAGGCTTCCAACCATATTCATATAGTTGCCCATTCCAAACTCCGCATATCCACGCTTTGTTGAAAACTCGAAGCCGTCAGCCTGCCGTTGCGGATTCTGCACCACAAGCCACGGGTTTACCGCAGCCGGCACCGCCCAGTCGCTGAATTTCAGTTTTACGTGAGAGGCTGTCGACGGCGCCGCGTCAGGCAGCGCCTCCATCTTCTCAGCCTTATGCTCCACCACTTCGGTCTCCTTTGTCACACTGATGGTTTGGTTAAGCTCGTCGGCGGCAGCCAAAGGCGTCAAAGCCGCCGAAGCCAGGATTATGCTGTATAATGCTTTTGTTTTCATCACTATTTCAGTGCTTTAAGTCGTTTTTCAATCATTTCCTTTATATCGGTCTCCTTGCCCGGATAGTTGGCCTTCAGACTCTCAAGATATTCACGAGCCTGGAATTTGTCGCCCTGCTTGTTGTAAATGTCAGACAACAGGATGAATCCTCTCGCCATCCAATATTGATGCGTCGTTTCGGAGTCGAGCAATTTGTTGACCACCTTCTCCGCCTTCTTGTAGTTTCCGGCGTTGTAATAGTATGTACCGAGGTCGACAGCCGCCTTCGAGCCATATACGCTCGTGATGTCGTTGTCGACAAGGCTATTTAGATCAGCCACCGCAGCCTCATGTTTTCCCTGCTTCATCTCAGCCGTAGCACGGGCATATCTGGCCTCGGCACGAGCCTCGGCACCGACATTCTCGTCGTCGATCAGACGGCCGGCATAGAGAAGCATTTTCTCATAGTCGGCGTTGCCCTCAGCCACGCGCAGCAATCCGAGCGCCGCACGGTTCTTGTTGTAGGTCGACGTAGCCTTCTTCTCCAATTTCTCGAAACTCTCGCGCGCCTTTGCATACTGCTTCTTTGCAATCAGCAAATCGCCCTGCATCCCCAGCGCCGACTCGGCGAACGCCGCGTCGGGAGCCTTCTCCAACGCCTTGTTTACGTAGTCCAGCGCCTCCGTCGTGTCGCCGTTCTGACTGGCAGCCTCAGCGATATAGAACGAAGCCTGAGCCACACCGTTTCCGTTAGGATATTGCTTCAGATATTTCTTGAGGCCGTCGGTCTTTCCCTTGTCGAGATATTCGTTTTCGGCAGCCTCAAAGGTGAGTTGAGCCATCTCGCTCTCATTGATTTCATAGTTAGACCCCGCACTCTTCAGCAGAGCCGAGAGTTCTCCAAGACGTCCCTCCGAGGCATAAATGCGCTTCAGGTCGTCGACAGCCACCTTCGCCTCCTCGCTTGAAGGGAATTTGCGAATCAGCGCCTCGTATTGCTGTCTCGACTCCGCGGTCTTTCCCATAGAGTTCAGCAGCAACGCCAACTGCAGCTGTCCCTTGCGCGCCTCCTCGCTCTGCGGATAAGCGCCCATCAGCTTCTCAAAAGTGTGCTGCGTTTGTGCGTGCTTGCCCTGCGCCTCATAAGCCTGCGCCTTTTCGTAGAGCGCCTTTGGCGCATAAGCCGACTGCGGGTATTTTGCGACGAGCTCATCCATCAGCGCAATCTTGTCGGACTGGCTGCCCTGGAATCCCCGCATCATAGCCTGCTGATAAACGGCATAGTCACCGTTGGCCGTGCCGAGCGCCAAAGCCTTCGAATAGAACGTTTCCGCCTTTGCGAAGTCGCGGTTGTAATAGTGGCAGTCGGCGATACGGTTGTATGTGTCGGCGCGCAACGTGCCTGTTATGTCGGCAGCATTGGCAGCCTTGTTGAACGCCGCCAGCGCCGTGAAATATTCACGCAGTTGATAGCTTGCATATCCCAATCCGTAGTTTCCGCGACCATAGTTGGCATCAGTGGCGGCGGCATTGATGACGTATTGATTGTAGAGCGTCTGCGCCTGCTTGTATTTTTTCTGCCGGTAGCGAGTTTCCGCAAGCCACAGCTTCACCTCCTGCGCCACCTTGGAATCATATTGAGCAAGCTCGTCGGCACGCGTCAGGAAGTCGGCGGCAGAAGTGGTTTTTCCCGCCTGCAGCTCGCGCATACCCAAACGGTAGAGCACGTTCTGCTTCGCCTTCATCATCTTTGCAGACGGACTCTTCAACGCCTCGATGCACAAGAGCGCGTTGTCGTAGTCCTTGCTTGTCATATATGAGTTTATTATATAATCCTCCACTTTCGACGCATAGCGCGAGTTGGGGAACTTGTTCAAGAAATCCTGGAACAGCTTCACGCTGCTCGAGAACGGCGTGCGTCCGCCACGGCTCTGCGCCAATGCATAGTTGTAGAACGCCGTCTCGCGCGTAGACTCGTCGTAAGGCATCTTGTAAGCCTTCTCAAATGCCAGTGCCGCGGCATTCAGATTGTCGTCCTTTAGATACATCTGCCCCATAAACAGATATGCGCTCTGCGCCATCACATCGTCGGCATCGGTCACCGCGCCCACATGCGTTTTGGCATTCTCATAGTCGCCCTTGCGGAACTCGCACACACCCAGAGCGAAAAGCGCCGACCGTTCAGGCGCATCGACCGCGTTTACGTAGTCAGTCAGATAGCCAATCGCCTCTGCGCTGTTTCCCAGATGATACTGGCTTTCGCCCAGCATACGGTTCAGCTCCGTGGCCATCTCGACAGGCAGTTTTTTGTCGAGAAGGTCCTTGCCCGCGCTCACCACATCTGAATATTTCTCCTTTTTGAAATCAATCTGACACAGATAGAACTGCGCTTCACCCCAGAAACGGCTGTTCTTGCGGATAGCAGAAAACGCCTGTTCCGCACTGTCGTAGTCGCCGCGCGCATAGTCGACATAAGCCAGATAATATGCCGAATGCTCCGAGTATCGGCTGTCGGCGCGCAGCTGTCGCAATTCGGCGGCAGCACCGTCATAGTCCTTAGTGTTCAACCGGCAGAACGCCCTGCGAAAAAGCAAGTCGCCGCGCTTGTCGGCGTCGAATGCCGAAGCCGGTATACCCTCATATCCGCGCAGAGCCGCAGCAAAGTCATTATTGTAGAAGTAATGGTCGCCGAGCGCCATTCTTGCCTCCAGCCTATGGATAGACGCCGGATAAGCCTCGACAAACCGCTCCAGCGCGTCGACACAGTCGGCATCGTTGCGCTGCATCTTAGCCATAGCGATATAGAAATCAGCATCCTCATAGACAGAAGCCGGCGCCTCCAGACGCTTCAGCTCCGACAGTTGGTCGATGCATCCCGTAAAATTCTTGTTGTCATACATACGGATGCCCCGCGACAGATATCCGTCGGCACCCGCCGTCGTTGTCGCATTCTGTGCCGACAGCATCGAAGCCGACGCAAGGCACAACATAGCCAATTTATGTCCTCTCATAATCGTTTTCTTACTATTACACAAAGGTACAACAAAGAAATGGAAGAAAATGCAAAAAGAATAAAGAATGTTGTCAGTCAGCGCAGTCAGGCAAAATTTGACTTTATTATCCTTAAAAGATGAAAATTTATTTTTTTTATTTACCTTTGCGATAGCTTGTTTGCCTATATCCGCGGATATGCTACAGGCAGTTGTTGTCACTTCACCGAAACCAACATTTAACTTTAAATTATATGAAACAGCTGTTACTATGCTTCATTGCCGCATTGCTGCTCATGCCTTCACCACTGATGGCCGACAATGCCAAGAAAAAAATCAAGACATTGGACATAACCATGGATATGCCCACCGCCGACATGGACCTCAACGCCGGAGAGGAGCTCGCCCTTAAGTCGGTGCAGACAGCCTACGGCGACCTTTTCAAGAGCGGCGTCATTTCGCTCATGTCAATCTCTTGGGACGGAGAGTTTGGAGAGAACAGCGATGAAATTCCCACATTCAAAGCCGGGTTTCCATACATTGCCACCATCCAGCTGTTGATAGATCCCAGCAGCAACTATCAGACCGACTACAAGACGATAAACGGCGACTTCGTGCTCTCTCCTGACAATTTCAAGGTCACAATCAACGGCAAAGCCACACGCCTCCTTAAAGATTGTGCCCCCTACGTTCCAATCGTAACGCTGTCGTTCACCGTGCCAGGCGGCAAGCCCGGACCACAGAATAAAGAGATTCCATTCCTTGAATACAACGAATATAAGAGCGAATTTCGCTCCACACTGCCTTATGTGTCGCGCAAAGAGGCCGACGAACTGAATCCCGCGCTCCATTCGTTTGACGTGTTGGTTATGGACAGACCCTACAAATTCAAAGAGCTTATGTATGATAAATCATTCACGACATCAAGCGGCCATAGCTACAAAAAGCACAACATGCTGTTTATAAGCAAGATAATCATCGACGTAAGCAACAGGGCTGACAATTACAACATATCTGAATTCACAGATTTGCTTGGCAACATGTATTCCAATATAGTAAACCTCAAAGAAGTGTGGCTCAGTTCGAAGGTCGACATTATCAAATACATCCGCGATCTCCACAAAGCCACTGTAAACCCAGTGTTTCCCCAGTACCGCCAGTATGAAGAACAAAGCTCAAAGCTTTACACCGCCAAAGGCACACTCTTCATCCCCGAGCAAGCAGCCAAGGCCGTGCTCAGCATGCTTGCCACCGACCCAACCGAGCCATCATACACCATCCGCACCTACAGCGGCGACGTGTATGCCGCGCAGAAAGCCGGAGTTTCAGCAACAAAGGTGCTCACTTGCACCAAGCACACCTTCACCGCCAAAATCAAGACAGCCGACCGCGTGTGCCAGTACCAGACATGCAAGCGTCCGTTCAAGTGGTATTATTCATGCAGCGTATGCGGCAAATGCGAATACAACAAAGCGCACACCTTCGGTGGAGGCACCGGCGCAGAATATATCTCCGTGCATGACATGTATGAGGACATAGCCAGCGACCAAGCCTACATCGGAGTCAACGCCGCCGGCGGACACGTGTATTGGAAGAGCTGCATCTACTGCGGCATACCCCACAACTACCATATGCATCATCTCACTCCTGCCGACCAGAAGATGATGGGCATTGACGGATCGTTTGCTGAATACAAACAAGGCATGCTGGAAACGCTGAGGACGATTGAAGAACAAAGCCTGCTGCAAACCTCGCTGATGAGCGACGAGATGTTTATCCTCCCCCTCAAGTCGGAGGCGAATATGAGCGTATGGGCACAGGACGGTGTCAACCGCGCACTTTGCGACAACCTCATTGACGACAACGTGCTCGGCACCGACTACACCAAAACGGTGACCCGCGACCAGCTGCGCTCCATCATGACACGTCTGGTGAAAGAGATGACCGGCAAAGACGCCACAGCCGCCGCCATAGGACTCACTGACGCCACCCTGCCACAAAGCGGTATCGTCACGCGTCAGGAGCTTGCAGCCTACGTGCACCGCACGCTGATGTATATAGAGCGGAATTCCGACCTTGCCTATTCAGAATATGAACCAAAACTCTCAAAATATGCCGACAACGCACAGGTCAAGGAATGGGCAAAAGAGCCTATGGGATTTTGCGACGTCTTTGAACTGATTGACCCCAAAAACGCCACTACGCTTGCCCCCAACGAGACATGCTCCATCGAGCAAGCCCTCGTCACAGCCGAACGAGCCACCATGGCACACCGCACGGGCTGGTATATGGCAGCATATATCGATGAATTCGGCAACTTCTTGTCGTCTTGGGGCGTGCGCAACCTGTACACGATACATTCCTCGTTCGGCAGCTGTGACCAGATCTGGGCAGGCCGCATAAGAAACGGCATGTATGACAAGCTGCCGTCTACGGAACCGTTCACCGGTTCGCGCTGTTATATCGACGCAGGAGTGATGCACCCGATACGCGCCAAGATGGGCAGGGACTATCACAAGAAAGTCAAGGAATAAATAACCCCTCGGATAATTGCACAGATGATGCGTAAGTGTGCGGCACACTTACGCATCATCTGTGTAATTATCAGGTTTTTAAGTATAAAAATTGCTAAAGCGGCAACACCCTGCGCAATTAATCTCTATATTTGCCCAAAGATTTTAAAACAGAAAAAGATTATGGGACATATTGAAGAAGTCGCTGCCCGTCTGAAAGGACTGCGCGAGGCCCTCGGGCTGAGTGTTGCCGAAGTGTGCGCCGCATGTGGCATCGAAGAAGAAAAATACACCGCCTACGAGCATGGCACCACAGGCATTCCCGTAAGCACGGCAAAACGCATAGCCGAAGCCTACGGCGTAGAAATCATGGCACTGCTCTTCGGCGATGAGCCGAAGATGAACAGCTACTACATCACGCGCAAAGGCAGCGGAGAGACAGTGGAACGCCGCGACTGGTACAAATACCAATCGCTTGCCGCCGGATTTTCCAACCGCAAGATGGAGCCATTTCTGGTCACCGTGCAGCCCAACCCCACCGCAGAGGTGCATCTGAGCAGCCACGACGGACAAGAATTCAACTACGTCGAGCAAGGCGTCATGGAACTGCACATCGACGGCAAAATAATGACACTCAACGCCGGCGACACCATCATGTTTGACGCCCGCCGCCCGCACGGCATGCGCTCCGTCGGCGACAAGGAATTGAAATTTGTCGCAGTGATCATCTGATTCTACAATTCATATTTCGAAGAAACTGGTAAAAAACAATATGTTAGAGAAATTTCTTAGCAAAACGAAGTTCGACTCCTACGAGGATTTTATGCAGAACTTCAAGGTCAACGTGCCAGAGAATTTCAACTTCGGCTACGACGTAGTCGACGAATGGGCACGCACCAATCCCGACAAGCCCGCCCTGCTCTGGACCAACGAGCAAGGCGAGAAGATACAGTTCACGTTTGCCGACATCAAGCGCGAGAGCGACAAGGCGGCATCGTTTTTCACATCGCTCGGCATTGGCCGTGGCGACATGGTGATGCTCATACTGAAGCGCCGCTACCAATTCTGGTTCTCCATCATCGCGCTCCACAAAATCGGAGCCACCACCATTCCCGCCACCCATCTGCTGACGGCAAAAGACATCGTTTACCGCTGCCAGTCGGCCGACATCAAAGCCATCGTTGCCGTAGGCGACGACATCGTGCTTAAACACATCGACGACGCCCTTCCGAAATGCCCATCGCTGAAGTACCGCATCTCCACCGGTCCGCACATTCCCGAAGGCTGGCTCGACTTCAACAAAGGCTGCGCCAAGGCAGCTCCGTTCGTGCGTCCGGCAGAAGCCAACAGCAACGACGACATCTCGCTGATGTACTTTACCTCAGGCACCACCGGCGAGCCCAAGATGGTTGCCCACAGCTTCACCTACCCACTCGGGCACATCATCACCGGCTCCTATTGGCACAACCTTCATGAAGACAGCCTCCACCTGACACTCGCCGACACCGGCTGGGGCAAGGCCGTGTGGGGCAAACTCTACGGGCAGTGGATTGCCGGCGCAAACGTGTTTGTCTACGACTTTGAGAAATTCAAGCCCGTCGACGTGCTCCAAATGATCCACGACCACCACATCACATCGTTTTGCGCGCCCCCGACAGTGTTCCGCTTCCTTATCCGCGAGGACTTGTCGAAATTCGACATCTCATCGTTGAAATACTGCACCATCGCCGGCGAGGCACTCAACCCGAGCGTCTACAACGAATGGTTGCGTCTGACAGGCATCAAACTGATGGAAGGCTTCGGTCAGACCGAAACCACACTCACCATAGCCACCTACCCGTGGCTTGAGCCAAAACCCGGCTCCATGGGCAAGAAAGGGCCGGTCTACGACATAGACCTGCTCACCTCCGACGGCCGCTGGGCAGAAGACGGCGAACAGGGGGAAATCGTGGTGCGCACCGGCGACAGCCGCCCGCTCGGGCTGTTCAAGGAGTACTACCGCGACCCCGAACTGACACACGAGGCATGGCACGACGGCATCTACCACACAGGCGACGTGGCATGGCGCGACGAGGACGGCTATTACTGGTTTATCGGCCGCAAGGACGATGTCATCAAGTCGTCGGGCTACCGCATCGGCCCGTTTGAGGTAGAGAGTGCGCTGATGACCCATCCCGCCGTGGTTGAATGCGCCATCACCGGCGTACCCGACGAAATCCGCGGGCAGGTTGTCAAAGCCACCATCGTGCTGTCGAAAGACTACAAAGACCGGGCAGACGAGGCGCTGATAAAAGACATCCAAGACCACGTGAAGCGCACCACCGCCCCCTACAAGTATCCGCGCGTGGTGGAATTTGTCGACGAACTGCCGAAAACCATCAGCGGCAAGATCCGCCGCGTTGAAATCCGCGACAAGTCGAAAAAATAACCGATATTGTAAAAAAGCTACATAGCCGCTTTGCCACAACGACAAAACGACGGCTATGTCTTGTTTTATGAACGGCAACATACAACACAACAAGCTTTTGTTAGCCATCTAAGGAACAAGATGACGGAAGCGTTTCTTTGACTTATTTTATGTTTACTTTTTTGTATTTCTGATTACTTGCTGTAGGATTATCAGGATTCGTCATCTGCAAATATCCTGCTGCAATAAGGGATGTGATGTAACGTTCACGGTTCTTGGTCTGATTTGAAACCCCAAGTCGTTCCAAAATTTCTGCTGATGTACGTGGTACAGAGCAAAAATTGACAATATCCTTCTGCTTGTTTGTCAAAGCCTTTCTTTTAGTGCCCAATTCCGAGTGTCTAAATCCAGTATCTAATACTTCGACTTGGTTACCGACTTCATCGACCTGGTTACCGACTTGGTTACCGACTTCATCGACCTGGTTACCGACTTGGTTACTTCCTCCTCTCCAAAGAGTGATTACAAACTCCTGTGACTTGTCGTCATTCGTAAATGTGACATTAACATCTTCATCAAGCGCACGAGTGATGCCGCTGCCAACACCTGTGTATGGCAGCAAGTATATGGCATTATTAAACAGAAACATATTGCGGGGCATGGATGTCCCTGCCTTTATGTCATCAATCGTGAGGCCATTAGGCAAAGCACCTGGGCTGTGAATCTCCACACGATTATCGAAGATGAAAATGCGAACCGGTGATTTCATATTCAGCGAACGATGCACAAGGCTGTTTACAGTAAACTCAACCAAGCTGGTGTAAGATATTTCCAACTTACCCATGCTGTTGAATTCATCTCCTACTTGTACATTATGCAGATTACGAGTGAAGAAATCCATAATAGTGTCATATTGATGAAGCAGATTTCCCTCCATATCTGCATCATTCACTTTGTCACGGAACACCTTGCTGCCAACACTGTTGCCAGCAAAACAGATACACTTGGCTGTCATCATTGGCATCCAGCGTTGGGTGTATTTGCCAAACAGAAGCATAGCAGCAATAGTCAGTGTACCATCGGGGCGGATAAATCGCAGGTTGCGAAGTATCTTCTCACAGTCATGCCCCCTTGCTATCGCAGAGCATATCGTATCAAGAGATGCTTCATGAAAAGCGTCACCAGTCAAGCCTTTCTTCTCCAACACTCTCTCAAAACGGTTGCCAAGAAACAGTTTGACAGTCATTGCATCAAGGTCGTTGACAGTTGCGTCCCGAACACCGGCTTCGTCAGGAGCAAAACTGCCGCAGTCTGTCATCATTTCTGCGAGTTCGGCATTGTCGAAAACCTTATGCTTGTCTGCTCCATTCTTCACCCATACAATTCCTTTATTATCATGATATGGCTTGTTAAGGCCTTCCTTCACCGTAGCAACAACCACGTTGCCTTCTTCAACCTCAACTGTATCTATCCTTATCAAAATGGGAGGCACTACATTTTCAGAAGCAATGTCACTCAACAAGTTTGTAATTTCTTGCACTTCAGAATAAGACAACGCATTGATTTCACCAGTCTTGTCCTTTATGCCAATAACAAGTCTGCCACCATGCGAGTTGCTGAAAGCCACCAACTCGCAAGCTATGTCATATTTGTCGAGAATGCGTTCTTTAAACTGCACTCCCGACACCTCGCCAACCTTTATCTGTTTCAGTATATCGTCTGTCATTCTTCAATCCATTCTTAATTCAACAAATCATTTACAGCCACTCTCGGCAAATCAGAAATCCATATTAATGTCTTCAAATCAGGCTGACAAGTATTTTTACACCACTAAGAAATGGTTGCTTAGTCTTTACCCAATATTTCCGACAACATTATCTTCAATCTGTCCATATATTTCTTTGCCATATTTTATTGTATAATAATCGAATACGTTTGTAAAAATACAACAACATTTTTAAATAGAGATTAAATCGTCTCAAAAAATTATAAGCAAGCACAAATAAGTGAGAATTTAGCAATCTTATGACTAGTCCGATTCTCATATTATTGTCACATCAAAACGTTCTTTGCACATTGCAACGTTATGAAAAGGGAAGAATACAATTCGCTTCAAAATCGTTGACAGTTACGACCTTCACTACGTTCAATTCAATCATATTCAGCCAATAAAAGATTACGCAACAACTCGTTTTATGAAAATAATTTCGTTTGTCGCAAATTAATTCTTACCTTAGCGCAAGAAAACAATAAATAACGCATCGATACAATGATGGAAAACAGATATTGTGTGATTATGTGCGGCGGAGTCGGAAGCCGGTTCTGGCCGTTCAGCAAATCTTCTGCCCCCAAGCAGTTTATAGACTTTTTCGGCACAGGCCGATCGTTGTTGCAAATGAGTTTTGACCGAGTTGCAGAAATCGTGCCGGTCAGAAACATCCTCGCCATCACCAACGAACGCTACGCCCCGCTGGTGAAACAGCAGCTCCCCGACCTTGCCGACGACCAGATACTTCTTGAGCCCGACCGCCGCAACACGGCACCGTGTATCGCCTGGGCTGCCTACCACATCCGCGCCATCAATCCCAACGCGATGATGCTCGTCACCCCATCCGACCACCTGATACTCAAAGAAGACGCATTCCGCGACTGCGTGGTCAAAGGTTTCGACTTCCTGTCGCGCCAACGCCGCGGACTGCTGACCCTCGGCATCAAGCCCAACCGTCCGGAAACGGGCTACGGCTACATCCAAATCAGCAAGGACGAGGTTGAAGACGGCATCACGAAAGTCAAGACATTCACCGAAAAGCCCAACGAAGAGTTGGCAAAGGTGTTTGTGCAGAGCGGCGAGTTTTTCTGGAACTCCGGCATCTTCCTGTGGTCGGCCGACGCCATCATCGACGCCTTCCACGACCACTGCCCCGACATCGCCATGCGGTTTGACAACGGTTTGGGCAAATTCGGCACAGCGAAAGAGACGGAGTTTATCGGCTCCGAGTTTCCAGCCTGCCCCAACATCTCCATCGACTATGCGGTGATGGAGAAGAGCAACGACGTTTATGTGGAATGTGTGGACATCGGCTGGAGCGACCTCGGCTCGTGGGGCGCATACTACGAGAAGTCGCCAAAAGCGGAGCACCGCAACGTGATCCACAACTGCCGCACCGTGCTCAACAACTGCGAGAACAACATCTTCGCCGCGAAAAACGAGAAACTCATCGTGGCGTCGGGTCTCGACGGATATGTTGTGGCCGACAACGACGACATCCTGCTGATTTGTCCTCTGTCGGAAGAACAGAAAATCAAGCAATACGTCAACGAAGTAAAGACCAATTTCGGCGACAAATACCTATAGCCGGCATCTGTCGGCATGACAGGGCGGACAAACCGCAAGTTTGTCCGCCTTTTTACGTGCGCATAACCGATTTATGACTATTTTTGCAACAAAATTTAGAAACACAAAATAATGAAAAAGCTATTACTTATCGCAGTTGTCGCCGCCGTCACACTGGTGGCAGGCTGCAGCAATTCGAAAAAAGCCGATGTCGACGACGAAAACGTAGCCGTCAAGACCACAGGCGACTCCATCTCCATGTATCTTGGCACGCTCTACGGCGCGCAAATGGTGCAGATGGCAGACTCCACTCTCAACAAGACCGAATTTATCGACGGAATGAAAACCGCCCTCAACACAGCCTCAATGGACTCGCTGCAGAAAATGGGTATGGCACTGTCGCAACAGGCGCAGGCTGCCACAGGAGCGGAAAAGGACAAACTGCAAAGCCGTCTTGGCGGAATGGGCATGGCTGCGCAATATATGCTTCCTGCCATTGAAGGAATGAAAGCACAATTCAAAATTGAGCTGAACAAAGCCGTTCTTCTCAAATATTTCAAAGAGGCGATGACCGCCGATAAACCCGTAGACACCAAGGCAGCCGAGGAGGCTTTGGACAAAATCATGAACCGCTTCTCTCCTATGCCAGGCAACAACGCCGTCGACACCAAGGCAGCCGAGGAGAACGCCAAAGCCGGCGCAGCCTACATCGAGAAAGAGATGAAAGCCGACAAGTCGCTGAAAAAGACAGCAAGCGGGCTGGTCTACAAAGTGATTAAGAAAGGCGTAGGAGCAAAACCCACCAAAGACCAGACAGCAATGGTCAAATACGAAGGCCGCCACATCGACGGCTCGGTGTTTGACGACGGACAGGGTCAAGTGCAGGAATTTCCCGTATCGCGCGTTGTGCCAGGCTTCAGCGAAGGCTTGATGCTTATGAGCCCCGGAGCCAAATACCGCTTCTATATCCCCGGCAATCTCGGCTATGGAGAGCGCGGCACAGGAGCCGACGGCCCTATCGGCCCCAACGAGACCCTCGTCTTCGACGTGGAGCTTGTAGGCATAAAATAAAGCCGTTTTTACGATTATGCTAACATATACAGACATCCAGCGACTTGCCTCTGAAGGCGAAGGAAAATCCATCGAGTTCAAAGAAACCACAGGACAACTTGACCGAGGGATGGAAACTTTATGTGCTTTTTTAAATGGCAATGGTGGAACATTACTTTTTGGCATAACCGACAATGGAAAGATTATTGGACAGGACATCAGCGACAAAACACGAAGAGACATCGCTGATGCCCTTTTAAAATTCGAGCCTATTCCAGAGCTGTCAACATCGTTTGTCAGGACACAACAAGCCAATCGATACGCAATAGCTATTGAAGTAAAAGGACAGCAATATGCACGTCCTTTTATGTACAAAGGCCGAGCTTATCATCGGATTGACAGTGTGACAAGTGTTATGTCGCAGATGGCGTACAATGACTTACTTTCTCAACGTGACGACATCCGCCATCGATGGGAATCATTACCCAGCAACCTGTCCATAGACGACTTGTCGACAGATGAAATTGTCAAGACAATCCGTATTGGAATTAACAGCGGACGGATACCCGAGTCCGTTGACACCTCAGATACAATTTCCTTGTTACGGAAACTTAATCTGCTTGAAAATTCATCAATAAAGAATGCAGCAGCAGTCTTGTTTGCAAAAAACATGTCATGCCTGCCTCAATGCACCTTGCGAATGGCAAGGTTCAGAGGAATCGACAAAAATGAATTCATTGACAACCAAAGATTGTCAGGCAATATATTCCAACTTGTAGATGCGGCTATGTCTTTCTTTTTCAAACATCTATCACTCGCTGGCAAAATTGGCACACTTGAGCGGTCAGATGATTTACAAATTCCCATCAACGCATTACGGGAATGCTGCATCAACGCTTTCTGCCATAGACAATACTCATCTCCCGGAGGGTCTGTGGGCATCGCTGTTTTTGACAATAGAGTAGAAATTGAAAATACCGGCACCTTCCCCTCCGAGATTGACATTGACAACTTAAATTCCGAATACGCTTCTTGCCCATCCAACCCTCTAATAGCAAATGTGCTATATATAAGAAAATATTTAGAGAGTTGGGGAAGAGGAATCAAACTTATAATCAATGAGTGCGTCAAGAGCGGACTACCAACACCAAAATTCATCTGCCAAAACAATTTTGTCAGAGTAATTCTATTCACAAAACAAGTTGGTGAACAAGTTGGTGAACAAGTTAGTGAACAAGTTAGTGAACAAGTTAGTGAACAAGTTCGCGCCCTTGTCAATATTATTGGGCACAACGAGTTGACAGTTAAAGCAATTATGGAATCCCTTTCGCTAAAAAGTCGGCGATATGTTCTTGACAATTATCTGCATCCAGCAATCAGCGGAGGCTGGGTCAACAGGCTTTATCCAGAACAGCCGAATCATCCCCGACAAAAATACGTACTGTCTGACAAAGCAAAAAAACTGATAAAATAACCTTTGTAGGCATAAAATAAAGCCGTTTAGGAATTTTTGATAAATAATTTACACACCTACGGCAAAATAGCATTAATTTTGCCGTCTGAACAATTAAACAAGAAAACAATATATGGATAAACTGAGTTATGCTCTCGGCATGAGCATGGGACACAACTTTAAGGGCACCGGCATCAAAACGCTTAATTCGGCGGACTTCGCAGCCGGCGTGGCATCCGTCTACGACGGTGTCAAACCAGAAATGACCTTCGACGAGGCAAAGCGCATCGTCAACGAATATTTCGCCAAACTCGAGGCAGAGATGCAGGCAGAGGCAGCCAAGCAGGGCGAGGTGAACCGCAAGAACGGCGAGGCATTCCTTTCAGAAAACGCAAAACGTGAAGGCATCAAGGTGACCGAGAGCGGACTGCAATACGAAGTGCTTGAGTCGGGCAAAGGCGACTCACCAAAGGCCTCCGACAACGTAGAGGTGCACTACACCGGCAAACTCATCGACGGCACCGTGTTTGACAGCTCCGTGGAGCGCGGCGTGCCGGCATCGTTCGGCGTCACACAGGTGATTCCGGGCTGGGTAGAGGCACTGCAGCTGATGCACGAAGGCGACAAATGGCGTCTTTACATCCCTTCAGACCTTGCCTACGGTCCTAACGGCGCAGGCGGCGTGATCGGTCCTAACATGACGTTGATTTTCGACGTCGAACTTCTCCGCGTAATCAAGAAATAACAACAATTAAAAAAACAAATAAAATGAAAAAACTTATTTTTGCCGGTGTAGCAATGCTTATGCTTGCATTTACCGGTTGCAAGGGCACAGGCTCAAGCGACAAACAGGCACTCGCATCCCAACAGGACAGCCTCGCAACAGCGTTTGGTGAATATTTCGCCGCACAATATGCACAACAGGAAATGTACACACCTGACAGCCTCCGCCTCGACAAGGCAGAGTTTCTCAAGGGCGTGAAGGTAGCACTCGCCGCCGACACCACAAAGGCAGGAAAATCATATCTCGCCGGCCTGCAGATGGGCTTGCAGATGTTCAGCCAGCTTCAGCAGCTGGAGAAGGAATATGGCGTGTCGGGCGAGAAGGTGCTTGAGGCATTCAAGGTTGCCATCGCAAAAGATTCCATCGACACCGACATGGCAGTTATCGGTCCGCGCATCCAGAACCTTATCGGCAAGGTAAAAGAGGCCAAACTCGCCGACAACGCGGAAGCACAGGCAAACAAGAAAGCGACAGAAGGCTACCTCAACACGCTGAAGAAAAACGGAGCCAAGTCAATGAGCAACGGTCTTGTATACCAAGTGCTTGAGAACGGCAACGGCGCCAAGGTCAACGCAAGCGACATTGTCAATGTAGTGATTACCGTAACCGACAAGAACGGCACAGTGCTTCAATCAACCAACGGCGAGCCACAGCAGATGCCAGCCAGCCAGTTCGGACAGATTCATCCGATGCTTGCCGAAGGCATCACAGCAATGCACATTGGCGACCACTTCAAATTCTACGTCAACCTGGGCGCAGAAGTTCCACAAAACTTCAAACCTTACGACTTCATCGTGTTTGACGTCAAGCTCGTAGAGCCGGCAGCAGCCGAAAAGGCAGAACCAGAAAAATAAAATCCTGTCAAGGACTCACCGAAGCACGCTTCCCACGTTTGGGCGAGCGTGCTTTTTTATTGATGCAAAAAGCCCTGTTTTAGTAAATTAAAGCAACATTTTCTTGCAACTTTGTCACCCAAACGCCAAATTCTGCGTAATTTGACAATCTTTTGTAATCGCGCAGAAAAATCTTAACAAAAATGCAATGAAAAAAATTTTGTTATTCCACAATATAATTCATATCTTTGCTCCAAATCACTAATTTAAAAATCATTTAGTATGAAAAAACTTTTACTCTCTTCTTTGATGCTCGCTGCCGGCATTTTCGCCGCATCTGCAGCCGAAGCAACAATTGATTTCTCACAGCAAGGCTGGAGCAATGCATTTGAGATAACCGCATCAACCCCAATCGGCGACAGCGGTATCAGCGTTGCGTTTGCCAAGGGCGAAGGCACAAACACTCCAAAGTACTACACTTCAGGCACAGCAGTCCGTGTGTATTCCGGCAACACAATGACACTTGCCGTTCCTCAAGGAACAACCGTGACCAGCATCGCGATGAAACTTGCCTCTCAGACATACAATTTTGCTGACGACAACACAGGCTACTCCGCTTCTACCGGCACTTTCACCGCCGATCCTAAGACAGCCAAGACAGGCGCATGGACAGGCACTGCCACCGAAGACCTTGTTCTCTCACTTGTCAACAAGCAAAACACCGAAAAAAAATGGCCGCAACTCCGCATCGTTTCTATGACAGTGACTTACACAGCCGGTGTAGAGACCAAATGCGCCACTCCAAAATTCTCTTTGGCAGAAGGCAAATACTACAACCCGTTGGAAATTACATTGACAACATCTACCGCTGATGCAAAAATCATGTACTCAATCAACGGCGCAGCCGCTGCAGAATACACAGCCCCTATCGCACTCAGCGAGGTAGGCACCTACGCAGTGAAGGCTTATGCAGTCAAGACAGGTCTTGAGAACAGCGCAGAGGCAGTTGCCAACTACGAAATCGCAAACCCAGTAGAGGTTGGCAGCATCGCCGAGTTTATCATGGCAGGCGAGGCAGACGCCACCCCAGCTTACAAATGGACATTCCCAGTAGTCGTAACAGCCCAGATCAAGGGTGAAGGCTTCGGCGCAACTTACGTTAAGGACGCAGCCGGCGACGTTATGTATATCTTCGGTAAGGACGTTCCAGCCTACAACACAGGCGACGTTATCCCAGCAGGTGTAGTTGGCAAATACCAGAACTACAACGGCGTTTACGAAATGACATATCCTAACGGCGACACCTTCGCACCGGCATCAGGCAACGAGGGCTTCACACCAGCCGTTGTTGGCGCAGGCACAATCAAGGCTGACGACGTAAACAAGGTTGTTGTCATCTCCGGTACTTATGTAGAGACAACAGACGGCACAAAGACAACTAAGTCAATGCAGGACGCAACAGGCTCAGTCACTGTTTACTATCAGTCGAAATGGGGCGTTGAGTCAGCAACAAACGGCACAAAATACGATCTTCTCTGCGCAGTAGGTTTGTACAAATCAACTGTACAGGTTTATCCTATCAAGTTCTTGCCGGAAGGCGGCAGCGTTGAGACAGTCAGCACAGCAGCAACTGTACGCGCTCTTGAAGGCGGCATCGAGGTTAATGCAGAAGGCAATGTATTGGTTGTGAACGCAGCCGGTCAGGTTGTAGCCAACCAGGCAGTAAACGGCACAGCAACAATCGCCCTTGCAAAAGGATTCTACATTGTACGCGCAGCCGACACAGTGGCAAAAGTAATCGTAAAGTAAACGGATTGCAATAGTCAATAAACAAACCGTCCCGGCGATGTATGAAGCATTGCCGGGACGGATTTTTTTGCGTTGTTGCGCGCGTTTACTTCTCGCGCATATAAAGATTTATCGGAGTGCCGGTGAAGTCCCATTGCTCGCGAATCTTGTTTTCCAGATAGCGTCGGTAAGGCTCCTTCACCCACTGCGGCAGGTTGCAGAAGAACACAAACGTAGGGATGCGCTGGTCTTTAAGCATTGTGACATACTTTATCTTCACATATTTGCCCTTGTTTGCCGGTGGCGGATATGCGCCTATCACCTCCTGCATATAGTTGTTGAGCTGCGATGTGGGCACGATGCGCTTGCGGTTGTTGTAGACCTCCACAGCCGTTTCCAGCACCTTGTATATGCGCTGCTTTGTGAGCGCGGATGTGAAGATGATAGGGAAGTCGGCAAACGGCGCGAAACGGTCGCGTATCGCCGCCTCGAAATGCTTTATCGCCGCCGTGCTCTTGTCCTCCACAAGGTCCCATTTGTTGACACAGACAACGAGCCCCTTCTTGTTTTTCTGAATGAGCGAGAAAATGTTTACGTCCTGCGCCTCGATGCCGCGAGTGGCATCAATCATCAGGATGCAGACGTCGCTGTTCTCGATGGAGCGGATGGAGCGGATCACACTGTAGTACTCTATATCCTCGTTGACCTTCGCTTTCTTTCTGATACCGGCAGTGTCGACAAGATAGAAGTCGAATCCGAATTTAGAATAGCGCGTGTAGATGCTGTCGCGCGTTGTTCCGGCGATGTTTGTCACGATGTTGCGGTCCTCGCCGATAAACGCGTTGATTATCGATGATTTTCCAGCGTTCGGACGTCCTACGATGGCGAAACGCGGCAGCTGCTCCACCGTCTCGTCTATTTCGTCTTTCGGCGGGAAACGCTTCATAATCTCATCGAGAAGGTCGCCCGTACCCGATCCGCTGATTGCAGAGAGACAGAAGGGATCGCCCAGACCGAACGAATAAAACTCGGCGGAGTTGTAGCGCCATTCGTTTGAGTCACACTTGTTGGCCACGAGAATCACCGGCTTGTTGGAGCGACGGAGTATCGCCGCCACCTTGTCGTCGAGGTCGGTCACGCCGTTCATCGCATCGACCACAAAGAGGATTTCGTCGGCCTCCTCTATGGCTATCGCCACCTGCTTGTTGATTTCGCCCTCGAAGATGTCCTCCGAGTTCACCACCCATCCTCCGGTGTCGACAATTGAAAACTCCTGACCGCACCAGTCCACCTTTCCGTACTGGCGGTCGCGCGTAGTGCCCGAAGTGTCGTCGACAATCGCCGTCCGCGACTGCGTAAGGCGGTTGAACAGCGTTGATTTACCCACATTGGGGCGTCCTACAATTGCTACTAATCGTCCCATATCTCTTTTCCTTTCCTTTAAATTTTATTCAACATATCCGAATGCGCGCAGTTTGTTTTCGCGGTTGCGCCAGTCGGGCTCCACTTTCACAAAAATCTCAAGAAACACCTTCTTCCCGAAAAATTTCTCGATGTCGCGCCTCGACTCCATTCCCACACGTTTCAGCTTCTGCCCGCCGTGTCCGATTACGATGCCTTTCTGGCTGTCGCGTTCCACGTAGACCACCGCCATGATGTGGATGTCGGTTTTTCCCTCGTCATACTTCTCCACAATCACCTCTGTTGCGTAAGGCACCTCCTTGTCGTAGGTCAGCAATATCTTTTCGCGGATAATCTCCGTAACGAAGAAGCGCGCAGGCTTGTCGGTGAGGGCATCCTTGCCAAAATAAGGCGGCGACGGCGGCAGCAGTTCCACGATGCGCTTCATCAAGCTCTGCACGTTGAAATTCTCCTTTGCCGACATCGGAAACACCTCGGCCTGCGGCAACAGGGCTTTCCACTTGTCCATCACCGTCAGCAGGTCGGCGTTGCCTTTAAGCAAGTCAATTTTATTGATTACGAGCAGCACCGGCACCTTCTCCTTCGCCACCTTCGCAATGAAGTCGGCGTTTTTCGTAGCGTCCTCCACCACGTCGGTCACGTAGAGCAGCACGTCGGCGTCGGTCAGCGCGCCCTCAGAGAAGTTGAGCATGCTCTCCTGCAGTTTATACTTCGGCTTCAGCACACCCGGCGTGTCGGAAAACACAATCTGATAGTCGTCGGCGTTTACAATGCCGAGGATGCGGTGGCGTGTGGTCTGCGCCTTCTGTGTGATTATCGACACACGCTCGCCCACCAGTTGGTTCATCAGCGTAGACTTTCCCACATTCGGGTTGCCCACAATATTTACGAAACCTGCTCTATGCTCCATATTCTTCGCTTTGCACAAAAAATGCGGAATACGGTACGGGAATCAATCCTGTGCCGCGTTCCGCACGGTTTTATTATTAAATTTTGTCTTGCTCTTTCTCTCTTAGCAGTCCCAGACAATATACATCGCGCCCCAAGTAAATCCGGCACCGAATGCCGTAAGCACGATTTTGTCGCCCTTCTTCAACTTGTCCTTGTTCTCGTCGAGACACAAAGGAATTGAAGCCGCGCTCGTATTGCCGCGATACTGGATGTTGACAAGCACCTTGTCTGTAGGGACGCCGATACGACCACCGACAGCCTCGATGATTCGCAAGTTTGCCTGATGAGGCACGAACCAGTCGATTTGGTCAACAGTCAGGTTGTTGCGCTTCATCACGTCGAGCGACGAAGTGAGCATATCGGTCACAGCGTGCTTATAAACCGCGCGACCTTCCTGATAAACAAAGTGTTCGTGAGCGTCTACCGTAGCGTGCGACGCAGGATAAGCCGAACCGCCGGCCTTCATCACCAAGTGAGACAAGCCTTCGCCGTCCACGTGGTAAACACCGTCGATTATGCCAACTGTCTGGTCTTCTGTCGGCTCCACCATCACAGCTGCCGCAGCGTCGCCAAATAGCGGACACGTTGAGCGGTCGTCATAGTTGGTCATGCTCGACATCATCTCAGCAGCCACTACAATCACTTTCTTGTAGAGTCCGCCACGGATGTATGCGTTTGCAGCCTGCAAAGCCACGATAAAACCGGCGCAAGCCGCCTGGATGTCGTAGGCATAGCAGTTTGTCAACCCTGCTTTGTGAGAAATAATCGACGCAGTCGACGGGAAGCGGTAGTCTGGGTTTGAAGTGGCGCAAATCACCAGTTCCACCTCGTCTTTGGCAGTTCCGGTGTTGGCAAGCAGCCGCTCCACGGCGATTGCTCCCATATACGACGATCCCAACCCTTCGCCTTTCAGAATGCGGCGTTCTTTAATTCCCACACGGGTTGTAATCCACTCATCGTTGGTGTCAACCATATGCGACAACTCCTCGTTGGTCAGCACATAGTCGGGCACGTATGAGGCTATTCCTGTAATTTTAGCTCTTAACATTATCTTTTTCAGATGTCTCCGTTAAACAAATTTGTCCTAAACGATTGCATTTAGGACAATTTTCTTCCACAATGGATTCAGCGGACTCCCGATTAGAGAGCAGCCTCTTTTTCGATTGCCACTTTTCCTCTGTAATAGCCGCATTCGCCACATACAGTGTGATATACGTGCCATGCGCCACAGTTCGGGCAGAGTACCAAAGTAGGAGCTACAGCTTTGTCGTGAGTTCTTCTCTTAGCTGTTCTTGTCTTCGATTGTTTTCGTTTTGGATGTGCCATTTTCTTATTTATTATTTATTGTTATCCATTAATTTCCTCAATGCATCCCACCGAGGATCGTTATTTTCTTTCACTTCTTCAGTTTCAGCCTGTCTGCTATGCTTTTGCAGTTCAGCCACCATAGCCTCGTTGCATTCGCCGTCGGCATGCACATGCTTCATCGGGATTGTCAACGCTATCGTGTCGTAGATGATGTCGGTCAGGTCGTAGTAGCGCTCCGACTCAGCCACTTCTATCACTTCGTCGTTGTCGGCGTTGGTCTCGGCGGCATATTTCAGCGCCACGTGATAGTCGGTGTCGACATCAAGCACGAGGTCGTCAAGACAACGGTCGCACGCTGTGATTATTTTTCCTTCCATCCAGAATGTAAGGTCGAAAAAATCGCCTTTGTGCTCCACTTCCAACTTCACGTCGACATTGCCGCCACGAATTTCGCCTTCTTCTCTTTGCTGGAAGAATGCGTCGTCGACAACATAGTTAAACTGCTGAGTGCCAACAGGCATAGCCCGCAGTTCCAAAGTATAGGAGTGTAATTGTCCCATAATCGTCCCGTTAAAACGGCACAAAGATATAAACAAAATATCGAATAATCAACATTTTCAGCCGTTTTGTGGAATCTCAATCCGCTCTCGGCTTAATTATTTACAATTATTTATATTGTTTACGATTTATTCACCGTCCATACACTACGACTTCCCTGTCTGGAAGCACGTCAACTGCCAAAGAAGCGGCAAACGCCGGTCTGCACGCCGTTGGTTTGCCGTTGGATGGCAGTTTTTTACTTAAACGTGAAGCCTTGCAGCAACGTGGCCTGCGACGTGCCGAACAATTTTGACGCCGAGTTGTCGAAAATGTCGACAAGCACCATGGGGTCGTTGAACCGAGCAGGCAGGGTCACGCTGGTGAGTTTCGGACAGAAGAACGCCCATGTGCCCATTTCCACAACCGTAGACGGGATGACAAGCTTGGTGATGGGAGTGCGCATAAACGCGCCGTCGCCAATCTTCAGCAGTCCTTCGGGCAGCGTGACGCTCGACAGCCTCTTGCAGCCGGAATATGCGCTGGATCCAATCTCCGTAACCGTAGACGGCACCACCACCGATGTGATCGACTCGCAGCCCTCAAACAGGTTTTCGCTGATTTTCTTTATGCCGACGGGGAATTTCACCGTTGTCAGTTTCTTGCATTCGCTAAAGGCGTATGTCTGCAGGTCCTTCACCGTGTTTGGCAACGTAATCGACGTGATGGCAGTGCCGGCGAATGCCGTTCCCTCGATGAGGGTCACGCCCGGCTCGATGGTGATGGAACTCAGGTTGGTGCAGCCGGCAAACGCTCCGCGCTTGATGGTGCGCACGCTCGACGGGACCTTCACCGACTTCAAATTGTTCATATAGGCAAACGCATACGGGCCGATTTCCTTGACCGACGACGGGATGACAAGCGTATGGGCGGTCTCTCCTTTAAGAGCCTCCGAGTTGATTTCCGTCACAGAACAACGTACGCCCTTGAAATTCACGAAACCGAGAATCTCAACGACTTCCGTTTCTTGGAACAGGTAGTCGTCGACGCCCATAAATTCCGCATATCTTTTGTCAGGACGAAGGCGGTAGCGCAGATGGTTGACAACGGTGTCGACCGAAGACGGCAGACCTGACGTTCTCTTTTGCGCCCTTTCCTCGTGCCACTCCGGCACCTGCACGTCGCCCGACTGGCGCGTAGTATTGGGCTTGCTTTGACGCGTCACTTGCTCCACGCCCTGCTTCAACTTGCCCAGACCGCGCTTCCACGATTGGGCGCTTATCGTAGCCGCCGGCAGCACAATGCATGCCGCCACGGCCGCTATAACCAATTTGTTGTGTTTCATTTTTCAATTGATTTTTATGGTATAAACACCGCACGGATTGGCAGTTGGTTAGTACGGAGACTTCTTCCAATGACAACCCTGTCACGCCATGACGATGCGCCTTCTGCATTCAGCTTGCACGCCTGCAGCTTGTCTTCCATGTCGCACTCGTCGGTTGACCAATAATCGCAATAGATGTCATCACTGCCAAGCGACGGCAGAAACAGCATGTTGCCGTTTTTGAGGCTCGTCAGCAGGAAGCCGCGCTGACCGTTCATCTCCGCCTGTTCCCACGTGCATTTGCGGATAAGCATATACAGCTCTGGCACGGTAGGCATGCGCCACTTGCCGCCCCAATGCTTGCGCGCGGCGTCATACTTAGGGTTGCCGAGGATGGTTGAGCGGTACACTTTTTGGCCGTACGACACACTGCCGCCTCCCAGATTCGCCTTATGCTCCACTTCGCCCCAGCCGTAGGTTGTGCCTGCCTGCTCTGGCTTCGTGGCGCCGACGTCGCATGCCGCCCACATTATTAGCTTGCCGTCGACCTTGATTCCGAGGTCCACGTAGTCGTGGCCGTTGAGCGTGGCGGTGACAGGCAGCTTGCCGGTGATGTGCACCAGCCATTTCTGCGACATTTCTTCTATCATCTCGCGTTTGATATTGGGATGCTTCGGATCCTGCACGATGTCGCCTTCCTCATACCGTGCAAATGCATTCAGGGGAAGGAGAGCTGCAACAAGAGCAATGGCAAAAAAGACTCTGAGTTTTCTCATACGGTTGTTTCTATGTTTTGGTTATTACAAATTCATAAATAATTCTCCAACGGCCGTTCTTTTACTTAAACGTGAAGCCTTGCAGCAACGTAGCCTCCGACGTGCCAAACAATTTCGTCGACGAATTGTCGAAAACGTCGACAAGCACATCTGCATCGTTGAACCTTGCCGGCAACGTCACCTTTGCAAGTTTGTGGCAGAAGAATGCCCAAGTGCCCATCTCCATTACCGTAGATGGGATTACAAGCGATGTCAGCGAGGTGTCGCTGAACGCGCCGTCGCATATCTTCACAAGTCCCTCGGGCAGCGTGACGCTCGACAAGCTCTTGCAGTCGTAATATGCCCGTTCGCCAATCTCCGTCACCGTAGGAGGCACTACAACCGACGTGAGCGACTCGCAGCCCATAAACAGGCATTCGCCTATTTTCTTTATGCCGTCGGGCAGCTTCACCGTCTTCAGTTTCTTGCAGTCTTCAAACACGTAGGTCTGCAAATCCTTCACCGTGTTGGGGATGGTTATCGACGTGATGCCTGTGCCGGCAAACGACGTTCCCTCAATGAGTCTGACGCCCGGCTCGATGGTGATGGAACTCAGGTTGGTGCAGCCGGCAAACGCTCCGCGCTTGATGGTGCGCACGCTCGACGGAATCACTACCCGCTTCAGATTCTGCATATAGGCAAACGCATACGGACCGATTTCCTTTAGTGTGGTCGGGATTACGAGCGTATGTGCGGTCTCTCCCTTGAGAGCGTCCTGGTCGGTGCGCGTCACGGCGCAGCGCACGCTGCCATATTTCACATGGCTGAGAATCTCGACTGTTTCCGTTTCTTGAAAAAGGAAGTCGTCGACGCCCATAAACACGGCATTTCTGTCGTTTGGATAAAGCCGGTAGCGGAGGTGTTCGATCACCGTGTCGACCGCCGCCGGCAGACCCGACGTTCTCTTTTGCGCCCTTTCCTCATGCCATTCCGGCACTTGCACGTCGCCCGACTGGCGCGTAGTGTTGGGTTTGCTCTGACGCGTCACTTGCTCCACGCCTTGTTTCAACTTGCCCAGACTGCGCTTCCACGACTGGGCTCCTATCGTAGCCGCCGACAGCACAATGCATGCCGCCACGGCCGCTATAATCATTTTGTTGTGTTTCATTTTTCAATTGATTTTTTTATGGTACAAACACCGCGCGCACAGGAATCTGATATGTGCGGGGTGTCCGCTCGATGTCAATATAGTCATCCCACGACGTCTTGCCGACAGCTCTCAGCGAGCACGACTGCTCCTTGTCGTCCATGTCGCACTCGTCGCTCGACCAATATTCGCAGCAGCTGTCGTCGCTGTCAAGCGACGGGAGGAACAGCATGTTGCCGTTTTTGATGCTCGTCAGCAGGAAGCCGCGCTGGCCGTTCATCTCCGCCTGTTCCCACTTGCATTTGCGGATAAGCATATACTGCTCCGGCACAGTCGGCAATCGCCACTTTCCGCCCCAATGCTTGCGCGCGGCGTCGTATTTCGGGTTGCCCAACACCGTGCTGCGGTACACTTTCTTGCCGTACGACGCGCTGTTGGAGCCATCCAGCTCCGCCTTATGCTCCACTTCAGCCCAACCGTAGGTTGTGCCCACCTGTTCGGGCTTTGTGGCGCCGACGTCGCACGCCGCCCACATTATCAACTTGCCCTCGACCTTAATCCCGAGGTCCACGTAGTCGTGGCCGTTGAGCGTGGCAGTGACAGGCAGCTTGCCGGTGATGTGCACCAGCCATTTCTGCGACACGTCCTCAATCATCTCGCGTTTGATGTTAGGATACTTCGGATCCTGCACGATGTCGCCTTCCACATACTGGCGCTGTGCGCTGAGCGGCATGGCAACTGCCAACAGTGCCAAGGCGACAAAAATTTTCAGTTTGGTCATATCGTTCTTTTATCAATATCAATATACATAATCCGTTTCATTGCTCCAGCACCGGACGGATGGCGTGCTGGCAATTACGGTAGTCGGAGTCGAGCTTGACGCCTCCGTAACCGGTGGTGTACATCAGTTCGACCGAAAGTTCCTTATCTTCCATGTCGCACTCGTCGGTTGTCCAATAATACCCCAGGATTTCATTGTCGCGGCACGACGGCACAAACATCACGTTGCCGTTTTTGATGCTCGTCAGCAGGAATCCTTTTTTGCCGTTCATCTCAGCCTCTTCCCATTTGCATTTGCGGATAAGCATATAGAAATCTTCGCCGGTGGGCGTGCGCCACTTGCCGCCCCAATGCTTGCGCGCGGCGTCGTATTGCGGATTGCCAAGGATGGTTGATCGGTAAATTTTCTTGCCATACGACACGCTGTTCTCTCTGGTGCAGTTTTTCTTCGACACTACTTCCGCCCATCCGTAGCGCACACCGTTTTGTTCGGGTTTCGTGGCGTTAAGGTCGCATGCCGCCCATTTCACCTTCAAGCCAAGGTCGACATACGGATGCCCGTTGTGCATGCCGCTGACAGGCAGCGTGCCGGTGATGTGCACCAGCCAGCGGTCACTTTCTTCGACTTCATCGCTGACACATTCCCGCGTGATGTTAGAATGGTTCGGATCTTGCACGACGTCGCCTTTCTTATGCCGTCCAAATGCATTCAGGGGAAGGAGAACAACAATAAGTGCAATGGCAAAAAAGACTCTGAGTTTTCCCATATGGTTGTTTTTTTATGTTTTGGTTATTACAAATTTATAAATAATTCTTCAACACCAAACTATTCAGCACAAAAAAAATCCACAGCAATGCCGTGGATTTTTTCGTGCTGCTGCCTCAGACGCTATCTTACCAAAACTTTCTCCACGTGGCTGCCCACGCTTACGATGTAGAATCCTGCGGGGAGTGCGATTTCCGCGCCGTCGGCAAGCGATGCAGATGCCACCTGGCGGCCCGACGCATCGCTGACGATTACTTTACCGCCGTCGGCTCCAAAGATGCGCACACCGCCCTTGAAAGCGGTGATTTCAACGCTGTCGGCAGCCACATCGGCTACCGCGCCCTGGGCGTTGAACGTGAATTCCACAAGTTTAGACTTGCCGGAAACGTAGCTGGCCTGGATGCCCAACGTGTGCTCTCCACGGCTGACGCCCATCACTGGGAAGAACGTTGCGCTGGTCGATCCCAGATACGCGCCGTCGAGATAGAGGTCGTATTTCTGCACGTTGCCCACGTTTGCGTCGGTCGCCTCTTTCGGCCCTACATAGAAGTCGTCGGCAAGCGAGAAGAAGCAGTCGTTGGAAATGTAGTGGAGCGCCAGATAGACGGTTTGTCCGGCATAAGCCGAGAGGTCGACCTCGTAGGTCTGCCATGTGCCTTTAGGCATTATGTTGCCGAGCGACTTGAACGATATCACACTGTCGTCGGTCGTGGAAACGCAAAGCTCGAATGTCTCCGGATAGGCTTCCGAATACGCCTTCAGGCTGATACGGCACACGTAGCCGTCCATCACGGTCTGCGCCGGAGAGATGAGCCATTTGTCGGCGGCGGCCTGCTGAGGCGAGAAGAATATCACCGCCTTTTCGCCCGACTGCGCTATCGCCGCTACGTCGGACGGCGCCATGGCTGGAGTGGTGGCGTAGGGGTTGAACACCATCGGTGCCACCGCCACTTGATTGTCGGGGGTGCAGGCGCCGGGGAAGTTGATGATGTTTGACGCCGAGCCGAGCGCAATCGGGTAGACCACGCGGCGGTCGTTGTCGACCGACTTCCATTCGCCGAAGCTCGTTGCGAAATCATCGTATGCCTCGAAATCGTCCTCGAAGCCGAGGTCCTGGTTCCAGCGCACTTCGGCATTGACCTTGTCGGCGTCGGTCTCGCTGTCGGTCTGCGTCACGGTTATGTTGTACGGGTCGAAGATTGTTTCAACAAGAGCGATGTCGACCTTTGCGCCGTCGACAATTTCCATCGACTTGCTCCACTTGTCGTAGCGGTCGGCTTCGACCGACACGATATAGTTGCCTGCCGGCAGCGACGGAATCTCGACCGCGCCCTTGCTTATCACGGCGCTGTAGGTTGTCGACGCTGACTCGTTGAAAAATTCCACCTTCACACCGTCTACCTCCACATTGTCGTTGGCGGAGGCTGCGACGCTGACCTTGCAGAACGTGCCGGCTCCCACCTCAAACGACTGCTCGACGAGCTCGCTCTCGGCGTTCTTATAGACCGCCTTCACGCCAAGCGTATAGCTGCCAGCCTCAAGCTGGTCGAACGCAAACGAATAGCCGTCGGTCTCGCCCACCTGCTCTCCGTTTTTATACACAAGGAAACGCTCGTTGGGATTGTAAGGCGAACGCATCGCGCAGCGCAGCGACTTCGTTGCCACGGCATCGCTGAAATAATCGGCCTGACCCACGAAAAAGTCGTCGACCATAAGCATAAACGCACCGCCGTTGGACGGGTCGCCGATATAATGGATGGCTATGCGCACCGTCTCGCCCTCATAGTCGGCAAGCGAATACTCCTTAGCCTCCCACTCTTCGTAGCCCACAGTCTCATAATTGCCCGACGAGATGACCGTAAAGTCAGACGCCTCAGGGTTGTCGACCGTAGTGATGCCCACCTCGAAACGCTCCTTATAGACATCGGCAGCCTTAGCCATAAAACGCACAATATTGTTCTTGCCGACAGTGACTGCCGGCGAAATCAGCCAATCATCATTGGCAGAACCGCCATAAGTGCGCACAAAGCCCACATACTGCTTGCCACCGTAAGGACGCAGCACGGGATAATCGGTCCACCACGACGGCTCCACCACAAGCGGATTGATCACCTGCGCATACTGCAGCGTGCCGCGGTTGGGATAAGAGCCCTGAAGCGGAGCGGCGGCAGCATGGTCGCCGTCGATGCCCGTCCACGGCGAAAACTCCGTGTCAAACGCCGTATAGCTCTCGAAATCATCGAAAAACACCGGATCCTCACGGTTCCACTGCAGCGTCACGTCGTTCTTGCCCGTCATCGGGTCGTGGCGCTCAGCCAGCTTGAGAGCAAACGGATTGCGCACGTCCTCCGTGAGCGTCACATTCAACGTCATGTCGCCCGTCACCGGAAAATCCTTAGCATACGCGGCATAGCCCGCACGCTCCACCGTAAGACGGTGGTTTCCGCTATACACCTTCAAGCGACACTCGCCGGCAGCATCGAGCGTCGTCTCGCTCGCACCGTAAGTCATACTGTAGTCTGTCTGCACAAGCATCACCCGCTGTCCCTCGAGCGACTCCCCGGTGGCAGCCACAACCTTAACCGTAAGATTGCAGTCGCGCGACAGCGCAGACACCTGCAACGTGGCAAACACCGCCACAAAAACCAATAATAGTTTAAAGTTCCTCATATTTAAAGCTCTTTTTGTTTCAAAACAACAATATTTCAGCCTACAAAGTTACGACACATTAGCCATACCACAAAGCGATTAACGATATTTGGCAACATTTCGTCGACCGAAACATCCTATTTGCCAACAACAAGAGACTCCAAACCGCCGACCATATAAAACGGCAGATTTATCAACTTGAACGCCTTCCCCGACGCAGTAACCACCTCATCCTCTGAATATGGCTGCGACCAGACACGCACCGCCACATCATTTGACGAGCGCTCCATAAACGAATGCAACGAGCGCAAATGCGCATTGTGGCCCGACTTCACCTCTATCGGATATATCTTTGAATTGCAGACCCAAATGAAATCCACCTCAGCCGACGACTCTCCCTTGCCACGACTCCAGAAATTACGCTTCTGGCTAACCTTGTCGTTCTGCGTCAGCAATTCCTGCCCGACAACCTGCTCCGCAATCATTCCTCGCCAAGCATCCATTATGTCGCGCGAACGCAACACCTCCGCCTGCACCTGCGCCGCATAATTGACAAGCCCGGTGTCAAGCCACACCAACTTAGGCTGACGGCGGGTCTCTCCAATAGCCGGGACATCGACCGACGTCGTCGGATAAACCAATTCAAGAAGCATCGCCTTCTCAAGCAAGCGGAACGCCTCTCCGACCTCCCGGGAATTATAAGCCGACGAGCCGAAATTACCCAACGTGATTATCTGACCGGCCTTCGACCAACCTTCATTCAAGATGAAACGCACCACCTCCGACACCTTGCCTCCACGGGCATACTTCTCCGAATCGTCACGATAGCCCTGCAGCAACGTTTCATAAACATCTCCCAACGACGCAAAATCGCGCGTTTCAGCAAATGCCCGCACAACCTCAGGCATTCCGCCGGTCACCACATACTGGTTGAACAACAACATCAAACGCTCATGAAACGCCTGCGACATCACCTTGTCGGCAAGCGCCGGAAGCAACTGTCCTTCGCCAACCGCGACAAGGAACTCGCGAAACGAGCACGGACGCAATGCCATATACTGAACACGTCCAACAGGAAACGACGTCTTTACATCAACCAAATTCTCAAGCAACGAACCTGCCGCGATAACAAAAATCTCAGGCAACTGCTCATAGAAATAACGCAACCGCGCCACTGCCTTCGCCGAATTCTGTATCTCATCTATAAATATCAACGTCGTACCCTCAACTCTCTTCTTCTTGCAATGAGCGAAAAAAAACGGAATCAAGTCGGCAAGCGGCACATTCAAATCAAACAATGCCGCAGCCTCCGCATCCTCAAGATTCAGATAAATATAATTGTCAAACGTACGCCCAAACTGGTTGACAACCGTGGTCTTTCCCACCTGCCGCGCCCCGCGCAGCACCAACGGCTTTCGCCTTGACGACCGGCGCCATTCTTCCAGCCGACTCTGTATTTCCCGTTTAAATTCCATAGTCAACATTCTTTGCTTTACAATGCAAATTTAATGCTTTTGTCGGAAATCGGAGGCAAAACAACCGCAAATTTGTCGGAAATCGGAGGCAAAACAACCGCAAATTTGTCGGAAATCGGAGGCAAGCACCCCTCCGAATTTCGGGGAAATGGCGGAAATCGGCATTTTAAATTTCGGGGAAATGGCGGAAATAGGCATTTTAAATTTCGGGGAAATGGAATTTTTCAGCGTAAACACTTGAAAAACAGAAAAATTAGCAATACCTTTGCAAAAACTCTAAAAAATCATGGCAAAACTCGTGTTCAAACGCAAGATATACGACCGCATGCTTCAATGGAAGCAGCTGTCAGCCGGAAAGAGCGCATTGCTGGTGCAAGGCGCACGCCGCATCGGCAAATCCACAATCGTTGAAGAATTCGCAAAAAAAGAATATCATTCTTATATTCTCATTGATTTCAACAAAGCCTCGGCCGACGTAAAGGCGCTGTTCGACGATTTAATGGATCTCGACTTCCTGTTTCTGCAGTTGCAAACCATCTACAACGTTTCGCTGAAAGAACGCAAGTCCCTGATAATATTCGATGAAGTGCAAATGTGTCCAAAAGCGCGACAGGCAATAAAATACCTCGTTGCCGACCACAGATACGACTACATCGAGACCGGATCGCTTATAAGCATCCGACAAAACACTCGCGGCATCACCATACCTAGCGAGGAAGAACGTATAGACATGTTTCCCATGGACTTCGAGGAATTCAGATGGGCTCTCGGCGACACCGCCACTATGCCTCTGCTGCGCACATTCCTCGAGAAGCGACACCCTCTCGGCGCTGCCCACCGCGCAAAGCAGCGCGACCTTCGCCTATACATGCTCGTTGGCGGCATGCCACAAGCCGTCGGCGAATACATCCAGACAAACGACCTTGCAGCTGTCGACGCCGTGAAAAGAAGCATCGTGCAACTATATGCCGACGACTTCCTGAAAATCGACCCGTCGGGCAAGCTTGGCAAACTATTTATGGCAATCCCTGCACAACTAAGCCGCAACGCATCGCGCTACTCGCCAAACGCCGTTGTCGGGAAAACCGACGACGAAAAAGAGCAGGAAATGATAATCAGCCTCGAGGACAGCAAAACTGTACTCGTGGCATACCACACAAACGACCCAAACGCCGGCATGTCGCTCTCTCGCGACATCTCCCGCTACAAGCTGTTTGCCGCCGACACCGGACTGTTTGTAACAATGGCCTTCTGGGACAGCGACTTCTCCGAAAACACAATCTACCAGAAACTTCTGGCAGACAAGCTCGACGCCAACCTCGGCTACGTCTACGAAAACATTGTGGCACAGATGCTGACGGCTGCCGGAAACAAACTGTTTTATTACACCTTCCCCAAGGACGACCGCCACCTCTATGAAGTTGATTTCATAATCCCTCACGGCAGCAAAATCTGCCCTATCGAAGTGAAATCATCCGGCTATAAAACCCACGCCTCGCTCGACGCCTTCCGCCACAAATTTTCCGCACGCATCGCCAACAGTTACATTCTCTACACCCGCGACCTGCAGCGCGGCGACAACGAGCTGCTATATCTCCCCGTCTATATGACCCCTCTCCTTTAGCCGAAAAAAGGCGCGCAGCCTGTCAGCCGCGCGCCCCTCCAGCCCCGTCGCCAGAACTGCTATATCTTACCCATTTCAACCATCGCCAGAAACTTTACCAAATGAATCTGGCGCTTGATGCGGCTGGGCTGTTTTATCAAGCGATAGGCAAATTCCAAATCGTGGTTCACCCACCATTTAGGCGCACGCTTGACATTGCCTGTATAGACATCGAAACTGCCTCCCAAGCCTTGATATATCGCAGCATGCCGCTCCATCATCTCTTCCATCAGCAATTCCTGCTTGGGCGAACCCATCGCCACAAAAACAGCGTCAGGCCGCTTTTCAGCCACGTCGGCAATCAGAGCCTTGCGCTCCGCATCGGTTTTAATATAGCCGTCACGGTAGCCCACAATGTTGATTCCCGGATAATCCGCCCTCAGCTTCTTCACAGTCTGTTCTATCACGGCTGGCTTGCTGCCCACCAAATAGAAACGCTTGCCTTGCGGAGCAAGCGCTGCGATAATCTTCAGCCACAACTCGCAGCCCGGCAGCTTCACCACATCCTTATGCCCATGCTTCCGCAATGCCATCACCGCCCCCACGCCATCGCAATATCCGATGTTGCGGTTTATTATGTCGCGCGTCTGATGCGTGGCATGCAGAATCTTCTCCGCATTGATTGCTACAAGTATTCCCTTTCTGCCCACAACATAGTCGAGCAGCTGCTGAAACGACGTGAAGGGAAACACTTTCACGCCCCTCACCGTCACCCTCATATCATTTTCCATAGTCTAAAATGTAATAACTCATAGCGCAGAACATAAATGCATTGCTCCAGCGCATATATGATATTTTTGAACTTACGCCTTGCTTAAGTTGATAATAGAAATAGCCGCGTCTGTCCTGCATATTCTCTACCGTCCACCGCATCACGCGTTCCGCCTCCGCCCTGTATTCATCGCTATGGTGAAGCTTATGCAGCGTCACAAACAATTGCGCCGGACAATGGATGTCAATCGGATACGTGCGGTCATGGTAATATTTCGGAGTGCCGTCGGCCTCAAAGAAATTGCGGATATAGAAATCAAAGCCTTTCTCTATGTTCGAGTGAAACGACTTGTCGCCGGTCTGCTCCTCATAGGCGGTCAAACCATCAAGATTGTAGCCCGTGTGGAAACTGTCTATCCACGACTGCACAGGAAGCATTCCGTAAACCCACTCGCCGGCATCCCCCTGCGCATCGCAGCATGCCTCAACCGACCGTCGCGCCGCCTCTCTGTATTCCTCCTTCTTCGTGTATTTATAGCAATACGCCAACAGCTTGCTGCCGAGCAGCGAGGCGTTGAACACGGTGTCGTTGCCTTTCAACGGACTGTAGGAAAACAAAAATCCACCCCGGCACTCCGCGCGGTGCAGATCATTCATCACAAAATCCGCCGACGACAGCGCCACGTCGAGATATCCGCGCTCGCCAGTCACCTCATACGCCTCCATCAGTGCCGTTGCGCAGAAACACGTCGCCACGACCGTTGGCGTAAACTTCGGAAACAGAAACAGCCTACGCGCCTGCCAGTCGAAATTATAGCCCCAACACGCTCCGCTGTAACCTTCCGACTGCAACGAAATCAGCAAATCAGCCAACTCGCGCACACGCGCCAGCAACGCCTGCCTTGTCCCGACTTCGGCTTGCAGGTCCGGAAATTTGTCCACTGCATGGACAAGATTGCAATACCCTTGCAGAAACAAGCCTATGCCCTTCGCATTATACTCCTTTGGCACCATCGCCAAACGGCGCAGATTCACAGGGCAGCGCTTAAACCCCTGTATCACACACAGCCGCAATATCGCCGAACGCTTAAGCGGCAACAATGCATGCGCCAATCGCGAGTTCAGTCCGTCATAAGGGTCCCAGCCCTTAAATCCCTCCGACTCGCAATAGCGCTTCAACGAAAGAAATGAAGAAAGCATCTATCTTATGTTTTGAACCAAATATCTAAATTTTCCAGATTTGGTCAGTGCTATATGACTTGTTTGCTCTATTTCAATATCAAATCCTTGAAATATTATTTGAGCTTTTTCGTGAATCTCTTTTCTCAGTCCTGCCGACAACGGCTTCTCACTCTGCACAAGAAGCGTCAACTTTCCGTATTCGTCCTGTACATATTGGTAAGCCTCAATTCCTTCGATTTCCCAGAACACCTCATCGCTCCATAGAAACAACGACGCTTCACCATTCTTGTCATAAACATATTCCTGCTTCCTGCCGACAATCTCTTTCGCAACCAACCCCCACAACCGGCAAGGGCTCGCTTCTGTTGTATTCTTCACCATATCGCTGGTGCGGTAGCGGATAAACGGGAAATAGCGATTGTCGAGGCTTGTAACCACGACCTCTCCCAACTCTCCGTCTTCAGCACAATGTTTGTCGCTTGAATTTATAAATTCTGTATAACCATAAAATGGATTGAAATGATGCAGTTTTGAAGAATTTGTCTGATAAGCGACCACCGATTTCTCGCTATGCCCATAAAACGAATATATTTCAACACCAAGCACATCCCGGACAAGCGTACGTTGCCATTCATATATCGTCTCAGAAGAACAAATCACGCCCCTTAATCCTTTTATTGGGGAAATTCCATCCTCTTTCATATATTTGCACAACGACACTATCGCGCTTGGATATGCACGGATAAACCGAGGCTTAAACTGACTTATCTTATCAAGATACGACCGATACGTGTCGCGTTTTATATGGAAAGACGACATCAGCAACGCATTTTCCTTTATGTCCCGACGCCAATACACACCATTGTCGGTCATTGACTGCGGAAATTTATACCCACGCATAATGACCACCCGGTCAAGCCAAAGCCTATATCCGAAATAATTGTAGTCGACAAACACTTGATATGCCACTTCTTTTGCCCTCGCCACATAGTTGTCTATGTAGAATTTCATAGGCATTCCCGTTGTTCCGCCTGTGTTCACCAAACTCAAGTGCTCTGCATTGATGTTGCTGGGCAACATTTCCGACAAATGATTCCGAACCGTCTCTTTGTCTGTATATGGGACTTTCTGTATGTCCTCCAGTCGCTGAAAATCCTCATATGGATTAAAGCCATTCTTTGCCCAAAAACTACGATAGAACGGGATATTGTCCCATGCCCATTGCAATTCTCCCCTCAACTTTTTTAGCTGAATTCTCTCCACCGCATCCTTTCCGTCGTCCCTGTTGACAACAAGGAAACGCAAGGTGTTCAGAAAAACGAATGCTGACTTAATCAGCCGTAAGTATCCCATTATATATTTCTATAAGTTCAGATGCCACATTGTCTGGATAATATCGCACCGCTTTTTCTCTTGATGCGTTTCCCTTCGATTTGCCAATCTGCGGATTGCCCACAATTGATTTTATTGCATCCGCCATTTCCTTTTTATCCCCAGGCGTAAACAAAATGTAAGGACGAATTATAGGATAAATACGTAATGCGTATTTGATGGTTTCAAACAGGTATTTCTTGATATTCATATTACAGATTGTGATATACATTTAATAATGAAGAGGCTACAGATGTAAATTTATGATTTCTTTTGTGTTTCACAATTAAATATAACATCCAATAATTCGGTGTTAATGACATTGCGGGTATCGTACAACATAACTTGCCGCTGGCAGATATTTGACATTGCCATATTATCATATTTTCCATCAATTGCATTTTGCATCGCTTCTGTCAGTTTTTCCACAGAATGAGATGGCGTTACAATACCTGTAACTCCATTTTTAATAAATTCTGGATTCAAATTCCAGTCTGATCCAATAATAGGAACTCCTGCTTTATAAGCATCAATTACAACACCAGGAAATCCCTCTCCATGCCAATATGTTGGAAAGAGCATATAATGATATTGAGCAAGTTTTGCATAGTTACGTTCATCTTGAAGTTGCAAGCTACCGCAATAATTGACATTTGACATATTAGAAATAGCGTTTTCAAATTCAAAACGATAATCATCATCAATATTACCATAGAAATCCACTATGAATTTACCATTTAGTCCATATTGATTTAATTTTTCTGCACTCTGCAAAATATAACGACAACCCTTGTCTGGCAAAATACGCGATATGAACAAGAAATGAATTTTTCCATCATTAGCTTTTTGGATTTTTGGCAACACACCTACAGCTTTGAAATTTGGCTTATAAATTACATTGTTAAAACCTGCTTCAGCCATTTTATGTTTCATTTTTTCTCCTTCCACGATAAATAAATCTATAACCTTGACATACTTATGAGAAAATTCTCCATTAGCTATTCTGTCAGACAAAACACCACCGATTACCCAATTAATAATGCGATGCTTATTGGGCCAATATTTTAGAATTTTCAATAAAGCATAAGTATTTCCAAATGATGTTGAAAAAATTACAATAGCCTTAGGGTGTATAATAAGATTAAAGAAAAATTTAATGACAATACGCATCAATTTAAGAATATTTTCACGAGATTTAAATGAATCTATTACTACTAAATCGCAGTTCAACTCTTTAAGTCGAGAAATAATTTCTTTATTTTTAGAAAGTTCTCCACCGAATTGCGTTGGAGAACCAACCCCACCAAAAAAAATAATTATATTTTTCATATCACTTATTTTTAAGAGAAAGTTACACAATTAATCCTGTTTCGTTTTAAGGCAGATTTTATTACTTTTCATACAGGTTTTCGTATTTCCAGGCACAGATTTCCATAGGGGGATGGTATTCACAGCCTACAGTCAGTATTTTATTAGAAATCTCTTGGTTTATCATTAGTCTATGCTGTTATTGGATGAGATACAGGAAGCAATAATAATAAGAATAAGAAGAAGAATTCGATACCTTCCAAATGAACTTTCCCCAATTTGGGAAAGACTTCAAAGCCTGATATAATTTGTTGTAATCCCTGCCTGGTTGACAAAAATCGTATGATACGATATAGCGCAATGTAAATCCATGCTAATTATATTACGTATAATTTCTCGTATTTTTCAGCACAAATATTCATAGAATAATTTGTGCTGAAATTATCCACCAGAGCTTCTTTAGACAATGGCTTGTCAATATATCTTTTAACTGCTATACAATAAGCATCAACGCTCAAATCATCACATAGATACCCATTAACTCCATCTTCTATCACATCGGGAATACCACCTACGGGGGTACAAATTGGTGTTACACCGCATGACAATGCTTCCAATAAGCTGATAGGAAGTCCTTCGTATATGGATGTCAGACAGAAGGCATCGGAGCAAAGTAAATAATCATTCACATTGCTCTTTTCGCCCAAAAAGAGAATCTTATCACAAGCTATTTTTTGGAGTTCTTTACCAGCTTCGCAATCATAACCATTGCCAAGAATCAACAGAGTGAAGTCTATGTTTTCCGCTGCAAGATGGTTGAAAGAATCCACTAATAATTGCTGGTTCTTCGGTGAATGAAAGCGAGCGACATGAATAAACACTTTTGTGCCGAAGGTCGTTTTATAAGAAGAAACTTCCTCCTTCACCTTTTCATATAGAGGAGATGCTGCAACGCTGGAACGTCCGTTATTTATATACGGAGCATTATGCAATTTGTAATAGCTCTCGTATGACTCTTGGCAAAGCCGGGATATGCACACCGGGCGAATGTATTCATGCTTATAGAAGAAACGATTTAAATAATATTGCAATCCCACTCCGCCGGTATTGTTGGCAAGGCTATGTAGCGTGTGGATAAATTTTATCTTTTTATTTTGAATGGCTAATTTGTATATATAGGGTATTACATTTAAATGACAATGCACCACATCTGGATTTTCATTCATTATATATTTTTCAAGCCGGCGACATTTGCCAAGAGAAAAACCTCTGTCGAACTTCATGGAATGGAATTTGACAGAGGAAGATAAAAACTGTTTGTTAAAAGTTGATGTATCTATTTTGTCATCGCGCAGCATACACAATGTTACATCGTGCCCCATCTTTGCCAGTTGATTGGATAAATCCACAACAAACTTTTCTGCTCCACCAGATGATAGGGAATAAATTAATTGCAAGATTTTCATGTTTATTTGTATTTAATCGTTGAATCAACCATTCCCCAAAATGTGCTGAGGCAAATTATTGAGGATGTAAACAATATAAGGTGCGATGTTAGTGACACTATAAAGAATAAAAAAATTGACATCCTAAACGAATCTCTCAACGTCTTCTCTTTTATCTTTTTTATAGTCCTAATCAATGATATATATATACACACATATAGCCCCAATCCTATAATTCCCTGGTCATACATTACTTCTAAGAAATCATTATGTGCACTGTATTCAAGAACTTCTACTACAGAATTATAGCCATGCCCAAATATCAATTCCAAAGTATCCGATTTAAGGATTAATTCCCATACCATTAAAAATAAATCACCTCGTCCAGAACCCTTATCTTCCGAGATACTCTCAAATCTACCTATCAACAATTCGAAATATTCAGAAAAGAACAAAGAGAATAAAATCCATATTGCTATCGTTAAAAAAACGATTAGAAAAATTGCCCCAATTTTTTTATCAAAACCTTTTGCCCGAGACAAAATGTACAACATAAATGAAACAATCAAAGCAATGGATCCTGTCCTTTTTGCAGACAATAAAATAGCGACAATGACAACAAAAAATAGAATTGTCCTCCGTTTTCCTTTCAACAGTAGAATAAACGGCATCATCATCAAGCAGAAATATGACTCTATAAATTGCCATTTGATGCCAAGGCTTTTAATTATCAAAAAATTATAAAAGAACAAGACAAAAAAAGCAATCGTTGAAAAAGACACCATCTTCACAAATGCCCGATGAGACACACCTTTCCTAAAGACTGTATAAGAGAACAAATAGACAAAAACCCACAAGGTCTTCATCGTAAATAAATTTACAAATTGAACAATTCCGTCGCCCTCTTTCAAATCAAAGAAAGACTGGATGAAACAATACATTGCATACAAGCATAACGATTTGCCAATCAATGACAATCTATCAACTTGACTTTGCTTATACAAAAAGCAACTCCCCACCACAACAACCAATGCACAAATTGACTTATAGCGGCTTGTTAAATCATCATCGGAACCATTCACTTGAAGAGCATTAACATTCCATAAGAAATACAACAATATATATATAGCCAAGAACACACATATTGTCACAATTATGGACCTATCTGTTTGCGTATACCTTTCTAATGATTGCTTTAGCATTTGAGTGTAAAAATTGTTTCTCTTCGCGTCCTAAAAGCAACACATATGACAATACCAAAACGATTATTGGCGTCAAAACTCCTCCGACCAGCAATCGCTTCGAACACAAAGATATCGTATGAATTGGGTAATAAACAAGCATTGAAATGGCTATAATCAGAAATGCTTTAATAACAACATCTTTCCAATATGCCTTGATTTCAAGATTCGTGTTGTGAACAACAAACAAACTTCTAACAATTAAAAGCAATATATTCACCACAACAGACACCCACATTACCACAAACGGATTATAACCATTTTTCAAGAACCAATAAGATATTGGCAATATCAGCAACATGATCAAACTGACCACAATAAAATAAACTTTTATTTCCCCCGTCGCTTGAGTTACATACATCAATGGTGTGGAAAATAAATCTATACTTGAATTTAAAATCATCAACTGAACAAACATCACGCAATATGGAGGCACATTTCCCAACCAAATCGCCAATAAATCTTCGACTTCAACAAAGACAAACAGTGATATGCTATAGTATAAAATAAATGCGAATTTGGATGTTTTTAAGATTAATGAATTCAGCCGTTTTTCATCGCCAATACTATACGCTTGAATTACTTGGGAATTTGAAGACTGGAATATTGTTGACGACAGTATCAACAGCTGAGAATTAACCTGATTTGCAACACCATAAGCCGCATTGATAACCGTTCCAAAAAACATATTAAGCAAAATGTTTATTCCTTGTATTCTTCCCACGTTAGCAATTGCTCCCAAAAAATTCCAACTTGCAAACGACATCAATTGACGAACTCTATTACGGTCAAGACAAATTTGAAATTTTAATGTTCTATTTGTCCTTCTTGTAAGAAGAACATAAGCCCAACAAACAAAAAATGAAATTAAGACATAACTCAACGAATATATTATTAACTTTTTATATAAAATGAAAATCAGAATAATCGAAGCTCCCAATTTCAATAAAGACTCTACAATGCTGATTAATGCTATATACAAGAATTTCTCATATGCAATCAATGCTGCTTGCTGAGGTATGGAAAAAACGTTTAACATCATCGCCACAACAACACAATGATACACAATCTCAACATCCGTCATTTTGTTTGGAGCAAAAACCATCTGAGTCCGTAAGAAGTATAACCCTATAGTTTCGCAAACTAACGCAATAATAAAAGCTAATATTATATGTAACGAAATCGACGTATTATAAATTGAATTAATCTTTGCGTCATCTCCTAAAGGAATTTCATACGACAAATAGCGTTGTACCGCAACAGTCATTGCTCCATTAAGAATACTAAAAAGCGCTATCATTCCTGCCACAACTGAGAATATTCCATAATCGTCAATTCCAAGTTGCTGTAGGACAATACGTGTTGATATCAGCGATACTATCGCTGATATCAGAATCTTCACATATTGTATGATGGTATTCCTTATTATTCTTTTATCTTTTTCTTGCATCAACAATTAGGGCTGAAATATTATCCATATCTTTCTGCAAAGACAATTCTTTTTTTGCATATGCCGATATCTCGGATTTATTTATTGAAGACAGATACGTAGCCAAGTTTTCCGGGCATTGGTTATCTATGTTAAATATGTATTCTTTTTTATCAATCCAATTATATGCCACACTTTTTGAAATCACAGGCAAACCACAAGCCATATATTCTGCTAATTTTGTTGGATAAGCAACTATGTTTAATTGTATGTTTTCACGAATAAGGAATGCCGCATCCGCCCCATTCAGATAATATGCAACATCCGAATATGATACCGTTTTTATAATTACATTTTTCTCTATTTTTGGAAAATCATTTTTAACAATCTGGTGCGCCGCATCCGCATCAAGAGTCATAATTAAAAATTTAGAATTGATATTAATGTCTTGATTATATCGCTCAAACCAAGCCAAAGACTCTTCTATTTTTTGCCACCTATGAAGCCCTCCTGAATAAACGAATAATAATGTCTCCTCACTGACTCCTAATTCTTTTCGGCTTTTCTTCCTACATTCATCATCAAGATTAAAGAACGACAAATCTGCCGAGCATCGAAATACGAAAAACTTATTTTTTGAATATTGTTTATGTTTGTCCATCAAATACTTTTTCATCGCCTCCGACTGACAAACCACATATTTTGCGCATTCCACGCTCTTTTTCTCCATTTTTTCAAGGAATGACAACGTCCTCTTATCAATATCCTTATTTCGGAATGTGTACTCTGAAACATTGTCTCCATGACAATCTAAGATAAAGGGGATTTTTAACGGATTAAATCTTAACGACTGTCTTGCTATAGTATATTCTCCTATTATAAATTTAGGCCTAAATAAAATAGATATAATGAGTGTGACCAAAGAGGTCCAATAACTATTTAACAACTTGCATATATATATACTATTCGAGAATGGAACCTCCGGAACTCTTATCTTGTGTGAAACAAAATCACTCAAGTGGAATCTTTTATTTTTTCTCCAAACAGACTGAATCGAGACAAAAGCCACTTCTATAATACTTTCATGAAAGCCTTTTCCAAAAGCACTGTCAATATTTTTTATTCTTCTTATTTCCCCTGAATATTCTTTATCAGAATAATGATAATGCAAAATCATAAACGATCCGTTATTTTTTCCATTAAAGATGAATAACTGTTTTCATAATCTAAAACAAACGATGCCGCTTTATCCTTGTCAAATTGTAAAATTTTAGAAACGACATCCTTTGCTTCAATCTCATTCCTTCCTATTGTCACATAATTATCCAACAAATTTGCTCGTTCCAACAAATCAAAAATTTTACTGCTGTACAAGTCCTTTTTATATGCATAATGATCAAAAGAAACAAACGGCACAATATTACTTAAAGCAACCACCATCGGATGCATTCGTTGACCTATATACCCTTTTGAGTTCTTAATCAACAAATACCAATCCAGTGGACTCAATGGAACATTTATTTTCATATCTGCTGGTATATCAACACATCCTTCCGGCATTGCTAAATTAACAACGAAGAATTCTTTGTCTTTTAACTTTTTATATAATCCTTCAAACCATTCTTTTGGATAAATATAAGAGCAAAAACTTAGAAGCACGTAATTTTCCGGAAGGCGAAACCGAGAAGACAAACTAAGATTCAAGGATCTAATATTCTTTGCCAAACCAAAAACTGGGTCTGGTGATATGTCAACATCTTTATTTATAAAAGACTCCACTATTTTTTTAGTCCACCTATCTCTTACCGAAATGTAGTCAAACCTTTCAAGTGCACTCTTAAGTCGTTTCTTCTCAAATGGCAAACACCTCCCAAAATCTAGATATTGAGCAGAAGCAGACATCGCAAACAGCTTAACATTTGGACATACTGTTTTAAAATCTCCCCAAAAAGGATTTGGGAACTGATGATCTTTTGTTACTTTCGTCATTGCGACACCTGTTCTTCTGGAAAGGTGGATTCTACTTAAAATTGGTTTGTAACTAAAAACAGCATCACTACCAACTATCACATCCGTATATCCATTGTCGATAATTAAGTCTGCCACATCTTCTGAAGTCCTACACACAGAGGAAATCGGAAGAAATGCATTTACAAATTCACTATGCTCTTTTCGTTGACTAGGAATAACCATACGTGAATAATAATCTTGCAAATCATTCGGACTCCAATTAATAACCTCTATGGAAATTCCTTTGTTTCTGAAATAACCAATTGTTGACAGAGCTTGCAAATTTGCTCCAAAATTACAAGCATCATGGTATGTTAACAACCCTACTTTTTTTTCTTTCTCCACTTTATCCATTTTTTCTTCTCAAAGCATATAGCACCAACTACGCACCAGGTTTCACCATTGCTCTGTTCATACGATTTTCTTCTTTATTTTGCAACTTTGTGTCAACCACGCCAATTTGTCGTAGCAAAAACATACAAGAGCCTATTGTCCTATTTAGATCTTTTATAAATCCTAATTAAATTATCTACTCCTCTCACGACATTGAAATTCAAAGAATGTTTCTTGCTGTTTTCACCAAAGATTTCTCGCTTTTCAGATGATTGGAGCAAGTCTGCTATCGCCGTTGACAAATCTTTTATATCACACAGATTTACTAAAAAACCATTCTCGCCATCGAGTACTACCTCTGGTATTCCTCCCACATTGGTAGCAATTACAGGGAGTCCATGGTGCAACGCTTCCATTATTGTCAACGAGATTGCTTCTGTACGCGATGGCTGCAGATAGATATCGGATGCGCTCAAAATTGTATCTATATCATTTCTAATTCCAATAGATATAAAACATGATTCCAATTTTTTGCTTTTAACAACTTTCAAAAATTCCGCTGACCTTGCACTGTCCAAACCAACGACATTTACAATAAATGCAGGCAAAGGCAACTGTTCCTTAATCAACAATTCCACTGCATCCACAAGTAAATCGAAGCCTTTTATTGTGACATCGAAGCCAATTGTGGTCAGGACAATGTAATCCTTTGGGATTCCAAGTATTCGCCTTGACTCTTCCTTTGTTTTTGAAGTATCACATTTAACGCCAAGATAAGATGTAACCAGTTTTTTGTTGTCGTAGAATGCCGCAATTTCTTTTTGGACACCTCTGCTGACAGCAATAATCTTTGCTTGGCATTTGCAAAACAACCGATATAGGATCTTGGCTTTCCAGGAATGCAATATGCACTCAGAATGGAATGTGGCAACTTGACGAATCCATGGGAAAAAGATTTTCGCAAAAGGGGCAAGCAGCAATTTTTCATTTCCAAAATGGAAATGAATTATATGGGGACGGAATCTGAGAATCAAAATAATCACAGAAATACAATAACCGACTATCGACTTGTTTGATATTACTTTTATTTGCGAATTATCGGTTGTCAAGTCGTTTATATAATCATCACATTTTGGCTTTTCGACATAGACAAACACAAAATCATCTGTTTTCGCCTTATCAATAAGGGTTTTATTAAACTTCTCTATTCCTCCATATTTTGTGGAGGTCATCCCCATCAATTCCAATATTCGCATACCCTCTTTAGATTTCTTACACAATTGAATAAGTCATTGCCGCCTATTGCAGCGGCAATGACCAAGCATGTCTACTTATAAATTCCGCAAAAATCGAGGATGATTTTGTCGTCGCGGCGGGGGAGCGTCTTGAATGGGTCGTGGGCGGTGAGGAAGACTACGATGTCGGCGCGGTCGTATGCCTCGCGGTAATCCGTCAACTTAAACACGTTGTGCTCCGTCACGTTAGGCTCAACGACAAGGATGTCGGCATTGTTGCAGCTTTGCATCACTTTTGTGGTGATGTATTTCGCCGGCGATTCGCGGAGGTCGTCGATGTTTGGCTTGAACGCGAGTCCCATCATTGCGACTGTTGGCTTGCGGTGGTTTTCGAGTTCGAAGCGGAGCATTGCGTTCTCCACTTTCTCGGCACACCAGAATGCCTTGTAGTTGTTGATTTCGCGCGCTTTTGCAATCAGCTGGCTCTCAACGGGGAAGTCGGCTGTGAGGAAGTATGGGTCGACGGCGATGCAGTGTCCACCCACGCCGCATCCCGGCTGCAGGATGTTGACGCGCGGATGCTTGTTGGCGAGGGCGATGAGCTCCCACACGTTGATGCCCGCCTTGTCGCAGATGAGCGACAACTCGTTGGCGAAGGCAATCTGCACGTCGCGCGAGGAGTTTTCTGTGAGTTTGCACATCTCTGCCGTCTTGCAGTTTGTGCGGTGGAGCGTGCCTTGCACGAATTGGCTGTAGAAGGCGATTGCCTTGTCGGTCGACGCCTCGTCCATACCGCCGATCACGCGGTCGTTGTGCACCAGTTCGTAGATTACGTTGCCCGGCAGCACACGCTCAGGGCAGTATGCTATATGGATCTTGCCGCGCAGCTCGGGGCGGAGTTCGAAGATAAGTTTCGCCATCTTGTCGGTTGTTCCGACTGGCGAAGTCGACTCGATGACGTAGAGGTCGCCTTCCTTAAGGAATGGGATGACGGCGCGTGTGGCTGCCTCGACGTATGAGATGTCGGGCTCGTGGTTGCCCTTGAACGGCGTAGGCACCACCATGAAGTATGCGTCGCTCACCTCGGGGGTGGTGCTTGCGTGGAGAGCGCCTGAGCGCACCACGTCCTGCAGCATTTCTTCCATGCCCGGTTCCACGATGTGGAGGTGTCCCTGGTTTGTCATTTCCACTACTTTGGGGTTGATGTCAACACCCGTTACCTGCACGCCATGCTTGGCGGCAATAATCGCTGTGGGCAGGCCGATATAGCCCAACCCCATAAAACATGCTTTCATTGAATTGTGTAATTAAAAGTAGAAGTCATTTTTTGAAATGTCCGCGCGTGCGGACGCTGCCGTCATCGCAGACAGACGGCATAGAGGAGTGTGCGCCAACGGCGTGCGCGCACGGAGGCGAGAATCTCGCTGATGATTGCCGCTCCCTCCGCGGTAAGTGCCTCGGGAGCGAGGGTGGCGGATGTGAGCATCGCGCCTTCGAAGCGTGTATGTCCGCTGCCTTCAACGGCTGAGGCGAATGCCGTCAGTCCGTAGCGTTGCAACTTGTCGATGAGGGCTGTGCGCTGCGATGGCGCAAGGGCGCATATCGCCGTGGCAAACTCGCCCCAGCAGGCGGCTGTGCTGTGGTCGGGATGTTCCGCCACATGGGCTGTGAAGCGGTCGTCGCCGAGCGCGACTGGCAACCGGTGTTCAACGAAGCCTTTATGCATGAGCGTGCCTGTCTCGGCGGTGGGCGTAAGGAAGCGGCGCAGCGGAGCGTTGTCGACGATGCTGTCGATGCGTTTGCGGTCGGAGGCGCAGAAATGTGCCAGCGAGCGGGCGTCGGCACGGTCGGCGTCGGTAAACGCCGCGGGCATCCCGGCAGCACCGGTCATTATGTCGCGCAGACGGTCGCAGGCGTCGTCGACGTGTCCTGCCTCCTCCAGACGCGCGCGCAGGCTGTCGGCAATGCGCAGCTGCAGGCTCGTCTCGGTCGAGGCGTGATGGTTTTCAACCACCGCCACGTCGTAGCGCATCACGTTAGACAACGCGATGGCCATCGATCCCACCTTGAAAATCAGCTTGTTGTCGCCGCCGATTTCGCGGATATAGCCTTCGTAGCCGGCAAACGGACCGCTCATGATGCGTATGCGGTCGGCAGATGTGAAGTTGCAGAATGGGGAGCGTAGCATCATCAGTTGCCCGGCGGTGTTGTCGTTGAACAGGCGGAAGGCTGTCATCTCGCTGTCTGCCACCACCATGGCATCTTTCTCCTTGCGCGACGAGTCGACCATCAGACGCGACGCGCCGCTCTTTTCGCGCAGCAGCGCCACAAGCTGGTTCTTGTTGCCGCGCACGAATACGAGTCCTGGCATAGTCAGCGCCATACGGCTCACGCGCTGTCCGCCGACGATGGCAAACTGCTGGCGCATCGGCAGATAGGTGTCGGCAACCGCCGGCTCTCTGTCGAGCAAAGCCTTCAGCATCTTCTCGCCTCGTGGCTGAGTGTGGACCACATACCAGTTCTCGCTCATTCTGTCTTGTTTAAACACGTATTCCCCGGCAAGGCGTATGCCTCCCGAGGTAATCAGAAAAACTGCAGAGTCTCCGATGGCGTTACAATACGCGCGGCATCGAAGGCAGTGCCTCTATGTCCTTGTTAAGCCCGGCAACGACAGCCGGTAAAGACACTTTCTTCATCATCTAATCTCTCGTGGTGCAACGTGATGCACCCAATCTTCCGCAAAGATATATAATTATTCTATATTTTGCAAAATAAATCTTATCTCACCTCGGCGCGGAGATGGTATTCGTTGCGCAGACGCTCGAAAGCGTCGGGATTGGCGCGCAGACGCCGGGTGTCGGCGAGAGGATCGTAGGAGCGCATAATCGTGTCGACGCTGTCTACGTCGGCGCCGAGCAGCGGAGCGGCTGGATGCGGCTTGCCGTCGACCGCCACGCCATAGTGGCGTTCAAATGCCTCGAGAGCCATCGCCGTGGCGCGCTGCTTGCCTTCTGCCGAATATCCTGCGATGTGGGGCGTCGCCACAAAGGCACGCTCGAGCAGCACGCGGTTTATGCGCGGCTCGTTCTCCCAGCAGTCGATTGCCACCGCCATCTCTCCGCCGTCGACGGCTTTGAGCAGCGCCTGCTCGTCGACGATGCCTCCGCGCGCGCTGTTGACGAGCAGACGGCAGCGGCTGAGACTTTCAAGGAAACGGCTGTCGGCGATATGCCATGTGGCGTCGGCGCCACTGCGGGTGAGCGGTGTGTGGAACGTTATCACGTCTGCCTCGCGCGCCACGGTGGCAAGGTCGACAAAATCGCCTCCCTCACGGCGCTGACGCGGCGGATCGCAGCGCAGCACGCGCATGCCGAGGCGCTCGCCCCAGCGCGCCACGATGCCGCCCACGTGTCCCACACCGACCACGCCGAGCGTCAAGCCACGCACGTCGCCTCCGAAGCGGCTGCCTATGACGGCATGCACATACTGCGCCACGGCTGGGGCGTTGCATCCCGGGGCGTTGGCCACGTCGATGCCCGCGCCGCGACACCACTGAAGGTCGATATGGTCGGTGCCGATGGTGGCTGTGGCTACAAACTTCACGCTGCTGCCGTCGAGCAGCGACGCGTCGCAGCGGGTGCGTGTGCGCACAAAAAGTGCGTCGGCACGCCGCACGGCATCGGCTGTGATTCCAGACGCCGGCAAATATGCCACATCACCGAATTTTTCAAGCAAACCCCTGATATACGGGATGTTTGCCTCAACGATTATTCTCATATCAGTTGCAATAAGTTCAACAGGTTGTAGATGACCGCCGGCGACAGGGCGACGCAGACAGCCATAAGTGCGAAAAACACGATGTAGAGCTTCGGCATCTTGCGGATGGTGAAGAAATGCGCCACCTGCACCGCCGCAAGCATGTTTGCCACCACCGCATACGCTTCAGCATGGCTCACGTCTGCCACCATAAACAGCACCGTGGCTACAGCCATCACATTGACAAACCCATTGTAGGCACGCAGTTGCTGGCGGTAGGATATCAGCGTCAACGCGTTGGAGAGTCCGAATATCGTGCCCACAGCCACCATAAACATCGGCTGGAGCAGCAATCCCGCGTCCACTCCGCCGCGGAGCGTGGCTATGCCGCCAAGCAGGTCGGGCAGGCGCACCTGCGCCGGGTCGATCCATCCAAACGCCGTGGCCGTCCACACGGGCACCACGATGCCCACAAGCACGGCGAGCAGCGTGCGCAGCGTGAAGATGCGCATCTGGAAAAATCCCACGATAAACACTGGTATATAAAGCGCGAACACAAAACTCTGCATGGCGCAGACCGTAAGAATCATCGTGATGAGAAACGCCACGCTCTGGCTGTCGCGCTGCTGAAACGTGCCAAACATCACGTAGGTGCACACCACAAGCGCGAGCGCGAGCAGCGTGGGCGTGCCGAGCGACGTCGACACCACGGGGTTTGACAGCGTGGCACAGAGAAACACGGTGACAAACATCATCGTGTGCTCGCGGATAAACACGTAGGTCTTGTTGAGCCAGTTGAGCATCACGGCCGCCACAAACACCACCACCATATTCACCGCCCACGACAATATGCCCGACGGCAGCAGGTGGTCGAGTCCGCCGCCAAACAAACCTTCGACCGGCGGCACGGAGGGCGTGCCGAAGAAAAGCAGCATGGCGTATGCCGCCGCTATGCCCACAACGGCTGTGAGCCACGTGAGCACACGGCTGTTGATGAATCTGTTGATTGCCGCCTCGCCCATCACTCGTCGCCGAATTTCTGCTGACGCACCCTCAGGATGTTTGACACATCAAACCAAAAGCCCTCGGGTCCGCCGCTTTTAGGATTCTCAAACTTGATATAGTCAATGTCGCCCTCATACTCCAGATGTTCCGCCGCCTTGAAGTTCAAGCCGTTGGTAATCACATACTCATGCACCGGGCTGATCACCACCCACGGCTTCTCCTTAGTGCCTGTGCCGGTCGACATGATTGCCTTGATAAGATTGTTGAGACGCGACTGCATGATTGCCGCACGGGTGTATTTCTGACGCTCCTTGAGCACATAGATGTAATATTCCATCTGCTTCAAGTCAAACGGATCGTCGGCGAGCGAGAGCTCCGCATATTTGATTATCGTGTCGCACTCTGCCGAAGTGTGGTGCTTCTTATAGTAGAGAGGCTGTATCTTTTTTGAAAATTCCGACTGGCGATAGGGATCATAGTCCTCCGAAAACACGTATCCGAGATACAGATGGCGATATTCCTTGAGCGACATGTTGGTGTCGTTGCTCTGATACTTGCGCCACAACCGCTTGTAGTAGTAGTTTGAGCGCGGATTCTGGATATTGACGCGTATCGAGTCCATATTCACGTCGATTGGACGGAACTTGGTGTCTTTCCTGCCCTTTTCGGGCACTGCGCCTGCCCAAACCCACAGCCCGGCAAACAGCATTATAACCGCTAATAACTTTCTCATCTTCGTTAAAAATATTTCTTTAATGCGACATATTGTAGGCTGCCACAGCAACCATTATGGCGATGCCCGTAAGCGACACGCTTATCACCGTGGGGAAGCCCTTGGCACAGACATACTGCAAAAAACGCTTCGACGGGAAACGCAGTGCCGCGCCTTTGGGTGTACGGGCGAAAAACACTCCGCCGGCAACCGCGCCTACAGCCGCGCCTATCACCATCGAGGCATAGTAGCCCATCATCAGCCCAAGAAGCATGCCGGCAACCGACGTTATCAGCATCTGCGGCAGTCCCTGCGTGGCTTTGGTGAGCGCCGGCTGCTGCATGGAGTTGATGGTAACCACAATCACAACCATCACGCCCCAATAAGAAAGCGTGACGGTGGGCACCTCCATCAGTCCGCCCCACTGCAGCAACCACAGTCCGCCATAGGAGGCAAGCACCGACGGCACATAAGGCCTGACACATAGGTAAAGCCCCAAGCCAAGCAGCATCACGCCGAGTATAGTCAACAATACGTCCACAATCTTGCTAATTTTTGCGAAGTTAGCAATTTTCCCCCAATGCCGTGCCCCTTTTAACGTTTTATAGCACGAATCGGCGCCGTGGATAAACTTACCCACGGCGCCGAAATCCTATATCAAGTTGGTTTGATTATCTAACGACAACTTTTGTTGCTTTGCCATCGACAACCACTACATACATGCCACGTGCCACTGCAAACGTGCGCTCTGCCGAGTTGATTGCCACTGCCTGACCAGCTGCGTTGTAGACCGACACTGTCGCTGCGTCGCCGACAATGCGGATTTGTCCGTCGGCTGCAATTACGCCTGCTGCCTCTGCTCCTACCTGCTCAACGCCCGACGATGTGAGATAGACTGCCTTGACGGTCTTGGTATTGAGGTCGACTGTCAATTTGTAAGCGCCGTTCTTTATCATGAATGCGCCGTCATAATACTTGCCGAAGTCGGTGAAATCAGTGTTGTCTGTCAATTCACCATCTTTGTTGTTCGGACACCAACGGCTGTTGTTTACTGGGCCCCATTCTGCGTCAATACCCGTAACAAAAGCGAAATATGCCAAATCTGCCTCAGCCTCTTCGCCTACAGCCTTGCCTTCCACCTTCAAGTCGATAGGATCGAACGTGAACACGCCCGGAGTTTCCGGATTGCTCTCCGCCATATAGCTGTCGTCGTCTGATGCCCAGTGGTGGCCTTCTGCCTTGTTGGATGTTCCAATCACATAAAGCTTTGTAGGAGCAATGTAAAGAGTATTGTCATCCAAATTCATACGGATAAAGAACGTTCCGACACCCACATTTATAGAGTTGCTGTTTTTGCTTACTGTAAGTTTCTCTGCCAAAGCGCCTTCTTGGTTAGCTTCTCCCAAGCCCCAACGGTTTCCGTTGACATACGTCCAACCTCCTTCATCATTGTTTTCAGCAAGAACTGACACGAAACCCAGATTTTCACGACCAGGAGCTGTTGTCACGGTTGCAGACCAAACATTTCCACTTTCCCAAGTCATCGCAATGCCGCTGGTTGGATTCCATGCGTCTCCTACTTCATTTTGTCCAAGGATATACATCTTTGGCAACGAGAATGTGTACTTTGCAACCATTTGTCCAGGAACGTATTGGTAGATTGCAGCAGTGTATTCGTCTACCTTCTCTACAGAGAGTGCGTTCTGATTAGGAGAGGCCGCATATATCGAGAATTCGTTTTCGTGAGTTGCAACCACCTCGTTTGTTTTGCGGTTTACAATCTGGAAGCCGTCAACGTAGTTTGTTCCGCAAGGCTCAATGGTGAACAAAGTTCCACTGAGAGTGACAGCATCGCCACCAGCGGTAAGGTTTGCCGTTCCGACCTTTGTAAAACCGTCAAAGAAAGCTTGCGCGCGTGCCGGACGCACAAAAATGTTGTCGGTTTCAGGATTGTTGTCGGCAGGTTGAACATGTCCGTCGGAAGCGCAAGCGATGCCAGCAGCGATAGCTTTTGACTTTTCAGCGACCTGGACACCCTTTGCAACAAAGATTTTTGCAATTTTTCCTGATTTGGCAGGAGTGATGTAGAAAGCACCGCCTGACGTGTACTGAAATTGGTTGACAGTTTTAAATGTTAAAACTAAAGTTGTTTA
>ENA-ORTP01000267-ORTP01000267.1-human-gut-metagenome-genome-assembly--contig:-NODE-267-length-68511-cov-4.363898_pt1 | contig 68511 bp, 61 predicted proteins | sample MGYA00241913_ERZ509190 | MGnify/ENA primary metagenome ERZ509190 (study PRJEB26280, sample SAMEA2338839) | human gut metagenome | biome: human gut; feature: human-associated habitat; material: faeces...
ATATTCTTGTACAAAGAAGGCTTTACCCTGAAATTACTGCAAGCAGTGTGATTGCATGGAGAAGAAATATTCCTTATTCACAGGCAGTAAATAAGATGATAAAAGAAATCAATGCCTTTTGGGCATAAAAGTCAATGCAATATAAGTATTGGACATGGTATAAGTATTGGTTATAGAATGGGTGTGTAGGATAAGACGATATCTTGCACATCTTTTTGAATTACAGGAAATCATGTCAGAATCCTATAATTCAAAAAAATGCACTTCATGTAAAGATGTACAGTTCTTGAAAAGGAGGCAGACGACTATGAAAAAAAGATTGGTGGCATATTTTAGTGCAAGCGGAACCACAAAAAAAGCGGCAGAAATGATTGCTAATAGTGCGAAAGCAGATTTGGTTGAAATTGTACCCAAGATTCCATATATAAATGCGGATCTTGACTGGATGGATAAGAAGTCGAGAAGCAGTATAGAGATGAGTGATAAGAAATTTAGACCGGAAATACTGGATACAGATATAGATATCGATGCCTATGAAGAAGTCATTTTAGGATTTCCAATCTGGTGGTATGTAGCGCCCACAATCGTAAATACATTTTTGGAAAAATACAATTTCTCAGGTAAAAAGATTATTTTGTTTGCGACTTCCGGTGGAAGCGGATTTGGAAATACGGTGAGAGAATTGCAGCCTTCTGCGCCAGGCAGTGTGATCACAGAAGGAAAGGTATTTCACAATGTAAACAGACAGCAGATCGCTGAATGGGCAGGAGCATTATAGGATTGGAGAGATTTAACATGAAAAAAATCGTACAGACAGCAGGAAGAAATGCTTTAGAAGAATTTGCCCCGCAGTTTGCCCATTTCAATGATGATGTCCTTTTTGGAGAAAACTGGAATAATCAAGATATTGATGTAAAGACAAGAAGCATGATTACGGTGGTGGCGCTGATGGCTTCCGGTATTACAGATTCTTCCTTAAAATTCCACTTGCAGAATGCAAAATCACATGGTGTAACCCAGAAAGAAATTGCGGCGGTTATCACTCATGTTGCATTTTATACAGGATGGCCTAAGGGATGGGCGGTATTTAACATGGCAAAAGAAGTGTGGAATGTGGATGAAGGAGATTTACCTTATGAAGAAGATGCTATGAGAGCGCATGCAAAGGAAATGGTATTTCCCATAGGAGCACCAAACGATGGCTTTGCACAGTATTTTTCGGGAAGGAGTTTTCTTGCCCCTGTCTCGGCTTCACAGGTAGGAGTATTCAATGTAACATTTGAACCGGGATGCCGAAATAACTGGCACATCCATCATGCAAAGAACGGCGGCGGACAGATATTGATCTGTGTGGCAGGGCGTGGATATTATCAGGAAGAAGGAAAAGAAGCAATCGAAATGAATCCGGGAAACTGTATCAATATTCTGCCGGAAGTGAAACATTGGCATGGGGCAGCACCGGATGAATGGTTTTCTCATCTGGCAATCGAAGTGCCGGGAGAAGATATCTCAAACGAATGGTGCGAACCGGTTACTAATGAGGAATACAGTATATTGAAATAACAGAAAATAACTTGAGTGGAAAAGGAGAATACAAATGGCGAAACCATATATGATTTGTCATATGATGACATCGGTAGATGGAAGAATTGATTGTAAGATGACGGAGGGACTTCGAGGCGGTGAAGATTATTATCGCATCTTGAATGAGTTGAATGTACCGACTACGGTCAGCGGAAGGGTTACTGCGGAATTAGAACTGGCAGAACCAGGTGAATTTACAGCAAATAATACAGAAGTTTATGGCAAAGAAGGATTTTCCAAAAAAACAGAAGCGAAAGGCTATGAGATAGTTGTTGATACCAAGGGAAAACTTTTATGGCCAAATGCAACAGATATGGAAAAACCTTATCTGATTATTACAAGTGAACAGGTAACGAAAGAATATCTTGAGTATTTGGATAAGCAGAATATTTCATGGATTGTTTGCGGAAAAGAAAAAATCGATCTTGTACGTGTGTCAGAAATACTTGCTTTAGAATTTCGTGTAGAGAGAATGGGAGTTGTTGGCGGTGGAGCGATCAACGCGGGATTTTTGGACGCAGGATTACTTGATGAAATCAGCATTCTGATTGGAGCCGGAATTGACGGGCGAGGCAGTATGGCAGCGGTATTTGATGGATTGGAAATGGATCATGATTTAATAGATTTAAAACTTATGGATGTTAAGAAATTTGACAGTGATGCCGTTTGGCTACATTATCAAACAAAATAATTATAGTTTTGAGGTGTGGTGAGGAGTAACGAGAAGCCCTGCGTTTGTAACGTGTTTGCAACACCACAATCCAAGAACCCAGTAAAATCAAGCTTTCCCAGTTACCTGAATGTTAATTTCAGTTCACAAAGAGATAATCGCAGAGAATACGAAAATACAGAAAAGGAACCGTTTCAGGTGGACTGCTTTGATGGAGGGATTCCAACGGTTAGTTTCGGACAGGTGGTAGATTTCAATTTGATGCTGAAACATGGTGCAGATGGGAAGAGGGAAACAGCACAGATAAACCCAGGCGGAAGTTTTACACTGAAGCCGGAGGAAGAAGAGAATCTTCTGGCTGTCTATGTAGCGGCAGGAAATGTGAAGATTGAAGATAAGCAGGTGAAAACAGGAGAACTGTTTATCTGTAAGAATTGGAGCAAAGAACGGATGATTGAAAATGCAGGAGAGTCTGTGGTCGGACTTGAGATTTGCAGAGTTTTTGTGAAATAGAATGTGATAAAACAATATGTGTCATAAATAGAAAAGCATATGAAGCGAAAAATGTAAAACTTCATATGTTTTTTGTTTATGGAACAAAATGAGCAGCATACTGCTGAGTGTGATACAAATAATATGGTCAAAATATCTAACTTATCAGGTAAAAAACCATACTATTTCATCAAAAAGATAAGTGATAAAGTAATAGTATCGAAAAACGGAAAGAGAGGAAAAACTTATGAGAAAAAAATGGGTAGTTACTTTACTTGTTGCTGGTATGATGGGGAGCATGTTGGCAGGATGCGGAGGTGGAAGTGAAACTTCTGGAGAAGAAGGAAAAGAAAGTTCCCAAAAAGGAGATACCATTAAGGTTATGTGTGTAGGTACGGAAGCAGATACATACCTTGATGCTTATAATTCAATTGCAGAAAAATTTTCTGAAAATAATGAGTATGGAGTGGATGTGGAAATCGAGTTTTATGAAAATGAGCAGTACAAAACAAAATTAACAACGCTCATGGCTTCCAATGCGGTACCGGATATCTTTTTTACTTGGGAATTATCTTATCTTCAGCCGTTTGTGGAGGGAGGCAAAGTCGTAGATATTACTTCTTACTTAGAAGAAGATAAAGAATGGAAAGATTCTTTTGCAGAGGGAACCTTAGATTTGTTATCTTTTGACGGGAAAAATTATGGAGTTCCGACACAGAAATCGCTTTGTGTTATGTTCTATAATAAGCAAATATTCGAAGAAAATGCAGTAGAAGTTCCTACAACTTATGAAGAATTTTTAGAGGTTTGCCAGACATTAAAAGATAATGGTGTAACACCAATGGCATTGTGTGGTACAGATGCTTGGATTCCGGCACAGTTTGTACAGCAAATTGCAGGAGGAATGGCAGGAGATCAGTTATTTAAAGATGTTTGTGCAGGAGAAGAAAAGTGGAATAACGAAACCCATGTAAAAGCAGCAGAAGAAGTAAAAGAAATGGCAGATAAAGGATATTTCCAGGACGGTTATATCGGAATGGGGCCAGAAGAATCCACAGACTTGTTTATGAATGGAAAAACAGCTATGTATTTCCAGGGAGCCTGGGATGCAGATAAAGTAGCAAAAAGCAGTGTTGGAGAAAATGTAGGTGCATTTGTGCTTCCGGCATATGATGCACAATATAACAATATTTCCGTTGGATCTGTAGATACCAGTTTTGCTGTTTCAAAGAACTGTAAGAATGTAGATGCAGCAGTTGCCTTTTTGAAATATTGGACATCTCAGGAAAGCGAAGAGATGCTGTTATATGAAAATGGAAGAATTCCGGCAGGAAATTATCCAATTGATGAAACAAAGCTGTCTCCTTTAATGTCTGATGTGCTGAATATTTCAAATACACAGGTTGGTCTTACTCCTTGGTGGGATAGACAGTTTGGTGCAGGTGAAGGTGTTGAGTTCAATAATACCTGTGTTTCTGTACTCGGCGGCGAGGAAGCAAAAACTGCATTTGATTCACTTCAGCAATTTGCAGAAGATAATGCAGACAGATAACGTGTAGGCATCATGACAAGCATGAGAATGCGGAGATGCATAAAACTTGCATTTCCGCATTTTACAATTTCGTGTGGAAAGGGGGAGCACTATGAATAAAGTGCTTGGAAATAAAAAGAGTATTGCAGTTTTTGTTTTACCTGCGTTTCTGATTTATGCAATTTTTGTTTTAGTTCCAATTGGATATAACGTATATGTCAGCTTTCTGCAAACAGACTTAATGAGTCCAAGTAAGTTTGTTGGAATTAAAAACTACATTAATTTGTTTCAGGATAAAACTTTTATAGGTGCAGTTAAGAATAATATTCTTATGGTCATTGGTTCCTTGATTGCTCACTTACCGTTGGCATTATTCTTTGGAAATATACTTTTTCAGAAAATAAAAGGAAGTCATTTTTTCCAGACAGTATTCTTTCTGCCAAGTGTAATCTGTGGTGTTGCAGTAGGTCTGACTTGGACTTTTGTATATAATTCAGAATTTGGTTTGATCAATAAATTCCTTGAAATGATTGGACTGGGAAGTTTGAAGCAGGTATGGCTGGCAGATAAAAATTTAGCATTGTTCTGTATTATTATTGTAGTTATGTGGCAGTTCGTAGGGTATCACATGATTATACAGATTGCGGCAATGAAAAATATATCAGAGTCTTATTATGAAGCGGCAGAAATAGATGGAGCAAGTAAATGGGTTCAATTTAAATCTATTACATTTCCGTTGATCAAGCCTATTTTAAAGGTAGATGCAGTGCTGATTATTACTGGTTCACTTAAATATTATGATTTGGTAGCAGTTATGACAGGAGGAGGACCGAATCATGCAACAGAACTTATGTCGACATATATGTTCTACCAGGGATTCCGTACTTTAAAATATGGATATTCAGCAGCAATCGGTGTGATTCTTTTATTATTATGTATTTGTTCGGTTCTTCTTTCAAACTTTGTGTTCCGTTCAGATAGAGTAGAGTATTAAAAGGAGGGAGAAAGATGAGATTATCACCAAAGGATCGCTTCTTTTTAGTTATCAAATATATATGCCTTGTTTTTTTTACGGTGTTGTGTCTTTATCCGTTGTTGTGGTTATTGCTTAGTTCTTTTAAGACAAATACGGAATTGTATGCAAATCCATGGGGACTTCCAGAGAGCTTTAGTTTTGTAAATTATATTCAAGCGATAGAAGAAGGACATATTTTGCAATATTTTGGCAACTCTGTTATTATTGCAGTATCAGCAGTTTTTGTTTCTGTTCTTTTAAGTAGTATGGTTTCTTATGCGATTACCAGAATGTACTGGAAATTATCTAAAGTAACTTTAAGTATTTTTCTGCTGGGAATGATGATTCCGGTATACGCCATGGTTGTTCCTTTGTTCTCGATGTTTAATAAAATGGGATTACTTAATACACACTTGGCAGTTATTTTACCCCACATAGGCATTGCTTTTCCCATGGCTATATTTATCATGACAGGTTTTATGGGCTCTTTGCCAATTGAGATGGAAGAAGCGGCAGTTATGGATGGTTGTAATATTTATCAGATTTTCTTTAAAATTATCATGCCCATTTCAAAATCCTCTATTGTGACGGTGGCGGTAGTTACATTTATTAATATCTGGAATGATTTGCTGCTCCCACAGATCTTTTTAACAGATTCGTCTAAGATGACGCTGCCTGTTGGATTGACAGAATTTCAGGGACAATATGCTACAAATTATGTAGTAGAGATTGCGGCGGTCATCATTACGATTATACCAAGTATTCTTGTGTACATATGGTTGCATAGACATATTATGGAAGGTATGGTTGCAGGTGCTGTAAAAGGATAAAGCGAGGAATGTAAGGATGAAATTACTGATTGCAGATGATGAAAAGAATATCCGAAACGGATTATTATCTCTTCCCTGGAATACGATAGGGATTGATCAAACATATCAGGCAGAGAACGGTTTGGAAGCATTAGAAATTTTAAAGAAAAAAAGGATAGATATTGTAATCAGTGATATTAAAATGCCCGGTCTTTCTGGGTTAGAGCTGGCAGAGTATGTAAGTAAGAATAACTTGGATACAGCGGTAGTATTGCTTACGGGATTTTCTGAATTCGAATATGCACAGAAAGCTTTGAGGAATGGGGTTTTGGATTATATGTTAAAGCCCCTGAGACCAAAAGATATTTTGTCTACTGTTGAAAGAGTCAAGGAAACCTTAGAGAAAAAAAGATATAAGGAGAAAGTGGTAGAAAAGTATGGAGAGGTTACGAACTCTAAGGATTATCAAGAACAGATTAGCTGGCATTTCAGAGGGGTTCAGGAACAGGCCATGGAAATCTTGAAAGATATGGCGCATAATTATAGCCAGGGTGTTTCTCTGAATTCTCTTGCAGAAAAATATCATTATTCTGTAGCTTATCTTTCCAGAATGATAAAGAAGGAAACAGGTTATTCTTTCAGTGAAATTCTAACCAGTATTCGATTGGCACAGGCAGCGGAAATGCTCCAAAAAGAATATGGAAAAATCAGTATGATTGGCGAACAGGCTGGATTTAGCGAACAGAAGTATTTTAGTCAGGCTTTCAAAAAAGTTTTTGGCATGAGTCCGGGAGAATTTCGTAAGCGAGATGAAAAACAAGAATATAGCATTATAGATGTTCTTCAGCTTATGAAAAAAGAAGAATGAGAGGAAGGGTGAAGCATGGATGAGAAGAGGGGGGTTATTAGCATTCGAAAGAAGATGATGGTTGTCTTTGCAGTTCTGATTACTGTTACAGGAATTGGGATTGCAAGTCTGTTTGCTGTTGTTTTCCGTTATGGCTATAGTTCTCTCTCTCAAATTTATTTAAATGACATAAATGAGCAGACGACCAATAATCTGGAAAACAATATTCAAAAAATAGAAGACATTAATGTTCAGATATTATCCAGCCAGGTAATACAGAGCCAATTAAGAATAGTAAATGAAAAAGCTCTGGATTCCTATGATTTAGCACGGTGCAGACAAAAGATAGAAAGAGAATTATCCAATTGGGCTTTGTATGCGTCTTATGTTGTATCGGTAAGTGTTATTTCCAGAGAAGGGATAGAATTTGCAGTAAAAAAAATTGAAACAGGTGGAACACAATTTGGTTTTACAGAGGATGAAATTTATGAGGCCAATGGCAGCAGTTTATGGGGAATAACTGGTGAAAAAAATAGAATTTGTGTTGCAAAAGCGATTTTAGACTTCAATACTATGAAACCAGCGGGATATATTAATATTGTATATGAAAATTCTTACCTTTCTGACATTTTGGCGGATAATTCCAGTAAATATTCCGGAGCTTCCTATGTTGTAAATACACATGGGAGAATCATGGTGGCAAATAAAGAGGGATATGTTGGAGAAAATTTTCCTGTAAAACTAAGTGACATAAGAGAGTCAAATACTTCCAGATATGATATGTTTAGCAGTACGCAGGCTTTTTATTTTGTAGGAAATGAAATGCCGAATGGATGGAGTCTTGTACAAACAGTTTCAGTCAAAGAGTTTAATAAAGAGATGAATCATCTGATTGTACTGGCAGCGGGGATTGTTCTTTTGGTTTTAGGAATCAGTCTTGGTTTTGTATGGTATGTTACATCGAGGATTGCGTATCCGGCTAAAGAATTGATGGAGAGTATGAAAACCTTAGCAAAAGATAACGAGTACCCAAGGGTTAAAATTGTTTCTAACGATGAAATCGGTATGATCGGCCTGGAATATAATAAAATGGCAGAAAATATCGAAACGTTGATCGAAAAGGTTTATAAAATGGAATTAACACAAAAACAGGCAGAGCTGGAATTTCTACAAATGCAGATAAATCCACATTTCTTGTATAATGCATTGGATACTATTAGCTGGATGGCATTAGCTAAAGGAAATATGGATGTTTCTGAAATGACAATTGCTCTTGCAGAACTGTTAAGGGCTACCATTAAAAAAGAAAGTTTTATCACATTAAGAGAGGAAATGAACACAGTAAAGGATTATCTTTTAATTCAACAAGAACGTTTTGGAGACAAAATTTCATCAGAATATTTTGTGGAAGAAGATGCCTATTCTTGTATGGTGCCTAATTTTATCTTACAGCCTGTGATTGAAAATGCAATTATCCATGGACTTGAACCTAAAATAGAAAAAGGAAAAGTATCTATCAATATTTCGATACAAGATGAGTTTCTTACATTTTTGGTCGAAGACAATGGCGTTGGAATGGATGAAACAGAAATTCTGGATTTGTATAAAAAATGCAGAGAAAATAACACAAAACAGTCTATTGGATTAAAGAATGTTTATCGCAGATTATTATTGTGTTACGGCGAAGCAAGCATGTTAAAAATTGAAAGTAAAAAAGAACAAGGAACCAGAATTTCATTTTTAATTCCACGGAACATCTCTAAAGAATAATGAATGAAAGGGAAAGCTTATGAGAAAACAGCAAAATTATCAATGGAACACACTGTCACTGGGAACCTGCTATTACCCGGAGCATTGGGATAAAAATATGTGGGAAGAGGATTTGGAAAGAATGCTTGCCCATGGAATTAAAACTATACGCATTGGAGAATTTGCATGGAGTAAAGTAGAGCCAAGAGAAGGAGAATTTACATTTGAGTTTTTTGATGAGTTTCTGAAGGTAGTTGCAAAGACAGATATGAATGTGATTTTTGGTACACCAACAGCAACCCCTCCTGCATGGCTTACAGAAAAATATCCAGAAGTTTTAAATTGCAGGATGGACGGTGTGAAATTCCGCCACGGTATGCGCAGACATTATAATTACAATTCGCCGGTATATCAAAAATTGTGTAAAAGAATTGTGGAAAAATTTGGAGAGCACTATGCAAAACATCCGAGTGTAATAGGCTGGCAAATCGATAATGAAATAAATTGTGAAGTGGATGAATTCTACTCTGAGAGTGATACGCTGGCATTTCGGAAATTTTTAAAAGAAAAATACGGAACATTAGATGCTTTAAATCAGGCATGGGGATCTGTGTTCTGGAATCAGGAATATACCAGATGGGAAGAAATTTATGTGCCAAGAATTACGATACATAATTCCACAAATCCTCATCAGACATTGGATTATATCCGTTTTGTGTCAGACAGTGCAGTGAAATTCTGTAAAATGCAGAGTGATATTCTGAGAAAATATGTAAAAAAGGGAGATTTTATTACTACAAATGGTATGTTCCAGAATTTGGATAATCATAGATTAACAGACGAAGCTCTGGATGTGTACACATACGATTCTTATCCGAATTTTGCATATTGTCTCTGTGAAGATCCAAAACATTCAAAAAATTTAAATGACAGAAGGTGGAGTGATAAACTGACAGAAGTTCGTTCTATTTGTCCTCACTTTGGTATTATGGAGCAGCAGTCGGGTGCGAATGGATGGAATACCAGAATGGAAGCACCTGCACCGAAACCAGGGCAGATGATGCTTTGGGCAATGCAGAGCATTGCACATGGAGCAGATTATGTGAGTTTTTTCCGTTGGAGAACCTGCACGTTTGGGACAGAGATTTATTGGCATGGAATCTTGGATTATGATAATCGTGACAATCGGAAGCTGGCAGAAGTAAAGAAAATATATGAAAGAGTTCAGGCTATTGAAGAAACAGCAGGAGCAAAAAATCAAGCAGCTTTTGCTATGATCAAAGATTATAGTAATATCTGGGATGCACAGGTAGATGTATGGCATCGCAGACTTACATGGAGCAGTGAAGAGGAAATTTTTATTGCATCTCAGTTGAATCATACACCAATGGATTATCTCTATCTTTTAGAAAATACAGAGGTAGAAGAGTTGTTAAAATACAAGGTGCTGATTTATCCGCATGGATTAATTTTATCAGAAAAAAAGGCGGCTCTTTTAAAAGAATATGTTGCTAAGGGAGGATGCCTGATTCTGGGAGCCAGGACAGGTCAAAAAGATGAAAATGGTAAGTGTGTTATGACACCTATGCCTGGATTATTATCAGAAATCTCTGGAAGTGATGTGAAAGAATTTACTTTTGTAGGACCTGCGGATGAGAATGTGATGATGGACTGGAATGGAAATATGCTGGAAACAGGTATTTTTAATGACATTTTGGAACCAGTTGGTACACATGCAAATGTACTGGCAAAATATGCAGGAAACTATTATAAAGGAAGTCCGGTATTAATCGAAAACACATATGGAGAAGGAAAAGTACTTCATTTTGGAGGAACTTTTACGAGAGAAAATGTAAAAGCTTTTCTGGATTATACAGGTGTTGTGGAGACATATCGTGATGTGGTAGAAGTGACTGAGGAATGTGAGATTACCGTGAAGGAAAAGAACCACAAAATGTATATTTTTGTTTTGAATTATTCGGATCAGAAACAGGAAATCTGGATGAAAAAACCGGCAAAGGATATGGATACAAAAGAGCAGGCAGAAGGAAAAATTTCTCTGGGTGCTTATGAGACAAAAGTTTATGAAATTTTGTAATTGCAGTGGAGTGTTCCTTGTAACAGGGACACTCCGTTTTGTTTGCTTAATAAGAATTTTATATGGTAAATGTGACTGTGTAATGGTTGAAAAAAGAGTATAAAATTGTTACAATATACAAATGAATAAAAGAGGAGTTGATGATGAAAAGAAGATTTCAATACAGCATAAAAAGAACCGTTTTATTATTTGATTTTGTGATCGTAGTACCATTATTTCTTTTGTTCTGCATTTTAACAATTGCAGTTTTTCAGAAAAGCAATTACGAATGGAATAAAAGTAAATTATCAGCCATTGAGGAACGGTGCAGTAATATCTCAGCCAGAAATACAGAAATCGTGAAGATCACCAATATGTTGTATCTGGATTTTGAAATCAATCAGATTTTATCACAGAAAACAAAGCTTACCGGGTATGAAAAGATCCAGGCAAATGATAAGATTCAGAAAAAAATGACGGAGCTGACGGAATTATTCCCGGAAAGGCAATATCAGATTATGATATTATGCAGCAATGGAAGCAGCTATTTTCAAAATTCCCTTGGGGTTCTGGGAGATGAGGTCAAATTTGAAGACCTGCAAAAAGAACCATGGTACCCGGAGGCAAAAGAGAAAAGGGATGAAATTTATTTCCTGCCCCAATACAGAAGCCCATTGCTAAAAAGTATGTTTCAGGAAGATACCTTATTTGCAATCCGGAATATCCGCAATCTCAACAGTGGAAGAAAAATTGCGACAGTGCTGGTGGCTATTTCCCATGATATCTGGGGAAATGAGGCGGAAGATAATGGGACAAATGTGGAAAATGTAATTGTCATGGATCAATACAGAAAGATCATTTATGCCTCTGACCCAGCACTTTATGGTACGGATATCAAAGAAAATTCCTATTATAAAAAGATTACAGAAAACGAAAAAGGTTTTTTCGTGGGAAATGTTAAAAAGCAAAATTGCCATATCAGATTCAGCAGCATTTTCCAGACGGGCTGGAAATTGATCAGCTACGAGCCTTATCAAAATTTCTGGTCCTTCTATGTGCTGCTGATCCTGGGGCTTGGTGCAGCGATGTTTGCGGTATTGACCTTTATTGTGCTCCATAACTGCAGAATTATAGAAGGAAGAATGAAACGCCTGAACAAAAATATCCTTGAAGTATCGGAGGGAAACTTAGAGGCAAAAATTTCAGAAAATTATGAAACAGAATTCCAGGGTATTTTCCGCAATTTTAACATTATGCTGGATAAGATACAGGAGCTGCTAAGGCAGCTGGAAAAGGAAGAGGAAGAAAAGCACAGGTTGGAAATACAGGCTTTGCAGGCACAGATTAATCCCCACTTTTTCTATAACACTCTGGTGACCATCCGCTTTATGATCCAGATGGAAGAATATGAGGAGGCAGACCAGGCAGTGCTTTCCTTCTCAAAGCTGCTTAGAAAGTCTTTTGCCAGCCAGCAGAAGTTCATTTCAATTAAAGAAGAAATGGATATGGTGGAAGAGTATCTGGAACTCATGTCTTTGAGATATAAAAATAAGTTTCAGTGGAAAATGGTTATAGAGTATGAAACCGGAGCACTTGGTATTTTGAAAAATTTGATTCAGCCTCTGGTGGAAAATAGTATTTCTCATGGATTTAACACAAAAGAAGAGCAGGGGCATATCTGGATACGTGCATATAGCAGAAACGATAAAGTTATCATCGAAGTGGAGGATGACGGAGTCGGGGCAGATCTAGAACGTATAAAAACGTGTATAGAAAGCAGAGAAGTACCGCAGGTGAAGGAACAGTTTAGCGGAATCGGAATTTCTAATATTCAAATGAGAATCAAGAGGAATTTCGGAGAAAACTATGGATTATATGTTTTTTTGAATGAAAAAGGCGGAACCACGTTCCAGGTAGAAATACCGGTCTTGCATTTGGAAGGGGAAAAAAGTGAAGGTTGTAATTGCAGATGATGAAGAAATTATTTTAAAATGGATGAAAAAGAATATCGAAGTTTTGTTTCCGGAGTGCCAGGTGGTGGCAACGTGCACAAATGGAAGCCAGGCTCTGGCGTGCTGCAGGGAGTGGAAACCAGACCTGCTGTTTACGGATATCAGGATGCCTGTTATGGATGGCATGGAGCTGGTCAGCCAGTTAAAGAAAGAAGGCATGGCTCCGTACACCGTGATTTTAAGTGCCTACGATGACTTTTCTTATGCGAGAGAAGCCATGAAATTAGGCGTAAAAGATTTTTTGTTAAAATCAGAAATTACAAAGGAAGAGCTGTGCAGCTGTATCCAGAAGGCAGAAAACAGCCTAAAAAGCGAAGAAAACTGGAAAAAAGAAAGAAAGCAGGAGGAAATGAAATCCTTTTTTCTGGAAATGATGAAAGAGGGGGACTGGAATACACCGGAAAGATTGCTGGTCTTTGAACGCTTGTGGGGCGGGGGAGACTATACGGTTATGATACTGAAGAATGAAAATGAGCAGGTTGGACTGGAGCGGGTGGAACAGATCATGGAATTTTTCTTTCAGGAAAAAGACAGGAAAATCATTTTCATGCCCCAAAATGAAAGGGAAGCCATTATTCTTGCTGAAACAACAGAAAACGAGGTTTCAAAACTGATATCAGAGGTGCACCAAACCCTGACTTCTTTTGGAAATGCAGAGATATTTTTGTGTGCAGGCGGAATCGGCAGGGATGGAAGTGATCTGGAAAAAATCTATAAAGGTGCCGGAAAAATAGCAGAGCGTTTGGAGTTTTATGGTCGGACCGACATAAGCAAGACCGGATATGAGCAATACGAAAGCTTGTTTAAGGAAGAGCAGGAAAGATGGGAAGCATACCAGTATGAACAGGCACTGGAAACATTAGAGGAAATCTTTGACAGGTTCCGCAGGGAAATGCCGGATGTTGCATTGGTGAAAAGGTTTGTGTTAGATTTGCTTTTGAAGATTTACTGGAATTATTTAGATGAGGCACAGCGGAAAAACTGTTCTATTGATGAGCTGATCCTAATCACGCATTGCAAGAATATGGATATTCTGGAAGAAAAGGTTACCTGGTATGCCAGGCAATTTATCCTGGAGTTACAGAGCCAGCACCCGGATTATAGTGAAGCCGTATGTAAAGTCCTGGAATACATTGAGAAAAATTACAAAGAAAATATTTCATTGGAAGAGATTGCAAATTATGTACACATGAACAAGAGCTATCTGTCCCATTTATTTAAGAAAGAAACACAGAAAAATATATATTCCTATTTGCTGGATTTTCGGATGGAAAAAGCAAAAAAACTACTGGCAGAGACAAAACAGAGCATTTATCAGGTCGGATGCCTGGTGGGCATTCCAGATTCGGCATATTTTAGCAAAGTATTCAAAAAATATACAGGAATGACTCCTCTGGAATTTAGAAAACAATAGGTATATAGAAGTAAAAAACGTTGATTCCTATCTGGATTGACGTTTTTTTATGTCTAAAAGATGTAAATATATTACAAGAAAAACAAAAAATAAGACAAAACATAGAGAGGATTTTAATGAGAATCTGGGGAAGTGTGTTAAATAATACAAAAACGCAAATGAATCACAAAAAAATATGTACAGGATGCATGGAAAAAACTTATAGGAAATGTATAATTTGGATTACCTGATAAAGAAAGATAAAGGAGGAATGAAAAATTATGAGGAAAAAATGGAAAGCAGTGCTTAGCGTTCTGCTGACAGGAGGGATTGTGATTTCTTCTGCAGCATGTTCAGGCGGAAACGAGGATTTGGTTTCCACAAAGGAAGGAAAATCCAAAGAGGGAAAAGAAAAGCTGGTATTCTTGCGGGCTGGAACAGAAGATTATAAAAAAGAAGCATTTATGCAGATGATTGAAGGATTTGAAAAAGAGCATCCAGAGTATGAAGTGGAATATCAGGAAGCTCCATGGGGCGATGACTTTGAAACAAAATTAAACACAGGATTTGCATCAGGAACGGCAGCGGATGTAATACACTACTCTATGTCTTCAATTGGTGCAAGAGTTCCTATGGGACAGTATGAGTGTCTGGATGACTATGTAAAAGACTGGGAAGATTTGGATGATTATTATGACAGTGTTGTGGAAGCAGGAAGTATCGGCGGCAAAATGTACGGAATCCCATATACACCGGATGCACGTATGTTTATCATCAACACAGAATTGTTTGAAAAGGCTGGCTTAGACCCCAATAACCCACCTGCCAATTGGGAAGAGTTAAAAGAAGCTCATGAGAAACTTTTAGTAAAAGATAAGTCAGGGACAGTGGTTCAGTGTGGATTTGGCCTTCCGACCAGTGGTACTAATATCAACCAGTATTTCCAGGTATTTGCAATGCAAAATGGCATGGAAAACTTTATTGACGAGGCAGAAGATAAAATTTTATTCGACCAGCCGGAGGCAGTAGAAGCTCTTGAATTTATGAAAGAGTTGAAAGATATCGGGCTTGTGGAATGGGATAATACCCAGGCAGACCAAAATCCATTTAAAAACGGAACAGCAGCTATGACGATATTAAATGAAAATGAATTTAATGGCGCCAACACAGGTGAGCTGGAAGGAAAACTGAAAATGGTTCCAATGTTCTCCAATAAGAACAGTGCAACCTTTTGCGGTATGCATTTCATGTTCATGAATGCAAACTCAAAACATAAAGACGGTGCATGGGAACTGATGAAATATATGTGCAGCCAGGATTCTATGAAGACATGGATGGATACCGTAAATGCAGCTCCTGTAAGAACTTCTCTGGAGGAAGATTATCTGAAGTTGGATACAGAAAACGGGGAACGGATTCTGGAAGCAATCTCCATCGGAAAAGGAAGCCCGAAAGTTCCATATTTCAACAGTGTCCTGACTTATGTGGATGATGCTATGGAGCAGGTTTATTATGACCAGAGCGATGCCAAAACAGCTTTAAAAGAAGCTGGAAAGAAGGTACAGGAAGAAATAGACAATCAATAAAAGGAGGGGGTACTGTGGCGAAACAAGCAGTAAAAACGAAAAAGAAGAGTGATAAAGAAGCATATCTCATGATTTTGCCGGCATATTTGATTTTCGCTGTGTTTATTTTGATTCCAATTGGAATGGTCTTATATTACAGCTTAACAGATTTCAATATGTATGCCATTCCTAAATTTTTAGGAATAAAGAATTATGTGAAATTGTTTTCAGACTCAGAATTCCTGAGAGCCATTACAAATACGTTGTTTTACACGGTTGTCACATTAACAGTGCAGCTTGCCCTTGGACTTTTGTTAGCTGTTTTACTTTACAAGAAGTCAAAAGCAGTTCCTATTTTCAGGACTGCTTTGTACCTTCCAAACGTAATGTCTATGGTATGCGTTTCTATGGTGTGGCTGTGGTTATATAACCCGAATTTCGGAATTTTTAACAGATTACTTGAAACTATAGGGATTGCACCGCAGAAATGGCTGATCAATCCGAGCCAGGCAATGTTATGTATTATTCTGGTAGGAATTTGGAAAAACTGCGGTTATTCCATGGTGATTTTCCTGGGAGGCCTTACCGGAATCCCAGAGTCTTTATATGAAGCTGCTCAGTTAGATGGAGCAGGCCCTATAAGGAGATTTTTGAATATTACATGGCCTATGTTAAGACCTACCACATTCTTTTTGGTAGTAACAGGAATCGTAAACAGTTTTGCAGTGTTTGAACAGGTAAATATTCTTACAAGCGGTGGCCCGCTAAACCGCACTACAACGGTGGTACACCAGATTTACCGCAGAGGATTTCTGGAATTTAAAATGGGATATGCCAGTGCCATGGCGGTATTGCTGTTAGCATTTTCACTGATTGTTACGATGCTTGTATTCAAGTTTGGCAACAAAGGCCAAGATATCGATGTTTCATAGGAGGAAAGATATGAAAAAAAAGAAATGGACAAAAGTAGTTTGGCTAGTTGGTATGGCTGTAGTTTCTTTTATTATGATTTTTCCCATTGTGATGATGATTTCTACTTCATTTAAAACAACAGGAGAAATTAATTCGCCGGTCTTTCATTTTCTGCCGGAATCCTTTCATTTTGATAACTATAGAGAAGCATTATCTACTGGAAACTGGGGCATTTATTTTCGGAATTCTTTCATTATTACCATTGTAAGTATTGTATTTTCTTTGCTGTTTAACTCCATAGCAGGATATGCTTTTGCAAGACTTCACTTCCGTGGTTCAAAAGCATTATTTACATTGTTATTAGTGGGACTTATGATGCCGCCTCAGGTTACCATGCTGCCAACCTTCCTGATCATGGCAAAATTTCCATTTGCCGGCGGAAATAACTTTATGGGATTTGGTGGTTCCGGATTGATGAATACCATGCCGGGAATTATTATTCCTCTGGTATCCGGATCTTTTGGAATTTTCCTTTGTAAGCAGTTTTACGAAAATTTCCCACGTTCCCTGGATGAAGCGGCAATGATTGACGGGGCAAGTAAATGGAGAACATATTTTTCTATTTACATTCCCAATTCAAAAGTTATTCTGGCTACCTTGGCACTTTTGAAAGGCTCTGCAGTATGGAATGATTATCTGTGGCCGCTGGTTATGACAAATTCAGAGGGTATGCGTACCGTACAGCTTGCTTTAACCATGTTCCGGGATGAAACTACAGTACGTTGGGGGCCTATGATGGCAGCAGCAACCTTGATTTCTGTTCCCATGATTATTCTGTTCTTGTGTGCGCAGAAATATTTTGTACAAGGTGTCGTATCTACAGGATTGAAATAGGAGAGAAGATGAAGAAACCGAATATAATTTTTTATTTTTCAGATCAGCAGCGCTGGGATACCCTGGGATGCTACGGGCAAAGTCTCAATGTGACGCCCAATTTAGACCGTCTTGCAAAAGAAGGTGTTCTGTTTGAAAATGCGTTCACCTGCCAGCCGGTATGCGGTCCGGCAAGAGCCTGCCTGCAAAGTGGGAAATATGCTACGCAGATTGGATGTCACAGGAATGCACTGGCTCTGCCGCAAAATATCAAGACCTTGGCAGATTATTTTCATGAAGCAGGCTATGATACCGCATACGTTGGAAAGTGGCATCTTGCATCCAACAGGGCTAGCTATACAGCACCAGTGGATGAAGAAAATTTTGAAACAAGGGCAATCCCGGAAGAAAGAAGAGGCGGATACCGTGATTACTGGATGGCTTCTGATGTGCTGGAAGCGACCTCTCACGGATATGATGGATATGTTTTTGACAAAAACGGGAAAAAACAGGAGTTTATTGGATACCGGGCAGATGCAATCAATAATTATGCCATTCACTATTTGCAGGAATATAAAAAGGAGAATCCGTTCTTCCTGTTTATTTCCCAGATAGAGCCCCATCACCAGAATGACCATAATCGCTTTGAAGGGCCGGATGGAAGTAAGGAAAAGTTTAAAAACTTTGTTCCTCCACAGGATATGATAAAGGGTGCAGGAGATTGGGAGGCCAGTTATCCGGATTATCTGGGGCAGTGCCATAGTTTAGATGAAAATGTGGGGCGTTTGATTGATACGCTCAAAGAACATAAACTGTGGGAGAATACGATTTTGTTCTATACCTCAGACCATGGCTGTCATTTTTGCACCAGGAACCAGGAGTATAAGCGTTCCTGTCATGAATCTAGTATCCATATTCCTTTGCTTGCAGCAGGAGGAGCCTTCAAAGGCGGGAAAAAGATTCCGAACCTGGTCAGCCTGATGGATTTGCCGGTTACTTTGTTGGACTGTGCGGGCATTGAAAAGCCGGAAGATTTTCAGGGGCGTTCCTTAAAAGTCCTGGCAGAAGGCACGGCACAGAACTGGGAGGACTGTGTATTTCTTCAAATTAGCGAAAGCGAAGTGGGGCGGGCAATCCGCACCTCCAGGTGGAAATACTGTGTTGTGGCAAAAGAAGATCCATGGAATTGTTCCGGAGCAGACATATATTATGAAAAATATTTATATGATCTGGAAAAAGATCCCTGCGAAAATGAGAATCTAATAAAGTTTCCGGGATATGAAGGGGTGAAAAAAGAGTTAAGAGATAAATTAAAGGAATACATGAAAAAAGCCGGAGAGGCAGTGCCGGAAATAAGAAGCTGGCAAGAAGCATAAGAAATTGAGTACATAAAACCACCTGCTATGCGGGGGTGTAGCAAGTGCTTATAAGGGTGTGGAAATTATAGAAGGACACTTAATGCCAGACTATATTCATATGCTGGTAAGTATACCGCCAAAATATAGTGTTTCTCAGTTTAAGGGATATCTGAAAGGGAAAAACACGATATCATGGTGGACAAACTAAGTGTAAAAGAATATGAGGGGGCTGTGGCGCTAATTACTTAGTGCGACAGCCCCCTCTACGATTTTTTATTATAGTTTATAATTAAAAATTGGATGTTATTCAAAAAAATCTGCATGTCGGATCCTATGACCGGGTTCGGCGACTAAAAATTGTTTATCCCATCTTCCTGTCAACAGTTTTTCCAATATTCGATTACTACCGGAAACATAATCTAAAGATGTTCCGGTTTCTTTTCTGTTTGAAATGTATTGGTCATCCGTTTGCAGTAGCATGGATATACAGTCGTCTACTCGTGGAATTACAATTCGAAAAGGAAATGTTACATTATCCCATGTGCCGCCGCAGAATCCCATAGCAACAAGTACAGTATCGATATTAGTCGGAAGCTTTGAAAGGGTATTTTGTATTTCTCTTTTCATTTTTGCAGGTTCTATATGGAAACTGCGATCAATTAAAATGATATCGTAATTTACATTTTGTGTTTCCATTGCGGTTTTAATGTATTCTTTTAGTGAACTGCATGCTAAAACAATAGTACTCAAATTAAATGCTTCCCTTCTCGAATCGTTTTGAAATTAAAGATTGATTTTATAAACCAAGTGGTTTATTATTATAATAGACCATTTGGTTTGAAAAATCAATATGTGATTATTACAAAAGAGGTATTAGGATGCCGTTAATTGTAGATAAAGAAAAAATAAAGATAGAAATTCTGGATGCATATAACCGGTTGTCAGACACAAGACCTATAACGGATATTTCTCTGCGGGAAATTTCCAGGGAAGCCAGTATGAGTCATTCAAAAGTTTTACGTTATTTTGGGGATAAAAACAGTCTTAATATAGCAGCAGTTCATAGAGCAGGACAAATGTTGTGTTCTCAGATCATAGATTGGTTTGAGGCAAGAGATATAAAAGAATTTTCTGATATGAAAGCATATATGAATGCGTTTTTTCATTCTGTTTCAGAGAGTAGAAATATGCTGATTACACCAAAGAAAATTATTATGACTACAGCATTAGCTTCCTATAGTAAGGAACTTCAAAATGCTGTAAGGGAGGAGCTCCATCACATATATGTGACTTTGCAAGAACAGTTTGCAGCAAATTATGAAAAAAAACTTTCAGAGGAAGAAATCCATATTATATTTTTTATATATTTTGGAATCTATTATGTGGGATTTATTGATCCGAAAATGACAGAGATAGATATTACAAAAGGAATATCACAATTATTTCTATAATATAAGGAGGACAGAGGAATGAAGATATCAATTATTTATGTAAGTCAGGGTGGAAATACAGAAGTTGCTGCAGAATATATTGAAGAAGGAATTTTAAAAAGATTTCCATTTGCACAGGTAAACTTAATGTCTATTCGAGATGATGAAGTGGATTATGAATTTCTTCAGCAAAGTGAAGCGGTGATTTTCGGAACACCGGTATATTGTGCTGGAATGAGCTGGGAATTGAAGAAATGGTTTGATTCCAATGTAAGATTCGATTTAAGTGGGAAATTAGGTGCGGTATTTGTAACAGCACAGTCTCCAATAGGAGGCGTTGATACGGCTATTATGGATGTTGTCAGAAATATGATGCTAAAGAGGATGTTAGTTTTTTCCGGAGCTGGCAAAAACACGACAAATAAGTTCCAGTTGGGAGCAGTTGGAATCGTCGAAACAATGAACAAAGATGCAGAGCAGTTTCAAGTGTTTGGAGAAAACATTGCAGAAAAAGTAATCTCATTGATAGCAAAGCAATAGGTGATTGAACAATGGCATTATCAAATTATGAAATTATGCGTAATCAGATGCGGAGTGAATTTATAAAGTATGACCAGACAATGATGATTCAGAAATATTCACTGAAGAATGATTCGGAATATTTATATTTGGATTTTGTATTAAGGCATTATAGGATTAATCGAAAAAATGGAATAGCAGAGTGGTCAGATGATTGTTTCAGAAATTACGTAGAAGCAGATTATAATGAATCTATGACAATACATGATGTCCTTTGTTATGGGAAAAACACGTCTGGTTTGTCGGGAAAGTACTGTTCTTTAAATATGCTGAAAGGGACGGTGAAATCGTCAACTCCGGGAAATAATATGTTTCAGAGAGCAGCAGATTATTTTAATGGTAAGGTAAAAGAATTGGAGGCTGTTTGTGAACTTATGGGAGAGAGGGTAGATTTAAAAGGAGATGTTGCTATAAAATTATATCCCTTTTCATTTTTGCCAGTTATTCTCCAATATTGGGAGGCTGATGATGAATTTCCTGCTAATCTAAAGTTTATGTTTGATGAAAATATATTGAAGTATATGCATTATGAAACAATTTTCTTTATGACAGGACATCTTATAAGGAGAATACAAGATATTGTAAGGGCTTGTTATGGTGAGAAGTAATGAAAGTCATGCGTTTTTAACATGTTTGCAACATTACATTTGAAAAATCAAGTACAGCCAAAAGTTTTCAGTTATCCAAAGATTCGTGAAGTTTTTTTTCTTTATAGGAAAATTTATTTTCGATAAGATAATTCTTTGTTCTAAAGTACTTGACTTTTTTGACCATATCCCCTATACTGAACATAGTTCATTTTGAGGCGCATTTCACAGGGAGGTGATTTCTTGAATACTGTTGTGACTTCCAGAGAAGCGATTTTGGCTGTAAGCCGCAAGCTGATACAGACGCAGGGCTGGGGAGCGGTAAACATACGGGCAGTTGCCAGGGACTGTAATATTTCCATCGGTTCTGTTTATAATTATTTTTCTTCCAAAACTGATTTGATCTCTGCGGTTGTGGAAAGTGTCTGGTGTGACATCTTTCATTTTCCAGGAGGGCAGGGACAATTTGAGAACTTTACAGATTGTATACAGTGGGTTTTCGAAAGCATGAAAAGAGGAGATGAAAAATATCCTGGTTTTTTTAATTTGCACTCCATGAGCTTTATGGGAGAAGAGAAGACTCAGGGGCAGCAGCTTATGGCGCAGTCCTGGAAGCATATTCAGGAAGGGCTTTTTATGGTACTGAAACAAGATCAAAAGGTTCGTTCCGGAGTTTTTGATGAAAGTTTTACCAGAGAAAAGTTTGTAGAATTGATTTTTTCCCTGATTATTGCAGCTCTTCTGCAGCAAAATTATGATTGCAGCGGGATTTTAGGAATGGTCTGCAGAGTGCTTTACTAATAAGGAGTTATGGAAAGAGCTGCTGCGAAACGGGATTATGTTGCAGAGCAGCTCGCTGCAGATAGAGGATTTTATAAAGCAGAAATTTTTTTACACAAATATGAACGATGTTCAGAAAGGAGGTTGAAAGAATGAAGGTACAGAGAAAAACACTTTTACTCATAGCAAGTCTGGTTTGGTGTGTGGCAGGATTTAATATTTTACGCATAGGACTTCTGGCATATGCGCCGTATATTTCCGTGTTTCATATTTTTTTATCCGCTCTTGTATTTTTGGTGTTCCAGACATTTATTTTTGGTCGTCTGGTGAAAAAACATACAGAGAGAATCCGGGGTTATAGAGAAGAATATCATTTTTTTCTGAAATTTTTTGATGTGAAATCCTTTGTGATTATGGCAGTGATGATGACCGGAGGAATCTATTTGCGGGTTTCCGGGCTGGGACCGGAAGTATTCATTGCTGTATTTTATACCGGGTTGGGAGCTGCACTGTTATTAGCAGGAATCCTTTTTGGGAAAAGTTATTATAAAACCGTTCGCACGAGAAATATAGATATGGAAACTGCAAAATAAAAGCAGGAAATAAAGAAAGAGAGGATATTTTTATGCAGGCAATTGCAGAAACACTTTTTGATGCAGTCTATTTGATATCTGTGATTACAATTGGAATTCTAATGATTGCAAAAAGTAAAGGAAACAGAGAATTTCGATTATTTGGAATCATGGCAGTGGTGCTGGGTGCAGGAGATGCGTTTCATCTGATTCCCAGAGCCTTTGCCCTTTGTACAACAGGACTGGAAAATTTTACAGAAGCATTAGGTATGGGAAAATTTATCACTTCAATCACTATGACAATTTTCTATATTCTTCTGTACTATGTGTGGCGGATTCGTTATAAAATCAAAGGGAAAAATGGAGTGACAGCAACGGTTTATGTTTTGGCAGCGTTACGAATCTTATTGTGTCTGTTCCCGCAAAATCAATGGCTGAGTGCAGATGCGCCTCTTTCCTGGGGAATTTACCGAAACATTCCGTTTGCCCTGTTGGGACTCTTGATTATTCTTCTGTTTTACAAAAGTGCAAAAGAACATAAGGATAAAGAATTTCAGTATATGTGGCTGACTATTGTACTGAGCTTTGGATTTTATATTCCGGTGGTGCTTTGGGCAGATACCATTCCCATGATTGGAATGCTGATGATTCCAAAGACCTGTGCTTATGTATGGACAGTTCTGATTGGATTTCAGGCAATGAGAAATGCGAATAAAAAGAAATAGAAAAGAGAGTTGCTGTACGAAACCGTAATCTGAAGTATTTATAGTGCGGATTTCTTACAGCAGCCCTTTTCTGTTTTATGATTTTGTCAGATGTTTATTTTGTCATAACTGTAAAACTCTCTCCAACAGGCTGGAAGTCCGAGCTCATTTGTCCACTTTCTTCCGGCATCTTGGCAATATACGGAGTCAGCGTCAGAGATTCTGCCTCATCACGGATATATCCGTTTTTCAGTGTGTCCACTTCCATGCAGCCAATGTGGTCATTGACAGTACGAAGGGAAAATTCCACCGGATTTCCCAGATTATCTGTTCCTTTCAGAACAATATCGTAATCCATGCGCTCCGTAGTAAATTTGAAATAAATTTTCTGTCCCATAGCATTCGAGGAATATTTATAAAATTTGAGTGTTGTCTGGTCAGGCAGAGAAACTTCTGTGTCCAGAGAAGCAGTAAACGTATCTTCAAGGAGCTCTTTTCCGGTGGCGGCAAAGGAAAAGCTGCCTATGGCTTTGCCGTCCACAGAGTATCGCAGTTCCATATCCAGGCTTTCTGTAGAATCCACAGGTTCCAGAGCAATGCGCCGGGAAGAGATCAGGTTATAGTCATCAGCCTGTTCCATACCGCCGCTTGCTCCCCAGGAGGCCATTTTTCCGTTAATGAATACATTTACATCACAGGTCGCAGCTCCGTTTCCGGCAAAGTTTTCTATTTTTTCTGGCACGGTCAGGGTGTCAGAAATGTAAAGGAGATTTTCGTCCAGCACCACGTCATTTAGCGTTACGGTAAATCCGTCCTTGCTGATGGTACCTCCCACAACGGTGCGGTAAGGAGATAAATCCTTCTGGATACCCAGAAGCTGGGACAGATTGTAGGTGACGGATTTCATACCCGCATAGACAAGTGTCTGTGTGGGCGGAAAGAACAGAGTGGTTCCCATGATACATACGGCAACGGCTGCGGCGGCAACATATTTTACAGGGCTGCGGCGCCTGGTATGGCGGACAGAAAACTGTTTTTTCCATTTTTTCAGTTCCAGTTCCGAAACCTGGGAAGATTCGTAGGAATCTGCCTGGTTATCCATTTCATTTAAAAGAGTATAAATCTGTTCCTTCATAAGCGTTCGCTCCTTTCTCTCATTTGTGTAAATTGATTGCGGATACGTTTTTTTCCTCTGGAGAGCCGATTATAAATTACAGGCTTTGTAAGGCCGGTGGAACGGCTGACTTCCTCCATGTTTTCTTCATCAATATAGAGTTTCAGGAAAAGCTCCCGGTCTTTTGGCTTCAGGCAGGAAAGCATTTGCTGGGTTTCTTCTGAAAATTCCTGTTCTATAGCATGGAACTCCGCTGAACATACGGTCTGTGTAGCAGACTGTCCCTGCTCTTCCATGGCTTCCCAGCTTGTTTCCAGCATATGAACCGCATGTTTCCGCTTGCAGTCCAGAGCTTTTAGTCTGGCAACTCCTGCAATCCAGTTGGCAAAAGAGTTTTTTTCCGGCTGATAGGATTCAATGTGATTCCACACAGCGAAAAATACATCATTTTGACATTCTTCTTCCAGATGGGGAAGGTTTCCCAGATATTTATGTATCACAGCTTTCACCAGACCGCCGTAATGTATCATGCAATATTCCAGAGCTTTCTCCTTTTTTCGGCAGAGCAGAGGAATAAAATTATCTTCTGTTACTTTCATAGCGTCCTCATTCCCTTCTGTATTTTATCTTATACTATATATTCGTTTCCCGGCATGGGTTTTCTATCACTTTCCGAAAAAATTTTATTTATCGTCAGGAATCTGCCGTCCCTCGTGGTTCATATGGTAGTTATCCCGGTAGATAAGCTGAGAAACAGGAACAAATTCATATCCTTTTTCCTGTAGAGTGGTAATTACCTTTTCTAAAGCGTCTTTGGTATATTTGGCGCCGTTATGACAGAGAATAATACTGCCGTTTCCCAGATTTTTGTTTTCTGTCACACGTTTTACAATGTCATCTGCCCCATAGTCTTTCCAGTCCAGAGAGTCAATGTTCCACTGAATGGGATAATAGTTGTTTTTACGGGCATTTTTCACCACTTCATTGTCATAATCTCCATAGGGCGGACGAAAGAGGAACATATCATAGCCGGTAAGCTCCTTGACTTTGTTATGTACGGTCATCAGTTCCCGGGTTTTCTCTTCGTCGCTTAGCTTTGTCATGTATTTATGATTTTGACTGTGATTTCCAAGGTCATGTCCTGCCTCAAAAATCCGTTTTACGTCTTCAGGATAGCTTTCCACCCAGCCTCCGGTCATAAAGAAGGTGGCTTTTACGTTATGTTTGGCAAGAATATCCAGAATGGTCTGTGTGTCCTCATTGCCCCAGGCAGCGTCAAAACTGATGGAAATCTGCGGCTTTTGTGTTTCTACACAGTAAATAGGAAGTTCTCTGCCTCCTGCTGTGCTGCTTACGGATACAATATCCGGCAGAATCGAGGCGGCGCACAAAAAGAGAAGCCCTGCAAAGGACATAAGAATAAGAGTGTTCAGAAGTTTTTTTGGCAAAAGGAAATCTCCTTTCAGAGAGATTGGTTATCTACAGTTTATGGAAGAAAAAAGAAAAAAAGAACGGGAGGCTGCCACATTTGGCACAGAAATCCTTCTGTCTGTTCTTTTCTGTGGTAGCCCCGATACAGCGAAGAAAGAAAGTGGAAGCTTATCTTTCGCTGTTGGATTCTTCTGCATGGAATTTCTGGTGTTCTTCCATTAATTCCAGGAAAAGCTGAGAAAAGGTCCAGAAGCTGTTCTGGGGTGTGAGAATGGCTTTCAAAGCTACCTGAGGAAGTACTTCATTTTTCATGGCAGTAAGGAGCATGTCCAGATTTTTTTCCGAAAAGTAGCATAAAACCATAACCTCCTGAGAGATTGCAGGAGGGATTTCCAGCGGAGAAACCTTTCTGGTGGGAAAGCCCTTGACTTTTGCAAGATATCCTACGGTCTGCGGAAACTGAATCGGCAGAACGGGAATCAGAGAAAAGCCCATGCGGCTTACCCCTTTTTCCAGAAGTTTGCGTTTTTCTTCCTGTCCGTGGTCATAATAAAGTATAGTTGGTTTGCGGTTCATGTGATGTCCCCCTAGATACATAATGATACTTTCATCATATACTGGAAGTCGAGATTTTTCAACGGGTTTTCAAAGAAAGTGCAGCGCCCCCTTAGTTGACATTAGACAGGGAGATTAGTATACTTAGGGGTATATAGAATGTGAGGGATAGAATTTGGATAAAATCAGAGTACATCTTTTGGGAAGGCCGTATGTAGAAGCAGGAGGAGAGCGGGTAAATTTTCCATATAAAAAGGCAGAGGGCTTCTTCTATTATCTTTGTGTAAAGAAAACTGCGACAAGAGAAGAAATTATTTATGTGCTGTGGGGTGCAGATAACGAGAATGTAGGTCGGAAGAATTTAAGAGAGGCTGTTTATCAGATAAAAAAACTGCTGGGAAAGGAAATTCTGGTGACTGCGGGACATACCAGTATTTCTTTGAACCCGGAGTGTATGCCGGAAATTGACTGGGACAGCATAAACGAAGACAATATTCTGGAACAGGAAGAGGAGGGTTTTCTTTCACACTTCCATATTAAGAACAGCTATGAATTTGAGGAATGGGTAGATTCTATGCAGGAACAGTACAACCGATTCTTTCTCAAGTCTGTGCGTCAGAGGCTTTATGAGGCAGATGCTGTGAAGGATATGGCTCAGATTCAGAAATACAGCAACATTCTGTTAAAACATGACCCTTATAATGAGAAGCTTTATCAGGAGATTATGGATATTTATGCTTCCGGTGGCAATTATAATATGGCTATTAAGCTGTATTATGATTTGGAGAAAATACTGGATGAGGAGCTGGGGGTAGAGCCTTCTCCGGAGATTACGGAGCTTTTTCACCGGATTTTTAATGTGAAAGGAAACGTTGCATCAGACAGTGGAAACTGGAATCTTCCGTTTACCGGAAGAACAGAGGAGATTTACCGTATCAGCGAATGCCTTACCGGTTCAGGAAGATGGCAGTGTCCTCAATGTGTTGCCATAGGCGGAGAGGAGGGTGTGGGAAAATCCGCGCTGCTGGAAAAGACAAGACAGATGGTAAAAGGCTATCAGATGATTTCCCTGCATGCAGCATGTTATAAAGATGAAACAGAGTTTTTCCTCCGCCCTTGGAACGACATTTTCTGGGAAATTGAGCAGTGTATGGAAAATGGCCTTTTGGAAAGAGATATTACCGATGATGAAAGAGGCAAGCTGAAAAAAGTGTTAAAGGGGCTTTTGTCAGAGGGTAGTGAAAAGATGGGGCGGCTGACTTATCAGATTATGGAGCAGTCTGTACTGGAAATGTTTCGCAGGATTGCACAGCAGCATAAGGTGGTTCTGTTCTTTGATGATATCCAGTACATGGATCAGATGAGCTTCCAGCTTTTAAACCGTGTGCTGCTCACCATTGGGACGGATCGGCTGCTTCTTGTGTGTACCTATAGCCAGGACAGTGACACAAAGGTTATGGAAGCCCTGGAAAAGCTGATGAAAAAAGACTGTCTGCAGGTCATTGCACTGAACTCCTTTACAAGAAAAGAGGCAGATGAGCTGCTGCACCGGTATCTTCCACAGCTTGATAAGGAGGAGGAAAAGCGGGAGAATATTTACCAGATGACAGATGGAAATGCGTTTTTCCTTATGGAACTTATGAATCTCATTAAAGAGAAGGGATACACCCTGGAAATTTCCCCCAAGACAACCAATGTGATTAAAGCACGTCTGGCAGAAATTCCGGAGAGTGAGAATGAGGTGCTGGAGTGCATGTCCCTTTCCCCGGAGAAAATCAGCATAGAGGAGCTGGAGCTTTTGCTTCCCAAAATAGACCGTCTGACACTCCTTCAGATACTGGAGCGGCTGCAGGAGCGGCATTTGATTAAAGAAATGCTGGTGGGATGGAATATCTATTATAAATTTGTCCATCGGGTTTTTCGGGAGTATCTGTATGAGCGGCAGAGTATTGGTAAAAAGCGCATGTATCATGAGATACTGGCAGAGTATTATGAGAAACAGGCAGAGGCGAAAAAAAATTTCGAGAGTCTTCCAATGATTATTCACCACTATGAGAGAAGCCATAATCAGGTGAAAACATATGAGTATAAGATAAAATATCTGAAAGAATACTATACCATTGTAAATGAGAACTTTCCTGTGCTTCATTGGGAGATAGAATATGGCAGCGACGAATTTTGCATTACAAAAGGAGCGGCAGAAATGCTGGCTTTGGCTGAAGAAGTGATTCGTCTGGAGGAAAATTCTCATCAGGCGCAGGAAATGAAAATGGAAATGTATTACGTCAAGGGACGTTATAAAATTGCAGTGGGAGAATACGAAGCAGGGATTTTCTGTATTCAGAAGAGCATGGAGCTGGCAGAGCTTTTGGGTGAAGAAAAAATGTTGCTGAATAATTTCAAGCAGATGATTTTCTATGGAATCCAGGTGGAGGACTTAAAGCTGGTGGAAGCCTATGTGAATCGGGGACTGGAGCTTTTAGAAAAGGAGCAGCAGCCGGCTGAGGAAAAGGGCGTCTTTACCAGGTTAAAGGGCTGGTATCTGCTGTACAGAGGTTCTTATGAGGAGGCAGAGCAAACCCTTCATAAAGCTATGGAGCTGTTCCGTGCCAGTGCAGAAGAAAAGGAGCACTTTCGTATGGGGATTGCTGCCTGCCATGGATATCTGGGAGATATGAAGAGAATACAGGGAGATTTGGAGGCTGCTCTTGCCTGTTATCAAAAGGCAGTGGAATTGGGAAGCGGAAAGGTTATCACCAATGGTATGGGACAGTTTTATTCCGGACTCGGACAGATTTATTACCTGCAGGGAAAGGAAGCACAGGCAGAGGAGTATCTGGAGAAGGCAGTGTCCTGCTTAAAGCGTCATGGATATTACTGGGGACTGGAGAGGGCAGAGGCATATATGGCAATGCTTTTGTGGAATGAGGGTAGAAAAGAGGAGGCAAAAGCCTTTTATCAGGATAGCCTAAAGCTGTCGGAAAAAATTAAAAACCCCACAACCATGGGGCTTTTAAAAGAGATTCACGCTTATATTACAGAGTGAATTTATTGTGGTAATATAGTAAAGTTGCTTATGTAAAGTCAAAACGTCTAAAAAGATATTATGCAAAATGACATTTATTGACGCTTTTTTGACACCTAAATCTGTATAATTCCACATATAATATATATAGGAAAAGAGGGTGCGATATGAACAATATTGTAATCACGGGAAAGGACCTGACTTTAGAGCAGATAGCAGCTATCTGCCGCGGTCATGCGAAAATTGAATTAGCAGAGGAAGCAAAACAGAACATCATCGAATCCAGAAAGGTTGTAGATGAATTAGTTGCGGAAGAAAAGGTTGTATACGGAATTACAACCGGATTTGGTAAATTCAGTGATGTGGTAATTTCTCAGGATCAGTGCAAGGCGCTTCAGAAAAACCTGATTATCACACACGCAGTAGGTGCAGGAAATCCATTTTCAGAGGATATTGCGAGAGGAATCATGCTTCTTCGTATCAACAATCTGGTAAAAGGATTTTCCGGTATCCGTCTGGAAACTGTACAGACAATGGTAGATATGCTGAATAAGGGAGTTACTTCCTTTATCCCAGAGAAAGGTTCTCTGGGTGCTTCCGGTGACCTTGCTCCATTATCTCACATGGTATTACCGATGCTGGGACTTGGTATGGCTTATTATGAAGGTGAACTTCTCCCAGGTGCAGAAGCTATGAAACGCGCAGGTATTCCTACAATTGAATTATCTGCAAAAGAAGGTCTTGCATTAAACAATGGTACACAGGCTATGACATCAGCAGGTTCTCTTGCTCTTTATGATGCACTGAACTTACTGAAAGTAGCTGATATTGCAGATGCACTCTGCTTTGAAGCACAGAATGGTGTTGTAGATGCCCTGGACCACAGAGTACATGATGTTCGTCCGCATTCCGGACAGCTTGCAACAGCAAGAAATCTGTTAAGATTGCTGGAAGGCAGCAAAAATACTACACGCCAGGGAGAAATCCGCGTACAGGACGCTTACTCCTTAAGATGTTCACCGCAGATTCACGGCGCAAGCAAAGATGCAATCAACTATGTATTAGATAAAGTAAATATTGAAATCAATTCTGTAACAGATAACCCGATTATCTTCAAGGAAGACCGTGCAGGTATTTCAGGCGGTAACTTCCACGGTCAGCCAATGGCATTAAGCTTTGACTTCCTTGGTATCGGTGTAGCCGAACTGGCGAACGTTTCTGAAAGACGTATTGAACGTCTGGTAAACCCGGCTTACAGTGATTTGCCGGCATTCCTTACACCGCATGGTGGAGTTTGCTCAGGTTTCATGATTGTTCAGTACTCAGCAGCAGCATTAGTATCTGAAAACAAGGTGCTTGCTCACCCTGCATCTGTTGACAGTATTCCGTCATCAGCAGGACAGGAAGACCACGTATCCATGGGTACTATTGCAGCAAGAAAGGCTGGAGAGATTGCTAAGAACGTAAGACGTGTTCTTGCTATGGAATTGATGGTTGCCTGCCAGGGTATTGATATGAGAGGTAATAAGGGTCTTGGTAAAGGTACACAGGCTGCTTACGATTTAGTTCGTAAACAGGTAGCAACCTTAGACGATGACCGCGAATTATACGGCGATATCAACTATTGCGAAGAAATCATTGAAAATGGTTCCCTAATCAAAGCAGTAGAAGAGGCCATTGGTGGAGCAATCGAAACAAGATAAAAATTTTATCACGGGTGCAATGCCGCCGTGTTTGGAGAGGGACCCCTTTAGCGGCGGCATTAATGTAAAAAAGAGGGAGGTTTATTTATGGAAAATTTACTTAATCCTGTAATTGTGGCAGTGTTGCTTTTATGCGTACTCTGCCTGTTGAAAGTAAATGTATTACTGTCCATGTTGGTTTCACTGTTTGTAGCAGGAATTATTGGCGGGTTGCCGCTTGTTGGTGATGACAGTATTATGAGTTCTGTAATTGCCGGATTCAGCGGTAATGCAGAAACCGCACTGGCATATGTACTGCTTGGTACTTTTGCTTCAGCTATGGCGTATACCGGTATCACAGAAATCCTTTCTAAGAAAATTGCGAAAGCAGTAGGCGGAAATAAATGGATTCTGTTGACTATCTTATTGGTAATTGCATGTGCATCTCAGAATATTATTCCGATTCATATTGCATATATCCCGATTCTGGTTCCGCCATTACTGGCTATGATGAACAAGATGAAACTGGACAGACGTGGAGTTGCCTGTACCATCGCATTTGGTCATAAGGCGCCTTACATTGCAGTTCCTATGGGATTCGGTCTGATTTTCATGGGCATTATCAGAGATAACATCAATGATAATGCAAAAGACTTTGGCTGGAAAGTTACCGTCAATGACATTACAGCAGTTAACTGGATTCTTGCAGTGGCTATGCTTATTGGTCTTGCTATTGCAGTATTCATTACATACAGAAAACCTCGTGAATACAAAGATATTCAGCTTGAGGGCGTACATGAATCAGAAGATTTGACACTGAAATACCAGCACTGGGTAACACTTGCAGCCATCGTAGTTGTAGTTGCTCTGCAGATTATTTATGGTTCTCTTCCGGTTGCAGCTCTTGGCGGACTTCTGGTTATGTTTATCTTCCAGGCAGTAAAACCGAAAGATATTGATGAACAGTTCCAGGGCGGTATTAAATTAATGGGATTCATCGCATTTGTTATGTTAGTAGCAGGCGGTTTTGCAACTGTTCTGCAGAATACAGGTGCAGTAGATGAGCTGGTTAAGAGTGCAATTTCTTTGATGAACGGAAACAAATGGGTTGCAGCAACCATTATCACATTAATCGGTCTTCTGGTAACTATGGGTATTGGTACTTCCTTTGGTACCGTTCCTGTACTGGCAGTATTATACGTTCCGTTATGTCACGAAATGGGCTTCTCACCGGCAGCAACCATCGTTCTGATGTCAGCAGCAGCAGCTCTTGGAGATGCTGGTTCACCTGCATCAGACACAACGCTTGGTCCAACCTCCGGTTTGAATGCCGATGGTCAGCATGACCATATCTGGGATACCTGTGTACCAACATTCTTACATTTCAATATCCCGTTGATGATTGCTGCAATCGTTGCAGCTCAGTTCTTATAAGAGTAGGACGTGGGTTCGAGATTTTATTCGGCACCCGTTACCCTTATATATACAATAGATTGCAATCGTCTATTGTCTTATCATGCAAGAAGAATCTGCTTCGTCGCCTGCGGAGCAGATTCTTTTTTTTGAAAACTTTACAATTTTACTCTGGAAACTTTTGAGGAAGTGTGGTAAACTAAGAGCGAAATAAAGAATAGATTTCTAAAAAAATGAAAAAATAAAGTTTAACAGGAGGTATTTATAATGAAAAAATATGTATGTGAACCATGCGGATATGTATATGATCCAGAATTAGGAGATCCGGATAACGGAATCGAACCAGGAACTGCTTTTGAAGATCTTCCGGAAGATTGGGTATGCCCGGTTTGCGGATTAGGCAAAGAAGAATTTGTAGAAGAAGCGTAATTCATATTTCCATACAGGATAAAATTTATTTCAGATAGGAAAAGAGCCGGAGGCTGTCGCATAAAGCACAGTTTCTGGCTTTTTCTTTCTTGAAAAATGGAAGAAAAGGTAAAATAAATTTGCGAAAAACAGAGAATTGCATTAATATAGTCATATGAAATTTTTTGCAGGAGGAGAAAACGTATGGTTTACACAATCAAAAATGAGAAAATGGAGGTTTCTATCCAATCTCTTGGAGGGCAGATGTGTTCTGTAAAGGACGCAGAAGGCAGAGAGTATTTATGGCAGAGAGATAAAAAATACTGGGGGGACAGCGCCATTAATCTGTTTCCTTATATTGCCCGTCTGACAGAGGGAAAATATACTTATAAAGGGAAAACCTATGAAATGGATATCCACGGATTTTTAAAGGATTCTGTTTTAAAGGTAAAGGATAAGACAGAGAGCAAGATTGTATTTTCTTTACAGGACAGTGAGGAAACCTACCGCCAGTATCCTTTTCACTTTGAGTTAAAGCTGAAATATGAGTTAAAGGGCAGGGAATTAAAGGTGACTTACAGTGTACAGAATAAGGATAAAAAGACCATGTATTTCGGCATTGGGGGACACCCGGGCTTTGGACTGCCTCTGGAGGATGGGCTGAATTTTGAAGACTATTATATTGAATTTGTAAATACGGACAACATGATGCGTGTGGGAATGTCTGAGGATTGCTTTGTTACAGGAGAGGACAACCTCTTTGCCCTTGATGCTCGGAACCGTCTGCACCTGCGCCACGATTTATTTGATGATGATGCGATTATTCTGAGAAATGTGCCTACCCGTATGCGTCTGGAAAGCGAAAAGGGAAAAGCAGGTCTGGAAATGGAAACAAAGGGGCTGCCTTATCTTGGAATCTGGCATATGCCTCATACAGACGCACCTTATGTTTGCATAGAGCCGTGGAGTTCCCTTCCCTCCAGAAAAGGAGTAGTAGAAGATTTGGAAACACAGGAAAATCTGCAGGCGCTGAAAGCAAAGGGATATTACTCTGGATTCTTTACACTGAAGTTAAAGGAAGCGGTATAACACAGACAGGAGGATGCGAAAATGAAATTTACGAAAATGCAGGGAATCGGGAATGACTATGTTTATGTCAATTGTCTGGAGGAAGAGGTGAAAAATCCTTCTGAGGTTGCAAAAAAGGTCAGTGACCGTCATTTTGGCATTGGTTCAGATGGACTGATTTTAATCAAGCCATCTGAAAAGGCAGACTTTGAAATGGAAATGTACAATGCAGACGGAAGCCAGGGGGCTATGTGCGGAAATGGTATCCGGTGCGTGGCAAAATACGTATATGACTATGGGCTTACAGATAAAACCCAGGTCAGTGTGGATACAAAGAGCGGAATTAAGTATCTGGATTTGACTGTCAGGGACGGAAAAGCTGTGGAGATTAAGGTGAATATGGGAAGTCCTGTCCTGGAAACTGAGAAAATTCCCATGAAATACCCCCAGTCCCCGGTAATTTCAAAACCCCTGAATGTGGAGGAAAACATTTATGAGGTGACAGCCGTATCCATGGGAAATCCTCATGCCGTGGTATTTATGGAGGATATTCAAAATCTGGATCTTGAAAAAGTGGGACCCGGCTTTGAAAAGCACATGGCCTTTCCGGAGAGCGTCAATACAGAATTTGTCCATGTCCTTGACCGCAATACCGTAGAAATGCGGGTGTGGGAGAGAGGCAGCGGCGAAACTCTGGCATGTGGCACCGGAGCCTGTGCAGTGGCAGTTGCCTGTGTGTTAAACGGATATACCCAGGAGCAGGTAACAGTAAAACTGCTGGGCGGTGATTTGAAGATTTTCTGGGACAGAAGAGATAATCTGGTGTATATGACAGGCCCGGCTGAAGTGGTATTTGACGGAGAAATTCAGATTTAGGAGATTGGAGAAAGGAACAGAAGAGAAAGGTTAAAAAAATGATTTTAAAAAGAAATATGAGCCTTGAGGATAAGGGGTTTTATTCCAATGTTGTGCGTCTGGTGATGCCCATGGCAATCCAGAACCTGATTAACGTAGGCGTTACCTCTACGGACGTTATTATGCTGGGAAAAGTAGGAGAAACAGCCCTTTCCGGGGTTTCTCTGGCAAATCAGGTGTATTTTATCCTGTCCCTTTTATTTTTCGGACTGACCTCTGGAGCCTGTGTGCTGACTGCACAGTACTGGGGAAAAAAGGATACCAGAACCATTGAAAAAGTTATGGGAATGTCTTTTCGGATTTCTCTTTTAGGAGCGGCGGTGTTTACTGTGGCGGCGCTGGCCTTTCCGGGGCTTCTGATGCGGATTTTTACTGCAGACAAGGCAGTCATTGAGGCAGGAATCAGCTATCTGAGAATTGTGGCATTTTCTTATATGCTGTCTGCTTTTACCAATGTGTATCTGAATATTATCCGCAGTGTGGAGAAGGTAGTGATTGCTACTGTGGTATACGGGACTTCCCTTGTTGCCAATGTGATTTTTAATGCCATTTTCATCTTCGGCCTTTTGGGTGTGCCTGCCATGGGAGCAGCAGGAGCAGCCCTTGGAACTTTGCTTGCAAGGGTTATCGAGGTACTGATTGTGGTCTTCTATGCAGTGAAGATGAATGATGTGGTAAAAATTCACATAAAGGATTTGTTTGTAAAAGACAAAGCTTTGGGAAAGGACTTTTTTACCTATGCCTTTCCCGTGCTTTTGAATGAGCTTGCTTGGGGTGCAGGTATGGCGGCGATTTCTGCTATTGTGGGACATCTGGGAAGTTCTGTGGTAGCGGCACATTCAGTCGCTCAGGTATGCAGACAGCTCTCTATGGTCATCGGATTCGGAATTTCCAATGCAGCGGCTATTATGATTGGAAAAGCTATCGGAGAAAAGAAAGAGGAGCTGGCAAGACAGTATGGAAAGCGTTTTGTAAAGATTGCCGTTATTTGCGGAATCGGAGGCGGACTTCTGATACTGTGCATCTCTCCTCTGGTAAGAAGCCTGTTGAATCTGACCCCTCTGGCAAAGAGCTATCTCACTGCAATGATGCTGATTATGTCCTATTACGTTGTGGGACAGTCAGTCAATACAACTATGATTGTGGGAATTTTCCGTGCAGGGGGAGATACCAGGTTTGGGCTTATTTTAGATGTGAGTGTTATGTGGCTGTGTTCCATTGCAGGAGCAGCCATTGGAGCATTTGTCATTGGAATCCCCATGCCTTGGATTTATATTCTGCTGTGCAGTGATGAAATTATTAAGATTCCATTTTCTGTATATCGCTACAGAACGTATAAGTGGCTGAAAAATGTCACCAGATAGCAGGGGAGAAAAGACGGATAAATGGAAAGAAACACTTGACAAAAATAAAATTGTGCAACTTCAATAATGCTCTTTTCAAAATCGGTTTCCATAAAAGGAAAACCGGGAAAAAACCGGCAGCGGAAAAAATTTTTTCCGGGAAAGAAACTTGTCGAAGTATGTTGAATACAGGCTTAAATGAAGAAAGTGGAGGATATTAGTACAGAATTGTGCAATATTCCCACTTTCTTTCCTGTGTGAAAAGTGATATACTGTGGAATACAAAATGTTGTGAAGCAGAAAAGTGAAAAATATTATGCTATACCAGATATAGTGTTTTAAAATGTATGAGGTGAAAGTGATGATGTATGTAGTTAAGAAAGACGGTACGAAAGAGGATTTTGACGTTCAGAAAATCGTCAGGGCAGTGAATAAGTCCGCCTCCAGAATTATGTATAAGTTTAAAGAGGACGAGGTGGAGTTTATCTGCAGCTATGCCCAGGAGAAGGCAGGTTCTCTTGAGAAAGAGGAAATCTCCATTCAGGATATGCACAATATTGTGGAGGGAGCTTTGGAAAGAGTCAATCCGTCTGTTGCCAAGAGCTACAGAGATTATCGGAACTATAAGCATGATTTTATTCATATGATGGATGAGGTGTATACAAAAAGTCAGTCTATCCGTTATATCGGGGATAAGAGCAATGCCAATACAGATAGCGCCCTGGTTGCCACAAAACGCAGCCTGATTTTTAATGAGCTGAATAAAGAGCTGTATCGGAAGTTCTTTATGACACGTAATGAGCTGCAGGCATGTAAGGACGGCTATATTTATATCCATGACCAGTCTGCAAGACTGGATACCATGAACTGCTGTCTTTTTGATGTGGCAAATGTGTTAAAGGGCGGATTTGAAATGGGAAATGTGTGGTACAATGAGCCAAAAACCCTGGATACGGCTTTTGACGTTATGGGCGATATCATTTTAAGTACTGCTGCCCAGCAGTACGGCGGCTTTACTGTGCCTGAGGTGGACAAGATTCTGGCACCCTATGCGGAGAAAAGTTATGTAAAATACAAAGAAGAATTTCTTTCCTACGTGGATCCAGACTGGGCTCTGGCTGAGGAGAGAGCAGAGCAGTATGCTGTGGATAAGGTAAAGAGAGATTTTGATCAGGGATGGCAGGGCATTGAATATAAGTTAAACACCGTAGGCTCTTCCAGAGGAGATTATCCTTTTGTAACCGTAACTCTGGGTCTGGGTATGAAGAAATTTGAGAAAATGTGCAGCATTTCTCTTCTGGAGGTTCACAAGGGCGGTCAGGGAAGAGAAGGACATAAAAAACCGGTGCTGTTTCCGAAAATCGTATTCCTTTATGATGAGAATATTCACGGAGAAGGCAAAGAAGGGGAAGATGTATTTGAGGCAGGTATTTCCTGCTCTGCAAAGACCATGTATCCGGACTGGTTGTCTTTAAGTGGCAAGGGTTATATTTCCAGTATGTATAAGAGATACGGAAAGGTTATCAGCCCTATGGGCTGCAGGGCATTTTTAAGCCCCTGGTATGAAAGAGGCGGCATGACTCCTGCTGACGACAAGGATGTTCCTGTGTTTGTGGGAAGATTTAATGTAGGCGCAGTCAGCCTGCATCTGCCTATGATTCTGGCAAAGGCAAGGGCAGAGGACAAGGATTTTTACGAAGTGCTGGACTTTTATCTGGAAATGATTCGGAATTTGCATATCCGTACCTATGATTACCTGGGAGAGATGAAGGCCTCCACCAATCCTCTGGCTTATTGTGAAGGCGGCTTTTACGGCGGAAATTTAAAACCATCTGATAAGATTAAACCGCTTTTAAAGCCAATGACTGCGTCCTTTGGCATTACGGCTTTAAATGAACTGCAGGAGCTGTATAACGGCAAATCTATCCGTGAGGACGGCAAATTTGCCCTTGAGGTTTTGCAGTATATCAATAAAAAGGTAGAGCAGTACAAGATTGAGGATGGCAATCTGTATGCAATTTATGGTACTCCGGCAGAAAGCCTCTGTGGTCTGCAGGTTGAGCAGTTCCGCAAAATGTACGGCATTGTGGAAGGGGTTTCAGACCGTCCTTATGTAAGTAACAGCTTTCATTGTCATGTAACTGAGGATATGACCCCCATTGAAAAGCAGGACTGTGAGGGGCGTTTCTGGGAACTGTGCAACGGCGGCAAAATTCAGTATGTGCGCTATCCTATTGGCTACAATGTAGATGCAATCCGGGCGCTGGTACGCAGAGCTATGGAGCTTGGCTATTATGAAGGGGTAAATCTGTCCCTGGCTTATTGCGACGACTGCGGACACGAAGAACTGGAAATGGACGTGTGTCCGGTGTGCGGTTCCAGAAACCTGACAAAAATCGACCGCATGAACGGCTATCTTTCCTATAGCCGTGTGCATGGAGATACCCGTTTGAATTCTGCAAAAATGGCAGAAATTGCAGAGCGTAAATCCATGTAGCAGCAAAAAAACGTTCCTTTTGTGCAAGAAATATATGAAGCAGTGTAAAGGTTTGGTATTGGATTTCCTTACAAATTGTGGTAACATAAAAGAGTTTTGAGAATAAAAACATAAATACAAATTTAGAAGGACTTGAGGAGGAACGACATGGAATCTTACAGGTATTTATTGGACTTGGCGCTGATATTGCTGACTACAAAGGTGTTTGGGCTTCTGACCAGGCGCATCAGTCTGCCCCAGGTAGTGGGTGCATTGCTGGCAGGTCTGCTTTTGGGACCGGCGTGTCTTGGGGTTCTGCACCAGACAGAGTTTATTTATCAGGTGTCAGAAATCGGCGTAATTGTTCTGATGTTCTGTGCAGGACTGGAAACAGATATCGATGAGCTGAAAAAGAGCGGAAAAGCTTCTTTTATTATTGCACTTTTAGGCGTTTTGATACCGCTTCTTGGCGGGCTTGGTGTGGCAGCGTATTTTAACCAACCGGGTATGCTGGAAACTACAGCAAATAGCAGCCTGATTCTGCAGAATGTGTTTATCGGTGTTATTCTGACTGCCACGTCTGTAAGTATTTCCGTGGAAACCTTAAAGGAAATGGGCAAGCTCAATACCAGAGCCGGAAATGCCATTTTAGGAGCAGCCATTATTGATGATATTCTGGGTATTATTGCTCTGACTGTGATTACCAGTCTGGCAGATTCTTCTGTGAATGTATGGCTGGTATTCGGAAAGATTTTGGGATTTTTTGTGTTCATTGGTGTGGGCGGATATCTGATTCATATTCTGTTCCAGAAATGGGTGAAGGGATATGAAAGAGATTTAAGACGATTTGTTATTCTTGCCTTTGTTATCTGTCTTCTGTTTTCTTACTGTGCAGAAGAGTTTTTCGGAGTTGCGGATATTACAGGTGCGTTCTTTGCTGGTTTGATTATTACAAAGACTACACATACAAATTATATTGCAAGACGATTTGGAATTTTATCTTATATTTTCTTATCTCCGGTATTTTTTGCAAATATTGGTCTGCAGGTAGAACTACCCAAGATGAGTACCATGATTGTGGTATTTGCTGTAGCGTTGGTGATTGTGGCTGTGCTGACAAAGATTGTAGGCTGTGGTCTGGGCGCCAAGATGTGCCATTACAGCAATCAGGACTGTGTCCGTATTGGTATGGGTATGATTTCCAGAGGTGAGGTTGCTCTGATTGTGGCAGCAAAGGGAAATGCCCTTGGTCTTATGGCGCCGGAACTTTTGGGACCTGTTGTAATTGTTGTGGTTATTACTACGATTATTTCACCGATTTTGCTGAAACTGACTTTCAGAGAGAAGAAAGGGGCTGTACAGGAGCATGATTATGTGGAAACAGAATTAATCAAACAGGTACAGAGCTTTGAAGATGAAGAAAGACAGGAAAAATCCAGATTTATAAAAAATAAATAGGAAACAGGAAAAGAGCCGCTACAGAGAAAACTGTGTCGGCTCTTTCGGATAAAGGAGGAAATATGGCAGCAACCATTGTGATTGTGATTCTTTTGGCAGCCTACAGCTTTTGGGTGGTGCGGAAGAAAATAAAAGATATAAAAAACGGAAAATTCTGCGGCGGGAATTGTGAGGGCTGTCAGGGCTTCTGTGGAAAGAAAGGCGGAGAGAAATTATGAAGCTTTTGTTGGCAGCAGTAAATGCAAAATACATTCATTCCAATCTTGCTGTGTACAGCATGAAGGCATACTGCAGGGAGTATGCAGAGCAGATAGAACTGGCAGAATATACCATTAATCAGCAGGAGGACGAGATTTTAAAGGATTTGTACAGGAGAAAACCAGATGTTCTATGTTTTTCCTGTTATATCTGGAATATTTCTTTTGTAAAGGAATTGATTCGGGATATTAAGAAAATCCTGCCAGATACCGTGATTTGGGTGGGAGGTCCGGAGGTGTCCTATGATGCAGAGCAGGTTCTTGCAGAACTGCCGGAGATTTTCGGTGTCATGTGCGGAGAAGGAGAAGAAACTCTCCGGGAATTGATGCGATATTATGTAAATATAGAGAAACAGGAAAAAGCAGAGATTAAGGCTGTCCGGGGAATTGTTTTTCGAGAGAAAGGGGCGGCAGACCGGGAGTTTGATTCTGCAGAGGTGTGTGCAGAGCAGTCATCAGAGCAGGGCGTACAGGGGAAGTATGTCAGGACTGCAGCCAGAGAAATTATGGATATGGATACCCTGGTTTTTCCATATGAGGATATGGAGTTTTTTCAGCACCGGATTATCTATTATGAAAGCAGCAGGGGCTGTCCTTTCTCCTGCAGCTACTGTCTTTCTTCTATAGATAAGAAGCTGCGCTTTCGGAGTCTTTCTCTGGTAAAAAACGAGCTGCAGTTTTTCCTGGATAAAAAAGTGCCTCAGGTTAAATTTGTGGACAGAACCTTTAACTGCAAAAAGGAGCATGCTCTGGAAATCTGGAAATATATTAAGGAGCATGACAATGGGGTGACAAATTTTCACTTTGAAATTGCAGCAGATTTGCTCACCGAGAAGGAGCTGGAGCTGATACGCACCATGCGTCCGGGGTTGATTCAACTGGAAATCGGTGTACAGTCTACCAATGAAAAAACTATAAAGGAAATCCGCAGAAAGACCAGTTTTGAGAAAATTTCAGAAAAAGTGAAGCGGGTGCAGGAGGGAAACAATGTGCATCAGCACCTGGATTTGATTGCAGGGCTTCCCTTTGAGGGCTATGACAGCTTTAAATCTTCCTTTAATGATGTATACGGGCTGCGTCCCCAACAGCTTCAGCTTGGATTTTTAAAGGTGTTGAAGGGTTCTTATATGTATGAGAAAAAAGAAGATTACGGCTGCAGGTATAAACATCGGGAACCTTATGAGGTACTTGCCACCAACTGGCTGTCCTATGGAGAAATCTGCCGCTTAAAGGGCATTGAGGATATGGTAGAGGTTTATTACAACAGCGGACAGTTTTCCCGTACCATGGAAGCTCTGGAACAGGAGTTTGAAGACGCTTTTTCCATGTATGAGGCATTGGCGGATTTTTATGAGGAAAAGGGATACTTTGGCATTTCCCATGCCAGAATCCGTCGGTATGAGATTCTTCTGGAGTTTCTCCAGAAGCGGGGAATAGAAAACCAGGAGTATTTCAGGGAATGTATGGTTTTTGATTTGTATGCCAGAGAAAATCTGAAGACCAGACCAGGTTTTGCCGAAGAGCAGAAAGCATATAAAAAACAGATACAGAATTTTTACAGGCAGGAAGCGGAGAATCCACGATTGCTTAAAAATTATGCAGGATACCAGGCAAGGCAGCTGGAGAAAATGACCCATCTGGAGATTTTCACCTTTGATCTTTTAAAGACAGGAAGACAGAGGGAGAACTATCCTGTGCTTTTTGATTATAAGGAGCGCAGCCCCCTTACCTATGATGCCAGATGCAGCCAGGTGGAACTTGTGCAGGAGGAAAACCTATGACAAAGAGAACAAAGGAAATTCTGGATAAGCTGGATCAGGTGTATACCAGGGAATATAAGTGCTATCTGAATCATGACAATCCGGGGCAGCTTTTGATTGCCACTATGTTAAGCGCCCAGTGTACAGATGCCAGAGTGAATGTTGTGACAAAAGATTTGTTTGTTAAATATCCAAATATGCAGGCTTTTGCAGAGGCGGATTTAAAGGAACTGGAGCAGGACATAAAGCCTACAGGCTTTTATCATAACAAGGCAAAGAATATCATTGGCTGCGCCCGGCGTATCTGTCAGGTCTATGGCGGTGAGGTACCCAGAAGTCTGGAAGATTTAACAAGCCTTCCCGGTGTGGGGCGAAAGACTGCAAATGTGATTCGGGGAAATATTTTTCATGAGCCAAGCGTGGTAGTAGATACCCATGTAAAGCGGATTTCCAGGCGTCTGGGTCTGACAAAGGAGAACGATCCGGAAAAGGTAGAAATGGAGCTTATGAAGGTTTTGCCAAAAGACCATTGGATTTTATATAATATTCAGATTATCACCTTTGGGCGGCAGATATGCTTTGCCCGCTCTCCGAAATGTGAGGAGTGCTTCCTTACAGAATATTGTAAGGAATATAAGGAAAAACAGAAGAAAAGCAGGAAAAAAGCATGAGAGAATATGTGACGCTGGATTTGGAAACCACAGGGCTTGAGCCGGCAAAGGATCGGATTATTGAAATCGGCGCTGTGAAGGTAATGGACGGGACTGTGACAGAGGAGTATGCTACACTGGTAAATCCTCAGAGAAAGATACCGGAGAGAATTACAGAACTGACCGGCATTTCAGATGAAATGGTACAGGGAAAGCCCTGTATTGGGCAAGCCCTTACCGAGCTTCTGGATTTTTGTAAGGAGCTGCCCCTTCTGGGGCACAATCTGATGTTTGACTACCGATTTGTTAAGCACAATGCTGTAAATCTGGATATGAGCTTTGAAAAGGAAGGTATGGATACTTTAAAGCTGGCGCGGATTTTATTGCCGGATCTGCCGAGTAAAAGCCTGCAGAGCCTGCGTCTGTACTATGAGATTCCCCAGGACGACGCGCACAGGGCTTTGGAGGACGCACGGACAACCTACAGGCTGTATGAAAGGTTGCGCCAGGAATACGGGGAACAGCACAGAGAGCTTTTTAATCCCGCCCCGCTTTTGTATAAGGTAAAAAAACAGGGTCCCATTACCCCGGCACAAAAACGATACTTGCAGGATTTAGTAAAATATCATAGAATAGACCTGAATGTGGAGAGCGACAGTCTGACAAAGAATGAAGCCTCCAGACTGATTGATACGATTCTGGGAACTTATGGAAAAATAGAGAGGTAGAGAAAAATGAGAAAAAAAAATTCCGGAAAAAGACAGGTAGTTGCAGCAGTTTTGGCGGTGATAATGGTTCTTGCCATGATTCTTCCCATGATAGCGTATGTTTTATAGGAAAAGGCGGAGGAACAGGCCATGAAAATAGGAAAATTACCGGAGCCGATGCTGATTCGCTCCGTGTTAAAAGAGGTTGGACACAGAAGAGAGGAGATTCTGGCAGGACCGGCTGTAGGGCGTGACTGTGCAGTCATGGAGGCAAAGGAAGGTGAGGTTTATGTGTTTTCCTCTGACCCCATTACAGGTACCACAAAGGATATGGGCAGACACAGTGTTTATATTACGGCCAATGATTTGGCGGCAGCAGGTGCTGAGCCTGTAGGAATTATGTTGACGATTCTCCTGCCTCCTGAAACCCGGGAGCAGGAGTTAAAGGAAATTATGCGTGGAGTGGAGGCTACCTGCAGAGAGCTGGATATAGAGGTTATGGGTGGTCATACAGAGGTAACTGACGTGGTGCGTCAGCCTTTGATTTCTCTTACCGGTGTGGGAAAGATGAAAAAGGAAGACATGATGCAGCCGGGAGGAATCAAACCGGGAGAGGATCTTGTAGTTACCAAATGGATAGGTTTAGAAGGCACGTCCATTGCGGCAAAGGAAAAAGAAGAGGAACTTTTACAACGGTTTGCTCCAATGTTTGTAAATACAGCCAAAGAGTTTGACCGGTATCTTTCTGTGATTCCTGAGGCAAAAATTGCTTCCGAATGGGGAGTTTCCGCTATGCATGATATTACAGAGGGCGGTGTATTTGGAGCTCTCTGGGAAATGGCGGCAGGTTCAAAAGTAGGGTTGGATATTGACTTAAAGAAAATTCCTATTCGTCAGGAAACTGTGGAGGTCTGTGAAGCATTGGGATTAAATCCGTATATTCTCATGTCCAGCGGTTCTATGATGATTGCTGTCCCGGACGGATACGGACTGGTACGAAAGCTGAATCAGGCGGGAATCCATGCCGCAGTGGTGGGAAAGGCCACAGCAGGAAATGACCGGATTTTAAGAAACGGGGAGGAAACCAGGTATCTGGATAAACCCCAGAGTGATGAATTATATAAAATCTATCAGAAGGATTGAGGAGAAAAACTATGGCAAAGCTGAACATTGTGTTATTTGAGCCGGAAATCCCTGCAAATACGGGGAATATCGGGAGAACCTGTGTAGCAACAGGCACCCGTCTGCACTTGATTGAACCTTTGGGCTTCAAGCTGAATGAAAAGGCCATTAAGCGGGCAGGCATGGATTACTGGAAGGATCTGGACGTGACAACGTATGTAAATTATCAGGATTTTCTGGATAGAAATCCAGGGGCAAAGATTTACATGGCAACCACAAAAGCGCCTAAGACTTATGTGGACGTTCAGTATGAAGAGGACTGCTACATTATGTTTGGGAAGGAAAGCGCAGGGATTCCGGAGGAGATTCTGCTGGAAAATCAGGATACTGCTATTCGTATTCCCATGATAGGAGATATCCGTTCCTTAAATCTCAGTAATTCCGTTGCCATTGTGCTTTATGAGGCTTTGCGTCAGAACCATTTTGATCACATGCGCCTGGAAGGACATTTGACAAAATATGAGTGGAAATAGATGTGATTTGGCAGCTTCGGACAGAAAGAAAAGCACAGAAGAGCAGATTTAACGCTCTTCTGTGCTTTTTTGCAGTGTAAAAATAAATTCTGTTCCCACGCCTTCGGTGCTGATAACATTGATGTTTTGCTTATGGGAATTGATGATTTCCTTTACAATGGCAAGACCAAGTCCGGTACCCTTGCGGTCCTTGCCTCTGGAGCTGTCAATTTTGTAGAAGCGGTCCCAGATTTTTCCAAGGCTGGCCTTTGGGATGCCGCAGCCCTTGTCTTTTATGGAAATGAAAACCGTATCATGCTTTAAGGTGGATTCTATTTTGATGGCAGAATCCTCCGGGCTGAATTTAATGGCATTGTCCAGGAGATTGTAAAGCACCTGCTGAATCTGCCCCATATCTGCCCGCACAAACAGGGTTTGCCCTGTGAGCAGCAGTTCCAGGGAAATCCGTTTTTTCCGGCAGGTTCCCTCAAAGGATTCAGCGGTACTTTTAATAATGCTGTTAATATCAAAATCTGTGTATTCCAACTGCCGTCCCTTTTCATCCAGATTGTTCAGTGTCAGAAGACTCTGGGTTAGCTTATAGAGCCGGTCTGTTTCATGAACCACGATTTTCAGGTATTTCTCCTGCAGTTCCGGGGGAATGGTGCCATCTAAAATCGCCTCTGTATAGCCCTTAATAGAAGTCAGGGGCGAGCGGAAGTCATGGGATACGTTGGCAATAAAACTTCGCTGATAGTTTCCGGTCATATCCAGTTCGTCTGACATATAGTTCAGCGTAGCTGCCAGATAGCCCATTTCGTCCTCCTTTTCCAGAGGAATGTTGTACTTTAGATTCCCGGAGGCAAAGGCGTCAGCACCCTGTATGATTTTCCTTAAAGGGTGATAAATCATCAGAGAAAAGACGGGAATAATTGCCAGCATAATTAAAAGGAACAAAAGAAACAGCACATAAATCAGATTCATCAGGGAATCATGCTCCTGCTGAAGAATACTCATGGGCAGATGTATGGCAACATAGCCGTGTACAGACATATTTTTTGTGACGGGAACCATGACGCTGAGCTGAGGCTGCTTAAACTGTCCGAAAAAATTTCCGGTCTGATAATAAGAACCGCTGGTAGTACCGGGATTAAAGTCTTCAATCACCGGGAAATTTTCTGTTTTCAACTCAGAGTCTGTGTTTAAGAGAAGATTTCCCTTTGGGCTGATAAGCCAGATATTGCAGCGGCGGTAGGAGGACAGGGTACACAGATTGTCGTACAAAGGCGTGATGTCTTCCTGCTTTCCATAGTATTCCAGCACCTCCTGGCTTCTGGCAATGGCGGTGGCTTCCTGATACAAATCCTGACCGTACAGGGATTCCAGATATTTCTGTACCTGGCGGTTTCCGGCAAGATAAATGGTGCAGAATCCCAGAAGTACCAGAACCAGAATAGCAAGCACATATTTTACATAAAGGTATTTTTTCATTTGTTTTTGACCTCGAATTTATATCCGATACCCCAGACTGTGGCAATGGACCAGTCCGGGTGGTCTTTGATTTTCTCCCGGAGGCGCTTGATGTGTACGTCCACGGTACGGGTATCCCCGATGTATTCGTATCCCCAGATGTGGTCTAAAAGCTGTTCTCTTGTAAAAACCTGATTTGGGGAGGAAGCCAGAAAGTATAAAAGCTCCAGCTCCTTGGGCGGCATGTCCAACTGGCTTCCGCAGTAAATGACGGAGTAGTTGGTCAGATTGATTGCCAGATCCGGGTATTCCACATATTTGCCGGAGGGCTGTGTGGCAGGCGCCACGTTTGGCTGATAGCGCCGCAGCACAGCCTTTACTCTTGCAACCAGTTCTTTTGAATCAAAGGGTTTAATTATATAATCGTCAGCGCCCAGTTCCAGTCCCAGTACCTTGTCAAAGATTTCTCCCTTGGCAGAAAGCATGATAATGGGAACATTGGATTTCTGGCGGATTTCCCGGCATACCTGATACCCGTCGATACCGGGTAGCATCAGATCCAAGAGAATCAGATTGGGCGCAAAGGAGGAAAAGGCGGATAAGGCCTCTTCCCCGTCGTTTACGATTTTGGTATCAAAGCATTCTTTTGTAAGATACAGAGAAATAAGTTCGGCAATGTTGTTGTCATCATCTACAATCAGAATTTTCTGTTTTACTGCCATATTTTGCAGCTCCCCTCTATTTTTTGAATTCTACAATAGTAACACCTGCATCGCCTTCACCAAATTCCGCAAGGTGAAAATCTTGTACATATTTCAGGCGTTTCAGGTAATTGTGCACTCCTTTTCGCAAAGCCCCGGTGCCTTTTCCGTGGACCACCCGGACGCTGCTTAAATGGGCGAGATAAGCGTCATCTAAATACTTGTCCAGCTCAGCAATGGCTTCGTCCACAGTTTTTCCCAGCAGGTTGATTTCCGTGCGGACAGAAGCGGATTTGTTCATTTTGATTTTGCCTGCGCCTGTGCGCTGCAGAGTCGGACCGGTAATGACAGGTTCGTCAATGAGCTGTAAATCTGACAGGGCTACTTTGGAACGAAGGATTCCCATCTGTACAAAGACCATGCCCTTTGCATCCGGTCTGGAGCTTATGGTTCCCTTTACGTTTAAGCTTAAGACCTTTACTGCGTCCCCAAGGGAAACGTCTTTTGCCGTAAGGGTGGATTTTTTCCTTTCCGGGGTCTTTAACGCCATTTTCTTTGCAGTTTTGTCCATTTTCTTTCTAAGCTCTGAGCGCTTTTGCTCCAGTTCTTTTGCAGACATGGACTCCTTACCTGCTTTATTGAAAATCTTCATGGTCTGGTCTGCATATTCTTTTGCCTCCCGCAAAATCCGGTGGGCTTCCTCATTGGCGTCCTGTAAAATCCGCTCTTTTCGCTGCTCCAGCTTATCCTGCTTGGTTTCAAGCTGTTCCTTTAAGGTCTGGATTTCCTCTTTATAACGGGCGATTTCTGCCTGTTCGTTTTCAATGGTGCGGCGGCTTTCTTCCAAAGAGGTCAGTACGTCTTCAAAAGATTCGTCCTCCTGGCTGATTTGTTCTTTGGCTTTTTCGATAATAAAGTCCGGCAGTCCAAGTTTTCCGGAAATGGCAAAGGCATTGCTCTTTCCCGGTACGCCAATAAGCAGGCGGTAGGTAGGACGCAGGGTTTCTACATCAAATTCGCAGGAAGCGTTTTCCACACCCGGAGTAGAAAGAGCATAGACCTTTAATTCACTGTAATGGGTGGTCGCCATGGTGCGGACGCCCTGTGCATGAAGGTGGGAGAGAATGGCAATGGCAAGAGCAGCTCCCTCCGTAGGGTCTGTTCCTGCGCCCAATTCATCGAAAAGGACCAGGGAATCCCGGTCAGCCTTTTTCAGAAAACGTACCACATTGGTCATGTGGGAGGAAAAGGTACTGAGGGACTGTTCAATGCTCTGTTCATCTCCGATATCTGCATAAACCTCTTTAAATACACTGAGGCGGGAATGGTCAAACGCTGGAATATGAAGCCCGGACTGCCCCATCAGGGTTAAAAGTCCCACGGTTTTTAAGGACACGGTTTTACCGCCTGTATTGGGACCTGTTACCACCAGAAGGTCAAAGCTTTCCCCAAGGCGAATGTCAATAGGCACTACCTTATGCTTGTCAATCAGGGGGTGCCGTCCCTTTTTAATGTCAATGATTCCCTCTGTGTTAAATAAAGGTTCTGTGGCATTCTGGGATTTTGCCAGAAGGGCTCTTGCAAAAATGAAATCCAGTTGTGTCAGAATCTTTAAGTTGTCCTGAAGCACTTCCAGACTTTCAGCAGCCGTTTCACTTAAAACAGAGAGGATTTTTTCGATTTCTGTCTGTTCTTTGATTTCCAACTCACGCAGCTCGTTATTCAGCTTTACAATGGCCATGGGTTCTACAAAAACCGTGGAACCTGTGGAAGACTGGTCATGAATCATGCCGGGAACCTGTCCCTTGTGTTCAGCTTTTACGGGAATGCAGTATCTGCCGTTTCGCATGGTGACAACTGCGTCCTGGAGATAGGTTCTGGCACCTCCGCTTACATAGGAGGAAAGCTGGGTATGGATTTTTTCATTGGTATTTTTCATGGACCTGCGAATCTGTTTTAATCCGGGGCTTGCGTCATCTGCGATTTCTTCTTCTGAGAGAATACAGCGGCGGATTTCCAGGGACAGAGGAGTTAAGGGCTGCAGAAGCTCAAAAAGACTGTCCAGGGAATCTTCTGTATTGTTTTCGGTTTCTCTTCGGGAATAGGCCTTGGCCCGGTTGGCATTTTCCAGAAGACTGCAGATTTCCAGAAGCTCGCCTGTGCCAAGGGTGCTGCCGATTTCCAGTCTTTTTAAGGAGGCACGGATATTTCGGACACCGGCAAAGGAAAGAGAGCCTTTCTGATAGATTCGTGATAATGCGTCCGCGGTTTCCTGCTGCATTGCCTGAATTTCCGTCAGGTCATCAAGGGGCGTCAGTCTGTGACAAAGCTCCTTTCCGGGCGCAGAAGAGGCAAAGCTCTCCAAAAGCTCAATGATTTTGTTATATTCTAAAGTTTTTAATGCTTTCTGATTCATAATATTCACCTTATCCAGTTTTTTGAAATTTATATTCCTATTCTAACATGAAAACAGGAAGAAAGGGAAGGTTCTGCAAAGGGAATTTTACGCAGGAGGTGAGAAAATTTTGTGTAATCTTCATAAAAAGTTCATAAACCTTCGGTATAATGGTAAAAAATACAGCCTTATGCGGAGTAGGTAACATGGACGAAAAAAAGAACGAGGAAAAGACAAACCAGGAAAACATAAATCAGGAGAATCAGGAAGAAAACTCCTATGAATTTTTAAAAGAAACCATTAAAGCAAAGCCTGTGGATACAAAGAAACTGGCACAATATGTGGGAAAGCTGCTTCTTTCCGGGGCTGTGCTGGGACTTACGGCAGCGGTCGTATTTGCCTTGGCAGCGCCGCCTATGACAAGCAAAATGATAGAGAAGAGAAATGAGGAAATGGTGCGTTTTCCTCAGGAAAAGGACGGAGAAGAGAAAGGGCAGACAAAAGAGGCAGATTCCGGGGGCGCAGAAGGAGAATCTACGAACAAAGAAGAGCAGGAAAAAGAGGCTGCTGCCACGACAACTGTGGTACAGGAAATGACGCCGGAAGACTATAAAAAGCTATATGCAGATATTTTTGATACAGCGGCTCAAGCCGAAAAAGCTATGGTTACAGTGATTGGGAACAAAAATGATGAAAATTGGTTTCTCACACCCTATGAAGAACGGCTTTCCGGTGTTCTTGTGGCAGAGAGCGGTCAGAATTATTATGTACTGACAGAGTACAGAATTGTAGAAGACGTAGACCGGATTCAGGTAGTCTTCTGCGACGGCACGGTGACAGATGCTATTTTTCAGAAATCAGATAAGAATACAGGCTGTGCTGTGCTGAAAATTTCCAAATCCAGTCTGGACATTCAGACAAAGGAAAAAATTGCCGTTGCACCCCTTGGAGAGTCCTATAACGTGCAGCCTGGCGAACCGGTTCTTGCAATCGGAAGTCCTATGGGGTATAGTGATTCTGTTGGCTATGGAATCGTGACCTCTATCTCGGATAAGGTATCCAGGGTAGACGTACAGTACGGGCTTCTCACCACAGATATCACAGGCAGCAGCAAGGGAAGCGGCGTGATTTTGGATCTGGAAGGGGAAATTGTGGGAATCATAGCCCAGAATTTTGCCGAAGAAGAGAATAAGAGCCTCATTACAGGGCTGCAGATTTCTCAGATAAAGGATTTGATTCAGACACTTTCTGATGAAACAAAGGAAATGGTCTATCTGGGCATTACAGGAGCGGATATTACTGCGGAAATTTCAGAGAAAAAGGGAATTCCCGTGGGTGTTTTTGTAGAGCAGGTAGAAGTGGATTCTCCGGCCATGCAGGTGGGCATTCAAAACGGAGATGTCATTACAGAATTAAACGGTGAAACAGTAGAAACTGTTAAAGGCTATGGACAGCAGTTAAAGTCCTGCAGACCGGGAGAAACCGTCAAAGTAAAGGCCATGCGCCAGGGAGTTGAGGGATATGTGGAGGTATCTTTTGACGTTACATTGAAAACAAGGTAGAGAGAGGATATGAAAATGAAATTTATTAATGAACTTCACGAAGGAGAAAAGCTTTCCGGGATTTATTTATGCAAGCACAAGCAGGCAGCAGTGACAAAAAACGGAAAGCCTTATGAGAATGTAATTTTACAGGATAAAACAGGAACCATTGACGCAAAAATCTGGGATCCCAATTCCCTGGGCATTGATGAGTTTGACAGCCTGGACTATATTGATGTGGTGGGAGATGTAAATTCTTTTCAGGGAAGTCTGCAGGTCAGCATTAAAAGAGTCCGCAAGGCCTCTGAGGGAGAGTATGAGCCGGGCAATTATCTTCCTGTGAGCAGTCAGAATCCTGAGGTGATGTACAAGAGTCTGTTAAGCTATGTGGCAGGTATAAAAAATCCTTATCTGCACAGGCTTCTGGTGTCTTTCTTTGAGGAGGACGAGGATTTTGCAAAGCGCTTTCAGGGAAATTCAGCAGCAAAGAGTGTACATCATGGTTTTATCGGCGGTCTTTTGGAGCATACCTTAAGCGTGGTGAACCTGTGTGATTATTACTGTAAAACATACCCTATTTTAAACAGGGATTTACTTCTTACGGCAGCTATGCTGCACGATATCGGAAAAACTGAGGAATTAAGCCCATTCCCCATGAATGATTATACAGACGACGGACAGCTTTTGGGACACATTATGATAGGAGCGGAGCGAATCCATGACAAAGCCCGGGAGATTCCTGGCTTTCCGAAAAAGCTGGAAAGTGAGTTAAAGCACTGCATTTTGGCACATCACGGAGAGCTGGAGTATGGTTCTCCGAAAAAACCGGCGCTGCCGGAGGCTCTGGCGCTGAATCTGGCAGACAATACAGACGCCAAAATGGAAACTCTCACAGAAATGTTTGCATCAGCGGGACAGCAGAAGGAATGGATTGGCTACAATCGTCTGTTTGAATCCAATTTCAGAAAAGCAAGTTGTGAGCAGGAAGGAAGCGTTCATGGAATTTAAGAAAAATGATATGGTTACTCTTTACATAGAAGATATGGGGCATGACGGAGAGGGCATTGGCAAGGCAGAGGGCTATACGCTCTTTGTGAAGGACACGGTAATCGGGGATAAGGTAGAGGCAAAAATCATGAAAACCAAGAAGAACTATGGATATGCCCGCCTGATGAAGGTTCTGGAACCGTCTAAAGACCGGGTAGAACCCCGCTGTCCTGATGCCAGAGCCTGTGGAGGCTGTCAGCTTCAGTTCCTGTCCTATGAAAAGCAGTTGGAATTTAAGAAAAATAAGGTAAAGGGCAATCTGGAAAGAATCGGGGGTTTTGAAAATATCTGCATTGAGCAAGTCATTGGCATGGAAACTCCATGGCGTTACAGAAACAAGGCACAGTTTCCTGTAGGGAAAAATAAAGACGGGGAAATTATTACCGGCTTTTATGCAGGCAGAACCCATTCCATTATTCCAAACACAGATTGCCTTCTGGGAGCAGAGGTCAATCAGAAGATTCTGGAAGCAGTTCTTACCTATATGAAGGAAAATCAGGTAGAGCCTTATGAGGAAACTTCCGGCACGGGACTGGTACGCCATATCCTGATTCGCTGCGGCTTTAAGACAGGAGAACTTATGGTGTGTCTGGTGATAAACGGAGATGCGCTGCCAAAGGCAGACAGACTGGTGGACAGACTGAAAGATATTCCCGGAATGACCAGTGTTACCTTTAATATTAATAAGAAGAAAAATAATGTAATTTTGGGCGACAAAGTGGTAGGACTTTGGGGACAGAATTATATTTCGGATTTTATCGGGGAAGTAGAGTATCGGATTTCTCCTCTGTCCTTTTACCAGGTGAATCCTGTGCAGACAGAAAAACTATACGGCAAGGCTCTGGAGTATGCAGGTCTTACCGGGCAGGAAACCGTGTGGGATCTCTACTGCGGAATCGGAACTATTTCTCTTTTTCTGGCACAGAAGGCAAAGCAGGTCTATGGTGTGGAGATTGTGCCTGCTGCCATTGAAGATGCAAAGCAGAACGCTGAGAGAAACGGAATCAAAAATGCGGAATTTTATGTGGGAAAAGCAGAGGACGTGCTGCCTCGCAAATATGAGGAAGAGGGCGTCAGCGCAGATGTAATTGTGGTAGACCCGCCGAGAAAGGGCTGCGACGAGGCGCTGCTTTCCACCATGCTGAAAATGAAACCGAAGAGGATTGTGTATGTGAGCTGTGATTCCGCTACACTGGCAAGGGATTTGAAGAGGCTGTGCGCAGAGGAGTATGGGATTGAGAAAGTGGCGGTGTGCGATATGTTTCCGCAGGGGGTACATGTCGAGACGGTTGTTCTTTTGTGCCGGCACAGATCAAGATTAACACGGATATGATGGAAACATTTATTTTACAAGTGGGCAATGTATTACATATCCCTTCAATGCGATGTAATCAACGTGGTTTTACTTATTTGTAAATGATGAGTTTATTGTAAGCGAACTGGATAAATCGCACTCTTTCAGAGGGATTGCCCCTTTTGTGGATTTGCAAAGTGATGGATATAATGATTTGTATCAAAAGATGAATCATCAAGAACTTAGTTTTTTTCGTGTTCGAACAAGGGAGAAAAGTGATACTACAGATATTTCTCAAATTCAACATATCCTTCATCTGCCTTATGAAAAGAAGTCCTTTGCATCAAATATGAGATTTAGTTGTCTTGGTATGCCTTGCCTATATTTAGGAACAACTTCTTATGTGTGTAGCCGGGAGTGTGAGTGGAATCCTGAAAAAGAAGATTTGTTTGCTGCTGCTTTCATTCCTAATGAACAAGGAGATAGATTGCAGTTATCAATGCTGAAGCTATTTCCACTGGTAATAGCGACATCATATAGGGTTTTGGAAACGGGCAGAACGTTAAAATATGAATGTCTTATATCTCAGGCATTGATGAAGGTTATTAGTACAATGAATATTGATGGTATTGCTTATTTATCTATGAAAGGAAAGGATGAATTTCAGTATCCTCAAGGTGTAAATTGGCTTTACCAGCTTTTGATATATCAGAAAGCAACGCTTATAGCAAATATTGTAAAATGTTTGATGTTACACCACCTGTATTATTTGATTCTCAGATTACAAATGGTCAAGATTCTTTTATGGCTAAGGTTGATGTAGATGGTCAACATAAATATTATGGTGATACGATATATGCAGATTTTGACGATTTTTTGGTTTCGTGCAATAAGAATCTACCATATGACAGGGCGGCAGCAGCTATTCAAAAAAATAACTTCAAAAAATAGTAGTATTTTTGTCAAGATTGGATTATACTGTAAGTAGCGTCACAAATTGTATAAAATTAAGAACATAAAATTTCGAAAACAGGAAAACAAAAATGGGAGGTTGCTTACTTATGGAATCATTGAAGTTGAGAGAAAACTTTTACTGGACAGGCATTGTAGATGACAAGCTGCGTGTTTTTGATATTATCATGTACACAGAGTTTGGTACAACCTACAATTCCTATGTATTAAAGGCAGGGGACAAGACCATTCTCTTTGAAACTGCCAAGGCAAAATTTTTCGACGAATATCTGGAAAAGTTAAAAGAGATTACCGATATCTCTACCATTGATTATCTGGTAGTAAACCACACAGAGCCAGACCATGCCGGAAGTGTAGAGAAACTGCTGGAATTAAATCCGGGTCTGAAAATTGTAGCAACAGGCTGTGCAATCAGCTTTTTAAAGGAAATTGTAAATGGGGAATTTACAGCAATTCCTGTGAAAGACAACCAGGAAATGAAAATTGGGGATAAGACTCTGAAATTCCTGGTGGTTCCCAACCTTCACTGGCCGGACACTATGTATACTTATATAGAAGAAGAGCAGATTTTAGTGACCTGCGACTCTTTTGGTTCTCACTATGGCTTCCACGACATTCTGGTGAGCAAGGTGACAGACAAAGAAGGTTATATGCGTGCAACCAAATATTATTTTGACAATATTATCGGGCCTTTTAAGCCATATATGAAAAAAGCTCTGGACAGAGTGCGTGAGCTGGATATTTCCATGATTTGTACCGGACACGGACCGGTACTGGACGCAAATATTGACTTTATGCTGGATACTTACGAAGACTGGTGTACGGTCGTCAATCCAAACTCAAAGAAAACCGTAGTGATTCCTTATGTAAGCGCTTATGGATATACCAAACAACTGGCAGAAACCATTGCAAAGGGAATTGAGGCCAGCGGAGATATCGAGGTGCGCTGCTATGATATGGTAGAAGCAGACCAGAAGAAGGTGTTAGAGGAGCTGGGCTTTGCAGATGGAATCCTTTTTGGCTCTCCTACGATTGTAGGCGAAGCGTTAAAGCCCATCTGGGATTTAACAACCTCTATTTTTGCAGGAACTCACGGCGGCAAGCTGGCAAGCGCCTTCGGAAGCTATGGCTGGAGCGGAGAAGCTGTTCCGCATCTGATTGAGCGATTGAAACAGCTTCGTATGAAAGTGGTTGATGAGGGATTCCGGGTAAAATTTAAACCAGGTGAGGAAAATCTCATTGACGCTTATGAATACGGCTACAATTTTGGCTGTACGCTTCAGAATAAAGAAAATACGAAAAAAGCAAAGGGCAACAGAACTCTGGTGAAATGTCTGGTATGCGGAGAAATCTTTGATTCTTCTCTGGAAATCTGTCCGGTATGCGGCGTGGGCAAGGAAAATTTTGTGCCGGTAGAGGTGGAAGAAAATGATTACCGCAAAGATACACAGAATTTTTATGTGATTTTAGGCGGTGGTGCGGCAGGATATTCCGCAGCAGCAGCTATTCGGGAAAGAGATAAAACCGGTTCTGTGGTTCTGGTTTCCAATGAGCCTTATTTGCCTTATAACCGTCCTATGCTGACAAAATCCCTTATGGCAGATTTGACAGAAGAGCAGATTGCCATTCAGGGAAAAGATTGGTACGAGGAACAGAAAATTCATCTGGTTCTGGGAAAAGAAGTTACGGAAATTGATACAAAAGAAAAAGAAATTGTACTGGAGGATGGCACAAAGTTGGCATATACAAAGCTGGTTTATGCCCTTGGCTCTGAATGCTTTATCCCACCGATTCCCGGACATGAGCAGGAAGGTGTTGTGGCTGTACGCCGTCTGGAAGATACCAGAAAAATCGAGAGCATGCTTCCGGAAGTGAAAAACATTGTGGTAATCGGCGGCGGTGTCCTGGGGCTGGAAGCAGCATGGGAGATGAAAAAGGCAGGCTGCCAGGTAACGGTACTGGAACTTGCTCCGCAGCTTATGGGACGTCAGTTAGATGAAACAGCAGGAGAAATGTTAAAGCTTATCAGCGAGAGCAGAGGTATTTCCATTCATACAGGCGTGCAGATTACAGAACTGGAAGGAAATGGAAAGGTGACAGGTGTGAAGCTGGGAGATGGAACCGTACTTCCGGCAGAGTTGGTGCTCGTATCCTGTGGTGTGAGAGCCAATGTACAGCTTGCAAAGGCAGCTGGTATAGAAACAGACAGAGCAGTTGTGGTAGACAAAAATATGCAGACCAATATTCCTGACATTTATGCCTGCGGAGATTGTGCCCAGTTTGAAGGCATCAATTATGCAATCTGGCCTCAGGCAGTAGAACAAGGTAAGACAGCAGGCGCGTGTGCAGCAGGAGATGAAGCAGTCTATAACACAGTTCCTGCAGCGCTGAGCTTCCATGGTATGAAGACCGCGCTGTTTGCAGCAGGAGATAATGGTAAAAATCCAAACCTGATTTACAAGACGGCAGAGTTTAAGGATTTGAGCAAAAAGCACTACCAGAAATATTATTTCCTTAATAACCGTCTTTGCGGTGTGATTCTCATTGGAGATATCAGCCGTATGGCAGAGATGACCCAGGCATTGGAGAAACATGCCCTTTACAGTGAAGTGATAAAATAGTGAAAAAGTAAAATAGAGAAATAGGCAGACAGGGAAGAAAGATAAATTTTAGATAAAATACTTTGTTTGCCTATTTTCTTTTTTAGGAAAGTGTACTATAATTAGCTAAACAAATAAAGTAACAGAGCAGTAATGTTTTAAGGGCGTTTGATAGCCAGAGGTGAATGCATGAAAAAAGAAAATATGGTGCAGACAAATCAGGGAGATACAGGTTCGGAGAACTGGATTGCAGTGGATAATATCCGAATCAGTCAGAAGTACAATAAGATTTATGTGGATAATCTGGAGGTCTTTTTCCCGGATTTGGAATATCGGCTTCTGCTTCTGATGATACAGCATTGCAATGAAACCCTTTCTGTGAAATACCTTTTTGAAAATATCTGGGGAAGCCCCTTTGTATACAGCTCCATTGCAGAAGTGAGGGAATGTATGTGCAGGCTCAGTTACAAAGTGGACAGAAATAATACGGGAAGTCCGCATATAAAAACAGTCAAAGAGCAGGGATATCGGTTTGTGTGAGCCGATGTCCTGTTTTTTGTTTTCCGGAACTCCCTGATGGAACCTGCCTCAGGCGGAGAATCTCACTGGAGAGATACTCTATTCGGATAGACAAATACAGACAGGCAGGTTATACTATAAAGGTGACTGAAAGAAACGAAAAAGAAGTTAAAGAGAGGTTGGAGTCATGGGAGAACGTCTTACCAGAAGCGATGTGGAGAAAATTGAAAAGGAAATCGAGTACAGAAAGCTTACGGTGCGAAAAGAAGCCATAGAGGCAGTGAAAGAGGCAAGAGCCCAGGGTGATTTAAGTGAGAACTTTGAATATTATGCAGCGAAGAAGGACAAAAATAAGAACGAAAGCAGAATTCGTTATCTGGAGCGAATGCTGAAGCAGGCAACCATTGTATCAGAAGATTCTAAAGCAGATGAAGCCGGCATGAATAATGTGGTGGAAGTGTACTTTGAGGAGGAGGACGAAACAGAAACCTATAAGCTGGTGACATCTATCAGGGGCAATTCCCTGGAAAACAAAATCAGCATCGAGTCCCCTCTGGGCAAGGCAATTCTGGGGCATAAGGAGGGCGACAGAGTCTGGGTAAAAATCAGTGATTCTGCTGGATATTATGTTGTGATTCGTCATATCCGCAAAACCACTGATGATGCAGAAGATGCCATTAAGAGCTTCTGATATTTTACATGGATTTAACATAAACCCCTGAAAGATTTTACATAGACTGGGTATAATGGGGAAAACTAAAGAAATATACCGTACAAAAGGAGAAAATTATGGATTTTTTTAGCGTTTTGAGTATGATAGGAGGACTGGCTCTTTTCTTATATGGAATGCATGTCATGGGGGACGGTCTGGCAAAGGTTTCTGGAGGAAAGATGGAAAAGATTCTGGAAAGTCTGACTTCCAGTCCCTTAAAAGCAGTAGGATTAGGAGCACTGGTAACAGCAGTGATACAGTCGTCCTCAGCAACCACAGTTATGGTGGTGGGATTTGTAAACTCCGGAATTATGAAGCTCTCTCAGGCAGTTGGCATTATTATGGGGGCCAATATCGGAACAACGGTAACGTCCTGGATTTTGAGTCTTTCCGGTATTGAAAGCGACAGCTTTTTTGTGCAGTTGTTTAAGCCAACCTCTTTTTCCCCCATTTTGGCTATGATTGGCGTGGCATTCTTATTGTTTGCAAAAAGTGAACGAAAAAAAGACGTGGGAACGATTTTCCTGGGTTTTGCAGTGCTGATGTATGGTATGGACAGTATGAGCGCAGCGGTAAAACCTCTGGCAGATGTGCCGGAATTTACAGGAATCCTCACAGCCTTCAGCAATCCCCTTCTGGGTATGCTGGCAGGTGCGCTTCTGACTGCTGTGATTCAGAGTTCTTCTGCATCTGTAGGTATTTTGCAGGCTCTTTGTGTCACTGGTGCGGTAAGCTATGGCGCAGCTATTCCCATTATTCTGGGACAGAACATCGGAACCTGTGTCACTGCTTTGTTATCAGCCATTGGGGCAAAGAAAAATGCAAAGCGTGCAGCTATGGTACATCTGTACTTTAACATTATCGGAACAACGGTGTTCCTGATTGTCTTCTATGGACTGAATATGGTTGTTCACTTCGGATTTTTGGAACAGTCCGCCAACGCAGCAGGTATAGCAGTAGCGCACAGCGCTTTTAATATTTTTGCAACAGCCGTATTGCTGCCGTTTTCCAAAGGTCTGGAGAAGCTGGCATGCCTTACTATTCGCGACGAAAAAGAAGAAACGACACTGTCCGAGGGCGCACAGCTTCTGGATATCCGTTTTCTGGAAAAGCCGGCATTTGCCATGGAGCAGAGCCGCAACGTGGCAAAGCGTATGGCTGATGCATCCAAGGACGCACTGTTTACTGCCCTGTCTTTGTTTAAAGAATACAGCACAGAACAGGAAAAGACTGTGGTAGAGGAAGAGAACCGTGTGGACGATTATGAGGATGCACTGGGCAGTTATCTGGTAAAGCTGGGACAAAAGGACTTGAATCAGCAGGACAGCAGAGATTTGTCTATTATCCTTCATTGTATCGGGGACTTTGAACGAATTTCAGACCATGCGGTAAACATTATGGAATCAGCCAGAGAGCTTCATGAAAAGGGAATGACCTTCTCTGAGAAGGCTTTAGAGGAATTAAAGGTTATTATCCGGGCAGTGACAGATATTGTAGATACCTCTTATATTGTTTTTGAGGATAAGAATCAGGAACTGGCAAAAAAGGTAGAGCCACTGGAGGAAATTATTGATGAGTTAAATATGGAACTGAAAAGCCGTCATGTACGCAGACTGAGAAAAGGAACCTGTACCATTGAGCAGGGATTTGTACTGTCTGATGTATTGACCAGTCTGGAGAGGATTGCAGACCACTGTTCCAATATTGCAGTATGTGTATCCCAGGTATCTGAGGACAGCTTTGATACACACAGTTATCTGCATGACATGAAGAAAGAAGAAAACGAAGCGTTTCAGCGGAGAATGGAAGAAACAAGAAAACAGTATCTTCTTCCGTAAAAGGCTGAAAATGGGGGTTCGAGAAGGAGTAAAGAACAGGAATGATTTATTGTGTGGAAGACGAGCGCAATATCCGGGAGCTTCTGGTATATACGCTGGGAACCACTGGGTTTGAGGCAAAGGGACTCAGTGATGGAAAGGAACTGAAAAAAGCATTAAAAGAGGAAATTCCGGAATTGATTCTGCTGGATATTATGCTGCCCGGAGAGGACGGATACAGCATTCTGGAAAAATTAAAGCAGGATCCGGAAACCAGTGAGATTCCCATTATTATGGTAACTGCAAAAGAAGCGGAATACGACAAAGTAAGAGGTCTGGAGGGCGGCGCTGACGATTATATTACAAAGCCCTTTGGCATGATGGAATTTATCGCCAGAGTAAAGGCAGTGCTGCGAAGGACCAGAAAACACTCCCCGAAGCAGGAATATCGCTTTAAAGGTTTGAAGGTCAATGTGGACCGCCATCAGGTGTTTGACAATGAAAGAGAAGTGGAATTAACGTTAAAAGAGTTTGAACTTCTCAGATACCTTATGGAAAATAAAGGGATTGTAGTGAGCAGAGATCAGATTTTGGAGCGTATCTGGGGGTATGAATTTGCAGGAGAAACCAGAACTGTGGACGTACATATCAGAACCTTAAGGCAAAAGCTGGGGGAATCCGGCTTTCTCATAGAAACGGTCCGCGGTGTGGGATACCGTATAGGAGATAGGCAATGAAGCAGAGGATTATGAATAATGTGGGGCTTTTGGTGGCTTTGAGCATTTTTCTTACCTTTACGGCAGCCAGTGTGGTGATGTATGAAAAGTACAACAGCTATATGCAGCAGGACGTAAAAAATGAGGCAAAATATATCCGTTATGCCATAGAAAATATCGGAGAAGAATATCTGACAGAGGAAACCGGGAATCTGACTACCAGCCGGATTACCCTTACCAGACCGGACGGAACCGTGCTTTATGATTCAGAAAAGTACCCGGACAGCATGGAAAATCACAAAAGTCGTCCAGAGTTTGAGTCTGCCAGGGAAAAGGGCAGCGGGGCCGTGGTGCGGTTTTCGGAAACCCTGTCTGAGCAGACCTTTTACTATGCGGTAAAGCTGGACAGCGGAAATATTCTGCGGGTGGCAAAGACAACAGACAGTGTTTTTCACACCATGCTCTCCAGCTTCACGCTAATGGGAGTGCTGCTTCTTGCCATTCTGACAGTGGGTTTCTTCTTGATGGAAAGACAGACCAAAAAGCTGATAGAGCCTATTAATCAGCTGGATTTGGAGCATCCCCTGGAGCATGTGGAATATGAAGAACTGCGTCCCCTTTTAAAACGGGTGGACCAGCAGAATAAACAGATTGCCCAGCAGGTTCAGGAACTTCGGCAGGCAGAAACCGTGCGCCGGGAATTTTCCGCAAACGTGTCCCATGAGCTGAAGACGCCGTTGATGTCTATTTCCGGCTATGCAGAACTGATGAAAAACGAAATGGTGCGACCTCAGGACGTACCGGAATTTGCAGGCAGGATTTATGATGAGGCAAGCCGTCTGACCAGTCTGGTACAGGATATTATTGAAATCTCAAAGCTGGACGAAAAGAGTGGGGAAATGCCCTTTGAAACCGTGGATTTGTATGAGGTGGTGCAGGATATTTCTCAGAATTTGACCCTTCCTGCAAAGAAGAGAAAGGTCACGGTTCTTACAGAGGGAAAAAGCGCAGAGATATACGGAGTACGCCACATTTTGTATGAAATGTTGTATAACCTTGTGGATAACGCAATTAAATACAACCGGGAAGGTGGATATGTGCGGGTTCGTCTGGAAAAAGAAGGCGAGCATGTGATTTTCAGTGTGGAGGATAATGGAATTGGGATTCCCAGAGAAGAGCAGGAGAGAATCTTTGAACGCTTCTACCGTGTGGATAAAAGCCATTCCCGGAAGACAGGAGGCACAGGGCTTGGACTTGCCATTGTGAAGCATGGGGCAGTGCTACACCATGCAGAAATCCTTCTAAACAGTGAACCGGAAAAAGGAACAAAAATACAGATACGATTTTAATAAGAATTGAAAAAAAGCGCTGCCGCAGAGAAAAACTGCAGCAGCGCTTTTGTAGTTCAGAACTTTTCAATACCGTTTCCAGGTATCTCTTACAAAGAGCAGAAGCATGGGGAATAATTCCAGTCGTCCCGCCAGCATATCAAAGGTCAGCACCAGCTTGGCGCCGTTTGAGAAAATGCTGAAGTTCTGCGTAGGACCTACCAGTTCCAGACCGGGACCGATGTTGTTTAAGGTGGAAGCCACAGCTGTAAAATTGGTAATCATATCAAAGTTGTCAAATCCGATTAAAAATACAGAAAAAGCAAAGACAAGGACATAGGCAATCAGAAAGACGTTAGTTGCGCGGACAACTTCATGCTCCAGCGTATGACCGTCCATTTTCAGCTTTCGCACGCTTCTTGGGTGAAGCAGAGTGTGAAGCTCTTTTTTTATAGTTTTAATCAGAATTACAAAACGGGATACTTTAATACCGCCGCCGGTACTTCCGGCACAGGCACCCACAAACATGAGTAGTACCAGAATGGTTCTGGATACTTCAGGCCAGGTGTTAAAGTCTGTAGTGGCATATCCTGTAGTAGTGATAATAGAACCAACCTGGAAGGCAGCATGACGCAGTGCCTCTCCAAAGGAGCCATAGAGGTTTCGGATATTAAAGGTAATAAACACTGTGGTTGCCAGAATGATTCCGAGGTAGCAGCGTACCTCCTCCATGCGGAATGCCTGGGTAAACTTTTTGCACAGAATTAGAAAAAAGGCACTGAAATTAATACCAAAAAGAATCATAAAAACAGTGACAACCACCTGAATGTAAGGGGAATATCCCCCGAGGCTGTCGTTTTTGATTCCAAAACCACCGGTTCCTGCAGTACCGAAACTGGTGGTTAGTGTGTCAAACAAAGGCATGCCGCCCAAAAGCAGCAGTATTATTTCCAAAAAGGTCAGAAAAATATAAATCATGTACAGAACCTTTGCTGTAGACTGCACGGTAGGTTTCAGTTTACTGACAGATGGCCCCGGACTTTCTGCTTTCATCAGGTTCATGTGAGAACCGCTGCCGTGGGCATGCATAAAGGACAGCAGGAATACAAGCACACCCATACCGCCAATCCAGTGTGTAAAGCTTCGCCACATCAGCATACATTTGGGCAGAATCTCTACATCAGTGAGAATGCTGGCTCCGGTGGTGGTAAAGCCGGATACGGTTTCAAAAAGTGCGTCAATGGGATTGGTGATAACACCACCCACAAGAAAGGGGATGCTGCCCATAATACTCAGGACAATCCAGCTTAAAGCCACAGATACAAATCCCTCTTTCACATAAAAGACAGAGTTTTTTGGGGCTTTTCTGGTAAGTAAGGAACCAAGCAGCACACATACAAGGGCTGTAAAGAAGAAGGACCAGCCGCTTTCCTCTTTATAAATAACAGCCGTAACACAGGGAAGCATCATAAAAGCTGCTTCAAAGTGCAGAACCCTGCCAATAATAGATTTTACGATTGCGTAATTCATTTCCTATAGCCCTCTACTTTTTCAAAATGTCTTTCAAATCATTTAAGCCTTCCGTGGTTGTTACCACGATTACGGTATCTCCTACCTGGATTCTGTCCTGTCCGTTAGGAATCAGAATGCTACCGTTTCGGTTAATGCAGGCAATTAAGAGGTTATCTCGCAGATTTAGCTGGCTTAGAGGCACATCAGTAATGCAGGAGTTTTCCTTTACTGCAAATTCCAGAGCCTCTGCATGCCCGTCCAGAATATGGTACAGGGTTTCCACATTGCTGCTGAGGGAATTTTCCATGGCGCGGACATAGCGGAGAATATAGTCTGCCGTAATATTTTTCGGGTAAATCACGCTTCCCAAATCCAGTTCTTCCACAATATCGTCAAATGCGATTCGAGTTACCTTGGTAATCAGCTTTGCGCTTGAGTTTTTCTTGGCAAACAGGGAGAGCAGGATATTTTCCTCGTCCATGTTCGTGAGGGTTACAAAAGCCTCTGTCTGGGTAAGCCCTTCTTCCATAAGAAGCTTTTTGTCTGTGCCATCTCCGCAGATAATGGTGGTTTCCGGCAGAAGCTGGCTTAATTCTTCGCAGCGTGACCGTTTTGCTTCCACAATCCTTACGTCGATTTTCAGTTCTGACAAAAGAGTGGCAAGATAATAACCAAGAGTGCCGCCTCCTACAATCAGAGCATTTTTGACCTGATGGGTATGGACACCGATTTTTTTAAAAAATGCAGCGGAATTTTTAGGTGAAGCCACAATGGAAATGCGATCCCCGTTTTGCAGTACAAAGTTACCGGAAGGAATGAATACCTCGTTATTTCTTTCTACACCACAGACCAGAATGCTGCATCTTGTTTTGTTTACCATTTCCATAATGGACAGTCCGCTCAGATGAAATTCGGGAAGCAGTTTAAATTTTAAAAGCTCCACTCTTCCTTTTGCAAAGGTATCCAGTTTAATGGCAGAAGGAAAGCGCAAAAGACGGGAAATTTCCATGGCAGCGGAATATTCCGGGTTGATAATCATAGAAATTCCCAGACTTTTCCGGATAAAGTTCCTTTCTTTATTGTAAATCGGATTACGGACGCGGGCAATGGTCTGGCATTTGCTTACTTTTTTGGCAATGACGCAGCAAAGCAGATTTAATTCATCAGAGCCGGTGACGGCAATCAGCATATCCGCTTCTTCAATACCGGCCTCTGAAAGGACGTTGACACTGGAGCCATTTCCCGTGATGCCCATAACGTCAATCATTTCGGAAAGCTGCTGGATTTTTATCGGATTTGTGTCAATTACCACCAGTTCATGCTGTTCATAGCTGAGCTGTGCTGCAAGGGTACTTCCGATTTTACCGCAGCCCACAATTATAATCTTCATAAGAACCTCCATAATATTAAGATTATATAAAAAATAGTAAGAAAAAGATAAAGATTATATAAAGTTCAAGGCTAATTATAACACTCCCTGTTTTATTTGCAATGAAAGAATTTTATTTTTCCTCTTTTCATTAAAAATTGACAAGAAGAAGAGATTTTGGTATATCTAAAACATGCAGAATCAGGAAAAGGACGTGGAATAATGAAGAATAAAAAGAAACAGACAACAAGCTGTGAATACTGCAGCAATTATATTTATGATGAAGACTTCGGATACTATATCTGTGATGTGAATCTGGACGAAGATGAAATGAGTCGTTTTTTGTCAGATAGCTTTTATCGTTGTCCCTATTTTCAGATGAATGATGAATATAAGATTGTCAGAAAGCAGATGTAGATTGCATAACAGAGAAAATACCTATATAATAGGAACATCTACTTTAAAGAAACAGAGTGAAAACAGGAGAAAGGGCGGTAGAATATGAATATCAGAGAAGAAGTGAAAAGAATGAAAGCAGACAGTCCCCAAATGGCTGCGCTGTCTTTGGAAATGAGAAACCGGGCGCTTGAAGAAACAGCCCGTGAGCTGGAGAGCAGAAAAGAAGAGATTTTTGCCGCCAATGCAAGAGATTTACAGGCGGCAGAAGAAGCAAATCTGCCTCCTTCTGTGCAGAAAAGACTGAAATTTGACGAGCATAAGCTCCTGGACGTGGTAAAGGGAATCCGGGAACTGGAAAAGCTTTCAGACCCATTAGCCCAGGTACAGCTTGCCAGACAATTGGACGAGAATCTCAACCTGTATCGGGTATCCTGCCCTATTGGGGTTATTGGTATTATTTTTGAAGCAAGACCTGATGCTCTGGTGCAGATTTCCGCTCTTTGCATTAAAAGCGGTAACTGTGCAGTGTTAAAAGGCGGAAAGGAAACCGCTGCCACTAATAAGGTACTGTTTGAAATTATTTATCAGACCGTAGTGGGCTGCGGTCTGCCAAAGGGCTGTCTTTTGCAGGCAGAACAGCACCAGGAGATTGATGAGCTGCTGTCCTGCCATGACTGTGTGGATTTGCTCATTCCAAGAGGATCCAATTCATTTGTGCAGTATATTATGAACCATACAAAAATTCCGGTTATGGGACATGCGGACGGGGTGTGCCATATTTATGTAGATGAGGATTACGACATGGAAAAAGCGCTGCCCGTGGTGGTGGACGCAAAAACCCAGTATACCGCTGCCTGCAATACCATGGAAACATTGCTGGTACACAGGAATATTGCAGAGGAATTTCTCCCGGAAGCAGCCAAAGCCCTTACAGAGGCAGGAGTGAAGTTCCGGGGAACAGAGGAGGTAAGCCGGTACATAGACTGCGAAGTCATGGAAGAGGAAGAATTTCACACCGAGTATCTGGATCTCATGCTGTCCGTAAAGCTGGTAGACAGTCTGGAGGAGGCAATCACGCATATTAATACCTATGGCTCTCATCATACAGACTGCATTCTTACGGAAAACAGCCGACATGCAGAAAGATTTATGCAGCTTGTAGATTCCGCAGGGGTTTACCAAAACTGCTCCACCAGATTTGCCGATGGCTTTCGCTATGGATTTGGCGCGGAAGTTGGGATCAGTACAGGGAAAATTCATGCCAGAGGTCCTGTGGGTCTGGAAGGTCTGGTGACTTATAAGTATAAACTCTATGGACAGGGGCAGATTGTGGCAGACTATGCAGAGGGGAGAAAAACTTTCCATTTTCAGGAATTGAGCGAGGAGTGAAACAGATGAGAAAAGCCGGGTGTATCTTAAAAAGTCTGCTTCCCATGTTTTTCTGGCTGGGGCTTCAGAGTACTGTCACCAGCCTGTTTCTTTTGATGGGAATGACAATTTTGGGGAAGGACAGCTCCTGGATTCTGACAGGAGAACTTCCCTATGTGATATCCATTCTTGCAAATGCCGTGACTTTTGCAGCAGGATATATCTGGCTGCAAAAAAGAGAAAAGCAGGAGAAAGGGAAAATAACCCCTTTTTCCATGGCAGCTCTGCTGTTTTTAGGTCTGACGCTGCAGCTTTTTTTCAGTCTGCTTCTTTCAGGGGCAGATATGCTGTTTCCAAAAGCCATGGAGGAGTACGGAAAGGTGCTTGAAAACCTGGGTATGCTGGCTCCCTCTTTTTTTTCTGTTCTCTATACAGCCCTTCTGGCGCCTTTGGCTGAGGAAGCAGTCTTTCGTGGACTGACCCTTGGAATTTTAGAGAAAGAGTTTTCTTTTGCCCTGGCCAATGTTTTTCAGGCGGTTCTTTTTGCATTCATGCACGGCAATGCAGTGCAGTCCTCTTATGCCTTTGTTATAGGGCTGCTTCTGGGATACCTTGTAAAGAAATACAGAACGTTGTGGGCTGGTATCTGGTGTCACATGGCGGTAAACGCTTCAGGGCTGCTGGTGGGAAATCTGGACATATGCGGAATGTGTATTTTACTGGCAGTGAGTTTGTGCATATTGTATGGTTTTGTCACAGTAGATGGAAAAAAAACGAAAAACAGGGAGCGTTATTAGGAAAAATGCTGTGAAAAAACTATAGAAAAACAGCAAAAATTCAAGTAAAACATTGATAGTGCAAACAAACAAGCAGATAGTATAAATACATTTGTGCAAAATTGTACTATTATAGAGTCACAAGAAAGAACGATGAACGATAGGAGGAATTTCTCATGAAAAAGAAAATTTTAAGTGCGGTTCTTTGTGTTATGATGGCTGGATCTCTGGCAGCCTGCGGCGGTGGAGATAATGCTGCTTCCGGTGGTTCAGACAGCGCAAAGAAAGAAGAAGGCGGAAAAGAACTGGTTTACTGGTCCATGTGGAGTGAAGAAGAACCACAGGCAAAGGTAATCAAAGAGGCAGTTGACAAATACACAGAAGATACAGGCGTTAAAGTTGACGTTCAGTTTAAAGGACGTAATGGTCAGCGTGAAGGCTTACAGCCGGCTCTTGATGCAAAACAGACCATCGACCTGTTTGATGAGGACGTAAACCGTGTCAATGGTTCCTGGGGCAAATACCTGATGGATTTGGAAG
>ENA-ORTP01000284-ORTP01000284.1-human-gut-metagenome-genome-assembly--contig:-NODE-284-length-66567-cov-13.939605_pt1 | contig 66567 bp, 74 predicted proteins | sample MGYA00241913_ERZ509190 | MGnify/ENA primary metagenome ERZ509190 (study PRJEB26280, sample SAMEA2338839) | human gut metagenome | biome: human gut; feature: human-associated habitat; material: faeces...
CATCCCGACCAACCGGAGAAAAGTAAGCAAATTCCCAAAACATGGAAGTGATGAACTATATTCATCACTCTTAGAATTTTTTGAAGAATTATATTCATCAAAACAAGAATAAGAAATGAGAGATCAAGTAATATTAGCCCGTAATGCCCTTAAGAACGATATACCATTATTCACCCTGATAGGGAAAGATAAATTTGCATTACAGACATTGGAATACTACTATTCCTTGGCAAAAGAAAAATGCAGTCCGGAATTTATTAAAGACTTGGAAATGCTGATAGAGGACTTTAGGAAGTACAGGGAAGAGAATCCCGGTATAATTAAAATCCCCGATTTATAAATATTCAAATATCTAAATGTTCAAATACTCAAATATTAAATATTATGATAATGAAAGAACTACAAAACAAAAGTTATGAAGAGCTGGTACAGCTCCAACAAGACGGTAAAATCACATTGGTAGAGTTCGTTGAAGCGCAGTCAGAACTGGCCGATGAATGGAAAGAATGGATCGACACCCGGCCGATAAGTGATGAAAGTGCCAGAGCCTTTCTTGCCTGGCATGAAGAATATGCCATGAGCCACCAAAAACAGTAACAAACAAAAAGAGGATGTATAAATACATCCTCTTTTAAATAAATGCTCTCCAAAGAATCCACAATTTGTATATAAAGATTGTAAATTAGGAATTAAAGTATTTATTAGTTGTTGGTATAGCTCCTTAAATCATCAATAGTTTTCTCTTCTTTCTTCTTAATGTAGACATATATTAGAAAGCGTTTTCCTTTCTGTTTTCTTCTTCAGAATATGACCTTATCTCATACTTTAGACTCTTTTCTATCAATCAACAAATGGATATTGCGAGTAAAAAAGATAGTTTTATCGTATAACATTACACAGTATCAGAGATGTAACAAAAGTGATACAGAAAAGACCACATAAATTAAACATTCTTAAAAACTTATATTCTATTTTTTAGTTTTGCTTTTAATATTATATATTGCATTATTTATTAATTAATATTAAAATGAAAGTATTAAGATTTATCAAAGCCGTTTTAGTTCTTGTAAGTATGTTTCTCAGTTTTACAGCATGCAGTGAAGGTCAAGATTCAGCAGCACCAATATTTGATATTGCTTTTTCACCAGAAGAAGGGCTTATATTCAATGGAGAGGGTGGGGAACAATCCATAAATTTTTCTTGCAACATGGATTGGGGTTTACAAATGTCATCTCCCAATAACGATATAACATGGTGCACCCCTTCCATAACAAGTGGAAAAGCGGGAAACTATAATGTAAAATTTACTGTTACAAAAAATACAAACAAGAATGAGCGATTTGTTTATGTGAATATTTTTGCTGGAACAGCAATTATAGAATTTAAGATTACCCAGTGCAAAAAAGATGTTGGAGATGATGTTGAAAAGCCCACTATAAGCTTATCCCAAGAAAACTTTAATGTAGAAACAAGAGGGGGTACAATAAAAGTTGATGTAGAAAGCAATGTTCAATATACAATTCAAATACCAGATGTTGATTGGATTATAGAAACAATAGCAAACACAAAAGTTTCTAATAGTCATTATTTTGCTATCAGTGAGAACTCTTTGCTTACAGATAGAAATGCAGACATTCTTTTCTTAACCCAAGAGCTTGATACGCTCGCAACCATTGTCATTGAACAAAAAGCCAATAACTTTATCACAGCAAACTCAACATCACCTGGCAGCCTGCTTGAAATCATTGGTGCAGAGCACATAGAAGATGTTACAGGATTAAAAGTTATTGGCGACATAAACGGAAATGATATTGTTCTTATTAAACGAATGACCAACCTAATAAAACTTGATTTAAGTCAATCCCGAATCGTTGAGGGAGGAGTCTCTTATGGGAAAAAAGATGTCAATTATACAATACCTATTTATGTAGACGATGGAAAATATTCCCAGGTGGATGCTTACACAGAAAATGATATCATTGGAGAAAATATGTTCGAGAACTGTAATTTTAAAGAAATAAAATTACCTAGCTCATTGGAAAAAATAGATGCAAGAGCATTTAAAAACTGCCTTCTGCTACAAATTGTAAATATACCTAAATCAGTGAATTATATTTCATGGTTTGCTTTCTATAACTGCAAGCAACTCAACAATATTATTTTTGAAAATGGAGCGACACCAGGTATTGGTTTCAATGCTTTTGCCAGATGCGAATCATTAAAATATATTGACTTACCTGACGGTATCTCGGAAATATTAAGATCTGCATTCGCTGGATGCAGTTCATTAAAAGAGATAAAAATACCTTCACAATGTAAGAAACTCTACCAATCATTATTTGCAGGATGCAGTTCTATTGAATATATTGATATACCAAATGACGTTACAGAAATAGAGTATGGAGTCTTTAGTGGTTGCAAAAATCTAAAAAAAATAGATATACCTAACACTGTAATAGAAATACAAGGATATACATTTGCAGGATGTTCTTCATTGGAAACAATTACAATACCAGAAAATACCTCAGCAATTAAGGAATATGCTTTTAAAGAATGTACTAATTTAAAAGAAATTCATATAAAAGCCCTGCCAGCAACATTAAGAAGCATACATGAAACAGCTTTCAGTGATGAAGTTTATACAAATGCGACCCTCTTTATTCCTAAAAATACTTGGAACGATTACTTCTTAACCTCATTAGGTTATTTTAACAAATATGTTGAAGAATAAATTTTCATCATACATATTTATAAACATTATAAGGTTAAAAAGCCATATATCGTAATTACTCAAACATACTCGTTCAAAGACAATAATCCCCTACTCAGAATGAATAGGGGATTATTGTCTTTGAATAGCTAGGGAAACAGCTGATTAATCCCTAAATATCGTCGCTGTCCTATAGCCCCATGCGAAAATTGTAGTCAATAATGTAATTAGCATTGAAAAGAATCCGACGACAGTAAGAGCTGATACATTCTCCATAATCCACTTGACAGTAACAACGTCTTTTCGGGATTTTGCATTGATCACATTTTCAACTTTATCAATACCTTGTTTTGTCAGAACGTATGCACTGTCCCTTAAATCAGACTTTCTCACGAATTTGGACTCTTCAAAAAAACGCTTTAGTTTCTCTTCTGAAGGCATATTATACTTCCAATCTGCAATCCTTTCACAAATGACATGAGGAGTAATATCCTTACGTAAATCAGTAAGCTGCGTTATATAATAGGTGAAAAAGATTGCTCTTTCTTCATCGTCCGATTCCTTAAAATTAACCAATTCCAAAAAATCCTTTTTCGAAAGATTTTTGACATTAACATCACTACTATATTCAAATGAAAGGTATAGATATATTCCAAGTATAAGAAATCCTAAAGCAAATAAGGACAACCATGTCTTTTCAAAAAGATTTTTCTTTTTGTAACGCATAAGGATATCCTTAATGTTAGTATTGAATTCTTGCCATAGCTCATTGCTTTTAGCCTTTGTCAGAACATACGCAACCTCTTCATTGGTTCTGTCTCTTCGATCACCCACAGAAGACACTGCAAAACATGTCGGGTTACCCGACATAATGCAAGAAATTTCTTCCTCTGTAGTTAAAACAATTTCTTCTCCTTGATCCAATGGGACTCTCTGACGATAAGACCTGATTTGATCATTTATCCTGTGAGCTATAATCTTTGGAACCATATCCTTTCTCAAAGCCGCTATTTCCGTAACATAAAACAGTACATAAGCAACTTTTTCTTTCAGTTCTGCAGTATCAAAAGATACTGCATCAAAATAATCTTGGAATGTCAGGATTATATTTATTTTATCTTTCATAATATTCATAATAAAGTTAACAATTTATCCGAATTTAGAAATTTCATATTTGTTATAAAGAGAAAAAAGAGTTCTAGCTTTCCCTACAATATATTGATATTTATCGTCGAGTGGCAAAATCTTCATCTTCATCCATATCATAGGGATGCCCACTTTCATCTTGCCAGTCACCTGTGGCAGGATTACGTGTTAGGAATGTAGGATGACCATTACGATCGTATATTACTCTATTACCATTGGCTGTTGTTTGTGATGTACCCGAAATTGGCGGCTGTAAAGTCGGAGTATTATGCTGTGGGGCATGATCACTTCCTTTAGCTACTGCACCTATTAGCATTAAAATGAGAAATCCACCGACTACTACACCTGCCGTTTCCCACACTGTGGCCAGAAAACCACCGACACAAAACACCACAAGTAAAGTGGAACGTAGTGCTTCCATTGCTCCCTGTGAAGTGCGTTTTGCCACTGACACCCAAAATATGCAGATAATAGCTAAAGCTATGAACCAGAACTTGAAATTGAGCATTAGTGAGGCAATAGACAGGCCTGCAACGAGCATTAGCGGATAACTTAGCAACGTTCCTATACAACCAGAAAATAGCTCGGACATGAGTGGACGGAAAAGTGAAAATTGTACACCAAGTACAGCGATTAACAATACAAATCCTAAAGCGGCATAAAGCCAGCCGACCTTATTAGGATTGCCAAACCAAACCATGTCACCGTGTCCTGGTGACATAGCTCCGGCAACAAATAACAATTCTGCCACCCCCATGAGCACCAATAGTGTTATACACATCGAAGTACGCGCCAATAGCAATAATAATATACACAGTCCTAGAACAACATAGGGCATTTTTTCATACAGAAAATTGTAAGTCTGATAACTAAATAACAAATTTTCGTCAATATCTGGAACAGCATACTCGATGGGGGGAATATAAGCTTTGAGGTATCTGGCACTGACATATCCGTTTTGTCCATTGTATATAACTTCAGCCCATCCGTCTGTATAGGATATCACTTCCACTAATTCACCATTTTTAATTGAGCCTATCTGTGATGCTTTTGAAGTGGGTGCACTCCGTAACGTAAGGCTGGTATTTACAGCTACTTCATATGAACCGGGACTAAGGGGCACTTGAGAGTGTAATAAAGCTGTGGAAAAAAGTGCGATCACCGTTATCCATGTTTTTAATGACATTTGAAGTAATCCAAAACGTGTTTTGTTCATAACTTATTAGAATTAAGAATTAGTAAAAGAGAAAGGTATATTTTTCAAAACTTATTTTCAAGATTATTCTTTTGGCAGTACTTCAGATAATACAAGGAATAATAATCTTACACATCATGAAAAACACCTTTTTTAAAATATTATGAAACAAATATACAAAAAATGAGAAACTATTTCTATAATTCTATATTTATTTTCTAAACATTCTGCATAATCTCTGCTTTTATCCTAAGCATTTTAATATTTTTCTCTATCTGCAACGGGTAGGAGAGGGCACTCGGCATAAACCGTAAGATTTAAAAACCTCATTCTCCCTATTAGCCAGAAATAAAGAACTAATATGCAATGCGTTTGCATCCCCACCAACTTACATTTGTGCAAACCTGTAATAGAAACTAATATGAGTAATCAAGTAAACCCTGCATTAGCAAAGTATGCGAATCTAATGATTGAAAAAATGAAAGAGGTCGAAGCGTCAGATTGGCGCAAGCCCTGGTTCTCTCAACAATTTAGAGGACTACCTCAGAACTTATCCGGCAGGACATATAATAACCTCAACAAAGCGATGTTATATTTCCTTTGTGAGAAATATGATTACCAAACACCGGTATTTCTCACTTTTGCCCAAGCACAAAAGGAGAATGTACTTATCATAAAAGGTCAATCGTCTTTTCCTGTGAGTTACTATGAGCTAAATATAAAAAATCTAATAACAGGTGAACGGATTACGAAAGAATTTTATAACAGTCTAAGTAAAGTAGAACAACAAAAATACAAAGTAATTCCTTTTTTAAGATATTTCAATGTGTTTAACCTAGACCAAACGAATTTTGCAGAGAAATATCCAGAAAAGTGGGAAGTAATACAAAAACAGTTCTGTATCAATGAAGGTATCAATGATGGATATAGAAATCAATTGATAGATCAAACTATAGAAAAGCAAACCTGGGTTTGCCCAATTGAGTTAAAAGAACAGAATCACGCCTTTTATTCCCCAGGAACCGATTCTATAACTCTACCTACAATGAAACAATTTCCCAACGGCAAAGAGTTTTATTATACGGCATTACACGAAATGGCTCATTCCACTGGTCACCCCGAAAGGCTAGCTCGCAAATTTGGCTATAAAGGAACTCTCCTGTACGCTCATGAAGAACTCATAGCTGAATTATCAAGTGCTGTAACCGGTAGAGACTTGGGATTAGCAGTTTTACCTAGAAAAGAAAACGCACAATATTTGAAAGGATGGCTATCAGAAATAACCAATGACTCGAAATATATACTGAATATTCTTCAGGATGTCAATAAAGCCGTAACTATGATAGAAGAGGGGATAGGGTTAAATGCAGAACAAAATAACAGCCAGGAAGCCATAATCTCTCCAACTCCAGTTATGACAGAAGATGAATATCTTGCCTCAAAAGGATATAGAAATTCTTTCTATTCAGAGTCAGCTCTACATAAAGAGATACAAGAAACAGCCGGCCAACAAGAAAAATTATTAAATCTCAATATCGAGAGGAGTAAGAAATATCTAACTGAACGTGCTGCAATAAAAAAAGAATACCAAAGCTTACTTGATAGGGGAGAGATACGCCAACCTACGAGAGTAGAACGAATTATTAAGGCTGCCAATGGGCATCCTGAGCTAGAGAGTACGCGAGCAGCAAGACGTATTGCCTTAGCTGAAAGTATCTCCTGGCAACCGGAAAGGAGTGGCCTACCTGTCGTTTGTCAATACTATTATGATACCAGGCAACAACTTCATGCCAGATTTTTCCAAGAAGGGCATATGTATGATCATCTGGTATGGCATGATAAAGGAAAATACATTCTTTGTACCGGCTCTAGAGCTACCGGCAATTATGTAGAACACATATTACCACCTGAAGAGATAGTCGAAATTAATAAACTAAACGATAATATAAATCAAATAGAACTTCAATCATCCGGATGCAAAAGCCTAATTGGTGACATATCCAATTCTTCCGACCAAAAACAAATCAGTAATTACCACATCCTAGATAAATCCACCGGCAAAATAGAACCGTTACATATTAGCGGTATTAACTTGAGTAAACAATCTCCCGAAGCACTAAAAAAGTTACTCTCCGGGCAACAAGTGGAGATAAGTACCAAATCCGGAATAACCCAAAAGATTGGTTTATCTAAAACCCCTGCCGGTTGGGGGATACAGATAAGCAAACAGACTTTTCAGGCAGCGGATTCTTCAGTAGAAATATAATTAATCACATTTAATAGATTACAACTATGAATATATTTACAGAAAAGCTAAAGGAAGCTATATCGTATATGAATTTATTTTTTAGAGAAAAAAATGAATATACTCCAGAATTAATGCAGAAAAATCCATATAAAATACAGGATTTGATTAATCCATCAAAAGATTTACAGATTGCAGCAATACAAGCAGATCCATCCGTTATACAATTCATACCAAATGCCTCGGAAAAAGTACAGTTGCTAGCCATTAAAATCAATCCATCCGCAATAAAATATATGTCTAATCCAACAAAGGATGTACAGTTAACAGCAGTAAAAATTAGTCCCTCAGTAATACAACATATAAAAGAACCTTCTAAAGATTTAATAGTTGCAGCCATAGAACGTGATTCTTCAGTAATTAAACATATTCCTAATCCTTCAGAAGAGTTACAATTGATTGCAATAAGGAAAAATCCTGAAGCAATTCAGTATATCTCACACCCGACAACAGAGGTACAATTAGAAGTAATACATACCTCACGGAATAAAAAACTAATAGAAAAAGTAGAAATGGATATGGTAAAAGCAAATCCCGGAGTCATAGCAATATTACCCAACCCCTCTGAAGCAGTCCAACTAGAAGCTGTAAAAACTGATCACTTCGTAATTGGTGGAATTAAAGAACCTTCAGAACCGGTACAACTAGCTGCCATACAAAAAAGCATATATTCGATACAAAATATACCCAACCCTACTCCAAAAGTACTATTTCAAGCAATAAAACTATCTTCGAATGACCCTTTCTTTATAAATATTCTGCCAGAATCATTACAAGTCACTGCTGTACAAACTAAACCCAATCTCTTTTCATTAATAACTGATCCCTCTCCAGCAGTCCATAAAGCTATTATTGAAAATATATGTGCTATAAAGATTCGTAGCAATGTAGATAACGGGTTCATACCCAAAGTACGTTCGTTATTGTATCAACTTGATTTAATCGAACACAGACATGGTGAAATGTCATTGAAAGCAGATTATTCCGATGATCCTCAACAGGCAAAAAGAGAACAAGATGAAGCGGACAGATGGAAAAAAACAGAAACAAATAAGGCTATTACAGACTTTAAAGAAGATATAAAAAATGACTATCCTTTTATTGAAGAAAAAACTGAAGACCTATTCTCAATCCCTCAAGTAGATACCACTAATAAAGAAGTCATAGGAACAATTTCATATTACGGTTTTAATGGAGAAGTACGTGAAGTTATTGAATACGATAATGCTGAAAGTTATCTGAAAGCAATAAAACAAGAGTTCGACTGTAATCCTACAGGGTTCAAATATAAGACGTTGACAGACAACCCTAAAGTTAAGAAAGCTGTAGATGATCTCGTCTATGACCTATATGATATGGATAACCCACATTCTTTAGAATGGTATTCTTCAAATAACAAAACAATTGCGACCAACAAATGTCTGGAAACCAAAACAAGCGTATCAACGAACCAAGTAGAGCTCCAATCTTCCGGTTGCAAAACTCTGATCGGTGATGTCTCCCATTCTTCCAGTCAAGAACAACTCAGCAATTATCGCATCCTAGACAAGTCCACCGGTAAAGTTGAACCACTGCACATCAGTAATATCGACTTGGGTAGACAGTCACCGGAAACACTCAAAAAGTTGTTGTCCGGACAACAGACAGAAATAACCACCAAGTCCGGGGCTTCTCAACTGGTGGGATTAAGTAAGACTCTAACCGGATGGGGGATACAGGTAGGAAAACAAATCTTTAATATGGCTGATTCATCAGCAGAAATATAATAAATCTTATGAAAAAAAATATGAATATCTTTGAGAAAGAAACAATGAAAGCTGACTTATCTCTCATCATAAGTCCAGAAGAGCCGTTAATGAAACAAATGTATGCACTTCTTGGAAAACTATGTACCATGTATGATTTTACCACTCTTAATGCCAATGACCAATATGTAACATTAAAACATGATAATAGTGGACTAATTATCAGATATACAACAGAAGAAAGAATCATGAAATCTTCCATGAATAATTCTACACACACAACATATAAAAAGGATTTTGAAGAGTGGATAGAAAAAAATAAAATAAAAGTATTCAATAAACTATCCGATGTGACAGATAAGTATGACTTTGACCTAGAAAAAGGACAAAAGTGTACATTTATAAATGATTATGGAATAAAATTTGAAGGTCATACTATAATGGGATTCGGAGAAAGGGACAATAATATGTTTACAGGCGAAGACACAGGCAGGTATGTATACCTCGACAAAGATAGTTATTGGCTCCCAACATCACCAAAATCAATAATTATAGAAAAAACTGCCATAAATCAGAATAACATAGATAAAGTACTCCAATCTTCCGAAGGCAAAACTCTGATTGGCGAAATTAACCCGGACAAGCAAGTCAATAATTATCGCATCCTAGACAAGTCCACCTGCAAAATTGAGCCGCTACATATTAGTAATATCGACCTGAACAAACAATTACCTGAGACTATAAAAGAGTTTCTATCCGGTAAACAGGTCGAAATGACTACCAAGTCCGGGGCTTCTCAAAAGATTGGTTTATCTAAAACTCCTGCTGGTTGGGGGATACAGATAAGCAAACAGGCTTTTCAGATAACTGATTCATCAGCAGAAATATAAAAACTAAAAAATATGAAAGACCAAAAATCACTATTAGCAAAATGTTTGCATAATGACATCCCTGCCATTGTATTTCAAGGGTCGGACAGTTGTGTTATAGAAATTCTTCAGGCTGCCGAAAAAATATACAGAAAAAATGGTTGTAGTCCGGAATTTCTAGAAGATTTCCATGAAAATGTAGTAGAAAATTTCAGAGCCTATCAGCAAGAGAATAAATTAGGAGTTAAACTTCCCGATTTGACATCGAGTGAAAAAGAAATATTTCACATTTTCCAAGAAAAGAAACTCGCTGATTTTCCTAGTCAAATAAAAGACTTTGAGCAACACCTAAAAGGGTATGGATTCTCACAAACTCATGAAAAGACTGTATCACACGGCAGATACGTTATAGTCAATGAAAAAGATTGGAATGGGATAAATGGTAAGAACGGAGATTATGATTTTGCAATTAACTATAATAAGGAAACAAAACAAATAAGCTATTTTCTTTTTTCCAACGATCCCAACTACCCTGAACGAATAGGGGATTATAATAGCTTAAAAGCATGTTTTTTTGATATAATGGCAAAACATCCATTACAAGAAGAGAAAAACAATCTAATTCCCATTATTGAAGAATATCGTTATACAGGTTATGAAAATATAGCAAACGCTATAGAACGATACTCCATTAATATAGAAACAACTTTTATATCAGGAGAAACTAAATATACAATAGAAAATATTGAACTCCAAACTTGTGGTGCCAAAACAATAACCGTTGATCTCACTATCACGCAAAAGAACAACCAGCCAATAGCTGAACTAAACAATTATCTCATCTTAGATAAATCCACCGGCAAGACAGAACCGATAAATGTAGGTGATATTGATTTGGGACATCAACCTCCGGAAACACTCAAAAAGTTGTTGTCCGGACAACAGACAGAAATAACCACCAAATCCGGCGTTACTCAGATGATGGGGTTAAGTAAATCACCGGCCGGTTGGACATTTCAAGTTGGAAAGCAATTTCTTAGTACAATCGATGCTTCTATTGAAGTTTAAAAATTAAGAATTGCTCTTTCATACTCAAAAATAATATGTACCTTTAACTCTTAAAAGACAAATCAATGGACTTCAACGATTATAGAGCAAAAATTACTATAGCGGAAATGGCAGAATATCTTGGTTACACCAAAATATCCAGCCCAAATGCAAGATACCTTGAATATGCTTTAGGTTCAAGACAGATGCTTGAAGATAAAATTATTATATATCCGAATGGAAAGGCCTACTTTTCTTGTAAGGGAGATATTAATGACAAAGGAGATCTTACCAAATTTGTTTTATATAGATTAAATAGATTCTCTAACTGTACCCAAACCGGTTATAAAGGGGTAAACGAGGTATTGAGTAAATATTTAGGTAATGATTTAAAAACAACTGCACCAACAAGAATTGATACCATACAACCTCAAAAAGTTATCTTTGACATTAATAAGTATTCTCCCCGTCCATTAACGGAAACGACTACAAATTATTTAAATGCAAAACGTCATTTATCAAAAAAAACAATAGAAGATTTCAGCAGTAGGCTGCTTGTTTATTCCGTAGGTACAAAAGACAATGTCGGTTTCCCTTTCCGTAAACCAGGACAAATGGAAATTACCAACTTTGAAATGCGTAATTATGATCCTGTTCAGAATGTTAATTTTAAAGGTTTTTGTCTCGGTGGAGATAAGTCCAACAGTTGTTGGATTGCAAACTTTGTACCATTTGATAAAGTTACGGAAATATACCTATTTGAATCCGCTCTCGATGCTATGAGTTTCTATGAAATCAACCATTTCAATAAGAATACAACTTGTGCATTTATCAGCATCGGCGGTAACATCACTCAAAGTCAAATCATAAGTATTAAATCTGTTTTCCCTAATGTGAAATGGAATTGCTGTTTTGACAATGATGGTGCTGGTAATGGCTTTGATGTCGCTACTGCATATTATTTGAAAGGGGAGGACTGTAAGACATTTTTAAGAACTATTCCAGGAGACAATTTCAAAACTATTTTTATAAGTTTCTCCAATGGGCAAACGCAATCTTGGAAAGAAGAGGAATTTTCTTCATGTCATTATCTTAGTTCCATGAAAATGGAAAATATTATTAATATAATAAAAACTCCAAAATGCAAGGATTGGAACGACTTATTGCGCTATTACAAGCTTTTTGACTGCAATTTAGGGGTAGGTATGAAATTCATACCTGCAATAGAGGATACAATGTCACAATTACATCTCAGAGGTTACCATCTGCTTGCAGATATGTTTCAGACAAAAGGCCAAGAACTCATTCAAAGCCTTGTCCAACGTTCCACATATAACCTTTCAGCCCCTCTTGCGGAAACCAATGCTTATAGGCTCATGGTTGACTGCAATATATTCATGGGCATTGATACTATGGTTCCTATCCCTAATAACCTTTATATTTTTGATAAAACGACACAAAAGACAATTCCAGCATCCACAATTAATGAATACCTCAAAAAAGAATGTATTAATATCTTCAGAGATTTAAATGCTAATGACTTTAAAAATCTATTAGAAAAACAAGTTCTTACCTATACTAAAGGAAATGTAGAAAGAAACTTTGAACGAGTTATTTCTCCGACAGGTTGGGGACTAAAGGAATGTACTCCAATAAAAAAAAAGGATATTGATTTAGGACTAGAAATATGATACTTCTAACCAGCCACAACTTTAAGACACCATTTCTAAAAGCACCAATTATTTGCTTTCCAGAAATGGTGTCTTAAGTCAATGTTCACAAGCCAAACTCTTTCTTTATTATTTGGATGGTAGAAACGGCTTTGCCTGTCAGCTTAGCCACATTGCGAATAGAATAGCTTTTCTTCAACAAGGCAATGGCTTCCCTATATTCTTTTCCGTTCATCGCTTTTACTTCGATACCCTCAGGGTGGCACGTATCATGGCTCCACGCCTGAAGTCATACAAACTCAAATACCTGCTCGAAGTATTTGGTTTTAAAAGCAATAACTCCCATTTGGTTGATTATGACATCATCGTCACCAAGTCAGTGCTTAATCACTTTCTGTGTGTCTTTGCAGTCAATATGCAGCAGTACATCGACAGCCTTCAGAACAACTCTGCTGCGGCCGAGCTGTTCCGAAAAGCCTATGCCGACATCTATCACGGCACACTGAGCCATCTATATCAAAGATCGTTCGAATTTACTTTGTTCGTTGACGAGCTGGAGCATCTGTACAACACATTCATACAGAATCAGTGGATAGCAACGAACCCGAAAATGCAGTACATCTTCAGTTTCCTCCGCAACGATGTAATTTCTCCGGTGAAGACTCCGAGCCTGAAGGAGCAGCTTTCTGCCCACCCTTTCAATATAACAACCTATCATGAAGCTGACCTGTGCGACAGCTCATGCATAACCGAAAAGGTGCTTGTCTCTACAGTCCACAAGGCAAAAGGCCTAGAGTTTGAGAACGTGATCATCTTCGAGGCAACCGATGGTGTCTATCTGTTCTTTGACAAGAAGACTCCAGAGGAAATCAGAGAATCTGCAAGGCTGTTCTATGTCGCCATGACCAGGGTAAGGAAACGTCTGCACATCACATACGCAGAATCCGTGTCCGGAATATCCAGATGGGGAATCCCTTACTCTATTGACAAGGAACCCACCCCATTCCTTCAGTATATAAAGAAATACTTCAGCTTTTAATTGTATGACATAATCAAAGGTAAAAAATTGAGTGTCTACATTATTTAAATTGTCACCTCATGATATAGTCAATCATGAAATACCTTTATTTTTTAATGAACGAAGAACTTTTTAAATAAGAGTTTCTAATTTTGCAATCTCATAATCACTATAACTAAATAAGAATATGCATTCTTAATGTATGAACTGTTGATAATTACAGCATAAGTTCATATGATTTTAATAAGAAAAATTTTGCACTTATATTTATTAGTTGTATGATTATTATCTATTTATGTATGCTTAAGTGATAGTTATTAACAACTCGTAACAATGCGCACTTTTTATGATATATTAGGAATATCACGAACTGCTACACAGCAAGAAATATTAGTAGCATATAGGAAACGTTGTCTTGAAACTCATCCTGATAAAGGTGGAGATGGGAGAGACTTCATGAATGTAAGGAAAGGTTATGAAATATTATCAAATCCAGAAAAAAGGAGAGCTTATGATCAATGGGTTCTAAAAAAAGAGAAAGATGAATTAGAGAGAAAGATTAAAGAGCAAAGAGCTCAAAATGAAGAATATTCACATAAAAATGCCTCAGGTTATAACAATACTCGTAATAATACCTCAGGTTATAACAGCACACGTCATTATACCTCAGATAATAAGGTAAATTCAGAAAAAAAGGACTATTCAAGCATCTTAATTATTGGCGTTGTAATTATTCTACTTTCACTCACTATCTATTTTATTAATAGTAACAGTAATATTCCCGATAAGCCTTTACAATATAAAAATCAAGATTTTACAACTGCTAGTGATAAAATTGTAATTAAAGATATAAAATGGCTTTATAATGAGTTGTCTAAATATTCAGATATAGGTTCGTATAATCAGTTCAAAGAGGAACTTAAAGATTCAATTATGGCAGGTTATTATTATCGAGACGCATGTATCAGAGGTATAGAGATAGGTAGTTTTGAAGATTTTAATATTATGCTGGGTAAATATATATTTAAAGATATAAAATGGCTTTATAATGAGTTGTCTAAATATTCAGAAATAGGTTCGTATAGTCAGTTCAAAGAGGAACTTAAAGATTCAATTATGGCAGGTTATTATTATCGTGACGCAAGTATCAGAGGTATAGAGATAGGCAGTTTTGAAGATTTTAATAAGATGTTAATGAAGGAGAATATTATTAGTAAACCATATCAAAAAAGATGAATGAATCAAATATAAACAATAATACAACACGACCGTAATTCTCAGTCGTGTTGTATTGCAGGTGTTGCTAATTTCAACTACACCGAAACACATAGCCGTCTTCGAACCAGTAGTCACCCATAAATAAATCGCGGGCGAACTTTGCGTAGTCAAAGTATGTTTTCGCAAATTCAGGTAAGTCGTAGCACTCATCGACGATTTCATAAGCATAATCTTCTTCATCGTTATATGCTCCCCGAAAGTCATCCTCGAAAGAACGGATCAGGTCGGTTATATCTTTGGTCGTAATATCGTGATTTCCGTGATTTAGCCAGACCTCGAAAACTGCTTTTTTATCATCGTCCAGCTCGTCGATGGCTTCGATAATTTCAAAGATATTTTCGGCAAGCCAACTCTTTCCGATAAGATTGGAGGGTATGTATTCCCAATCCTGAAACATAAATTCCGGATCTTGCTCGTCCTTGCGAAGCTCGCAGCAAGCCTCGTAAAATTCCTCCTTATCGGAATAATCCGAGAGGTCTAACCACTTACCGAAAATAGAACCTCCATTGTATTTTGCGTAAGTTCCTACATAAATCCGTGCTTCTGATATATTTTCCATGACCTTAATGTTTAATCGGCATCTGCCGGGTTGATTTTTTATTCAGGTGCAATTCCGGTGTAGGGATTAGAACTGTCAAATATTCACGGACAAAATACAACCTGCAAGCGTGGAGATTTTTTCGTGAACCTGCAAGGCTCGTACTCTACTGACTGTTAAGATCCCGTAATCACCTTTGTACCCTGATAGAAAATAACCCATCGGGCAGTTGCCGTATGTGTTAAGGTGGAAAATGTTTAGTGCAGGATTTTTAGTGCTTACGCCTTATGGTTGGAGGTTCTTAATATGAGAAGTGGATCTCTCGTAACCGATAAAGAGGATAAAAGAGTTGCTGTTTTACTCGAACGATAAGCAAGAGCCGTTCACTGTGTAAGGTTAAAAATACTCGATTTACAAGGGAGAGATGACTGCCGATTATTTCAGATTTGAGCCTTTGGGATTGGATGAAAATATAGTTGCATATTTGAGGTATACAATTTTCAACAAGATATATTTGAATGTTTAGTTATTGAATGTCAAGCAAAAAGCATATCTTTGTAACAACTAACTATTAAAGAGGATATGGCATTAAATGGTTTAATTAAAAAGCAGACGATTATTATTGACGACCATAAAAGAGGAAGTCAAGAAGTTAAGAACTGGGATGATCCAAGTAGTGATATTCATATTGATAAAACAACCAATTTCCCATTGGATGGGAAAAGACAAAAAGTTAGGATTAGAATACCTATTAATTCAGATCGACCGATTAAAATAGAAAATGGAAAACGTCAGGAACTAAACGAAATTCCGAAAAAATTATATAGGGAAATTAGGAAGGCATTAAAAAACAAACAAATTCGCAATCGCTTTATTTTCGAAATTATAGATGTGCTTGATAATTTTGAAACAGCGTTATCCAATGAAGAAAAAGCCAAATCTATTCTAATGCGAATAGCAAAGCATTGTGGTCTTGATTGGCCAACAGAAACCATTATTAATTATGCAGAAGATGTTTTGCTTGCATACACTTTGGTATATCAAAAGAATCCCAAAGAAGAGTATTTCGCAAAAATAGACAGGCATAAAATAGAAATTGGTCAATACTGCGGATATGCTAAACAGTTAAGAAAATTAAACAGATAATATGAAGGTCTTAATCTATAAGCGAACACACAAACATGACCCCGACGAGAGAGGAATATTTGGTATTCAAGATTGCATGGGGCAAATTCGAAATTGGAATTATGATGCAGTGATAGGGATTGGAGGAAAGTCAGCATGGAAAGACCATACTGATATAAAATATAGAGTTAATTGGATAGGATTAGAACCCAAAGTTATTGGTTCTACTAAAAGAGGAAATTTAATTGTTTTTGCTCACTTTGAACTATACGAAGAGAATGGGAAGGACATAAAAGAGCATTACCCAAAGTTATTTGATTATATGTATGTTAGTGGTAGCCGAAAGCGGTTTGACATGTCTTCATCACTGCCAAAAGATGTATACGAAGAAGTTAAAAGTATTTTAGACTCGATTAAAGATAGTTCACCCTCGAAGGCATATAATATTGATGGTGCTGATTTAGATACAAACATAAACTACAATCTATCAGGATGCAGTAGGTTCTTTAAAGGCAAAGAAATCGAAATAATAATTCAAAAGTGCGTAAAAGAAAATATCTATAAAAAATAGATTTATGGAAATAAAAGACTGGATTACTATGTTATCTGTAATAGCATTAATTGCAGGATGGTTTACAAACAGTTGGTTGAATAGAAAAAAGAAATTGCAAGAGAGAGATTCCAGCATTTGTTGCTCCTTTCATTGTAGGAAATACTCCGCCAAAAATTTATTCTTCAATCGGTTAAGTTAAACCTATAAAAATCTAAAATAAGTTCTAAGATATTTGATGAAATAAGTAGAGCCACCTTTCTAATTAATGAAAAATAGGACTAGAAATATGACAAATCCAACCGGCCATAACTTTAAGACCCATTTCTAAAAGTGCCAATTATTTGCTTTTCAGAAATGGTGTCTTAAGTCAATGTTCACAAGCCAAACTCTTTCTTTATTATTTGGATGGTAGAAACGGCTTTGCCTGTCAGCTTAGCCACGTTGCGAATAGAATAGCCTTTCTTCAACAAAGCAATGGCTTCCCTATATTCTTCTCTTTTCCGTTCAAGGCTTTTTTTGCTTCCTAGATTTCTGCCCAAACGCCCACCTTTTTCGATGTAAAGGGCGCGTCCGCTATTCAAGCGATCAAGTATGCTCTGACGCTCCATTGCTGCTAGTTCGCCAAGCAGTGTGGTAATGAGTGAGGACAAGGGATTTACCGTCTTGTCCGGCAAAAGCGTTTCGATGTTCAGGTTCTGTATATACACACTGACCTTGTGGCGGTGCAATGTATCAAGAGCTTTCAGCAGTTCCAGCGTAGAACGGCCAAGGCGTGAGATTTCGGTAACGAGCAACATATCCACCTTGTTTTGCGGATTGGTACAATATTCCAGACAATTGAGCAATACTGGACGGTCAAGGTTCGCCTTACGTCCGCTTATCTTCTCCTCAAAAACCGTACACACCGTATAACCCCTATCGATTGCGAACTTGCGAAGCTCTGTAACCTGCCTCTCCGTGGACTGTCTAGCAGTCTGAGAACTGACACGTGAATAGATAACCACATTCATTGCTTTTGTTTGTTTTCTTCTTTTTCTATCACTTTACACACCTTATCCACCTCTCTTAATGAAGGCATAATTGCCGGGTCTATCCATGTAAGAAAGTCGCTGATTATCCTGTACATATTCCTCACATAGGAGAAATCGCATTTCCTATTTACGAAACATATCGGCTCGTTATGGTTGATGCGGTTGCGCAGTTCGCGAACCTGCACTATTATATCGTTAATTTCCTTGCGTCCGTACCCGGAAGGTAGCTTCTTGAAAATCTGACAAGGGACACCAGCCAGAAGCGCATAGTGGTGCGTTTCGTAAAAACTGTTCCAAAACCCCAAAGTCTGTTCGGCTATTACCCTACCAGTCGTAACTTTGACACCCCTGTCGACAATTCTCTTTTCTGCTTTTAGAATTGCCTTCAGTATATAGTCATTGATAACTTTTTTCTTTGTCCGCTTGTTCGTATATGTCAGGGAAGGATCAACCATGAATCCAGTCTTCTGATTGATAATCCAATTGCCATCAGAGAAATGGTGTGCCAACGCATAATGCAACTGGTTGCGCAATATGACCTCAAAGGAAGACAGCAACGGATGAAACGCCTGTGCAATCTTCATATTGGCAAAATAGAGCATGACTGCCTTGTTCTTATTACGGTTGGTCGCCCTATAATATTTAGCGACCCTCGAATTGGAATATAATCTGACTACTTTTTTATATTTCATTTTGCATATTCAAATAAAAAACATACCTTTGTATCGTAATGCTTGGTAAAGCCTCTGTTATCAAAACACGTAACCAAGTCAAAGATATACCCGTTCATCAAGAACGGGTTTTTTCGTTTATGACCGCCCCATTCGGTTTACCCCACAAATATACGGAGAAAAATCAAAGAATTTATTTGATACATAAAAAAGTGTACTAAATATATGCTTATAGATTTATTTCAGTACATTTCAGAAATCAGCACAAAATCAACTAGAAAAGTGATTTATTCAATATACCTTCTTTTCAAATGCAACTCCTATACACCTCTACCACATAAATCTTGCAACAGTTTCAAACAATCTAACTGTATATTCTGATAATTATTATCAATCTCCCTATTAGTAGTAAGTTTTACAATCGGAAGCGGTTGTTCGTCCAAAATAAACCTTTTAAATCGAGTTTTTATTCTCTTTACATTAGAGTCTCCGGCCGATAAAATAAATTCTCCTGTTTCTAATTCTACAAAAGTTTTGCTATCGTAAACCTCTTCTCTTTGTTTACTGGTAGTAACACTACTGTTACTACGACCAGAACTAGAACCAGCAGAGATACTCTTCTTTACTTTCTCCTCTTTACCAAACAACAAGGGATATACCTTCAAAGCCTCAGGATCTTTCGTTCGACCAATAAATAAATTTGCGCAATTAGCTAAAATAGAAGATCTATCCTCTTTTCCATATAGCTTATCAAATTTAGTACTAGATTGAGTCAAAATTAAGAACGCAGCGCCAAATTCCCTTAAAACACTTGGCATACCCTCAAATTCATTCACTTTGAATGTCGTCATTTCATCCAGCACAAAAGCAAACCTAACCTTATTTCCGAATTTGATACGGCGCGAAGCAATGGGAACCAGCATTGCAACTATCGGAGAAATGATACCCTGCAAAGCGTAGTCATTGCTGACAGCAAACATCTTGGGATCTTCCGGGTCAACAAGGTCAAAAACGAAATCATTACCCGTCAAAACATAACAGATGTTCTTGTTAGTGGCGATACCTGCCAACATATTGTTCAGTGTGAAGATTATAGAACTTTGAGTCTTGTCACTGCCCGCAGAACCAAGAAAGCCCGAAGCCATCATCGAAGCACTCGTATCATTGCGTAAAAAGGCTGTAAGCTCTTCAGGAGAGGCCAACAAAGTAAATGCAAGGATATGAGGTAAAGTACAGTATTTCTTGTAATCACCCTCAAAATGGTAAAATACTATTGCGATACCACGAAGTAAACCCAGTGCAGCCTGAAACCATTCATTTTCCTCGGCTTTTTTTGATTTCATCGCCTGAAGAAAATCATCCATTGCCTGAAGCAGTGCGGCTTCCGTAGTAATCACACGCTTATCCAAAATATTAAAACGATAAGTACGGTTCATATCCGTAAAATTAATGTAATAAAATTTATAAGGATAACCATATTTCTGCATTAGGTTCCAGGCCGTCTGAGTGTAGTCGTAATTCTTAAAATCATAAATAAAGCCAGCCCAACCATATTTGATAAATTGCTCCAAAACGGGTTTACCTATAGATGCTGTTTTACCGGAACCTGCACCACCTAAAACCAAGAAATTATCTCGTGGATAATAAAACTCTATCGTTCCTGATTCACTTTCCAATTTAAAAATATCCTCTCCTTTTCGAGGATTAGATTTTGGTTTTATTAGCCCATAAACAAAATAGCTTACGGTAACAAATATTGAATATGGTATTAAAAGATATAAAGTCTTATTAATCCCCATAAACACCTCAAAGAACCATGAAACTGACAATAAAGTAACAAAACTTAATAACATATAGAAAAGCACATTTTTCCATCGCATAGAAAACAGCCTGACACACCATAAAGCAATTAGAATTGCTGAAATAAATAAACATTCAACAAAAATATAATTCATATTACAGATTCATTTTCTGATAAAATATTTTTAATTTTTCTCATTAAATACAAAGTCACAGTTTTTTTTGAAGGATGGATTATCGTATTAATCTTCTTCACTCCTGACAACAATTTACGTTCCTCATACATATCTTCCATAACCTCATGCATTATTTTATTTCTAATCTGAGATTTATATTTCCCATAACCAGCATGTTCGTAAAAACGTTCATCAGCAGTATAAATATATCTAAATTTATTACTAAAATGTTCAAAACATTCTACTTGCCATTCCTTCATATTAAAACCATTTTTTACTTCTTTCCCATTAAGTAAATTAGTATTTCCAGTACTTTTTGCTCTCGGAGATAATGCAATGGTTTGAGTTACATCCATACGGGAAACAATGATATGTGCATGCAAATTAAGACCTTCTTTTAGTTGACCTCTTTCCCTCAATCCGAGACGTACTTCTTCATCCTTATAAGAATAGTGCCGATACTCTTCAATCCTTCCAAAATAAACAAGATCCTCAGCACTCAAAGTCCGTTCTCTATTAAAACTCCTAGCATAAATTTCCATACAATCCCGAACATAATTTCTAAATTCAGTAAAGACCTTTGCTTTTTCTTCATCTGTCAATTCGGCCAGATCCGTTACTTTTTTCCCAGTAGTCAGATACACCAAATGAGCAATTTCTTTCTGCGAAGGATTGTATGATAATGAGTAAAATTTTTCCTGATTCTTTTTTAGTGTCCTTTTATTATTATCTATTTTTTCGATCACCTTACTCAAACTTACATAGTCCTCATGCTGTGAAAAGTATTGCTTATTGCCATCCGATTCTTTATCCAGATAACTCGCCAATTTAACACAACTACCAGCGTTAATTGGAAGATTTAGCTCATTTTTTTCTAACCGGTCTAACTTACTGTACATTAGAAATTGTCTTAATTTTTTCAATTAATAAGTTTCTATACTCACGTGGAAGTATAAAATTGCCTTTCGCGTCCTGATTCAAATTATTTTCAGATAATAGTTCATCTACTGTTTCTATAATATCCTGTATTTTAGCATCTTTATTTAAAGATACAATATCACTTTGCAATTTATGTATAATATTTTCTTTGTTTTTTACATTCTCTCTTAATGTTTCATTCAACTGGATAAGACGGTATATTTCATCTTGATCAAAGTTTTCTACTACTTCAGGAGTATTACTAATTTTACCCTTCTCTAAAGCATGTACCATTACATCAATCTTATTAATTTCGATATTCCGTAATATCTTAATTACATCATCCATTCTCTTATATAAAGCTGCTGATGTTTCACTAATTGTTTTATTAATGGTAGTCACCGGCGGAACTTGCCCCAGTTTCGGTTCCAGCCCTGTCATATCAAAGTAATCAAGCATCTGTTCTATATAAACAGAATAAGTAGTTCTTCTCTTTTGAAAATCTAATCTTTTTTTTACTTCACCATTTATTTTAATTGATTTCAAATCTCCTGTCATTATTTCCACTTATTTATTTGCAACAAAGGTAGTTATTATTCCAAATTCCACCTATTTTCCACCTAATTTTAATAAAATAATTTATAAATCATTGAAACATAGATATTTAAATATATAAATAAAAAATATATTACCACCTTTTAAATATCAGATTACCAATAGTTTAATACTAATTATTCTACTTATTTTCTACTTATAAAAAAATAATAAATATATATTTAATTGATTATTAACGCTTTGCGTTAAACGTTCACAATTATGCGTGAACTCTTCTTGCTAATCACATTACACTTCGTTTCATTTCCCTTTCGGAAAGGGCTACCATTAGGGAAAAAATATTTATAAAGAGAATAGAGTAAACGTGCGCAAGTGTGTGGCTTTCTGTAAGAAGTCCATCAAGATAAAGCAGAAATGCGGATGATGTCTGTTTCAAAAATCAGCCTATTGGCCAATTCTTTGTCCAAATTAGAACCTTTATCGAAATTTAGTGGGATTCCTCGACTGAACAAAGAAATCTCTTCAAAACGGCTTAAAAACACTCAGCTTAAAATTTGAATTTATTTTTCCCTATTTGTGTATTTGATTAAAAAATGATTTTTTGCAGAGTTGTTTTGGTTTTCGAAGTATTTTTTTTCGTTTTCGTAATATCTTTAGCAGAAAAAGAGCAATATAATTCTTTAGCTAAAGCAAAGAGAACTTTTTAACATTTATAACTGATTGATTTTTAAGGCCGTGTCGTTACACGTTTTCCCTTTTGGAAAGCGTTTTCCCTTTTGGAAAGGTTACGTTTTCCCTTTTGGAAAGGTACACTTTCCCTTTTGGAAAGATACGTTTTCACCTTTGGAAAGGTACACTTTCCCTTTTGGAAAGATACGTTTTCACCTTTGGAAAGGCCTGAAAATTTAATGTAAGAACAACTTTATTCTTCTTAAACAGGACAGTTTTACTAATAAAAGTTAATATATTTAGATTTTATATACATTCTAATTAACATATAAGCGAAAATGAAAGATTTTATTCTTTCACTCGAGAAAAAAGACACTTTCATAAAATAACAACTTATAATACTCTTGCAGTATTAAATTATATTTTCTACATTTGCAACGAACTTATACCGCATTACTAATGGGAGATATTACAAAAAAAAATATGGAGTCAGATAATAAAGTCGTAATTAAGCGAAATAATCAGGCTCCAGGTTTTACTTCGTCTTTGGCAGGGAATAGAAGTCAAATGCTAATTGAACGATATATCCAGTACAACAGTATAAACGTGCAGGAATATATAGAGACTAACAGAATTCTCACAATGGTAATCCCTATAGATATATTGCGGAAATGGTATCCTGGGCCCAACTGGAAAAAAGATATTGCCAAAGTCTGTTTTGGCAAAATGCGTGATATAAAGCAGGAAACGATGCCCAACGGTAACTTCAAATTAATGTCACTATTCGCATATGCAGAATTGACAGACGAAGGGTTATTTCTAGATGTTGTTCCCAAAGTTCTTCAATATTATATTGTCGGAAATGGTAATCCATATACTTCATTAGAATATAATTTGACAACTAAATTTGAGTCAAAATTTTGTCACGAGATTTATTGGGAGATTTGTAAGCATGACAATCCTCGGGAAAAGTATAAATTTTTTCTTACCCCAAATGAAATCAATGAAAAATTCGCCACAAAATATAATGTCACAAATATATTGGAAAAGATTCTGAAGCCGACACAGGAAGAAATAAAACGATTGTATGAACAAAATTTCTCTCCTCGTTTTTTTACATTTGAAGAAAGAAGGGAAGTAGTAGGGAAATGTAAAAAAATCACAGGTTGGGAATTTACTGTTCATAATCAGGACAGAAATCGAAGGCAGGATATAAAGGCTCAAGAAGCTTACCTAAAGATTGATAAATTTTTAGAAGAGAAATTAGATAAATATCGAATTAATATACTCAGTCAAATAAAGAATTTCAATAGTGAAAAAATCATACTAATTTGGATGAGACTAGAGAACTATATGTCGCAAGATATAACTACTATCAGAAATGAAGTTGCATACCTCTGTTCTATTCTTTCCAAATATGGCATAAATCCCCATTCTTCAACAAAGGGAAAAACAGAATATTCGGAGATGCCCTTATTCGAAAAAGAAGAAAAGGATACAGCCTACGGTATTAAATGTTGGTTGCAATGCAGTAATCATATTGCAGAAAGTTCCACAGCATCTAACGATATAAAAAAATTATTCGATCAGGTGCATTTCTATTCATATACAAGTTCTGATGAAGGTAATAAGTTAATACTAAGTGTGGATAATGAAGAGGTTCACCGCAGCATAAAAACATATCTACTATGTAATTTGCAAGAGTTGCTTTCCAAATATTTTCCCCAACCATTAACATTCAATTTCCATGTTAACTAATATCATTCAACTACAGAAACTATTTGATAAGTATATTTATTCGCTATACGATGAAGCGAGCTTAATCGCAATCGAGCAGCAAGAAAAATATATAGAAACAACTCTAACTACGGAAAATATCGACGAGTTCTTTGATCACCAAAAAGATTTTTATTCAAGTCTATGTGTATATACAGATACAATTATCAAACTATATACCCACGATGGTTATGAAATATGTAAACTTACTCATTTTATAAAAAAAGAAGGGAATAAGATTAGAATCAAACATGATCCCCTTGGGCTCAGGTTATATCTCTATCGACACCCTAATGCGGAAATTAATAATAGTTACATTAAAGCCTTATTTATAAAATCTTTTGAACGCTACAAAATGAAAGGTGACGTACTATATTCTTTCTTAACGAAAGGCTATCAATATAGTTGTACACCAGAGGAATTAAAGGAACAACTTGGTATCAATTATATAAATTCTATGTTGAAGGTGAAAATTCTCTCTCCAGCAGAAAAAATAGTAAAAGAGTTATTTGATAATAAATTGATACCATTCTACTTTACGATAAGCTTTGACCGGTCTGTAATGGAACCCGGTAATAGAATTATTAAAATAAATTTCAAGATCACGGATAATCTTATCATACTTAGACAAAAACGGCTACGCCCGGATTATATTGATTTCATAAAATCTATTTTAATAAAGTTCTTCCCTTTTAACTATCCATTTATCGAAGAAGACATAAAAAAATTAGATGATATAACAGTTGAAAAGATATACATACTAACGCGAGACATCGAAAAAGATCCTGATTTTCATAAGATAGATACAACAACATTAATAGGATATAAACTACAACATGAGTATGGAATTAAAATAGGGAAAGAATAGTGTTATTTATTTTCTTAGGAGTACGACAACCATCCTTAAAAACAAATAGGGAAATAAAGACATCTGATTATGATATACTGGAGACTATCCATCTGATTGTGTAAATGTAAACAGTGCCTTTCGATGTGACGTCTTATGCTTCTTCCCTATTTGTTATCGGTTGCTTGGAAGGAAAAAGATATGATAGGGTTTTGTAGGCCTTTGTATTCATCTACCGGGTTATTCTCTAATAATCTTGTTATCATGTAAACAAGTCTTTCGTCCTCCGGATTACACATAGATGCATCAAATTCAATTACCACATAAAATTTCAACTCTACTTGTTCCGGAACTTGCTCTAACTCATTAGCAAAAAGTTCAAATAACCGGTGATACTCCGCCCATTGAGGAGTATCAAAGATATGCTTTCCAATATAAACATTTACTTCACTTGTAGATAGATGAGTATCCATTGCATTGCCAGTAAGCTGCTCTATTGCTTTAATTTTAGCTTTTTTCCCGGCATACTTTCTCCTTGTTCTGACCGGTATATGCTGTTCTCCATGAGACACTATCAGCTTTTGGTCTGGATCTCCAGTCTTACAATAAACTCCATACTGTACTTTCATACTTTTTCTAATCTAATATTAAACTGCACCACAGTTTTCTCCAAACGCTCCAGGCGGCAATGTCCATTCTTCAGCAGCCGGTAAAATAATTGCTTGTTCATAATTATAAGATGTTACTAGGCGCTGTAACTCCGGAGTAATATTCTTATACATGCATCCCATTGCTATTAACTCTGGTAAGCTTAGATTTCTTTTTAAGGTATATCCAAAATCCCGCTCCAACTTTATTATTCTACTTATCTGTTCCGGGCTGATACTTGCAGCACTGGCGAACTGATTCTTGTTGCCAAAGATACAAAATCTGCAGGAACATCTCCCCCATCCCATGTAATAACATGGATGCACTCTTACCCGATATCGTTTTATAATTTCCCACACTTGTTGTTCTTTCCAGTCCCGGATAGGACGAAACCTATCGACGTGTCTAATAAAGCATTTCCCATTTCGAAGGTCTGCACGATCCTGCTCAAATATATTATATTTAGCCCGCACTGCCGACTCCTCTCCTCTTTCACCGGATAAAACTAATATACGGGTGTTCCGGAAGCGCTTCTGATTGATGATGGCCGATGAACAAACATCAATCTTCAGATAGTTGGAACACCACCTTACTTTTAAATCGGGAGAGCATTGAGGAAATTTACACCTGGTAGACAATTTTCCACGTTGGCCACCAACTTTATCTATTCTACCACTTGGTAACTCAAAGCAATTAGGAGCTGTGAGACTATTCTTTCTCACCAGTTCCCGGCAGAATCCTCCCTCTTTCCACTGGAAATAAATAGCTACGCCAAAAGCTTTAGCAAAACGCCGGCAATAATCCGGAGTTATTTCCCAATCAAAAAAAGTCCTTTCCCGGTCGTCTATTTCCTGATGCCACAACTCTATTCGATCAAGAGGGACTCCAGATACAAGAAAGTAGCTGTACTGTACTATCCTTTCCACCCGAAAAGCTAACAATATATTTATCATAGGGCAACAAATCTATAATATAATTCCCCATATTCACTTTCTCCCCAGCCCTTTTTCCGGAAGCATAACCTCGAGTTCCTCCAGTTCTTTTAAAGAGCTTATCGATTTTACTAGGCTCTCGATGCAACGATCCTGTTTCTTGTACTTCTCTTTCAGCGCTGTGTTTTTATTGATTTCCTCAATATAGCGGTTGTTCAGTTCTACAAAATGATTAATAATATACCGTACCGCCTTAGTTGTAGTTGTAGTACCTATCAACCCTTTAATTCTAGAAAGTTCCCGAAATTCCTCTTCGGTCAATCTTAGCGTAAATCTTCTTTGAGGCATATTTATGCTTTTTTTTATAGTCATATGTTAAATACTCATGGATTTAAACTCTCTCGGTGAAATAGCATTTCCAGCTTCTACAAATTCAAAAAATGACTTAATGGGGCATACACATTCAGGCATACCGAAAACTCCGCAGTTATCCGGCAAGGTTGCCATAATACATAATCCGTCAGCAGGGAAATGCTGGCATCCTACATTATCATCCCAATCGATATATTTCTGCGCTTCGGAAGCTAATGTGTCGCATGCTTGTTGATAAGTTATATAAGCATTATCTGCTTTTCGTATGGCATCTTTTATATTCATTATTGTTTCGATTTGAATACTATTTTATTTTCGTTCACTCATTTTGAATATGATTGAATGCGGTGGTAGGAAATTATCATGCCATTCCTGATAAAAAGCACAGTTTTTATCATCTCCCTTGGAGTAGGCAGCAATAATACGTTGCTGCTCCTTTTTAAGTTCTTCTTTTGACTCGCAATCAAAAACAATAGGTCTAATATCTGGAGCTGTATTTTTGCCCCATTTAATAGTATATATTCCTTCAAATGTTTTCATTTTAGCTACTTTTTTCACATTTATAAATTGGCTTTCTAATTTCTTTCCCATACCATGAGTACCAATAGTACTGCTGAAATATATTTGATGGATGCGTGCAGTATTTACACGCTTCACATAAATGGACTTGACTCATATCTTATTTAGATTCTAAGTTTGATAATTCAGTTTTAACATTTCTGATTTTTTCTTTTAGTTCATCCTCTCTGCGGAAAGATGGCGTACATTTTGTACATCGCATTCCAGTACCCCAGCCTATATTGTTCATGACTCGTGTCGTTCTTGCCTGCTCTTTCGATAAAGATTCTTCGAGGCGAGCAAGTCTACGTTCTAATAAATATTTCTTGTTATTCATAATTTCCTTTTACTTTTCGATTTACCATTGCAATAGATTGATGTAGGCATCCTCACAGTTACCAGACCAAGCAAAGACTTCCCATCAAATGTACCAATGCGGTTAAAGTCCGAAAAGTTTTTCCTTGCCCAATACGTTACTTTCTCATAGCCGTCCTGTATGTTTTCACACTCTACGGATAAACTTGTAGAACGATACGCACCAGGACAAATACCACCGACGACTTTGTATGTTCTTACTTCTTTCATATCTAATTTGTTCTTAGTACTAAAACACCTTACAATCTCATTCATATAACGGAAAGACCTTCTCCTGTTCTATCGTTATAGACTATCCTCGTGACACTATTTTATTGTATATAATATTGTTTGCCAAATAACTTCTTGTATTTTTCCTTGATAATATTCATTATTTTTTTAGGTTTTCCTATTGGCCGACTCACCATCTCAAACCCATTTAATTTGCACCAATCCAATAGCTCCATCGCTGCAGGGGAAAGCTCACCATTTTTTCAGTTCCATAGAATTTTATGGTTCTTGCAGTAAATTCCATTCCTCCAACCGTTATTACACTTGTAATCTGTAACGTATAACCCACTACGTTTTCCTTGTTTGTTTTATTAGATATTAGATAAGATTTTCATATTCGTATATATTGTGGTAGCCCGAAGACTACCAAGTTAATTACTTATTCAAATTGAAGTGAATTGTATATTTGTGTGATTTTCTGTTTCTGACACTTTCTACATCAGCCAAATGTTCTTTCAATTTCTCATGAAACTTTGCTTGTTTCTCCTCTGAAAAGGTCTTCAGTTATCTAGTCTGTCCATACTTATTTTGCTATTCTTTATTCTGCCAGCTAAAGCAGTTTTAAATTCACAATTCCTTATTGATTACACTGTAAAGATAGTGATTTTCAGCCACATATCCAAATTTACGAGCTATTATTTTTGAGTTTTTCCCCTGATTATCAACATATTATTCATTTCCCTATTTGTTAAAATACGGGTAAGCAATAAGTCGCGACAGGTTATGTTTGAAGTGTCAAGTCATACAAAGTATGGATGCACGAAAAACAGTACCTGTCACGACGGATGTTTCTCTTTGCTAATCTTTATTCCTGAAATGGAATTCATGTAATGGAAGGGATAGAGACTGGCAAAGTATCAAGAAACATACCTTAGCGGGGTGGGTGGGAAAAGCGGTTCAGTGAAGAGGTCGGCTTTTGCCGACCAAAATTTTAGAAGAACAGCCCCGTTTATAGGAGCTGCTCTAACTTCATTAATCAAATAAATTCAACTGTAATTTTTTAGCTTCTTCTCGTTTTTGGGAGATGTTAATCTTTTTTATAGGAGTGATTACATCCTCTTTTGCATCATTTCTTTGGCTTTGCCAATTTTGCCAAACGACAGACTCTTCCTTTGCGATTCGACGAACTGTCGGCAACCCTGTAACAGCCAATGCCTCATTTACCTTCCAACCATCATAAAAGGTTTCCGGACGAAGTGAGTCATGCCAAATTACCTCTCCAACACAACCATGTATAATAAAATTGCAAACAGTCATTAAACAGCAAGTACGGTCTACATCTTCCGCACAAAGATAGGTACTTAAGTGCTTCACATGCCATGCAAGAAGATTTCTACCACTTCCGCAAGCTGGGTCTGAGCAAATATCGCCCGTTTTACCCGGTGAGTCACAAACCTCCGCCATAAAGTCGCATATATGGCATGGAGTAAAAAATTGTCCGTTACTATTCTTTCTTGCGTTTCCAGCAATACAAGACATATACAATTCCCCCAAAACATCATACCACCCTAAAGCATCGACTTGCACATTCATTATCTGTATCCACTTTACATACATCTGATAAAACATGGCCGCTTCCTCTTTCCCATACTTCCAGTTTTCAAGATTTTTTTCTCCAGGTGAAAATCCATGAATGACGTAAACCAGAAAATCATCGAAAATAGTACTTATTTCAGCCCTGCATTTATATACAAGGTCGGTAATCAAACGTTCAAGACTTCTTATTTCTGTTGGAACACACGTTTTCATATCTCATTTCATTTTAGTATGCAATTTCTTACTGTAGCATCATTGGGAAGATATAAATCTCGCTCGATGCCCAAACCATACGGAAGTTCGATTTCTTGAAGCTCCGATAAAAGCACATATCCCCATTCCCACTCGTAAATATGCATATATCCAAATAGCCGCCAGTCTCCATTAGAAAGCTGTTCAGCTTCTGTTATAAGCCATGTACCCGCTCCTATCGGATTAAAATACTTTACAATTACTTTAGCATCCAATATCATGCTCTCTTGTGAATAAATAGGATACCTTGAAAATGTTCTCTCCAATTCTTTTGTTATCAGTTTCATAATGCAATTTTTTATTTTTCCCTATCTGGATAGTGACTTTTTTTTTAAATTCTGTCCTAATACAATTCTCTGTCTTTTTGTATTGGCTATAAAGCTCCGGAGATAAATACAGCAAATTTTTTCAAGAAATACTACCCGTTTACGGGCTGGAGATTTCTGCAATAAAAATTTGCTGTATTTTCAGATCCGGAAATAGCTTTGCCGATACAAAAAGACAGAGAATTGTATTAGGACTATCAGTTGCTACATGAGGAACTACCCTAATAGAGTAAAAAGATACATCCGCTCTCCCTGGCATATAGCCAGGGGCTGAAGGGATAAGCAACAAGGTCATTTATTGGTTATTAGGTACTTTGTACTTGATAACCAGTAAACGACCGCCAACCTTAGAGGGTGGGTGGGAAAAAGAAGTTTTAAAAAAGCATATGAGCAAGAGACCATATCTTGCAAAACTAAGACAACACATGGAAACAACGGTCGGCGAAGCCGACCACAAATTAAAAAAGGGTGACACCTTAGTTCAATCTAATTGTCACCCATAATTATATATGCCTATTGTAGCTTAAATAATCAATTCAAATTCAGTGTTTGTATGATTATCCGCAGTCAAGACTACTTCTTCATCATAATACATCCGTTTTACTTCATTTTTAGCTTCATTATAATCTTCAGCTTCAACCTCAACTTTTTTCTCCAATGTCTCAATTATAGTAAAAGTAAATTTCATATAGTATCTTTTTATAGCAAGGAGATAAAACCCCTTGCTATATAGTTTATCAATTATATTCAATCTTTCTCATTCATCGCTTCAATACGTTCTTGTAGCCTGTTGTTGCGATTTTTATAAACACTTCTTAGTTCAATATCAATATTCTCTACTTCTTCCGCCTCATGCAGATTAAGAAAAACTCTCAATGGACTGCTTTCCTGTGCTTTAATACCATGAATATAAACTTCCTTAAGATGTGAAGCTATAAAACTTCTCTCAATTATATTCTTTTTTTCTTCCGTTAATTCAAGAAAATCCATATAGTCAGTCCTATACACTTCTTTTCCTAGTTCTAACTTTGCATAAGACTTTGCATCCATTCTTTTCGCCATAAAGGAATACATCAAAGCTATTTCAACATCCGATATGGTGCAACTTGGGATATCCATTTTTTTAATCAGCTCTTTTTGCCGTTCAACGATTTTTTCACTGCACAACTCATTATTGCGGACTATTTTCTTTTGTAATTTTTCAACTTCGGGATTATGCTTAATCTCAACATCACTAGAAGAACTTTCTTCTATTTTTTCCTGCGTATTATCTTCTGCCGTTCCCTCTAGAGTTTCATCAACCTCGGCATAAGCAATTCTTGCATATTTATCTGCAATCTGAATATAGGCTCTTATTGTACCGTTTGCCAACCGCTCATCCCTTTCTATCAGTTCAGACTGATAATCTGCATATTCTTCTTCATACTCATTCAAAGCATCCTCGTATTCTTCCTCCGTTTCAAAATCATCCCTAATAGGGATTTTGGGTGCTGCATCAAGGTAACTATTAAGCAAACTTACAGTTTGAATTTCAAAGCCTTGTTTGGTTAATTGTTCTATCGCTTCTTGATTAGTCGCCCAAACACTATCACAACACATCTGCAATTCGGGATTATCCTGTTGTAGTTTGATAGCGTTTTCCACAACATAAGCTATCTGCTTTTTTCTCAAACACTCCCTTTTAAGACACTTCCCAGTACAATCCTCACCAGTAAATAATGAAAATGTTGCAGTATTAAACTGACAGCTTCCACATTCCGTTTTATCAAAAGAATAGCTCTCCAATTTTGTCGAATATCCATCATTAATACATTTTTGCAACTTTGATGCACGATAATCGCTCCATAAAACATATGGTGCACAATTCTGCCCAAAGTGGTTATCAAAAATATCTTGTTGCAGTTCTTTTTCATAATTTGCCAAGACACCTGCTACTCCTAAATTAATATTCTCTGTATCCAACAAATCACGAAAATCGGCAATAAGATTTAGCAGTTGTAACCGTCCTTTAATATACACCTTATTCTTCCCAAATTTAACAGCTAAGGAATCAATATCATCCTTTCCTTTTTCAATCAACCTAGCATAAGCCTCTGCTTCTTCTAAAGGAGCGACATCTTTCCTATGTAAATTCTCAACGATGGCTGCATCCTCGGCTTCATCATCAGTCATAGATGAAATCATTGCTGGTATTTTTTCCAATCCTGCAATAAGCGCAGCACGATACCTGCGTTCACCAAAAACTATTTCATAACGATTTGTTGCTGAAACAGGGCGGATTTTAATCGGTTGCAGAACACCTTGCTTTTTAATACTTTCAGATAGTTCATAGAGGGCTGTTTCATCGAACTTCTTCCGAGGGTTAAAAGAACTTTTGTCGATTAAAGACAATTCTACTAAAGACACTTCATTAAAGGTTTTGCTTGATTTTTTTGAATTTCCCATAATTTGTTTGCTGTTCTTTATCCTGCCAGCTAAAGCAGTTTTAGGTTTAAAATGGTTGTAATCCCTTATTGATTACACTGTAAAGATAGTGATTTTCAATAACATAGCCAAATTTTTAATGCAATATTTTCAAATTATTTTCCTGATTATCAACGTATTATGTTATTTCCCTATATGTGTTCACATATCAAAAAACATTCTTATTTAAACGGTATAAACAGCGTTAGGGATAGCAGTGGAAAGACCGGAATTTATGAGGACTTGCAACGAATAGCCCGACCGGAACGGGAACGCCCTAATAATAAATGAATATAAAAGTCTACAAATGGCGTAACTTCTCAAAGGTTAATATATCCTAATAGATTAAAGGATTTTTTAGAAAGTCAGAAAAAGTGCCTAAATTTGTATTGTTAAGAAAATTAATAATATTTCACTATTGAAAATATCATACAAACAAATACAGTATGAAAGCTCATTTTTCAAGTCAAAAAAACAGGATATGTTCTGTTAGAACTAACCGTAAAAGTATAGCTGGCTGAAGAACTTACTTTCGAATTACCCTCATACCAACCTTCAAAAGAATAACCGGAATACGCTGAAGCATTTACGGTACAATTTTCTCTTTCAAGGACTGTCCCACCACCCGATGCAGAACCACCAGTACCGGCACTGACTGTAATTGTGTACTCTTTCTTAAAAGAGACACTGAATTGCCAATCTTGGCCATTTACATTAAAGCCGTATCGACTTGCACCACTAAACTGGATGGCATTGCCATTAATCGGCCCACCGGTGAAACTGACAAGCTGATAGCCGGAATAAGGAACAGCTTCGACTACCGCATCAGCATTTCCATCATACAGTCCTGCACCTGTGGCATAACCGCCGGCAAACTCCACACGCCCACCGGTACTGCGCGTAGTTACCATACTGTCACCCATAATGGTGATACTCGCCTGGCCATCTTTGAGGATAGGCTTCTTAATCTCCTGATCGAGCATTTCACTCTCACAGCCTACGACCAGTAACATTCCGGTCAATAGGGTAAATAAACTAAACTTTTTCATAACTAATTTAAATTTAAATTATTCAACAAATATAGATAATATAAGATGCAATCGCATTGCATTTTAACAAAAAAAATCATATTATATTTATAACCAAACACACAACTACTCACCTGGGACACAAACTGCATTTTCCTGTTGTATGTTACCGTCAGAGTCCGATACTTTGATTTCAAAATGATAAATCATATCAAAACTGTTCTTATAATAGTATGTGGCATGTAATTCATCAAATCCGATCTTAGCACCCATTTCACGAAGTTCATCGAAATAATTGCTGATAGTCCGGATAGACACGTGAAGCCTTGCCGCTAAATCAGGATAATGTCCCGTACGTTCCGACTGAATCAGTTTATGGAGTTCCAATATCCTATGTAACTGGAGTAATGTATTCATGGCATTTTCTTTTTTAGTTCGCTCAAAAAAGTTCTCCAATAAAAGCTGTTACCGTCAAGGAACAACTTGGCTTGCTTGTTCCCGGCTGACAGTTTATATTCTTTCAGGCAAGCAAAGTCACTCTGGATAGATGCTGCATGCAACGAAGCATCGCTCTTTACCGACTTCTCCAACAGGCGTATGTCACCACCTTTCATTGACCGATCTACAATTTCAAGATATATATTCAGCAATGAATGGCGCCTGAGAAAGTTATAGTCCTGAGGCATTGCTGCATACCCGTATCTGGTAATACTAAGTAGGATAATTTTTTCTTTTTCTTTGTTCATTTGCTGTACCTTTTCATATTCTGTCATATCTATGTCACTGAATAATATTAATTAATTAATAAATAAGGGCTTCACTACACGGCCATTCTTTCTTACTTCATAATGCAAGTGATATCCGGTGCTCCGGCCGGTACTACCTACAAAACCGATCACCTTACCGGCCGGGACAAATGTCCCTTTTCCCACATAATAACCGGAAAGATGGGCATATATACTACTAAAGCCATACCTATGGCTGATTTCAATACACTTGCCATAACCACATCTGTTGCCAATAAATGTAACTGTTCCGTCAGCCGTAGCATGAACGGTTGTAGCCAGTTCACAGGCATAATCAATTCCGGAATGATATTTCCGCTTTCCCGTAAACGGGTCTTGCCGCAACCCGTAGGGAGAGGATATGCGTCTGGCCGCACGAACCGGTAGCTGCAAAGGCAGATAATTAAGCATTCCTGCAGACTGGTACAAATCAGCCACCTTCAATATAGGCGATAAAGAGTTTGCCCCTATAGCCAACTCTTCCAAAAGCGACACAGGAACACTGCCGTAGACGAATAATATCAATATCAACTTAATCATTTTAATAAAAGACTTGTTTAGGTGGTAATAGACTTCTTTCTTTCGCTCCCGGATTAAGAATCTCTGCGGATATGATAGGTTCGTTATCCAGTTTATAGATAAAGTGCCGGCCACCGCCAAGTTCCTGCATTTCTATAATGAGCTTCTTTTTATCAGGAATGGTAAACTTATTTATGGCAGCAGTAAAGCTCTTGGTTTCATGGGCAGCCACACGCTCCGGAAGATCGAAGAAGAATAACGGTGTCTGCTCAATCTGCTGAATGGCCGTTTTTTTCCGGATTTTGGAATCCTGTATATAAAAACGGACAAAATCGGGTACATAATCTATATTGCTGTAGTTGGTTAGTCTGAACTTGAAAAACAGGATATCCTTATCTATAAAAATATTGGTTATGGCAAAGCGGATACCAGCATAATCCTTATAAAGCTTGTTAAGCGACTGGAAACGTGAATTTATCTCTTTCCGCAAGTTCTCCCGCTGCACGCTGTTCAGTTCCTTATTGTCAAGCAGAGCTACACGTTTATTTGCAGCATTGGCCGCAGGGTCAACCACGAATGACAAGTGAGAAGGTTTTTCCGCGAATTTCAAGTTAAAAGTATAGAACTTCCCAGACTGGGTAACTACCGTAACATTCGTCTGCCGGTCAAAAACAGCGGATGCACGAACGGCGATGATATTATCCACCCCAGAAGCCTTCAAGACCTCTACATCAGCTGTTCCGTAATCAACGTAAATTATTTTATCAGGAAATATAAGATGGCTTTGTTGGTTATCATTTACAGAAACAACCGGCGGCTGCCTATACTCTTTCCCAACCTGTAAGTAGGTTTCAAGAAGTTCTGGAGTAAATGAAATATTATAGCTGTAGTATTGGCCGTCAGCGGTTACTACACTCATATTCGTAAGCCCCTCAAAGGAAGGAACCACAGACTTCAGGCGGATTGCGCAAGGATAGACATCTATCTTCTCCCCGGCCACATTTTCGTCCCCGATCGAAAAATATTTCACCTCATTCGGGAATATAAGATGGAAAGTTTTGTTGGTCGATACCGAAAAGGAAGAGGAATTAATCTCCTGCAATGTGACTGATTTCCCTACAAAAGAGCTATCCGTTACAGGAATCTGCGCATGTGCATTCTGCATACCACACAGGAGTATGATTGATAAGGGAAATAATATCTTTTTCATATCATTCTTATATTAATGAATTTATATCTGTTTATTCTTTATTTTACCTCTTTCCTTCATTTTTTCTCGTCCGGACGAAGATATATCTCATAGTTTGTTTTGATAGTAACCTTTATCTTTCGTACATTTTTCGATAGAGCCTGTTTGCCAGCATTGGCCGCACTGCTGGCAACCACGCCTGCAATTTGGGCGGCAGCATCGACACCGGGAATTCCGCTGGTTGGCAAACCGTCTAGAGCACCGCCTGTAACATCCTTGGTAGCATCAGCTTTGGGATTACCGGGAACATAAATACCGAGAAGAGCATCCTTCGAATATACTTGTTTCTCAAAAGGAAGAATATTACCATTCAAATTAATATTAGTAATCCGTACATTCACGCGCTCGCCGTCAATACTGGTGACAATACCGAAGACCGGCGAATTTTTTGGAATAGGAATGCCATTATCCGTATATGCCACTTCTCCCAAGCGCATTTTCAGCGTACTGCCAGCCATAACCACTTGCTCAGAATGCACATATGCCTTGATTGCATTTCTGTTCGTCATATTGGTAAGAGCAATGGTATGAAAAGGAGAAGACTTTACAGGTACAGCCTGCATTGAGATACTGTCAGGTTCTTTAACTTCTTCCCTATTCGTTGTTTCTTTCAAGTAATGTTGGCGATGCTTGTTCATAGATGCTGTACCATTATCAGAAGAAATAGGAGATGTATTTCCATTACGCTCCGCTTCTATATTCTGAAGCCCGGAAGACAGATTTTCTTTGTTAGCCCGAATAAGAGCTTGTACACGAGCCACGGCTTCAGGATCATCTGTCGGTTCCACTGATAAGGAAGAAGCATTATTATAGGCCAGTCCGGAAGAAGTATTGACATTAGAAGTACCTTTCCGATTCTCTACAGATTGTATCATATCTGATAGGGAAACATCACCAATATCCGCACGAAGAGGGACTTCCTGAACCGATGACGGTATTGGTTCCGTCTTGTCCGAGAAAATTGATAAAAGCAGAACTCCAGACACAGCAAGACAACCACTGATGATTAATATATTCTTTTTCCTTTTATCCATTATCTTTTAATTTATGGGATAGTACTCTTGGGTATAATTCTTAAAATAAAATCCTGTAGGATTTTCAGGGAAACGGGGTGTAACTCTTATGGCCGTACCTTTCGAAATAATGCGAAATTTCTTTGTTGCGACATTATCCATAATATCGAGGGTTGACGTAAAGGTCACTTCATACATGCTACCATTATCTATACTCCTGACACTTTCCATCTGGTTAAATTCGCATTGATAGACCACACCCTTATTGATTGCGTCCGAATATGCCTGGTCATATTTGTACTTGCCATATATGGCATTAAGCTCTGTCTGATTAACTAAAAAAGCCGCACGTGACTGGTTGTTCTTAATATTATTCACGTTAAAGCTATTAACATAATAACTCACTGAATAGCAGTGCGCGGCGAGCAAGGTCTTATATAACTGGTCAAGTTCCATTGTTTCGGCAGGAAGAAACTGCCCGCCGGTACTGACTACCAGTATTTGCTCTGATGCATGCTTTGTTATTGAATAAGCATAAAATAACACAGACACTATAATGACTGTAGCGGATACAAAGAATAACTTCAGATATAACGCCTGCTTACGCTTGGCTGAGACATAGGTACAGAACTTTTCAAGCAAGAGTTTTTTATTTATACTTTCCATCTTAACAGACTAATCTTCTGAGATATGTTATTAATACACTTATCGCAATGGCAGTAATTGCCAGTATCAGTTTCACTTTCCATGTCGTCCGCTTAGAACTAAACGAATTGAATATTCTCGATAACATCAAGAGTAGCTTTCCTTTTTGTGTTTTATCTTTCATTATCTAAAATAGTTGAGATGATTTTGCTTTTACAATACTGAACATCTTTATTTTCACCCACACACCGGTACAGACGACTATTAATACAGAGACTTGCCCAGCACTTGCAGCACCTTCCATAAAAAAGCCCGCCACTTCATTGGAAAATTTATCTGCCAAAAGAAACATCGGAATCAGCATATAGCAGACCAGCATATTCTTCAGCCAAGTATAAAAATAGCTGCGGGTATTCTCATGGATAGCGAGGACTATCGCCACAGGAGCTATTAGTTCCAATAACAGTAGCCACATATAGCGGCCAAGAATGAAGAAAGTGTATGTGTACTTAAATATGAATACTCCTACAGCCATTACAATGGCAGTTATGGACTTCCAGACAACCCCCATAAGATCAAAATCCAATGTTAATCCCATTGCCTCTTTTTCCTGAACGGCAAGTACTTGATTACGGACAAGATCTCTCATTGCTTGAAATGACTTGTCGGAAGTATCACCACCAAAATCATTGATAAGATGAGTTTGGAGATCACCAAAGACATTCTCGACCAAATTAAATATTGCACCGGACGAAGTGGAGATTACACATACGATTATATAAATTCTGATATGCCCCCAATAACTGCTTAAATCAAATGTATTGTTATTGTTAGCAATGTTTTTCTGATATTCGTCAAATAACTTCGTGAATACCAGAAATAAGACTATCGCAATCATTACGGTTTGAAAAGAATCATATACTATGTACTCTTTGGTACGCTCGTATGCTACCTCAATGGATTTGATATTTCCTATACTTGCTTCCATTTCTCTTATTTTAAAAGTTGATATTCCATAATATCATTTGTAGCAATGGACGTTGATATAATCATATCGGTTGTATGCAGGTTTTGAAGTAATAGGGTCTGTTCTGCCTTTATATTCATCAAAGCATTCAGACGTTCGGAATCATTCATTTTAAACTTGGTTGTCAACGTTGAAGTAAGCAAGTCTATGAGTGAATTATTATTTACCAAAATAGACGAAACTGAAGATTCCACATTCCTGTAAAGCGAAGCATCCAAACCATTCGCCTTCTTCAGCAAGCCGGTACATCTATCAACTATATAAACCTGACGTTCCAATAGCGACCTGGCGTAGGCTGCGTCCCGGACTACAGCCGACACATCTGTCACAAATCTCAATGTCTTCGTAAGTATAGCGGACTGTTCCTGCAAATTAAGAAGCTGCTTGCCCCAGGTAGCGGCATTAGTTATCTGATTTCCTATACTATTACTCAATGAGGCTCCATCAGTTACAGGAATCTGCGCATGTGCGTTCTGCATACCACACAGGAGTATGACTGATAAGGGAAATAATATCTTTTTCATATTACACAGGTTATTTGGTTTGTTCTATATATTGTTCTATGGCTTTCTGCATATTATGGCCGTTTTCCTCATAAATCCGATTCAATTCAGAACGAATTTCTCCTTGTGTCTGGAAAGCAAGGTACTTAGGGCGGGATGCCTCTAACCGGACAGTCAGGGCATAGTTTTCTCCGAAGCGAATCCAGCACTCGGAATAAGGATGAGAGGCTGAATAGTTATTCTGAATGGATTTCAGCTGATTAATTTGAGCGGGTGACTTTATTTTGAATGTATCTATGACTGCATCATAAACGACCTCAGTCCCTTCCAATACATAAAGTAGCTGGGTATTGGCTACGATGCCTTTGGTATATTCATTGTCCGGAAGCTGAACCGGCGACTGGATAATGGTCATTACCGCACCGTTTTCTTTACGGATCTTTTGATAGAAAAAAGCCACCGTCTGATGAATATCCACATCCAGAGAAGAAGCAGACTTCATTTGAGCCGTTTCCGCATATTCATCAAAAACAATCAGACCTTTCTTGGACGGATCGGATAGTATCTTATTGTTGATTGTATCAAATAACAATCCCATAACAATGGAGGCAACAAATGGACTGGCCTTGACTTTGGTGAGTTCAAAATGAATGAAACGTTTGTCGCTAAAGTTCGAAGCCACTCCTGCCACAGAACACAGGTTCTCATAAGTTCCACCAGGCATAAACTCCCTGCAAACGTGACTAAACGAGTCAATATCAAAATATTCCGGTTTCAAATTCAATTCCGGGCATAAGTCCTTGTACCGTTCTGTGACAAAGAGATAGAAATCCTGAAAGCTATGGCCGGAATGTATCTGCTTATAATAGGCATTTATCAGTTTACGCAATGATACGGTAAGGTTGGCATCCGCATCAGGACGCCTCCAAAAACGTAAACATAAAGTTATCAGCGTATCTTCTTTCTCCGTTGTCAACGGCTGTCCTTCAAGTTCAAAAGGATTAATACCGAGCGGCTGACTGGGTTCGTACTCAATATGAACCGCGATATCTGGATAAAGATAACACAACTGTTTGAATGAGTTGCCAAATTCTACGGAAACGACCGTAAAATCTTGATCAAGTAGCTGGTGAACGATATTATTTGTAAAGAAAGACTTTCCGCTACCGGTAGGGGCAACAACCACGGCATTTCTCGCTTTAATACGGCGGTTTCTGGCATCCCAAATATCCTTGCGTAATGGAATCTGGGTTAACCGGTCATTAAAAAGAATACCTTCAGGATCATTCTTAAAGCCCGAATAATGCACAAAACAGGAGATGGCGAATGACAAGGATGTCGTAAACATGTACGGAGTTCCAAGTGAAGGTGCGCATGCGATAATTCCACCGGCATACACATCCGCCAGGTTTCCATAACCAGGCATATAATAATTGATATTACGAATATCAAAGGCGGAACGGAGCTCCTTGTCGGCCATATCCAGACGGGCGGAATCTTCGTCCCACAACATGACTGAGAAATGGGCATAGCAAAGAATATCCTTGTTTCTGCTTATCTCATCTGCAAGCCCCTTTAAGGCCTCTATTTTCCCCGGAAGGTTTATTTTGTCAAATCCCCTATTTCTAATATGGTCATCCAGGTTCTTTCTTAACCTTTCCTTCAGCAGTTTATCGGAATAGAAATACAGTATCTGATTATACACATGGTTGTGTTGGAGATGAATTCCCCCAAATACTTCGGCCGGAGACATGTACAGTTCCGACTTGTCAAGACTGACCGTGTTATCCTTATCATATACCGGATAAACCCCGGCAGAAAAAAACTCCGCATCCGTTAGTGCGTACATATGAGCTGTGTACTTACCGGCTTCAATATGTTTACCAAAATGAATATCCTTAACTCCTTCGGTTTCATAGAAATTGACGGTAGAAAAAACATATGCTTTCAAATCATCTATAGAAAAATATGAAATTTCCAAATGCAGGGAAGCAAGGTTATTCAACGCAAATTGTACGGCGGAGAGAAATTCATCCAGACGCTCAGCATCAGATTCCGTTAGAGCCTCCTTATAGGAGAAACAGTTCGCCTCATAGTTTTTTGAAAGAGAGGAAAGGCCGGAAAGGGTAAAAGCAAGCACACATGTATGCTGCATATACTCCCTGCCTGAGAAATGCTCTGCATCGGCCTGTGACAGATAAGAAGTACCTATATAGGAAGAATGATAACGCATACGGCGATATACATCCTGTTTATGCACATAAGAATTATGCGGCATATGGGAGAAGGCTTGCATATAAACCGTATGATATTTCTCTATCTCATCCCTGTAAAGTGAATACACTTCAGGGAAAGAAAGACGGACGGCATAGGTCAGACTACCATTATTGCCGATAATAATTCCATGACCTTCATTGTCAGGTATTATATCATATATAGGGTAAAAAAAAGCATTATCCATATTCGACAATTATTTATATAGCGTTCTATATATGCTGCGGTTTGAAACCGTAAGGGCATTGGTTTTCTTCGGAATTTTGGGGCGTTTGCTTTTTCTATGGAAATAAGCATATATCATAAAAAGAGCAGCAATTTCAAACAGTATCTCAATGCAGGCAGAGATACTCCCATTTAATGCGGATAGAACAGACATAGCCGCAAAGAGGAGAAAACCCACCAGGCAAGCGAGATATATTGTGAAATATTCACTGTTCAGCCCTCTTATTTTCAGCTTATCATCCAACCCCATATATACTTTACACGCTTCCATACTATATCTGAAAGCTCATGCTTGCCAACTTATTGGCAATCGCACCGAGTAAAGTGAGAATGACAAAGATGAAGGCCGTACCCTTGCCCACGTTCATCCATCCCTCTTCTGCGCTCGCACCGTTCTTTCCCCTTATGGAATCAAGATTTGCTATAACTAAGACTATAAATCCCAAAAAAAGCAGAAGACCCGCAACTGGAAGAATATAATTTGTCAATATGTTATTCAGATCTGTCCGGGCATTGATTGTCTGGGCAGAAAGTATTTCCGATACCTGAAGCATCAGAATTAATGATACTAATTTCTTTTTCATCGTAATCATCTTAAATAATCAACATGGTTTTCACGAACAACCCAATCTTGCACAGAAAATGAGGCTATTTCAAGCGTTTCGCGGTTTGCATTTAGTTTAAACTTGAAGACATAGGTTTCACCCGGTTTTAAGTCCATACCTGCGAGGGAATACTGATAACAGGAACCATTCTTCAGACAGATCGTCATTTCCGCATCCACTGCCGGGACGTGGGGAACAATTAACAGGTTGCCAGAAGATACATTCACTACACCTGAGGTCAACTGGGTAAAAGAACCGACACACACGTTAAATTTTCCCGTCATGGGAGAAAGCAATGAAAGGCCGGCTACCTCTTCATTCTCTACCGCTACCGTAATCTGTGAAAGAGCATGATGAAGTTTTACGGATAAGGAAGAAGAACCCGGAGATATATTTGCAACAGTCTTGCTATATAACAGATCAACCTGATTTGCCATATTTACGACCAATGCTTCCGGGTCATCACCGGATTGATAAGGATAATAAGCATATACCTTACCGGGCTTTTCCACATATACGGGAATCGCTATCTTCCATTGCTCGCCAACCAGACTGGCCGAATTTTTATACGATGCATTATCGTAAGGCTGATTATCCTCTGAAAGAAGATACAGACCAATCGGAGAAGCAAAGTTCTCCGATTGGCTATTATCATTCTTCACCACGTAACATGAGCTGATACTCATTTGTATTTCTTCCTTGCAGGATGGAATATCGCTATTGTCTTTGCTGCATGATACCAAAATCAGACAGACTAAGGGAAAAAAACATTGTAATATTCTCATTTCAATTAATGTTAGTTTATATCTACAGAACTTTTCTTCAATTGAAGCATTGTTACCTGGACTGTTTTACCGGATTCATTCTGTGTAAACGTCATAATACCACCGCGAGGCGTAGTACTGTTATTTTCCGAAACGGAAATAGTACTGCCGGACGCAGATGCCCAATCAACATTTGCAGAAGCTGAGTATCCCTGTGTTTCCGTCGTCTCCAAAGTTCCATTAACATATGTAAGTTTGGTAGATGTTAAGGAATAGCTGTTGGAAGCTCCGGATGCAGATATACTCGTCCATGATTTACTTGTACTGCCATCATCGAAAGTAAATATATAGTCGTTGGTTATTACACCGGCGGTCTGGTGAACCGCTATCTTAGTAGTAAGATTGGACTCGGATTGCAGAAATATAATTTCACCGGAACGTTCACTTCCGCGATTTTCTACAACAGTAACCTCATTACCGGCTATATTCACCCAGTCAGGCTTACTACTCAAACTGTACGGTTGAGAGACTGTAGAACTTGGCAATATTACACCATTGATAGCGTCGCTTTTCTCTGATGTGACAACAAAAGATTGGCCGACACCATCCAAAGCGGCAAAAGACAAAGAAACAGGAGTAACAAGAAAGTTGTAAGCCAATTCTTTAGGCATGAACTTTACCTCATTTGTTTCTCCAGAAACAAATGTGCGCTGTTCTGCAAATGAGAAAGGATAGGCAGTGCCCAAACCTGTATATGATAACATACAGAACTGTTCACCAGTATCAAATGTTTGCGGTGGTATCAGTCCCGTAAATGATACATATGTATCTCCTGAAACTTTTTCCAATGGCAGGTCGGTACGACGATTGACGGTAGTATTCAATACACCCGTGGCAAGATTCACCTTTGTATCGGTGTAGGAACGAATAGTCATGGCCGTTTGATCCCGGTTCTCCGAAGACGTGTACAAGACATTCACTTTTGACAGAAGATGGACAAAATTCAAAGGAATATCCTTTTTCCCCGTATGTTCATCATTGACTGCAAAAAGAAAGTCATCGGTCTTGCTATTCCCGGTCACAGTATGAGATATAGATGTAGCATCTACAACCTGGGACTTGTAGGGGAAATAGACATAGAAATCCAACTGCCTGTCTGGAGAATTGAATATCAGATTATCATTGTCGGCCGCAATAAAGGCTTTCTTATCACTGTTCCAGATAAATTTCCTGTTATCCGCATAATTCCCAGCCGATTTAAGAGTGGAATTTTTACTCCTGTCTAAGACATAAACACCCACAGCATCGCCTTCAACGAATTCTATAAGTTCATTCGCCCTTGTAGTAGAGCCCAAGGTAAATGACACATTACCGATCACCATGCCATCTTGATTGTCTTCTTCAACACAGGAATACGTGAGAATACCAAGCAATATGATTAATAGATATCTCATAATAATCTTTTAAAGAATAGGTACTAAAGAAATGTCTGTGTCTGTATTGTCAGTCCACGGCTCAATAGTTATACCTTCATCAGATGTACCGTCACCAGAACCATCACCACCTATATCTACAGAACTGTTTGTCACGGTCAGCGTATAGATATTTCTATAGCCGGGGCTCCAAGTTGTGCCGGCAGGAAACTCATAACGGAACTGACGATCATCAATCGTAAACACCGCTTTGATATTCTTTCCTTCAGTGGCACTTACCGGCAGACAAATACTGCTTACATTCTGGTAGTCCTCGGTAAGTAGCAGGGTAGTTCCCGGCATAAGGGCAAGCACGCCGTCTGTAGATGTACCGGTTATAACACCTGAACTCAAATCAAGAGTACCGGCAGTCTTAAATACGTTGTTGGCATCATTATTCTCGATTGTCAGAGCCTGAAGAATACCTGCTCCTTCATTATATGTGACGGCCTTTCTCAACTTAAAGACTACCTGTGAGAGGGCATGCCGCATCTCTATCACGACTTTTTTTTGCGTAATTGAAGCAGGTGTTTCGCTATGGCCGTAAAGATAATCCGTTTGAGTAGCGGATTCGACTGGAACAGCAGAACCGATTGTACTGGATTGCGAGTAAGGGAAATAGGCAAAAACTTCCGCTGGATTCTCATCCAAATAAACATTTTGGGCAAAAAAACCTTTACCGTTATGTTTGAATAAAACATTTGTATAGCGATCAGAGTTGCCTAAGTACGGCTGATCAATCGTACCGTTACAGACAAATACGCCTAACTGGTCGTTTTCTTCCCAATCAAATTTCTCTGCCCTCGTAGATGCCGCGCCTTCAATATGCGCAGTAATGTTCATTTCTCCACTGGAAACTGTAATAGCCTCATTCTCATTATTGCAAGATACAAATGCAACAGATAGCAACGCAAAGGCCGCTTGTGATAAAAATCTCTTTTCCATAAATAATTAATTATTAAAGTTTATATCGTCTTGTTCTATATCTTTCCACGCATCTATATAAATATTATCCATCTGCATGTTTTCACCAATCTCAACAACAACATCAATGACAATGCCATCCGCATTGAAATCTTTCAAAACAGAGGATAAATCTACCTGCGAGTACTGGGTAAATGTATCACCGACGCATTCAATACGCAACATATTGGAGACGGCATTCGAAACACCGAACACATAAGCTTCCGAAGTATATTTATACTTTGTATCGGTCTCGGTAAAGATTGGAAAGATAAGCCCGGCATACTCTGCAATAGGCTGGTTTGTATAGATTCTCCGTCCTACAATAATTCCGGAGAGCATCGCTTCCAGAGTCTCTATCTCATGTTCTGCGGACATGCCTTTCAAAGTGATGTTGATTACTATCTTCTGTACCATCGGAACAAGAGTGAACGTACGGTAAGTTGTATCTTCCGGAAAGATAAACCCTGATTCGGAAGCCATATGTACCGGGCGTAGCTTATTGGCATAGACCGGAACACCATATTTTTCCGAATTGACCGTATCGGCATAAATTTCTATCTGGGTAATATCCGAAGAGTTACGCACTTTATTATTAAAGGTACTGTATGCCAGAAAACGGTATTCTCCCGTTCTGACACGGCTCAGAAAATTGCCGTCAGAAGCGAAACAGTCGGGTTCACCCAGTTTCTCCGTATATTCCTCATTGGAATAATTGTCATAATACCTCACCTGTATTTCTTCAGGCGCTGCAGGCAAAGCTCCGTTATCCGACAACGTTGCGCTTAGAAATCCCTTAGCTCCATAGTTCTCGGAAAAAACCCAATCGCAGGAGCTGTATAGCACAATCGCTGAGAGCATACACACGGATGCAAAGATTTTCTTTGTTCTCATTGCTCAAAATTTAAGTTATAGTCATTTATTAATTTGCTGATTTCAGGATCGAGCTGACCTCGATACCATTTGCCAGGGTCAATCTCAACTGAAGCCTTTAAAGCCTTGATAGCGTCTGAAGGGCGGCTTTCGCGGGCATAAAGGATTGCCAACAGATATAGTATATCCTCATTGGGGCGTAAGGAGGATAGTATTTCAATGGCAGGACGGTCATATCCCAAACTCATAAGACAGACTGCCGTATTCTGATCATTATATTCGTTCAGAACAGATAGTGCTGCTTTGTATTGGCGGTTATCCAGCTGCTTGATAGCATTCATATAAACGGAATCAATCACTGTCGTATGAATAGTATCTTTCACCATTTCGCGGCGATGAAGATGGAATTCGAAATTGACCGCCCGCAGCTTCGGATATAATTCCTTTCGGATATAGGTATACTCATTGAACTTGCGCAAGGCTATTTCCTTCGCATCATTATTTTTGATACCCGCTATCGTATTCAGGATCTCTGAACTGTTCGGAATATTCTCGTCATTTCGGATAAGAGATATCAATTTCTCCCAATCCTCACCGATTGTACGGTCTTGGAACAGAGAAATACCCTCACTGTCATCTGTCCTCGTGAGAAGATACTTTTTCAGTTCCTGGGCACGCTGCATTGCCAAACGTTCATTCATCCGTTCCGAACCTTCAGGAGAAGAGGTCGCAATCATGTTTACGCTATCTAAAACCAATTCGCCGGTATAAGTTAGCTTATACAGTGCGTCCAACACCTTATCAATCTCCGCCTTGTTATTCCCTATCCGTTCATCAAAACGGGTGGAACCTGTTTTGTAATTGATCAGAGCAGTAGTATTTGCCTGGGCATGCCGGGATACGATAATCCGTTTATATCTTGGATTACGATCCAGAAACTGTACCATGCTTGATATATAATAGGTCAGTGTATCACCTGGAGGCAGTTGATACCGGCTCTCATCCACCGCTATTACTTCACCATCAATGGTGACATCTATCTTACGGATGTTCTCGTCAGCTTCTATAACCTGTGAGTAGTAGTACTCAAATTTATCCCCGTTATGAATCACAGTATCAAGCTTGCATGGTTCCTTCGGGAAACGGATGTATTCTTCACGCTTCTCGTCCACAAGAGCTTTTTTCCGTTCGTTCTCAGCCATCCGCTTGTAATCAAAATAGCGTTTGGAAATCTCTATAGAATCCTCGGCCGTGATGATTTTCTGCTCCAGCTGATAGCCGGGTGAGAGAAAATTGTTCCAGTAGCCCGGCACATCGGCAATATTTCTTTCCAACCAGAACGCAGGGAGAGTTTTCTTCCAACTGGACGGATTGATAGAAGAACGGTTTCTTTCCATTAAGCCGTTAAACAACAAGTTACGCTTATTCCGCACATTACGCCAGTCCACAAAACGGGATTGCGATAGCAGTTCTTTCTGCCAGGAATAATAGAACTGTTCTTCGATCTCGAACAAAGCTTTTTGATATCCTTTGGAATCAAAAAGATATTGCATGTAGGCACTGTCCGGAATAATTGAGCTGATGAAGTTCTGGTACATCTGATAGCCCCTTTCCTGCTGTCTGAGGAATTGTGCACCTGAAATTAATATCTTATCAAATTGAATTTTATTGCCGTTTTTATCAGCAACAGGTGTCAGCTGTATTTGCCATTTGTTATTAATAAGGCTGGCCGGAACATCCACCTTAAAATCCAAAGTAATCTTCCCCGCACGTTCCGGAACATTTTTGCTTTTAGCCACAATGTTCACATCGGCCAATGACACACTCATAATATCCTCGCCGTTTTCGTCCTTTTCATATTCCGCATATTTCTCACGGAACTTCTCTTCTGTCTCCTTGCTATATACTTGTGTCGTATCTATCATAGGCTTTTTATCCTTTGCCTTTTTACGTTGTACCTGGCTCAATCGTACACGCTGTTTGTCCTGTTCCAATATCGATACGATAGGAGCGCTGCATGAAAGCACAAGCAGAGATAACGTAGTAAATAATAATATTTTCCTTTTATCAATCATTTTATATGTCTGTTGATTATCATTTAATTATGGATGAGGACTAATACTCGGCACAGAATCCAAAGCAGGACTATACAGCCAATCAATACGGCTATTCCCAGCCTGGTACGTAACCATATACTTTTCAAATATGCAATTAACTCCTTTTCTTCTGTTGTCACACTATTTCATTTTTCAAGGTAAAACTGCTTTCTGAACGTATGCTTGCAAACCGTCCTCTTTAAGAAGCGACGGTATTTTCAATCCGGGCTCCGCAAAGAATAACATCAGTCGCATAGAGAACAATACCCGGCTGAGGATTTCCGCTATTATCGTTGTAGACCTTTACTTTAGTCCTGCCTTGTACAAACACTTTCGTACCCTTTTTCAGGCAGGCCAGCATCCTATCAGTATAGTTACTCCAACTGACACTAATCCATACCGGATATTCAACGGATTTACCGTCAGAGTCTTTTCCTAACTCGGTATGCGCCACACTGAATGTGACATACTTCCTATCATTCTCTCCGGTCTGGATGGCGGCATCCGCACCCAGATTGCCAATTACTTGTGATAAAAACATTGTTATTTATTTTTAAGGATTAATACAATTAAAAATCTTCATAATCAGAATCGATCTCTTGTGCCCGTATAATGCTGACCGTGACGCATAAGGCTATCAAAAAAAGAACCGTTAATATCGTAGCCATTTTCGATAATCTATGATAAATGTGATTACTAATACAATGATAAAAAGCACTGCCAAACCTAAAAAGGCATATACCCCAACATCGCTCATAATATTATTCCTTTCTTGAATTAACACAGTGCCCTGTCCGTAGATTATCCTCTGCACGCTCACATTCATGAATTCCAGAAGGCATTATCGCTTCTTGTGAGGCAGTCACCTTCTCCGAAAACTGATATATGCAGCGCACCTTACATACATCCATAAAAAAGACATAATCCGGGCAACCCATGCTTACTATACTAGCCTCTACTCGATGGAGCTTATCACTCAAGCGCTTGGATGAGAAGAGGAGCTTCTTTTTCAGTTTCGGATACTTTTCATTTATCTCTTGGGTTCCCAACCGGATTTCCTCTATCATAGCATCCAAAGACAACTCGTCTTTGATTAGCACGCGCTCGAACTTCTGAACAAAATCAAGGAGTTCTTTACAAGCCCGATTCTTCGGTGAATAGGTATTGAAAGTTTGAACGAAGTACATCATAATCCCAACATTAATTATGCATAGTTACTTTTCCATATTTGTCAGAACAGATATACCAGGTTGACCGCAATTTTATGAGGGATCACATGCCATCCATATTCATGACCAAACTTGTACCCGCCCTTATTATGGACGAATTTGTCATAGCTTGTCCATAAGCCGGCTATGCCAACTTCCCATTCAAAGTTCCAGCGGGGAGCCATCGGATAAGTCCATCCAAAGGACAGGCCAGCTCCAACTCCGTAACCGTCATAACGGTAGCTATCCCAAATATTACTGATGTTATATCTACTACCGATCACTGACAAGCCGATAAATGAGTCGCGGAAACTTTCGCGAAACCAATATCGGCCACAAGGCATAATCGTTAAATTCTGAAACTTGGTATTGTTACTTCGGCTAAATACAAAAGGGTTATACTGAAGCGGACAATGAATGGAAAATTTCTTGTTCAAAGTCATACCGAACTCTGCATTAAGGTTACCAGTAGCAAGACCTATAACATTCGTACGGGCGGAGTAGAATTGGCTATATCCTCTTGTACTCACAGCCAGAAAAAATAAAATAAAAACTAATTTCAATTTATTCATATGTTTGGAATTTGGTTATCTAAGGAACTTCCCCTATGCTCACGCACCGGGAAAGTATTTTCAAAAAATATAACATTCTTAGCTCTCACACGCAGTAAGAAGCATGGAGAACAAACAAACAAAACAAACCAACACGCCTGTCGGTATAAGTCTGGAAAGCTATGACCGAGAATTTTCAGAAGCCGGCCATAGTTCAACGTAACATATAGAGGCATTAACACCTCTGAACTGTATATATCAGGGGAGTTTGAGGGAGTGTTAGTTCTAACAGAACTCTGACAGCTAAATTTAAGCAGGATATTGTATATGTGAAGCTTCACATGACTTCCGGTAACGGTGGTTCTATTGTTGTCGAAGATTTTTATATTACCGCAGAGAAACCGTTACCTTTCGATGTAAAAGTTACCGTTAATCAGGATGTCATTGAGTATGACGACAGAGAAGATCCACCAATTTATAATAATTACACGGTGTCTGAAAGTGTAACACTTCATGCCGGCTCGACTACTTCAGAACATAATAAATTGAATTCCTATACATCTGGTGTTGACCAATTAGGCTCCTTCTGGACGTATATAGTGATTAATGGTGAGACGCACAATCCTTTCAGCGGCAGTATTACTTATACCTATAATGGAATGACTTACGTTTTTGAATAATATAATCAATAAAAAGTCCCCCTGTTCACAATTAGTGAACAGGGGGATGAATATTAAGTTATGGAGTTCTCATAACATCTTTTAGCTATTAAGAGCAAATAACATTTACTCCATATTTTTCAAATCCTCTTTCAATGTCTTTATTTCATGTTTACCAACCAATAGTAGATCGTAAACATCAATTATATATCCACGTTTAATACCAATTCTACATCCATTCATAAGAGTATGCTCCAACTGTATGGAATTTATTTCAAATTTTGGAATAACTTTCTTAGTTCTTTATAATAAGGACTTTGGGAGAATTACCCGATTTTGAGGTAATGACTTGGCAACCGTGCCATTTGCAGCGTTCTGCTATGATTTGCGTTCAAATAACTCTTTCAGATACAAAAGTAACTATTTTTTTTGAACATGAAAATAGGTCTTGTTATTTTTAACCTATTCCGATAATCCATATCAGCTAAAAGCCAAACTTTGATTGCAATTTCCTGTTCATCTTACTTGAGTCAAATTGCTTTGATAAAACATTATCAAAGTACAGAACAGGAATTTTTTGCCCAGAAAATTGTGGTAAAAGCTGTTCCAAAAAACTTAGTCCAATACCAGTAAGTGTCTGCACTGTCCCTGCTGACAGAAGTAATGGTGAGCCACAAACAACAGCCCATCTTAACCATTTTTCAATCACACTATTGTTTGAACGTCCATTTAACAAAGCTAATTCCAATTCCTTAACACTATAATTGTGACTTTTAAGCCAAGAAGTAAATTTTCCAAAAGCGACCTTATCTCTAACTCTGATAATATCTTTCATTGAAATCACACTATTATAGTATAAAATCGATAGATTTGGTATACCTTTGGCGTAAAGAACCTGTTTGAAATATTGGATAATGCTATCTAATTGAATGTCACTTTTGTATAACAAGTACTTTTTTGCTTCATCTTCAAGTAAAATCTCATCTGTTTTAAGCTGTTTAGACCATTCTATACTTCGTTCAAACAAGCAAAGTCTTACAGCCGACCAAGTATCATCCTCATTTGAAATGGACATGATACTTTCAGATTGAATATTCAAAAGAGCTCGAATTCTATCATTGTAAGAAAAATCTTCATACATATTTTCTTGTGAAGTATTGTCCCAAAAGTCATATGTATTGGAATCAGATGTATTACACACCTTTTTTAAAATTGAATTCATAAAACGTGACGCTTCTAATCCTTTGCGTTCTAATAGGCGAGAGCATATTTTATCTTGATATTGCGTTTCATGCATATTCATATATAATACGGAATTTCCGTTACACATAAAAGCAGGAACCCACCAATTATCTAAAATTACTATTTCGCCTCCATTATAAAGCATTCTGAAAGCATCAAATCCAATACACTCAATCATTTCTTCTATTGAGTCTGTTCTGATGAAAAGTTTATCGTGCGTCAAAAGTGCCGAAATAATTCGATTCAAAAAGTATAGTTTTTCGGGTATTGATATTTCAGGAAACATATGCCCATGCCAGCGATCATAATAAATACCCTCGGATGTTTTGTTCATCCTATAGCTAAATTGGTCAAACAATACTGCCATAACTTGCTTTTTAATGAACACATAATAACGCGAGGCCTTATCCCGAACTCGCGTAAACAGCTATTTCGCACTACTCGAAATTGTCATAGGTACATTTGTTTTCGTATCTAAAAGCAACCTGAACTCCGTTGTAAAACATGGGTTCTTGGTTTCGTAGGTTTTCTTTTTCCTTAAAAATATGAAAATCGATAAATCGTGTTTTGTGCTCTTGTAAGTCTGATGATATAGCCATATCTTCTGTTACATCATATTCTAAAATTTTACCTTTTAAGTGTTCATTCAATTGTTCCAATTTTTCTTTTTTTCCTTTAGGAACTTCAATGCACAAATTTTCATAACTGTATTCATTACATTGGTCAAAAGCGTCTGGCGCAATATAGGATACACTGGGTGGAATAATAATATGTAAGTACTTGCATCCGTAGAATGCGTGTGACATTATACAAGTAATTGTATTGGGCAATTCCACTTTTTTTAAATCATATGCATCATAAAACATATATTCAGAAATGCCAAAAAGAGTCTCTGGAATATTGATGCTTTTCAAACCACATTCTCGAAATGCAGAAAAACCAATATATTTGATATTAGGTGGTAATGTTACATTATCAAGAGAAATACAACCCTCGAACGCAGAATCGGGAATAGATAGAAGCGATTGAGGTAATAAAACTGATTTCAGTGACATGCAATTTTTAAACATACCTATGCCAAGTTTGGTTATACCCTCTTCAATAATAACATCCGTTAAACTATCACATCCATTGAAAGTGAGTTCACCGAAATCACCAATAGAATTGGGAATAACCAATTTTTCTACGCTGCAACCCGAAAAAGCTAAATCCTCTATTTTTTTTACAGACTTTGGAATGACAATGCTTTTTATTTTTCTCATCATAAAAGCTTTAAACTTGATAACTTCAACTCCATCTGGAATTATGATAGAATCCGTATCTTTCGCCTTTATAAAAGTCTTTCTATCAGCAGAAATAGTGTAAAATTCCGTTTCAATTGGTGTTGATTGAATGGTGGATTCATCACTTACAGATTTTGTTGCTGACGGTTCTTTATTTATTATACGAGCAGAAGGTATATCGGGGATAATGAGGTTGTCATCATCTTCGTAAAAGTCTATGTCATCGTCATGTTGCTCTCTATATTTTTGAAGCTGCTCTTCAAGTTGTTGTTCCTCTTCATATTTTTGCTCCTTGATGCGTCTTTCTTGTTCTTCATCATCTTTACGTTGCAAATGCTTATAGACAAAAAAGCCGATAATTAACAAAACGCCAACAAGCCATGTTGGAATACTTTCCGAAGAGTCATGTTCCTCTGCGATTTCATCCAATACCCATTGCTGAGCAGAAACGGGTATTGTGGTAATAAGAAAAAAGATGATAAGTGATAAAGTTCTCATGTAGTTACATTTATTTGAATACAAAAGTACAAAAAATCCGTGATACGGCATTCCATTTATCACGGACTTTATTTTGACTTACAATTGAATACCTTTATTTTGCTTTAAATATTACCTTTTGTCGGGTAACGATTTGAAAACCGTTCTCTTTCTATATTCCGCTTTTTATTGCGTTTTACGCTTTTCTGTCTTGTCATCGTTTGTCACCGTAACGACATTGATGTTAAGACAATTAGCGTCATTCTTCCAATTTTTCGAGATTATTCCGGCTTTTATATGTAAATTTAAACAATAAAATATACAATCTGGACAATTCTATTATTTATTAGGGGATACAAACTTAAGATTTAATTTAATGGTTTTGAAGATACAATTACCTTCCCCCCTTCCCTACCCTATTCCTTTTCCCATTTGCTTTCTTTAGTTCTTTCTCCATAGTAAGGTCTGTAACCGCACTATATATCTGTGTTGTTTTCACACTCTGATGGCCGAGTATTGCTTGCACTGTGGTTATGCTGACACCTCTATACAATAACAGTGTTCCGCAAGTATGACGTGCCATGTGGAATGTGATTCTCTTTATCCCTACCTGCTTGGCTATTCTTTTTAATATCCGGTTTGTCTGTTGGTTGTTCTCCATGTGGAACAACAGTCCACGTGATCGGGCTATTGATTTTGTCAGTTTGAGGGCTTTACCTTCAAAGATTGTGGATAAGGGAATGCGAACTTCCTTGTTGGTTTTGATCATGCGGAGAACAATCCATTTTTTTCTATTTATAATACGTATATTCTGTTTGGTAAATGTGCATATGTCCGAATAACGTAGTCCGGTATAGCAACTGAAAAGGAAGGCATTCAATGTCTCATTAGGCTCTTTCAATTGTTCCTGGTAATGTTCCAGTTTCTCCAGTTCTTTTTCTGTTAGTGCATCACGGTGTGACTGTTCCGTCTTTATTGTGTAATTAAGGAAAGGATAGGTCATAACAATACCTTTTTTCCGGGCTACATTTATATAACGTTTGAGCGTTTTCATATGCCTAGCTATGGTATTGATAGAGAGCTGGCACTCTTCCCTCATGTATATCTCCAGTCTTTGCAGATATTCGCTTGTTATTTCCTGGAGTTTGATGTTAGCCGAAAAATTCGTTAATAAAGCGAGGGTATCCCGATGCAGGTTCCTTGTGCTTTCTTTAACTGTGGCTATAGCTATTTCTTTGCTCATAAACTCAATCAGGCTGCCACTCTTTTCCTTTATCGGTATCTGTGAACCAACGAGGTTATTCAAGTTGCCACTATATCTTATATAGTTCTTGCCACCTATATTTATTTGAATTAATAAAGCATCAGTGTCATTGAACCCTATGGTACGGAGTTCCTTCTCGAAATTAGTTATTGCTGTTGTAAGATCCATTCGTTGTTTGCTCTGTCTATTGGAATGCAAAAATAGTACAAAGTTATCCTGAACAAGCAGAGAAAGATGATATTTCAAACCACACTACTCCCCCTACCCTGTCTTGGTGGATTGTACAATAGTTCAATTGTATAGGTTTATTTGCTGTATATTCACATATTTATATATTTGAATATATAAACATTTAAATATGTGGATGTCTAAATACCTATTTTTATATTAAATCCTACATATTGAACATATAAATATTTATATATTTGAATATTTACATATATAGATATTTATATATTTAGCACTTTTAAATATTTAAATACCCACATGTTTAAATACTCAAAAAATGGAAATATTTGAATATTCAGAAATTTATATTTTTTTCATGCTACATTCCAGACGTTAAACACATAGGTATCTAAATATACACATACTTAAATATCTAAATATTTAAACGTGCAGATACTTAAGTGTACACACATTTAAATATCCATACTTTTAAATTCTCGAATATTTAAATATAAAAATACCTAAATATTCAAGAATTCAAGTATTTAAAATTGCTTATTAAAAAATGAAAAAGTATTTTTGCTACATGAAAACATACATCTGAATATATGGCAACGATATTAAGTGTTTTAAATTACAAAGGTGGGGTGGCAAAGACTACCACAACCGCTAATCTGGGTACGGCGCTTTGGATTCTCGGAAAGAGAGTGCTTTTGATAGATACAGACCCACAGTGTGACCTTACGTTTTTGCTAGGTTTTGACGGCGCTGCGGGAGACGAGACTTTTAATGAATGGTTTATGCAGCAAAATGACGAAGGCTCAGTACCTGTATATGTAAGATACGACGCTATAGACAAGCGATATGATAGCAAGGAGCGTCTATATTACATTCCTTCTTCACGGGAACTCCGCGATGCCGACATGATGCTGGCCGCACGAAAGGCCAGAGAGCGTATTTTAAAACGTAAATTAAAACCGCTTCAAGATGCGTTTGATTATATATTAATCGACTGTTCTCCTAAAGAAAGTATCGTAAACTTTAATGCGATGGTGGTTAGTGACCGGGTATTGGTTCCGATAGATTGCAGCGGCTTTTCTTTGAAAGGAATGCAGACGTTGATAGATTCCATAAACGAGGTTAAGGATGATGAGTTTAATGAAAACTTAGACATACTTGGTTTTTTACCTATACGGTATGATCGGAATACCCGTATCAGTAAAAGTGTAATAGAGTATTTTGAAAGTCAATTTCCAGGAAAAGTATTCAAAACAAAGATACGTAAAAGTGTCCGCTTCGATGAAAGCCCCCTAAAGCATAAAACAATATTTGAATATGATCCAGAGGGTAATGGCGCCGAGGATTACATGAGCCTTGCAGAGGAGATTACCGGCGAGAAAAGGCCTGAAGATTGGCAGTGTCGTGCATTGGAAGCATGGTATATGAAAAATCCGGATGAACGTCCGATAGATAATAATGAGAACTAATACATTTGATAGTATGGCAGGAAAAAATGAAAAAGTCGATTTCTTAAATGAAATAGGCTCAATGGTACAGAGCCAAAAAGAAGAGAATCAAATGCTGCGCCGCAAGAAAGCGGAAAACAGGCTTGATGAACCAGCATTGAACGTAGAGGTTGAAAAGGAAGAAGAGCAACCTATTGCCGTACCGGCCGGAGTAAAAGAGAGTAGGGGAGTAAAAGGGCGCTCAAAGCTTATTCCAAAGATGGAGCGAAAAAAAGTTATGAATGTGTGGTTTGATGTGGATACTCATAAGACGCTAGGACGCATCAAGCTAGAACATGGCATTGATATGAGAGAGGTCGCATACATTGCCATCCGTAAATTCCTGGATGAGCATATGAAGGACGGCGAGCTGAACGAGAAAGGACTTAGCTATCTGGAAAAGAAACTGAAAGAACTGAACGGATAAGTTTCACAAGGCTAATAGGTACAATAATGAACGAATTACAACTCATTCAAAGCAAGATATATGAGATCCGGGGGCAGAAGGTAATGCTGGACTTTGACTTGGCCGAAATGTATGGAATAGAAACGAGAGTTTTAAAACAGTCTGTAAGACGTAATTTGAAACGTTTCTCAGGTGACGACTTCATATTTGAACTGACAAAAGATGAACTTTCAAGATCACAAATTGTGATCTTGAAGAACGGCAGAGGAACTAATTTTAAATATATGCCTTTTGCTTTTACTGAACTTGGTGTAGCCATGCTTAGTAGTGTACTCAACTCTGATACTGCTATTGAAATAAATAGAAATATCATGCGTGCTTTTGTCGCCATCCGTCAACTGATAGCCAATCCACCAGTAGACAGAGTAGGGGAGTTGGAGAAGCAGATGAAGGAGTTGAAAGATTACATCGAAGATGTCTTTGCTGACTACAACGACATCAATGAGGATACCCGAACACAATTAGAAATGATCAACCAAACGTTAGCCGAGCTTCAGGTCAGGAAGAAGATTGAAGAAAAACCACGTAACCCGATAGGATTCCGGGCTTATGAATAATAGGCTTCTCCCTATTAGTAAATACATAAACAATAAATTTATGACTCCTATATTCAACGACATACAAAAGAAAAAGGCAGACTTCATCATGGCAAACAAGTATGCCAAACTTTCTTTGCTGGCATCTTCCGAAATAAAAGACCTGGCAGTGGTGTGGTGCTATTACTCCGGAAAGATTGAAGGAAACACCTATACCTATGTAGAAACAGAAGCTCTTCTGAAAGATAATATCACATCGGAAAAGAGATATGAAGATGCTAAGATGCTGAAAAACCTCTATAACACTTTTGTTTCGGAAATGGAATATATCAATAAGGGACAAAACCGGGAACAGATAGATGAACGTACTTTGTTCCGGGTGCATCGTTCTATCTCCAGTGAGTTGGTATCCAGTGAGGAATCCGGTATGTTGCGTTCCCGTGCAGTACGGATCACCGGTACGGAATATGTTCCGCCAAAAGAAATCCGGGAGATACGAGTTACCTTAAATGAGATACTTTTCAATCAGGAACTATATAACAATCCGCTGGAAAAGGCTGTCTACCTGCATTGTAATATAGCGAGACTCCAGCCCTTTATCGACGGGAACAAGCGCACCTCACGCATGATAGAGAGCATAGCCATGATGAACGCTGATTTGATTCCGGTATATTCCGCAAAAGATGCGGATATATTGCACTATAGAAAAGGTTTGATTTCTTTCTATGAGACAGGAAATTATTCTGGATATGCAGATTATTTCCTTAATCGGCAGATAGAGCGAATAAATGAATTATCTTTGTCTGGAGAACCAACTTTTGACCTGAACAAGAATAGGATAGGGGAGTCAGACTGTGGTTTGGAACTTTAATAACTAATAAAGAAGATTATGGCATGGAAAGTTACTGAAAAGAATATCAAAATCCATACAATTATCGATGGCATACATTCTGTAGAAGATAGGAAAGTTGCGATTTCTTATCGAAAACTAAAAGCACTCGGTGCAAAACGTAGAATTTATAAAGACACAAAAGAAGTATTCTTCTTTATTGAGACAGACTATGATTTAACTCTGTAAGGTCTGCTTATTTTCCCTATCAGCCGAACTCTAACATTAAATATATGAACACACAAAGAGCAATACAGGTTATTGACACTGTTACAGCAGCAGTCGTCAACGGGGTAATTAATACTGCTTTCATAGATAAATTAATTTCTGGAAAACTTGGCAATGAATTATACGAGCATGTCTTGGATAAATGGGCGAGCAAGAAAGGGGATGTCTTTGATTTCTACCTAAACAGTAGCGATGATATAAAAAGATGGCTGCTTGAAGTTCTGGGACTGGAAGTAGAACCGGATAAATACCCAGATTATGACAGCCGGATAACAGCACAGATTTGTGAAGGTAAAAACCGTTCAGAGATATATCCTTTTGAAACAGAAAGTGTACATTCTTTCTTTCTCTTCGGCTATAACCATAGTCTTGATGAACTGAAGAAAGTCAGCCCTTCAGCATGGCAGACTGTTATTGACAACAACATTGATCGATATGGGAATTATAAGAATTGGTCGTTGTTTTGGGGAAAAGCAAATAGGGAAGACAAGGAAGCTCTTTTGAAATATATCAATAAATAAAGTACCGGTTGAGAGAAGGGTGAATACCTTCCTAAATAGATTTTTGCTATGCTTATTCCTTCAATGACATTTTATGAAATGTACGAGGAATTGACCGCTGATCGTACTAAACTAGAGTATAAACGCCAGCAGTTAACTCCTAAGGCAATAAAAAGCCTCCGGAAAGCAAACAAATTTCCGGCATGGGAGTGGTTTGAGTACACGATTCCCAGCCGGCACAATTCATACATTCTATTTTTTTATGCTGCTAACAGACAAGCCGCTGAAAATCCTATATTTGACAAATTTTCTATAGTAAATGTAGATAGTAGACGCTTTGTGCTGAAATGGGGTTGTTCTCCGTACAAACATAGAGAATCAGATACAATGGTTTGGACTAGAAGAATTGATGCCTATAGCACTCATTTCTTTACTCGTTACAGAGAGCGGAAGTTGAATAATACAGAGATAAGCATTAATGAAGCTGCATGCCGCTATTTTATAAGAAATGAAATAGCTCTCCCTATAGAACTTAATGAGGATATAAAAAGGAACTATCAAGAATATGGCGAAGCAGCTCAACGCGCAATGAAAGTACATGATGGACTCTGCTTTGTAAGAAGTGGTGTTGAAATTCACACTGATCCGGAAACTAAAAAAGAGATAGCCGATGCGTTGGGATTTGTTTATGTGACTTTCATTGATGACAACACTCTCACACCTTCTCAAAATGAAGCAACTTTCAAAGAGGGACTTCGGTATTCGCAGAAACTATTTAAAGACCTTATTACAGATATAAAAGAATAATAAAAGTAAATGGAACAAGGAGAAATCATATTATACCAGCCGGACGAAGCGGTTAAACTGGATGTTCGTTTGGAAGGTGAAACCGTTTGGCTTACGCAGGCACAGATTGCTGAGTTGTTTGGAACACGTAGACAGGCAATAACTAAGCATTTAAAAAATATCTTTGATAGCGAAGAGCTGAATGAAGAATCAGTATGTTCCATTTTGGAACTAACTGCTGCAGACGGTAAGAATTATAAAACCAAGTTCTATAACCTCGATGCAATTCTCTCTGTCGGTTATCGGGTAAATAGTAAAAACGCAACTCTTTTCAGACGTTGGGCAAATAGTGTATTAAAAGATTATCTGTTGAAAGGTTATTCTATCAATCAACGTTTGAATGAAATTGAGCAGAGGATGGATAACAGGTTTTTTCAGATAGAGAAAACGATTACAGAACATGGTAAGAAGATCGACTTTTTCGTCCGTACTTCCCTTCCGCCGGTTGAGGGTATTTTCTTCGATGGTCAGATCTTCGATGCCTATAAGTTTGCTTCGGAACTTATCAAGTCTGCCAAGCGTTCCCTTATATTGATTGACAACTATGTTGATGAGAGCGTACTGCTCATGCTTAGCAAACGGCAGCCGGGAGTAACGGCCACTGTCTATACGCAGCGCATCACTCCCCAGCTTCAGCTGGACTTGAACAAGTTCAATGACCAGTATCCACCCGTCGACGTCCGAACATGCAAACTTTCCCATGACCGTTTCCTTATCATTGATGATACCGAGGTGTATCACATCGGCGCATCACTGAAGGACTTAGGGAAGAAATGGTTCGCATTCTCCAAGATGAACCTACCCGCAGAAATGATAACCAATTTACTTTAGAATATGGAAGCAACCGAAACCAATCATAAGATACGCATAGGGAAAAGAATTGCCGAACTCCGGAAGGAGAAGGGATTATCACAAACAAGACTTGCACAGTTGACCGGATTCGACCGGGGTTATATTGCAAAAATTGAACTCGGAACCTTTGATATAGGTATAGAAAACCTGTCTAAAATAAGTAGTGCTTTAGGAGTCATGATTGATTTTATTCCGGTATAACTGTGAATATGCTGCTAAACATTTATTTTAATTGCTGTAATATATTGCAGCAATCTATTTAATTTGTATCTTTGCAGAGTAGTATTAAAACAATAAAAATATGAGTAAAATTTTAAGAAATCAAGAAATAGCAGCAATTGATAAGTTGTCTGCTTCTGTGTTGGAAGGTATAGATACAACTTTTATTTGTACTGCTATGAAAGGACATGTATCTGATGTTTTTTTGAAACAGACATTGGATAACTGGTGCAAGAGTAAAGGTAACTTTTTTAATTTTTATTGCTATACTAGTAAGGCTGCACAAGAAAGTATCCTTAAAGCTTTAGGTATTGATTCTGCTTATGATGCAGTTGGTGAATACGTTTCGTTTTGTCAGAATAGTGCACCAGTGGTTTTAAAAGATATAAGTGCTAGTGCATGGAAAACAATCGAAGAATATAAGATAGATGAATATGGGGATGATAAAAGTTGGGCTAGTTTTTGGGTGAATACATCGGAAGAAAGTAAGAATGATTTGCTAGACAATATCCATCGACTTTGTAAGGAATATAAAGAATCGAAGGAATTAACATTTTAGCATATGAGAACAGCAACATTAATTGAACCCTACTTAGGATACCGGAACATTATCCTGATCGAGAAATGGGATACCAAATGGGAGGTGGAGATATGCGGAAGCGGAAAGCATATTTGGGTGTATGAGGATGAGTTTATAGAGGATAATTAAAAATAGAATGGTTATGTTTGAAAGAGAGATTGAAAGGTATAACACCTTATTGAAAGAGTATAGGGCAACAGTCATTGACAGATTCAATGTAGAGGATCTGAAAGAGTATAATGAAATCCTCTTTTCAGCCCATAGCTGCGCAATTGAGGGCAATACCTTCTCCGTAGATGATACAAGAGCTTTGAAAGAAAAAGGACTTGGAATGATACCGCAGGGCAAAACTCTCTTTGAAGCATTTGAGATATTAGATCACTTCAATGCGTATGAGTTTCTCATGGGACAGACAGACCAGCCGCTTACCGAACAATTGGTTAAAGAAACACACCGGATTCTTACGCAGCATACACTAACATACCGATACAAGGATGCAGTGCCAGGAGAATATACAAATACTGACATGGGAGCCGGTGATACAATATTTGGCGACCATGAAAAATTGATAGCGCGTGTCCCTAAACTAATGGAAGCTACGCAAAAGGCAATAGAGGAATTGCCGGTACATCCTGTAGAAATTGCTGCACAGTTCCATAAGCATTTCATTTTCTTACATCCTTTCCGAGATGGAAATGGACGGCTTGGACGACTACTGTCAAATTTCATCTTGGTCAAGATGGATCAACCTATGATACTGATTGAGAAGCAGGATAGGGAAAAATATATTGGTGCTCTTAAAGCATGTAGGGATGAGCACAACCTTGCTCCGATAGTTGATTTTTATTTCAAAACAGCTATAAAAAAAATGGAAACCGAAATTACCTTGAAAAAGGAAATGACAAAAGATGGAGATTATAATTACTCAAAGTAAAAACGATATGAAAAAATTATTATTATTCGGTCTATTGGCTGCAAACATGCTTATCTCTTGTGATAAAGAAAGCGGTACGAATCTTCCGGAACCTGAACCGACGCCCACAGACAAACAAACGCTGCTGACACTCTCAACCAGCATCGAACTTATGGACGAGGTTACAACGAAAGCACCGGTTTCCCAGTTTCAGAGAGATGATGAAATCGGTCTGTTCTATAATGACACATGTCTCAATAAGAAATTCACATTTAATGGTGCATCATGGAATGGAGGAGCAATAGCCTTAAGTTCCACATTGAAAAATATATATTGTTATTTTCCCTACTCGTCAAGTGTCAATACCCATGATAATATCCCTATTGATGTAGCTTCACAAACGGATTACCTTGCCGGTACTGCTATTGTCGGAACAAGTGCTGCCAATGCCGAGGTGAAGATGAAACATATCCTTTCATTGGTACGTGTCACTTTCAAGAAGAATAACTATCCGGGAGCCGGTCATATAGAGTCAGTCACTTGGAATGGAATTTACAGACAGGCTAAATATAATCTTATTACCAATACACTTACGCCTATCGGGGAAAAAGGGAGTTATCAGGTCGGTGGAAACTTCATTGTCGATGACAGTAAAGATCCTATCGTAGTTGAAGCAATTCTTTTGCCTGTAACCACGGCTGAAGGAATATCTTTGACGGTAAGAGTGGATGGCGAAGACAGAACCTATCAGATACCTATAGTTCATCAGTGGGAAACAGCCAAAGCATATACTTATACTTTAACGTTGAAAGGCGGTTACAATAGTCCGATTGATTTGGAAGAATATCCTATCGATGTGACACACTGGAGTAGCTTCGGTAAAACGGATGATATTGTATTGGGTACTTCGAATAAGGATTTCTTCTCGATAGAGCCGGGTGGAATACCGTATGGGAGTGATATTTATTGCAAAGAGGGATATATGTTTGGTTTCTTTGGCTATTGGACTGGGTGGGATTTTGTTACCAATCAACCAACTTCTGATAAGTGGGAAGGGGATTTCCGAATGGTACTTATGGATAACAATGGTAATATCGTGGAAAAGTTTCAACCCTGTACAATCACAGCTCCTAATGGTGAAATGATGAAAGGTACAACTCGACGTTCTTATGTCACTGCTCCTGCCGGGACTTATGAACTGGGCGTACTCTTCCGGAAAAAAGGAGAGACAACCTGGATTAAAGCCGATAGAAAGGATAATGTTACCAAAGCGGACATGACTTTTACTATCAAAGAACAGACTAATCTTCCGGCTTTACGGATGATCCAAGTGGAAGATGAAACAAACACAGGTGTGGTAATACATAAAAGACCTTACAATAGTAATTTTAATATAGTATATACTCTTTCTAATAGGGCGAATATAGCCTTGAAAGGGGAGATTAAGGCTGTATGGGAACGTACATTTGATTATACCGGACATTGTTATCGTCCATCTTCCAAACGAACGAATACCATTAATGATAATACCTGGCAGGATGAAATAGGTCGTGTATCCATTGATTTACAGCCTACTGTACGGTTCTGGTATGGGGCTATTCCATGTAAGTTTCCTCAAAAGCGGGAATATCCTAAAACGTCAAATGGTATAGGTTATTGCACTCCAATGGTACACCTTTATTGGAAAGCTGAAGGTTCATCACAGTGGGTATTACTTCGTTGTGATTTGGATGAAATATTGGCAGCCCAAGTAAATACGAGCCAGGAAGAAGCTAATCTGTTTTTGAAGTCATTAAATTATATAAATTTTCAACAAGATCATTGGTGATAACGATGTGTTGATTATCAACTAACAATAGAGACTATATGAACGAATTACAGCTCATCCAAAGCAAGATATATGAGATCCGGGGACAGAAGGTAATGCTGGACTTTGACTTGGCCGAAATGTATGAGGTAGAGACGCGAGTGCTGAATCAAGCGGTGAAACGTAATATAGAGCGGTTTCCCGACGATTTTATGTTTCAATTAACAGCCGAGGAATGGCAAAAAATGTCATCACAATTTGTGATGACATCACGAAGTAAACGGCCTAAAACAGCTATGCCACTGGCCTTTACCGAACATGGGGTTGTGATGCTATCAAGTGTACTCAGAAGCAATATAGCTATCCAGACAAGCATTTTGATTGTTCGTGCTTTCGTCGCCATCCGTCAGCTGATAGCCAATCCGCCGGTAGACAGGGTAGGAGAGTTAGAGAAACAGATGAAGGAGTTGAAAGACTACATCGAAGAGGTGTTCACAGACTACAACGATATCAACGAGGATACCCGGATGCAACTGGAACTAATCAACCGGACGCTGGCTGAGCTTCAGGCCAGGAAGAAGATTGAAGAAAAGCCACGTAATCCCATAGGATTCAGATAATGGAACAGGAACAAAAGTATAAATTCAAATTGGAGTTAGATGTTGCAACAGGAATAGATTCTTTCCCTATGCGTACTCTTTCTTTTGGCTACAACACCTTAAAGATGCTCAGACAGGCAGCAGCAAGGAAAAAGGAGAAATACTTTGTTCTAGGGGAAAGAAAGTATATCCAGAATGATAAGGGAGAATATGAGCCATTTGCCGTATTCGGGACTACTATTCTCCCATTATCACAGCTCATGACTGCTGCGGTTCGGCTTCAGATGGAAGAGGAAGAGAAATATCATCCCGACCAACCGGAGAAAAGTAAGCAAATTCCCAAAACATGGAAGTGATGAA